>ERZ773022.676-NODE-676-length-26160-cov-4.424478_pt1 | contig 26160 bp, 17 predicted proteins | sample MGYA00580839_ERZ773022 | MGnify/ENA primary metagenome ERZ773022 (study PRJEB29015, sample SAMEA2738020) | human oral metagenome | biome: human oral; feature: human-associated habitat; material: dental | place: China | collected 2044 ... | reverse complement strand
GCCGCGGGCGGCCAGGGCGAGGGCCTGCGACCGGTGGAGGACCTTCTGCGAACGCTCGCGCGCCGCGGCGAGCTCCGGGTTGCCCTCGCGGATGGCGGAGGAGACGACCAGAACGGCGTCAGCGGGCACATGCCGGGCGTCGTGCCCTATCGACACGGAAATTCCCTCGGCTGCCAAACGCCGCGTCGTCTGGGACTCCTTCGAGTCCGACCCCGAGACCTCGGCGCCGGAGGCTGCCAGCAGCTCCGCCACGACGCTCATGCCCGCGCCTCCGATTCCTACCAGATGGTACTTCTCTTGCGGCGTGCTCCGCGGCGCGTCGGGCGAGGCCTCCCCCGTCCTGGCGTCCTTCATCGCATCTCCCCCGTTTCTTCGATGAGTCGGGCCAAACGCCTGTCGGCGTCTACGGGCATGAGCTCGCTCAGGGCGCTCGACATGGCCGCGAGCCTGTCGCCGTCGAGCACGAGCGGAATGATCTCGTCCGTCACGTTCTTCAAGCTGAAATCGCGGTCGCGGACGAGGCGCGCTCCCCCGGCTCGGACGGCTTCGGCCGCATTTTTCTCCTGCTCGCCGTTGCCTATCGGCAGAGGCACGAAATAGCCCGGAATGCCGAGGGCCGCAAGCTCAGCGACCGTCCCGGCGCCGGACCGGCACAGAACGAGGTCGGCCACCGCATAGGCCAGCTCCATCTCCGTCAGGTAGTCGATCACCCGGTAGTTCGCAGCCTTCGCGCTCGCCTTGCGGACGGGGCCGTCTTTCCCCCGCCCGGTCAGGTGGAGGACCTGAATCCCCGCCTCGTCGAAGGCCGGAGCCGCCTGGACGAGGACGTCGTTCAAGTGCTTGGCGCCGAGGGATCCTCCGGTGACCAGAAGGGTCGGCAGGGCGGGGTCGACCCCCAGCTCCTCGGCCGCCGCGACATGGGCCGATCCGCGAGCCTCGGCGTCGTCGCGCAGCGCCGCCAGGTCCGCGATCTTCTGGCGCAGCGGCAGGCCGACCACCCGCGTCGTGCCGGACGAGGCCGACAGGCGGGTCGATCGGAAGGTCAGGGCGACGACGGCGGCCTTCCGCGCGCCGTACCTGTTTGCGAGGCCGGGCTTGACGTTCTGCTCGTGCACGACGAAGGGAAGGGAGCGCTTGCGCGCCGCGGCATAAAGCGGGGTCGATGCGAAGCCGCCGAAGCCGACCGCCACGGCCGCGCCGGCCTCGTCGAGAACCTGTCCGGCCTTGGCGACGGCGCTCTTGTACTTTCTCGGGAACTCAAAAAGGCGCTTCCCGATTCTGCGAGGGAGCGGAACGCGGGGAATTTCGACGAACTCGATGCCGGCGGCGGGAACGAGCTCGGCCTCCAAGCCTTCCTCGGTGCCGATCGCGCAGACGTCGATGCCCCGTTCCGTCAGGGCCTTCGCCGTCGCCAGCAGAGGATTGACGTGGCCGGCGGTTCCGCCGCCCGCCAAAACGACTTTCATACTCATCCTTTCACTACGGCGCGTACGCGATGGGCCAGGCGTCCGCGCACGCGGAAGGATTCCCTGACTCCCGGGGCCGAAAGCGCGCACGAGACGGCGAATCCGACGGCCAGAAGGCACGCGATGACGGCGGAGCCCCCCTGTGAAATGAGGGGAAGCGGCACTCCGAAAACAGGGAAGACGCCCGTTACTACGAGCATATTCGCCATCGCCTGCCCGCACATCCACACTGCTATGCCGCCGCATGCGAGCCTCGCGAATCGCGACGGGTGGTAAGTGGCGATTTTCATAAGTCCGAAACCGAGCACGAAAAACATGGCGACGACGACGAGGCAGCCGAAGAGCCCCAGCTCTTCGCCGATGACGGCGAAAATGAAGTCGTTCTGCGCCTCGGCGAGGTTTCCCGGCCATTTCTCGATCCCGGTGCCCAGTCCGCGCCCGGACAGCCCGCCGGACCCAAAGGCCCACAGGGCGAAATCCGACTGGGTCGGGTCCGTCGAATCGGGCAGGCTCGCGAGATTGGCCAGATATTCTTTGATGCGCGTCAGGCGCGAGGGGCTCATGGCCACCAGCACGGCGGCGCCGAATCCGGCCAGCGCCCCGCCGGCGATGTAGTAATGGCTCGGCATCCCGGCCAACCAGAATATGCCCGCGCAAATGAGGGCGAAGACCATGGCCGTGCCCATGTCGAAGCCGAGGAGCACGGCCGCCAAGGCGAGCGCGGCGCCCGCGGCGACGGGAAGCCTGTGGGCTCCCCTCCAATGCTCCGGCAAAATGCCCCAGGAGGGCATGAAGAAGGAGTGAATGCCCCAGTCGTTCGTCCGGCTCCTGCCCAATTGCGCGGCTATCCAAACAATCGTCGCGAACTTCAAGAATTCGGACGGCTGGATGGTGAAGGGGCCGATCTTCAGCCAATTGAGGTTGCCCGCCACGTCCTTGCCGAGCGGGGTGACGACGGCGCACTGCAGGGCGATGCCGGCGGCGAAGATCCAGTTGGCAGCGCGCAAAAAGACGCCTGCCGGCAGGAAGACGGCGACGGCTCCGACGGCCAGTCCGATCGCCGCGTACATAAGTTGGCCGTTGGCCGTTGTGAAGGCCAACGCCTCCCCGTTGATCCGCGCGTTTCTGATGGCCGCCGGGGCGGTGGCCGAATAGACCATGACGATGCCGATCACCAACAGCGCGCACGCGGAGACGAGGATGAGGGAGATCGCCCGATGCATCTGGTCGCGGACGGTCTCGGCGGGGTAGGCGGGCTCAGGCCTGCGGGCCTCCGCCTTCGCCTTGGCGATTCCGACGCCGTGGGCGCCCTTGAGCCTGACGAGGGCACCGCCGGCCTTCGGACGCCGGCGTTCGCTGTCGGTGCGGGCGCTGTCAGTGCGGGCCATCGTTCCTCCTTGCGGCCTCGGCGAATCGCTCCCCTCGCTCGGCGTAGGAGGCGAACTGGTCCATCGACGCGCACGCCGGCGCAAGCAAAACGACGTCGCCCCGGCGGGCGTGGGAGCGGGCGGCCGCGACGGCGTCGTCCATCGGCACGGGCGACGCCGGATCGATGTACGTCACCGGAACGTCGATGCGCGCCAAAGCGCTCTTCCACGGCTCCTGGTCCACTCCGATGACGACGACGGCGCGGAGCTTTCCCGAGACGTTTGCGACGAGGTCCTCGAAACGCCCGCCCTTGGCCAAGCCCCCGACGATCCACACCGTCGTCCCATCCGCCTGAGCCCCGAGGCTCGCCCTGGCGGCGTGGGCGTTGGTCGCTTTGGAGTCGTCGACGTAGCGGACGCCGTCGACCGTCGCTGCGAGCTCGATGCGGTGGGCCCCCGGGCGGAACGCCCGCAGCGCGGCGCGCACGTCCTCGGGCGCCACCCCGGCCGCCCGTCCCAGGGCAGCGGCAGCCATGGCGTCGCTGACAATGTGCGCGGGCAAGTCGGCGCCGGCCGGCGCGAGCTGCGCCAGATCGCCGAGGGAGAAGAGCTCGATCGCCTCCCGGAAACGGTCGGGCCCGAAAGCCCGGTCGACGACGGCGTCCTCGACCAAGCCGATCTGGCCGGCCGAGGGAACCCCGAGGGTGAGCCCGATCGCCCTGGCCCCCTCGACGACGTCGGCCTGGTCGACCATGCGCTGGACGGAGGAGTCGCCCACGGGGTAGACGCACGCTGCCTGGACGCGCTCGTACACGCGGGCCTTGGCCCGCCAGTACGCTTCGCGCGAGCCGTGCCATTCGAGGTGGTCGTCGGCGATGTTCAGGCATATCGAGGCCAGCGGCGACATGGTGCGGGTGGTGCGCAGCTGGAAGGAGGAAAGTTCGACGGCGAAGGCGCCCGCCGCGCCGCCGTCGGTGCGGGAGACTTCCGCGACGGCCGGATTGCCGACGTTTCCGACGGCCTTGCCCTTCAGACCCCCGGCGTCGAGGATGGCTTCGGCCATGGACACGGCGGTGGTCTTGCCGTTGGTCCCCGTCACGCACAGCCACGGGGCCGCGCGCCCGCCGTCGAAGGCCCTCAGGCGCCAGGCCAGCTCGATCTCGCTCCACACCGGGACCCCGGCGCGCGCCGCTCGCTCGAAGAGAGGGCCGACCTCGGGCACGGCGGGGGCCGGAATGACGACGTCGGGCTTCCACGCGAGGGCTTTCTCCGCAAGGGCGGCGGGGTCGGCTGCGGCGCCGCGCTCGTCGACGTCGCCGACGCCTTCCAGGGCGCGCTCGTTTGCGTCCCACGCGGAGACGACGGCCTCGGTCGCATCCGCGAGCGCCTGGACGCAGGCCGTGCCGGACTTGCCGAGGCCGACCACTGCCACCCTCGCGCCGGCGAGCTCGGCCGCCCCGGGGATTTCGACGCTCACTGGTGCGCCAGCCATTCGGCGTAGAACATGCCGACCGCCATGAGCATGAGGAGCGCCTCGATGATCCAGAAGCGCACGACCACGGTCACTTCCTTCCAGCCTTTGAGCTCGAAGTGGTGGTGAAGCGGGGCCATGCGGAATATCCGTTTCCTCGTGATCTTGTAGAAGCCCATCTGGAGCGTCGCCGAGCCCACCTCGATGAGGTAGAGGCCGCCGATGAGAACGGCGAGGATCTCGGTGCGAGTGAGGATGGAGATGCCTGCGAAGGCCCCTCCGAGGGCGAGGGACCCGGTGTCTCCCATGAAGATCTTCGCGGGCGATGTGTTCCACCACAGGAAGCCGAAACAGGAGCCCACGATGGCGGCGCAGACGATGGCGAGGTCTCTGGGGTCGCGAACGTCGTAGCAGCCGGGCGCCTGGCCGAGGACCCCGTGGCAAACCTGGTTCGACTGCCACATGGTGATCGTCGCGTATGCGCCGAATGCGATCATCGACGCCCCCGCGGCGAGCCCGTCGAGGCCGTCCGTGAGGTTGACCGCGTTGGACCACGCCGTGATGAGGAAGTTGGCCCAGACGACGAAGAGCACGATTCCGACTCCGGCGCCCAGGAAGGCCAGGTCGATGTTCGTGTCGCGCAGAATGGAAATTCGCAGGGTCGCGGGGGTTCTATTCTCAGAGTTGCGGAAGCGCAGGGCCATGACGGCGAAGCTGATCCCCACGAAGGCCTGGCCGATTATTTTCGCCCACGGGGTCAGCCCCAGAGACTGCTTCTTCCTGATCTTGGCGAAGTCGTCGAGGAAGCCGATGAAGCCAAGGCCGACCGTGAGGTACAGGAGGAGCAGGCCTGATGCGTTGGGCGAGCGGCCCGTCGCGAGATTCGCGACGAAGTATCCGAGGAGGGTGCCGACGATGATCATGACGCCGCCCATGGTGGGCGTTCCGCGTTTGATTTGGTGGCTCGTCGGCCCGTCTTGGCGGATGAACTGCCCGTATTGCCGGGCCACGAGTATCTTGATGAAGAACGGCGTGCCCACGAGGGTGACGAAGAGCGAGATGCCGCCCGCGATGAGTATCGACAGCACTACTTCTTCTCCTCCCTCAGGGAGTCGGCGACCTTCCAGACCCCCGAACCGTTCGATCCTTTCACCAACACTACGTCACCGGCGGCCAAGGCGGCGTCTAGCTCCCTCAGCGCGCCTTCGGGCCCGGCGACCCACGTTGCGTCCACCCCTTCGGCCTCGGCGGCCGATGCGAGGGGCCGGGCCTCCTCGCCGACGGCGACGAGGGAGGCGACGCCGGCCTGGGCGGCGGCTTTGCCGATCGCCTCGTGCTCGGGCGCAGACGCCTCGCCGAGCTCGAGCATTTCGCCGAGCACGGCGACCTTGCGCCGTCCGCGTCCGAGCCGTTCCAGGGCCGCCAGTCCTGCGCGCATGGAGTCTGGGTTGGCGTTGTACGAGTCGTCGATGACCGTCGCGGCGCCCGCCTCGAAGACGTCCATGCGATGGGGGCTTGCGGCGCCGACGGCGCTGAGGGTCGAGGCGATCTGCGCCGTTGCAATCCCCAGCGAATGGGCGAGCGCCGCCGCGGCGAGGGCGTTCGCCACGTGGTGTTCGCCGACGAGTCTGAGCTTGACGTCCGCCTCGCCATCCGGCGTGACGAGCGTGAAGGATGCGCGTCCGTCCGCGCCGACGTCGATGTTTCGCGCTGCGACGTCGCCCTCGCCGCGCGCCGAGAAGGTGAGAACCGGTCCGCGCGCGAGCCCGGCCATGGCCGCGACCCGCGGATCGTCGGCGTTGAGAACGACGGCGCCGCCTTCGCGGGTGCCGGTCACAAGCTCGGACTTGGCGCGCCCGACGTTGTCGATGCCGCCGAATTCGCCCAGGTGTGCGCGGGCGACGATGAGGACGGCCGAGGCGTCCGGGGGCGCGATCGACGTGAGGTAGTCGATGTTGCCGATGCGGTCAGCGCCCATTTCGAGCACCAGTGTGGCTGTGCCGGCGTCTGTCCGCAGAACCGTGATCGGAAGCCCCAACTCGTTGTTGAAGGATCCGGGAGGGGCGATGACCGGCCCCCTGCTTTCCACCAGAGAGGCCAACAGATCCTTGACGGTGGTCTTGCCGACCGATCCCGTCACGGCCACGACCTTGAGGTCGGGGTTCCCTTCGGCCCTCGCCCTCTGGAGGTTCGCGCGCGCCAAAGCGCCGATCGCCTTTTCGACGTTGTCGACGACGATGACGCGAGCCGGGTCGGCGCCCGAGGCGACCGCGGTGGAAGGGTCGGATGTGACGACGGCCCGTGCGCCCGCCGACAGCGCGGCTCCGGCGAGCTCGGCGCCGTCGACCCGCGCGCCCTTGATGGCCGCGAAGACCTCGCCGCCGCTGACGGTCCGCGTGTCGGCCGTCAGCGACGAAATCTGTTCTCGTGCGACGTCGGGGGGAGTCTCGCCCGCCGTCGTCGCATTGCAATCGGCAACGACTTGCGCGAGCGTCACCGGTATCATGCTTTCTCCTCACCGTCGTGGACGCGGGCGCGCTTGCGTAGGGCGCGCCGCGCCTCGACTCGGTCGTCGAGTTCGATCGGAACGCCCGCCACCTCCTGAATGGTTTCGTGGCCGCGCCCCGCAAGGAGAATGGTATCCCGCTCGGAGGCTTGCGCGATTGCGGCGTCTATAGCTTGGGACCGGTCCGCGATTTCCACGACCGGGGTGTCGAAGCCGCGCGTTCCCTCGATGACGGCCGCTCTGATGACGGCGGGATCCTCGTCGTGAGGGTCGTCGTCCGTGATGTAGACGAGGTCGCCGTAGCGGGCGACGGCGGCCCCCATGGCCGGGCGCTTGCCCTTGTCGCGGTCCCCGGCCGACCCCGTGAGCACGACGAGCCTGCCCTCGGTCGAGGGGCGCAAAGCCTTCATGGCGTTGACGAGCGCCTCCGTGTTGTGGGCGAAGTCGACGATGACGCGCGGGCGGGCGTTGAGCACCTCCATGCGGCCCGGCACCGCGGGGTTGATCCCCTCGGGCAGGGCGCGCGCGAGCTCGTCGGTAGCGTACCCGGCCGTCATGGCCATGACGGCCGCGAGCGCGGCGTTGGCGACGTTGAAATCCCCCGGAAGGGAGGTGCTCGTTGCCAGCCTGCGCCCGTCGGTCGATTCGAGGACGAAGCTCGACCCGTCCCGGTGAACGGCCTTCCATCCCACGACGCCGTCTGGCAGATCCGGCGGCAGATCGGAGCCGACGGCGAGGGCGGCGACCTCCCCTTCGAGCCTCGGCGCGCATTCCGCGAGGAGGCGGCGGCCGTATTCGCCGTCGACTGAGACGACGGCGTTGCGAGCCCTCTCGGGGGTGAAGAGACTCGCCTTGGCCTGGTAGTACGCCTCCATCGTGCCGTGGAAATCGAGGTGGTCTTGGGTGAGATTCGTGAACCCGGCCACCGTGAACGTCAGCGGGTCGCTGCGGCCCTGGACGAGGGCGTGGCTGGAAGTCTCCATGACGACGTCGGTCCCTCCCCCGCGGCGGTGGAAGGCGAGGTAGCTTTGGAGCTCGTCCGGCATGGGCGTCGTCAAGCGCGCAGGCACGCTCATTCCCGCCAGGCGGATCTCGACCGTGCCGATGAGCCCGGGTTTGCGCCCGAGGGCGCAAAGTATCGATTCGACCATGTAGGCCGTCGTCGTCTTGCCGTTGGTTCCCGTAACGGCGTATGAATCGAGGCCGGCGGCGGGTTCGCCGAGGATCAAGGCGGCCGCCTTTCCAACGGCGGCGCGCGGATCGTCGACGACGAGGACGGGGACGGAGCGCCCGCCGGGGGCGCCGCGAAGGATCTCGAGCCCCTCGGCGTCGGTGAGCACGGCGCTCGCGCCGGCTTTGACCGCGGAGGCGGCGAAGGCCGCGCCGTGGACTTTCTCTCCCGGAGTGGCCGCGAACAGGTCGCCCGGCCTCGCCTGCCTGCTGTCGGACGTGACGGATTCAACCGCTGCGCTGCGGGCCTCGGGCCCTCCGTCGCCGACGTCGACCGTCGCCCCGACGGCCGCCGCGAGCGCGTCGAGCCGCGTGAGAAGCCCGGTCTGTCTCGTATAGTCAGTCATTCTTGCCTATCTGACGCTCGTACCACGGGTACTTGAACAGGGGCTCGGTGGAAGGCGCGATCCCCAGCTGCCGTACCGCAAAGTGTGCGACATTAGAGAATACCGGAGCGGCCACCTCGCCGCCGTACCCGGCCCCCTTGCCGTTGAAGACGGTGACCGCCACGGCTATCTGGGGCTTGTCCGCTGGAAGGACCCCCACGAATGTGCCGACTCGCTTGGTGAGCTTGCCGTTGGCGTCGGGCACCTGCGCGGTCCCCGTCTTTCCCGCGACGTTGTATCCCTCGACCCTCGCGAGATAGCCGGTCGAATCCTTGTCGGTGACGGCCTGCATCATCTTCAGCATCGTCGCCGCCGAGTCTGCCGAGATCACGCGCTGTTTCTTCTCCGGCGCGACGGGCTTCTCGTTTCCGTCGGCGTCGACGACGGACTCGACGATGTGCAGCGGAACCTTCACTCCCCCGTTGCCGATCGTCGCCACCATCTGGCCGAGCTGAACGGTGGTGGCCGACCATCCCTGGCCGAACATCGTCGTGTAGCGCCCTCTGGGGCCCCAGGCGCTCGGCTGCGTGAGCTTCCCGCGGGACTCCGCGGGCAGCTCTATGCCCGTCTTCGAGCCGATGCCGAACTTCTTCATGTAGTCATAGCGCTTGGCGTCGCTCACTTTGTCGCCGATCTGAATGAGGCCCGTGTTGTAGGACTTCGCGAGGATCCCGGCCACCGTCATCTTTTCGGTGCCGTGCGAATCGTTGTCGTGGACCTTCTCGCCGTTGGGCATCGTGATCGAGTACGGAACGGTGAAAACGCTCTCGGGCGTGACTTTCTTCTGGTCGATCGAGCCGGAGAACGTGATGAGCTTGCCTGTCGATCCGGGCTCGACGGGCGCCTGCACCGCCCGCGACCCCCAATTCGAGGACGCCGTCGAACCGAGGCTCGCCGGATTGGGGGAGCCGGAATCCACGAGGGCGAGGATCCTTCCGGTTCCGATCTCGACGACGACGGCCGCGCCCCACTCGGCGTTGTTGGCCTTGACCGAATCGTCGACGGCCTTCATGAGTTGGTTCTGCAGGTCGCGGTCGATCGTCAGCTTGACGGTCGAACCGTTCTTCGCGGCCGCCTCCTTGCGCTTGCCGTTGGGCAAAACCGCGCCTCCCCCGGCGACTTCGACCGTGAGGGAGCCGTTTTTTCCTGCGAGCGCGGCCTCCTGCGACTTCTCGATTCCGGCTTGGCCTTTGATCTGGCCGGGCTCGTTCTCGACCTGGCCCGTGTAGCCGAGCACGTTTCCGGCGACCGCGCCGTTGGGGTATTCGCGTTTCATGTACTGCTCGGGCTCGATCCCCGTGATGCGCAACGCGTTGACCTTGCGCCAAAGATCCGGGGAAACGTCCTTCTTGACGTATGCGAAGGACTTCTTCTCCTCGCCGCCCAGGAGGAGGCCGCCCAGCTCGGCCCGGTCCATCTTGAGCAGCGGCGCGAGCTGTTCGGCCGCCGCCGCGGCGCCGGATCCGATGAGGTTGCCGTCCTTGTCGTAGCGCTTGTACTGGGCGATGGCCTTCTGGTTGACGCCGATGTTGTACCGCTCGATCGACGTCGCCAGCACCGACCCCTTCGAATCGACGATGTCTCCGCGCTTGGCGTGCAGCGTGTACGTCCTCGTTCTGAAGCCCGACGCGGCCTCCGCGAGGGAGGCGGATCTGACGCCTTGGAGGTCAGCGAGCCGAATGCCCAAAACCAGAGCGCACACAACGAAGGCGACGGCGAGCGAGTGCAGGCGTCTGGCCGCCAAAGGCAACGACGAGTGGTACTCCCTCAGTCGACGAATGTACCGAGAAAAGGCAGCGCGGCGCGGACGATCCGCGCCACGCCCCTCCGACTCATTGTCGGTGGCAGAAGACGACATCTACTTCCCTTGCGGCTCCGAGGGCTTCTTGACGGCCCCAGTCGTGAGGTCCAAGTGGAGGACGCTCGTTGCTGGAACCAATCCTAGTTGCTCGGCCTTGGCGGTCAGCTTCTGCGGGGTGGAGGCAGAGACGACGCGATCGGCGAGCGTGGCCTCTTTTGCCGTGGCAACGTTGAGTTCCCTCTGCACCGACTGGATCTCGTAAGCCGTGTCGACCATCTGCGTGTTGAGGGCGAAAGCGATGCCCAAGGCGCCGACGAGAAGCAGTGCGCAGACGATGACGACGCCGAAGAAGCCTCGCGCCGACGCCGGGGCCGGAACAAGTTTCAAGCCGGGAACCCCGGAAACGACGGGGCGGGCGGCGCGCCGGGGCACAGTGGTGGCGGGGATTGCACTCATCGGTTCTTTCCTCGTGTAGTTGCTGGTTTATGCGGTGTGCGGGGTTTCGCGCAGCCTCTCGGCGGCCCTGAGGCGCACCGATGCGCTGCGCGGATTGGCCTGCAGCTCCGCGGCGTCGGCTTTGACGGCGCCGCGGGTAAGCAGGCGGAGGTACGGGGCGCGGTCGTCGAGTTCGACGGGCAGGCCCGCCGGCGTCGAGGACGTCGCCCCTTTCGCCATCTCACGCTTGACGATCCTGTCCTCCAGCGATTGGTACGACTCGACGGCGATGCGGCCTCCAACCGCAATCGCCTCGATGGCGCGCGGGATGGCGCGCCCGAGGAGGGCAAGCTCGTCGTTGACGGCGATTCGAAGCGCCTGAAAGGTTCGTTTGCACGGGTTGCCTCCCGTGCGCCTGGCCGGCGCAGGGATCGCGTCGCGGACGATGTCGGCAAGCTGGCCGGTGCGCTCGATCGGCTCCTCGGCGCGGGCCGCGAGGATCCTGGCGGCGATGCGCGAGGCAAACCTCTCTTCGCCGTATTCGCGCAGGATCCGCGTCAGCTCGGCCTTGTCAGCGGAGGCCAAAACGTCCGCGGCCGTCGGGCCGCCAGTCTTGTCCATTCGCATGTCCAAGGGGCCGTCGCCGGAGTAGGAGAACCCTCGGTCCTCGTCGTCCAGCTGGAGCGAGGAGACGCCGAGGTCCATCAGCACGGCGTCTGCCCGCCCGGCGCGCCCATACTCGGCGGCGACGTCAAACACATCGTCGTACGTCGCACGGACGGGTACGAAACGCTTGCCGAAGGGCGCCAAGCGTTCGCCGGCCAGCTCAATGGCCTCCGGGTCCCGGTCGATGCCCACGACCGTCAGGTTGGCGAAGCGCTCCAGGAAGGCGAACGAGTGCCCTCCCATTCCGAGCGTCGCGTCGATCATCACGGGGGCCTCAGCCGTCAACGCGGGCCCGAGGAGGTTCACGCATTCCTCGAGCAGCACCGGCATGTGCAGGGCATTGCCGCCAGCGCGAGGAGGTCCGGCTTTGCTCGTCGTGTTCGACGCCATGCGAAACTCCTCTCTGTGCCTTGCGGCGTATACGGCCGCTGCGGCGGCTGCCTTTGTGCGGTCGAGTCAGACCGACCGGCGGCTTTCTTCGCCTTTCTGAAGCTGGGGAACTGCCTCAGACGAGCGAGAAAGCCCTCGGCCGGTCAGAACAGGCCAGGAATGACCTCGTCTTCGCGGTCGGCGAAGGCGGCTTCCTGCGTGTTCAGGTACTCATTCCATGCCGTCAGGTCCCAGATCTCGATCCTGCTCCCTGAGCCGATCACGGCCAGGTCGCGCTCCAATCCGGCGTACTTGCGCAGATTCGAGGGAATGGAGATCCGCCCCTGCTTGTCCGGCACTTGGTCATTAGCGCCGGAAAAGAGCACACGTTGATAATCGCGAGCCTCCTTAGAGGTGAGGGGAGCTTGATGAAGCTTCGTTTGAAACTCCTCGAACTCCTCGATGGTGAAGACGAACAGGCAATGCTCCTGTCCCCTGGTGATGACCAACCCGCGCTGGAGCTGGTCGCGGAACTTCGCGGGCAGGATCAGACGACCCTTGTCATCGAGCTTTGGCTCGTATGTGCCCAGAAACACCGCGTCCACCTCCCTCTCGACGCTGGCCACCACTTTACTCCACTTCCCCCCACAAGCAAGGGTCCCATGGGGGTGTTTTGTCGAAGAAGATCATACGCATCAAGGGAAAACCACGGTGGAGGGCAACTGTACCCATCGCCTCACATTTTTGTTGAAGCTCTCCGCCCGGAGACGGAGAACGATGCCTCAAATCGGCTGTTTTCCGGGCTTCGTCGCACCTGTGGAGCGAAGTGGAGCCGACCCGTGGAGCGAAGCGGAGGCGACCCCGTGGAGCGAAGGAGGCACGACGGAGGCGCAGCCGCGAAGAGGAGCGACCTTACCGTGCAAAACAAGACGGACCGGCCGGCGAGCGCAGAACAGGCGTGGAACAAGGCGAGGCGACGGCGTGGAGCATGGCACGGCGACGCGGTGGAGCGAAGTGGAAGGCGCATGGGAGCGCCGCAGCGGATCGCGTCGATGCGGTCCAGCATGCCGATGCCACACGAACAAGGCGGCCGCTTTGCACGCTCGACAAGACGGCAAGAGCGCGTCTAATCCGACGGGAAGTCTCCAAGGCATCCAGTCGGGAAGCCTTCAGCCGCAGCTGAGGCGTTCAACCGTTCGGCCGCTGCCATGCCGGGCCGAATCACGGCCGGTCAACGCGAGAGGCCCGCTCGACGTCGCGGGGTCTTTGGTCACCAAGTCCTTTGGCGGTTGCCAGTCATTCCACGCTTGCGCACGCCCTAGCGGCGACGGCGCTTCTCCCACTCCTCGGCCTGCTTGGCCATGAAGTCTTGGAAACGGCTTGAGCGAGGAGCCTTTGGCCTCTTCGGCCCGGGATCGCCGTTCTCCGCCTTTTCGACGGGGAAAGACTTGACGCCGGCCGTCATGTACCACGTTCCGAGGAACATGACGACAATCCCGAGGAGCCCGACGATCTCCATCTCGGCCGAGACGCCGAGCGTGAGGACGGCAATGCCTCCAAAAACGACGAGAAGGCCAAGGACGAGATGGCGAATCGACACCTGGCGGGCAGCCGCCTTCGGCGACGGCTTGGGCTTCAGGGTGTCGGCGAACCCGGGATCCTCGTCGGACAGCTGGGCTTCCAGCTCTTCCAACATCTTCCGTTCGTATTCGGAAAGGGCCATGGGTTCTCCTCTGTCGTCGGCGTACCTGTCAAGAATATCCCGAAGGCACGAGCGGCAAAAGTCATGTGGACCACCACGATGTCATAGTTTCTGGGGCGACGGAGTCCATTCACCTCCGGGTGAACGCGACCTTCCCCGTTCTCGCGGCTTGCTCGGTTTTACCGGTTTCCTGCGTTTCATACGCCTCCCCCGTTTTCGCGGTGCCTCTCCTCGTCAGCTTCGCGGCTCCTCTCCTTGTCAACGCCGATGAGGCTTCCCGGACCGGCGAATGACGGGCCGAACTTGTCGCGAATGCGGTCGAGCGCCGCCTCAGCCCGTTCAAGACGCGGATTCACGCCAAACGCCTGATGCATGCCCTCGTCCGCTTGACCGCCGAAAGCCCAGGCTTCGCCGTCGGAATCCGCGCCCAGAGCCAGCTGCACGCCCTCGCGCGGATCGACTGTCTGCTCGGCGCGCAGGCCCAGGAGGCGCAGCCCCTCGTCGGAGACGGCGATCGAATCGAAGAGATGTTTGGCGCCCGCGTAGAGGTCCGCCGCCAGATCGGTCGGCCTGGCGAAAGTCGTGCTGCGGGTGATGGTCGTGAAATCGGCGAAGCGGACCTTGATCGCGACCGTCCGGGCAGTCAAACGCGCGCGCCGCAGTCTGCGCGCGGTGGCATGGGCCTGAGCCAGAAGGATCTTTTCAAGCTTGCCGCGGTCGGCCACATGTTCGAAGAAGGTCTCCTCTTTGCCGATCGACTTCTCCTCGCGAGAAGTTTGCACGGGACGCGGGTCCTGCCCCATCGCCAATCTGTACAGATGCGTTCCGTGGGCGCGGCCGAGGATCCTGGCCAGACGTTCCGGTCCCGCGTCGGCGAGCTCTCCCACCGTCTCGATTCCCTGCTTGGCCAAGCGCGCCCTCGTTTTCTCCCCCACGCCCCACAACGCCCCCACCGGCAGCCCGTGGAGGAAGGCGATCGTGGCCGAGCGGGGTATGAGGAGCAGGCCGTCGGGCTTCGCGTGGGCCGAGGCGATCTTGGCGACGTGCTTCGTCGCGGCGATGCCAACCGACGCCGGAACGCCGACCTCACGCCGAATGCGCGCCCGCAAATCCGTGGCGATGCGGACGGGCCCTCCCATGAGGCGCCGCGCGCCGCCGACGTCGAGAAAGGCCTCGTCCACCGAAAGCTTCTCCACAAGCGGGGTGACGTCGTGCAGTATGTCCATGATTTGCCGCGACACCTCCGAATACCTGCCGTGGCGCGGCGGAATCATCGTCAGATGCGGGCAGGCCCGAAGGGCGCGGGCCACGGGCATTGCCGAGTTGACGCCGAATTCGCGGGCCTCGTAGGAGGCGGCGGAGACGACGCCGCGCTCGGCTCCCCCGACGGCGACCGGCTTCCCCGCGAGCTCCGGGCGGTCGAGCAGCTCGACTGACACGAAGAAGGCGTCCATGTCGACGTGGAGTATGCCGACGTCGGAATCGTCGTCGCCCCAGAATCGACGGGCTTCTTTCGACCGCGGCGCTCGGGACATCCGTCCTCCTTTCTCACGCGACAAGCCTACGCTCAGGCTCCGTCGCTTTTCTGGCCGCGCAAAACGCCCGGTCCGCCTGCCACGGCGCCCTCGAGTCTCGATAGGCTCGTGGCATGAAGCGCGCATCGTCCAGAACACAGCTGCCCGAGGGGCCCGTCGCCACAACGTATGCCACTGCGGAAATCGTCAGGGGGCGGACCAATCCCTCGCAGGTTCTCCTTCTGTTGGACGGCGTCGAGTCTTCGAGCCTGGACCTCGCCGATCCGGAGTACCTGGATTTCGAGTATATGCAGCACATTCGCCTCATACTCGAGTCGCGCTGGGATCAAGGCGGGCGCCGCGCCGTCGAGGCGGGCGGGCCGGCCGAAGGCGGCGGCCCCCGCCGCACGAGGGTGCTTCATTTGGGAGGCGCAGGCTGCGCGCTCGCCAGGGCGCTGGGCGCCCGCAGGGAGCTGCACCAGGTCGCCGTCGAAATCGACCCCGAACTGGCCAGGCTGGTGCGCGACTGGTTTCCGCTGCCGCGCTCGCCCTTTCTGAAGATCAGGGTCGGGGACGCCAGGCACGTCCTCGACTCGACGAAAGCGAGCTGGAACGCGATCGTCCGCGACGCCTTCACGGGCAGGGAGGTGCCGCCCCATCTGCGAACGGCGGAGTCCGCCAAACGAGCGGCCGACGTTTTGACGCCGGGAGGGATTTACGTTCTCAATGCGGTCGCGTCGGCGGGGATTCGGCGGCTAGACGAGGACATCGCGGCCATGGCGGCCGCATTTCCCAATATCGTCGCGATAGCGGATCCGGCGGTTTTCAGCGGAAGGCGTTTCGGCAACTTCGTCGTAGCGGGCTCCGACGCTCGTTTTCCGGTCGAGTCGATCGAACGGGAAGTGCGCAAATTCCCGCTGCCGACGAAGTTTTTCGACGACGGCGCCTTGCGCTCCCGGGCGGCCTCCGTCAGACCGTTGACCGATTCCCTTGCAGGATGGCCGAGAGCTACAAGCCCGAGGCAACGTCGTCCGCGTCCCGAGCCGACGACGCCGGCAGAGCCCGAGTGAGCCAGCCGAGCCTGAATCCGGGCAAGCTGCCGACGCGGAATGCGCCCGTTGACGGCGAATCGGGCCGGGCTGCGAGGCTTTGCGAAGCGGACGAGGACGGCCCGGCGGGCGACGCGGGTCAGGCGGAGTGCTTTCCTCGCCGACGTTTGACTTGGCCTTGGCCGGGCTCGGGCAGCTGCCCCACATTCGATGCGGGCAAGCTGGCGGGCGGGACGGAATCCGCGCCGACGCCGCCGAGCGGATCAGCCTCGTTCGGCACGGACAAGACCGGGGCTGCTCCGGGTTCCCCATCCCCCGCAGCACCGATTCCGTTTGCTGCTGCGCCGTTTTCCGTTCCCCCAGAGGACTGGTCTCCCCCGGAGGATTCAGGGTTCTCCCCCGTGCGTTCTGCGCCGTCGGGGGCCGTTTCGCCCGGGGCGAGAGCGGCGTCGGCCTCCGCAGCCGGAGCCTCCTGTTCGGCCTTTTCGATCGAGGCCTCAGCCAGGGCCTCCGCTTCGGGGGAATCTTTCAACACGAGGGTCTGCATCCGTTCGAGCGCGGAGTGTCTGGGGGTGTCCCCCGCGGACAGCGCGGCCCCGAAAACGTGGGGAGCGAAGACGATGTCGTGGGACGCATTCGCGTCCTCCTGAGGAACGACGGCGTCGCTCTCGCGTCCGAATCCGAGAGCTTCGTCCCAGCCTCGGACTGGCCATGCGTCGATGTCGCCGCCCTGGACGCCGGAGGGGATGAAGCCCTCCTCGGACGGATCGGGTTCGTATCCGACCGCCTGGCCTCCGTCGCCCGTTGTGAAAGACACACCTTCGAATTCGCGGGGCGAGCCTTCCCCGCTCGCGGGCGGGCCGCTCGGCCCTTCGAACGCGCTTGACGATTCGAGGGGGGCGGACGAGTCGAAGGAACCGGCAGATTCGAACGAGCCGACGGAGTCAAATGAAACAGGCGGTTCAAGCTCGTTGCGCCGCTCCCAAGCCTCGGGCCCCTCAGCCGAGCTCGCCTCGCTCGGCGGCCCGGCCATCGCGCTGTCCGCCAAGGCCGCATCGACCACGGACACGTGCTCCGCAGCGCTTTCAGCCGTTACGCCTTCCATGTCGGAAGGCTGCTCGGCGGAATCCCCCATCATCGACTCGATGACTTCCGATTCCGTGATGAGAAGGCCGGCATTCGCTTCAGGCTCGGCAGCGGAGGCCTCGACGCCGACGGCCGGGTCTTCGCCGCCGAGGTCGCCGGCGTCCAAGCCGACGCCGTCGTCTGCCGCATCTTCGGCGTCCTTGCCGAGGTCGCCGTTTTCGCCCAAATCTTGCACATGGTTTTCGGGGGCGTTCCATCCGGAGCTTTCGTTCCATCCGGAGCTTTCGATCGCGGCGACGTCGATGTACCCCGAAGCCGAAAGCGGCTCGAGAGTCTCCGCGGGATCCAAAACTTCGCCGGGATCCCCGTTTTGCTCGGAGGGATCCGGAACGTCCGGCAAATTCTTCAAAAACGCCTTGATGCGCCCCAAAGCCGAGAGCGGTTCGAGGGTCTCGCCCGAATCGAGGACTTCGCCGGGTTCGTTGTCGGCGGACTTTTCCGCGCTTTCAATGCCGTTGAGGTCCCGGGCCTCCTGGATGCCGCTAAGCTCACGCCGGCCCTCAACGCCGGCGGGCTCCCGAGAGTCTTCGACGCCGTCCGATTCTTGCGGGTCCTCGACGCCCGCCAGTTCTTTCGCGTCCTCAACGCTGACAGACGCTCGGGCATCCTCAGTGCCCGCGAGTTCGTCGACGGCCCAGCGCTCGCCCGCGCCGGCCGTTTCCTCGGCTTCGGCAAGCTCCTCGACGCGGACATTCTCATAAGATTCGGCAAGCTCCTCGACGCCGACGTGCTCGTAGGACTGGGTTTGCTCGTTGAGACCGTCGTTTTCGCCGTCTAGATCGGCATCGTCGACGGCGTGAGCCTCGCGTCCGCGGGCATCGCCCGCGTCGCCTTCCCCGGCTTCAGCGGCGTTCCCGAATTCGCCTGCGTCGTCAGCTTCGACGTCGGCCTGCACGGCCTCCTTTTGGTCCTCACGTTTGGAAGCTCCGTGGGGATCCTCGCCCAGACTCGATGCGTCCTCCCTCAGATCCGTTTCGTCGTCGGCTTCCAAATTCGATTCGTCGCCAACTTCCAGATCCGATTCGTCGCCGGCTTCCAGATCCGATTCCCCGCGAACGGCCTCGGCTTCGCCAAAGCCCGCTGCGGCGTCGGAGCGGTAGGGTGAGTCATCGGTTTCAGGCGGAACGTGTGATTCGGCCAGAATGCCCGATTCAGCCGAAACGTACGATTCAACGGCGCCGTCCGCGACTGCGGCGTCTTTCGGACCGTTCCCAGTTTCCTCGGAGACGGCCGAAAAGCCCTCGTCGCCTTTAAGGCCGACGGCGAAGCCCGCCTCGGCAACGGCCTCGCCTTCGACGGCATCAGCGGCGCCTGCTTCGGATCGAGCGACGTCCGCATCTTCAGACTCGAAAGCGTCGGCGACGCCCGCCTCGCTCTCTGCGGCTTCGGCGTCGCCGTCCGCGACGTCGGCTTCGCTCTCGCCGAGGGCCGAGACTTCAGCAAGCTCGGCGACGCTTTCCGCAGCGCCCTCGGAGCGCTCGGCCTCCGGCGCATCGGTTGCGACGTCGTCGGCCTTTTCGGCGGCGTCGCGGCTGTCCCCGTCATCGTCCGCGGGGCGTTCGTACGCCTCGGCGCCACCCCCGGCTTGCTGGCTTCTCATGGCCGAGACGTCGAACGCGGGCCCTTCGCCCACTCCGTGCTCGCCGGGAAGAAAACCCTGGTAGCGCTCCATCTTCCGCAACAGTCCCTGCGGATCGAAGGTCTTTTCCGAGGCCGAGGCGCGCGGCGAGGAGACTCCCGCGAGGAACTGCTCGGCGGCGCGGCCGATTTCGTCCACGGTGGGGACTCGCATTTCCGGCTTGGGCGCGGTGACGTATCCGCGCACGGAGCCGTTGGCGTCGTAGTCTTTCTCGAGCTTGTCAATGAATTGGGCCAGTTCCTCGTTGCCCTCGATGGCCGAAGAGTAGGCTTCGACCTCTTCGGCTGCGGCCTGTTCCAGATCGCCCAAAGGGAAGTAGAGCCCGCTGAGCGAGGACGTCAGCCCGAGTGCTCCGGCGGCCCCGGTGAAATAACGATCGCCGGCCAGATAGACGGGAACGCGAACGGCGACATTCGTATGCGAGATGCCCAGCTTCGCCGTATGGAACTCGACATAGTCGGCGAAACCGGCGGTGAACCAGAAGTCCGCCTCAAACACCTGGTCCTCGCGCTTGTCGGCCGTGCGCACGACCATGTCGGCCGGCCTCGTGTGAGGAGTGGCCGAAGGGACGGCCGTGAAGGAGAAGGTCGACTTCACACCGAACTTCTCGATGATGTCGATCATGTCCGCCAGCAGCGCGTCCCATTGAAAATCGGGCTCAGCGCCGTGCAAATGCAGGAAGGGCTGGCCCTCGACGTCGCTCGCATGCGAAAGGACGATTCCGCTGCGGCGCATGTCGACTAGCCGACCGTCCTTGTAGTTCATAAGCGGCCGCTGAGATCGATAGTCGATGAGCGGATCGGAGTTGAACAATGCGGCGGCCCCGCCGTCAAGCGGACTGAGCGACAGCGATATCAGCTGGCCGACGGCGCCGGCGTCTACGGCCGGATCCACCAAATTGAGAACCAGACGCTCGACGCGCTCAGGCCCCTCGGCCTCTGGAAACGATACGAAGTGCCCCATGTGTCTCCTCTCCTCGCCCTCTACTTTGCCATAAGCCTCCCCGCCGCTTCGACTCTCCGAACGGGCCCTTCTGCATGCCCTGTTATTCCCGACACTCCGGCGTTCAACGGTTTCGACGTGGTAATACTACCCATCGTTTTTTGACTGCGATAGGGCGCGCTGATTAGCTTCGACGGCCCCCGTGGCCGATAATTGTGTGGTCGATTTTCCCCGTTTCAGGACTGTCCATGGGTGAGTTATCCGCGCGTTCGCGCGCAATCGCCGACGAGCAAGGCTTCGTCGAGACGGCGTATGCCGCGCTCGACCGCCAACGCGAGGCCTACTCCAAACGTCTGCGCGAAGTTCGAGCGCAACAGGGCCACGAAAGCGCAGGCGCCCTCTCCGAGCGCGACTCCTTCGCGACCCATTACGAGGACAATCTCATACGTTTGCGCAACGTCGAGAATCGCCTGGTCATGGGGCGCCTCGACTTCACAGACGGCGAAACAGAGCACATCGGGCGCATCGGCCTCAAGGACGAGGACCAGGAGATCATTCTCCTCGACTGGCGGACCCCGCAGGCCGAGCCCTTTTATCGGGCCACTGCGGCCGAGCCCGGCGAAGTCGTTCGCCGCAGGCACATTCAGACGCGGATGCGCAACGTCGTCGGCGTGGAGGACGAACTGCTCGACGCCGAAGCCTCCGAGGGGCTGACCGACCTCAACCTCACCGGTGAAGGCGCCCTGATGGCGGCGATGGCGACGGCCCGCGACGGAAAGATGAGCGACATCGTCGCCACCATTCAGGCCGAGCAGGATCGAATCATTCGGGCCGATTCGAACGGAATACTCGTCGTCCAGGGAGGGCCGGGCACGGGCAAGACGGCCGTCGCTCTCCACCGCGCCGCCTACCTTCTTTACACCCAACGCGAACGGCTTTCTCGTTCGGGAGTTCTCATCGTGGGCCCCTCCCCCGTGTTCCTGCGGTACATCGACCAAGTCCTTCCGAGCCTGGGCGAGTCCGACATCGTTTCGACGACGGTGACGGGGCTGCTTCCCGGCGTCGAGGCGACTGGGGTCGACACCGCGCAAGCCGCGCGTATCAAAGGCTCGCCCGTCTGGCGGACCATCGCCGCGAACGCCGTGCGAAACGTCCTCGAACGCCCGCTCGATCGCCCCGTCTCCTTCACAATCGACTCGAGCCCCGTGACCCTCACGCCCTCGCAGGTTGAGGCTGCGCAGCAGCGCGCTCGGCGCGGGGGGCGGCCCCACAACGAGGCCCGTGAAACGTACGCGAGGATTCTCGTCGAAGAGCTCGCAAACCAAGTGGCCGCACACAAAGAAATGGCACTGGAGGACGCCGGCTGGATAGTCGACGAGGTCGTCTCCTCGCGTGAGGCTCGGCGCGAAGTCAATCTTAGATGGCTGCCTTCCTCTCCCGTTCAGCTGCTCGAACGGCTTTACGCGCGCCCGCGCCTGCTCGCCTTGTGCGCCCCCGAGCTTTCGCCCGAGGAGATCGAGGCGGTTAGCCGGCCGAAAGGCAGCCCGATCACGGCCGCCGACATCCCCATCCTCGACGAGCTCGCCGAATGCCTCGGCCCCTTCCGCACCGACTTCGAGAAGCGCCAACGAGCCGCTGCGCAGGCGCGCGACGCCGAGCTTTCCGAGTACGTCAAGGAAACGATGAATTCGATGAACCTCGGCGGCGGCATCGTCAACCTCGAACAGCTGACCGAGCGCGCGGCCGGCTCCGGGCCGCAGTCAAGCCTTGCTGACCGCGCATCCTCGGATCGAACATGGACCTACGGGCATATCGTGGTCGACGAGGCGCAGGAGCTTTCTCCAATGCAGTGGGAGATGCTCGCCCGCCGGTGTCCGACGAGGTCGATGACGGTCGTCGGCGACCTCGACCAGCGTCCGGACGGCTCGCCCTCAGGCGGCTGGACGAGCATCCTCGGACGGCTCGGATCGAGCGCTCGGATCGAGAATCTCACGGTCTCCTACAGGACTCCGGCGACGATCCTCCGCTCGGCCGGGCGGACCCTCGCTGCGGCGGGCGTTTCCGTGCTGCCCGTCGAGGCCGCGCGCGACCTTCCCGACTGCCTCGCCTTCACTGCGATCGAGGCGGACGGGCGAGAAGGCGCTGTCGTCCGATCGGTCAAGGAGCGCCGCGCTTGGTTGGACGAAGAGTATGGTCCGGGCGAGGGAACGCTGGCGGTCATCGTCCCCTCCGACCTGCGCGACGGCGTTGCGGAGGCGCTTGCCGAGGACCCCGGGCTGGCCGGGTACGTGAAGGCCGACTCCGCCGGCTTGGCGCGCATAGGCGTCTTGTCCGCAGTCGAAGCCAAGGGCTTGGAGTACGACGCCGTCGTGCTGGTCGAGCCCTCGTGCGTGCTGGCCGAAGGCCCCGGCAATCTTTATGTTGCGATGACCCGCCCCACCCGCCGCCTCGACGTTCTCTATTCGGGCGAGCTTCCCGCCGGAATGGCTTGACGTCGCGCGGGCCGACGCCGGTCAAACCAACTCAGCACGGGCCGACGCCGCGCCTCCGGCCCGGGGCGCCTGGCTCCTTCAGAGACGATCGCTTCATGTTGCAATCGGCCCGAATCGCGGACAATCCTCATTTTCCATTCAATCTGCTGTACGGTTTGTCTTCGGCACACATTTCATCGCAAGGAAGGCAAGATGCCACGAGTCCTCCTCCTAGAATCCCCGCACGCGTCTGCGGACTCGGTTTTCACCAAGTACGGCATAGAGGTGCGCCGCGTTTCCGGCGCGGTCCAGGGCGACGAGCTTATTGAGGCGCTCAGCGACGTCGACATGGTGGGCATTCGCTCAAAGACCAACCTCACTCGCAGGGTGCTCGATGCGAGCCCCCATCTGACTGCCATCGGCGCCTTCTGCATCGGAACGAACCAGATCGACGTCTCCGCCGCCAACGAAGCAGGCATCGCCGTGTTCAACGCGCCGTACGCCAACACGCGTTCCGTGGTCGAACTCGCCATAGCCGAGGCCATCGCCCTCACGCGCCATCTGACGGACAAGAACAACGCCCTTCAATCCGGCGTGTGGGAGAAAACCGCCTCCGGCGCGCACGAGGTTAGGGGAAAGACCCTCGGAATCGTCGGCTACGGCTCCATCGGCACCCAACTTGGCATCATCGCGGAAGCGCTCGGCATGTCCGTGCTCTTCTACGACGTCGCCGAAAGGCTCGCGATCGGCAACGCCGTGCGCATGCGCAGCCTGAGCCAGCTCCTGGAACGGGCGGACATCGTCTCGATTCACATCGACGGACGCGCGTCGAATGCCGGATTTTTCGGGCGGGACCGAGTCATGGCGATGAAGGAGGGCGCGATTCTCATCAATCTTTCGCGCGGCTCCGTCGTGGACCTGGAGGCGGTGCGGGAGCGGTTGACGGACGGAAGCTTGAGCGGCGCCGGGATCGACGTGTTCCCTCACGAGCCCAACGCAAACGGCGACCCTTTTTCCTGCTCGCTCGCAGGCCTCGACAACGTCATTCTCACGCCTCACATCGGGGGTTCGACGATCGAGGCGCAGGAGTCCATCGGCTCTTTCGTGGCCGAAAAGCTCGTCTCTTACTGGCGGAAGGGCCTGACCGGCCTCTCCGTGAACATGCCCGAGGTCGACGCTTCGCCCGCGCCCTCGGCTCGGCATCGCGTGACCTGGATCCACTCGAACACACCGGGCGCGCTCGCCCACGTCAACAGCATTTTCGCCGCGGCCGACGCCAACATCGATGCACAAACGCTCGTCACATCAGGCGAAATCGGATACATGGTCACCGACCTTGCGTCCGAGCTGCCTGAATCGGCGCTGACCGAGCTCTCCGAGCTGGATCAGAGCATCCGGCTGCGGGTGCTGCACAGAGACTGACGCGTCCGCGCGACTGGCGCATTTTCGGCGCTGCAATCCGGTTCGCGGCTGAGGTCCTGCTGCACGGGGCGGGTCCGGCGAGACGGGTTGCGGCCGGCGAGCCGGGTGCGCGGTCAGGCGGGAGCGCGGGCGGCCAGGCGCCTCGGAGCCGACGTGCACTCCCGGAACGACGCCGGGAGCCTTTTGGCGGGCCGGCGCAGCAAGCCGCGGGTCGGTTCGCGGACTCAAAGGCGGCAACACTACACTTGGCGTTGAAACTTCACGCATGTTGTGCCGTTGGAAAGGACCCCCGCGCACCATGGAATCTGAGCGCCTCCATTACGCGCCCGGCGTCCCGGCGGAAATAGAGCCGCCCGCGTATACGCTTGACGCGCTTTTGGCACGATCGGCCACCGTCTTCCCGAATTCCGTGGCCGTCGATTTTCTTGGGCGGACAATCTCCTATGCGGAACTTGCCCATCAGACACGGAAGGCCGCTCAGGCCTTGAACCGGCTAGGGGTGGGCCGCGGCGACGTCGTCTCGCTCGTCATGCCCAACTGCCCGCAGCACGTCGTCGCATTTTTCGCCGTTCTCTCGCTCGGCGCGACGGTGGCCGAGCACAATCCGCTTGCGCCTCCAAAGGAGTTGCGCGAACAGATATCGCAGCGAGGCTCGCGGGCGGCAATCGTGTGGGAGCAAACCCTCGAGGCGCTGGCCGCCGAAGGGCCTCTCAGCGGCCCCGTTTTCCTGTCGGTCGACCTCTCGCGCGAACTTCCCCACCTTTCGCGCCTTCTTCTCAAGCTGCCGCTCGCTTCGGCGCAAAAACAGCGTTCGAAGCTCCGGGGAGCCGTGCCTGCGGGCGTGGCCTCCTTCGACGACCTCGTCAGAAAGGCGCGGGCGCGCCGCGATCCGAGCCCAGCGGCGATCGACGACGTCGCCGTCCTCATTCACACCGGCGGCACGACGGGCAAGCCTAAAGCAGTCATGCTCACCCACCGGAACATCGCTTCGAACGTCGAGCAGACAAAAGCCTGGGTTCCTATTTTCACCGGGGGCGACGAGGTGCTCTGCTGCGTTCTCCCCTTTTTCCACGCTTTTGGAATGATGGCGACGATGCTGGGCGTCAAGCTGGGCGCCGCCCTCGTCTTGCTGCCGAAATTCGATCCGCACGCGCTTCTTGCCGCCAATCGCCGCCGAGGCATCACGCTGCTTCCCGGCGTCGCCCCCATGTTCGCCCGCATTCTGGACGCCGCAGCCGAACGCGGCGAGGACCTGAGCGGTATCGGCTTCGCCTTTTCCGGCGCCATGGCGCTCGACCGCGAACTAGCCGCCCGGTGGGAAAACGCCACGGGAGGCTTCATCATCGAGGGGTACGGGATGACGGAGGCCAGCCCGATCATCGCCGGCTCGCCCGTTTCCTCGGCTCGCCGCCCCTCGACGCTCGGGCTGCCCTTCCCCTCCACTGAGGTGCGCATAGCCGCCCCGGACGACGCGCCCGCCCCGGCGAATGGACGCACCGGCGAAATTTTAGTCCGCGGCCCTCAGATCTTCGTCGGCTACCACAACGATCCCGAGGAGACGGCCCAGGCCTTCACGGAAGACGGCTGGCTCCGCACGGGCGACTTGGGATACTGGGACGACGGCTTCCTCGTGATGGCGGACAGGGCAAAGGAGCTCATCATCAACGGCGGTTTCAACGTCTATCCGTCGCAGGTCGAAGAGGCGATCAAGGGGATGCCGGGAGTGCGCGACGTCGCCGTCGTCGGAATGCCCGAAGATTCGCGGGATTCGCGCGGAGAATCCGTTGTCGCCGCCCTTGTGCTCGAGCCTGGGGCGGCCGTCGACCTCGACGCCGTCAGGCGCTGGACGCAGGACAAGCTTTCCCATTACGCGATGCCGCGGTCGATCGCCGTTGTGGCAGACCTGCCCCGTTCGCAGCTCGGCAAGGTCCTTCGGCGAAGCGTCCGCGAACAATTGCAGGGCTTCGAATTGAAGGCAGGCCAGTGGCGCGCGAAGGCCTCGGAGCTCACAGGGGCGACCGGCGAGGCGTTCGAGGCTTTCGTCTCCCGGCTCCAAGAACAGTACTCGGTGACTCGCGAGCAGCTGAGCGACTGGCTCGCGTCCAAAGGCGAGAGTCTGGAGGGGCTGCGCTCGCGATTCGCCGAGCGCACCCCCTCGCCGGATTCCGTCCGCGCCTGGTTCGCCGAGAATTTCAGCATCGAAGGCCTGAAGGCGTGGCTCTCGTCCAAGACTCAACAGAACTCGCCGGACAAAGGCAATCGGATCGGCCCCGACGCGGGCGGCCAGCCGGCGTAGGGGCCAGCCGGCGCAACAGAGCCAGCCGGAGTGTGAGAGATCAGGTGGCCTAGCCGAGGCCAGCCAGAGTGTGAGAAATCAGGTGGCCTAGCCGAGGCCAGCCAGAGCGTCCGAGATCAGGTGGCCTAACCGAGGCCAACCGGAGTGTGAGAGATCAGTCGGCGACCGGCGCCGCCGTCATGCCCACAAAATCTTTCAGGGCAGGCTGCAAATTCTTCTGAGGCGGGCTGCCGCCGAATGGTCAGTCAGGCCGGATAGCGTTCCTCGAACCACGCAACCACC
>ERZ773022.672-NODE-672-length-26231-cov-13.685513_pt1 | contig 26231 bp, 23 predicted proteins | sample MGYA00580839_ERZ773022 | MGnify/ENA primary metagenome ERZ773022 (study PRJEB29015, sample SAMEA2738020) | human oral metagenome | biome: human oral; feature: human-associated habitat; material: dental | place: China | collected 2044 ... | reverse complement strand
AAGTGGTACGCGAGCTGGGTTCAGAACGTCGTGAGACAGTTCGGTTTATATCCGGCATGATCGTTAGGAATTTTGAGGAGATCTGCCCTTAGTACGAGAGGACCGGGGTGGACGGATCTCTAGTGTATCGGTTGTGACCACCTGTTGCATTGCCGAGTAGCTATATCCGGAAGAGATAAGCGCTGAAAGCATATTAAGCGCGAAGCCCACTCCAAGATTAGAATTCCCTATGAGATCCCAGAGAGAAGATCTGGTTGATAGGCGCAAGATGGAAGTACCGCAAGGTATGGAGTCGAAGCGTACTAATAGATCCATCGCCTTTTTATGTTCAAACTATCAGCGCCTACTTGCGTAGACACAGATAGTTTGATAGACTTAACTAGTAATCGGTGCTCGATAGAACACCGCAAGTTTATTTAATTTCATACACCTCATGGACATCAATCAACGCTCATTGAGTATTCAACAAGCGGAATTGGTGCCCATAGCACTGGGGAAATACCTGTTCACATTCCGAACACAGAAGTCAAGCCCAGCGGCGGCGATAATACTGCAACAGCGGGAAGATAGCAAGGTGCCATATTATACGGAATAACCACCCTAACGGGTGGTTTTCTGTTGTATGCTATCTATTTCTCGCGACTAAAAAATACTCCGATGATGCTCATTTATCTAATTCTTGGATAATTTTTAAACAAAATAATAAGGCCAAAAAACAATGTAATTTAAATCTTAAACACTATTAATTCTGCAATAATTTAGCCAATTTTGCTCTTAATCCGGTAGGCTCATCTGTTCCAGCCAAAGTGTCAATAGCCACCCTAAGTAAGCCAAAGGCCGTGATAAACGAGTAATCTAAATCCTCGTCGGTACTATTCTCAATCCCAGGGATATCTACATCATCTAGTAGATGTACAAGTGGACGTCTTGAAAATGGTAAATCAGTATACCAGTCATTAGTCGCAAGCTCTTCCTGTAGAGCCGATAATCCAGCTCCGCCTCCACAGAGTAGGATCTTAGTCGGTAGAGCCTCAATGAGGGGAAAGTCCTCCAAGGCAACCGTTACGCCGCCTAGCCAGACTTCAATATTATCCGAAATTGCCTTATTGATTTTTCGGGCTCGTTCAGGTGTTGATAAAATTGTCTGAATTTCATTTCTACGCTCAGCCTCTGCTACGGTCTCATCGCGGTGCATCAAAGTTAACTGATCAAGAGAAACTCCGCCAATTTGCAGCTTTACTGCCTCTGCTGTATCATAGTCAAGACCAGTTTTTGTTGCAATCTGATGCGTAAAGCTACGGCCGCCTATTCCAAACATTTTGGTCCCTTCGACCCCACCGTCGTCCACAACCGCAATGTCGGTCGTTCCACCACCAATATCCATAACAATTGCTGAAAAGTTTGAATCAAGTTCATTGCCAAGACATGCACGACATACTGCAAAAGGCTCCACTGCAACAGCTAAGAGGTACAAGTTTAGTTCAGCACACACCTTTTCAATAGCTGAAATATGTACTAGTGGAGCAAACGCCGTGTAAAACTGGATCATCAAGTCAGAACCCTTAAAACCAATCGGATTCGAAATCTTATACCCGTCAATTGACAGGGAAACGATCGCAGAATTAATTAACCGAACTTCAACTTCGGGATTATCCGTCTCAAGCGCAATTTCTTGTTTCGCTTGTTCGCCAGCCTTATCTTGTACCTTTTGAATAATTTGTTGCATCTCATTATCGGTAATTGGCTTATTGCTATCTTTACGTTTGTATCTTACGGTTCTGGTGTTACCTTTAATTAATTCTCCGGCAATTCCCACTACACAAGTTTTTGAAACTACACCCGCCATTTCCTCAGCACGGGACAGGGCTTTTTCACAAGTCGAAACTACTGCCTGAATATCAGCAACTGCACCAGCGTACATATTGCCCATACTCTGATGTTCCTTACCAACGCCGATGATATTTAAATTATCATCACTAGTTTTTTCGGCAATAACCGCCTTTACAAATTCCGTACCAATATCAAGCGCCAGCAAAATATTCTCTGGCTTTATCTTATGCGCTGTCGTTGTTTCTTGTTTAGTCTCGTGCATAACTCTTCTTTTTTTAACTTACCTCTATTATAGCACAAGCAGAATATTTTTCTGTTTGCTATTCCAATAAATGTTTGCTATTCTAATAAAACTTTGCTATAATAAAAACATACTTGAATTTTCTATCCGGCCGAAAGGTCGGATATTTTAGACTCAAGCTTTAACCTAAAATAATAAATCATATTAAAAATAGAAAGGATTAAATGGAGGGATTAGATCTTAAACAAATGTCCTCAATGGTCAAAGTAATCTCAGAGGAAAAAGGCCTACCTGAAGAGGTGGTTCTAAATATTATTGAAACTGCTATTGCTGCCGCCTGGCGTAAAGAAGAGGGCGATAAGGATATGAATGTTCGTGCAGTCCTTAACCTTGATAATGGTGAAGCCGAAGTATATGTTGCTAAGGAAGTTATTGAAGACGGCTTGGCGTATAATCCAGCCACCGAAATCCCAGCTGATCTTGCCGGTGGTAAAGAAATTGGTGAAATCGTTGAAGAGGCTCATAAAGTCACCACCTTTGGCCGTGTTGCTTCTATGACTGCCAAACAAGTTATCGTCCAACGCCTCCGTGAAGCAGAACACGATGCTATCTTGACTGTCTACGAAGATAAGATTAACACTCTGATTAATGGTACAATCTCTCGCGTCGAGCCACGTCTTGTGCGTGTAGATCTTGGTAAGGCCACTGGTATAATGTTAAAACAAGATCAGATTGAGGGTGAATATTATAAGGTAGGCTCCCGTATTAAGGTACTCATTAAGGCAATTGAGCGCAACGAACGCGGCGCTGACTTATTGGTTTCTCGTGGTTCATCTGAATTTATTAAACAGCTTTTCATACAAGAAGTTCCTGAAATTGAAAATGGTACTGTTGAAATTCATGCTATTGCTCGTGAACCGGGTCGTCGCACTAAGATCGCGGTTTCTTCGTCTGTACCTGGCGTAGATCCAGTTGGTACCTTCGTTGGCGGTCGTGGTGTTCGCGTTCAAGCCGTCATGAACGAGATTGGTGATCGTGAAAAAATCGACATCGTCAACTGGAGTGACAATATGTCTGAGTATATTCGTGAAGCTCTCAGTCCAGCCGAAATTATTAAGGTTGAGCTCGAAGATAAGCGTGCCAAGGTTTATGTTTCAGAAGATCAACAGTCTGTAGCAATTGGTCGTCAGGGTCAAAACGTACGTCTTGCCTCTAAATTAACCGGTGTTGAACTTGACATCGAACTTGCTGAGGCGCCTAAGAAGAAAAAACGTGGCAATGCTGAGGATTCACTCCTCTCTGCTCTCGAAGATAATACTGAAGAGTAAAATAAATAGACCTCTAAAAGGGGTCTATTTATTTTTGGACTATTTTTTAACTTCTATGTATTGACCAGGTTTCAAATCACCAAGCTGGTATTTACCAAATTCAATACGGTGAAGCGCTGTAACTTCATAACCAAGCGCTGCAAAAGTGCGACGAATTTGACGATTCCTGCCCTCGCTCATTTCGACCTGAAGCTTTTTGTTAGTTTTATGGCCACTCTCGTCTGGTAATTTAGTTAAAAATAGCTTGCTTACTCCATCTGGCAATGTAATGCCAATATCTGAAATCATCTGCTGATGTAGTGGTGCTATTTCGTGATCAAGTTCCACGATATAAGTCTTAATTTTAAAAAATTTTGGATGTGTCATCTCAAAGGCAAAGTCTCCATCGTCAGTCAAGAGAATTAAACCCGAGCTATCTTTATCAAGTCTTCCAACCGTCTTTAGGGTTTGCCATTTTTCTGGTAACAATTCATAAAGAGTGGGAGTGTCGCCCTGCTGTCTTCTTGAGGAAACATAGCCGCGCGGCTTATTTAACATTAAATAAGTGTATTGGTGAGAAAAGTCCACCTTTTTATTATTCACAAAAATACTTTGCGTATCAGTAACCTGCATTCCGAGCTCCGCAATCAAGCCATCAACTTTAACTCGTCCAAAACCAATAAGATTATCGGCATCTCTTCGTGAAATTCCCAGTCGCTCTGCTAAAAATTTATTTAAACGCATATTATAAATATATCATATATGTGATATTTATATAGATCCCATTCCACCCAAAATTTGATCCATCTGATCTTTAATATTCATTCCACTTTCATCCGTAACTGAATTAATTGAATAGGCATCATTTTGTGTATTGGGAGTTTGCGCGTTCTGAGTTGCTGGCATCTCTCCTTGATTGAAAGACGGAGCCTGAGGAGATGATTGTTGCATAGCTATGGTATTGGGTTGTACGTAAGTGGATTGGTTGGAAGTATTCGGTGTAACTTGTTGCATGACAGGTTGTTGTGCTGTCTGTTGTTGTATTACTGGTTGCGTCATTTGCTGTTGGTCTTGCGAAGCAGCGTATTGTCCTACTTGTGGCTGATTTTGCGAAATAGTATATTGTCCTGCTTGTGGCTGATTTTGTGGAATAATATACTGTTGATCCTGTTGCTGAACTTGAAATACGTTACTAGCTTCTGTAGGTTGAGTAAAATCAGGCTGATTATTCATTGTATTAGGTGATTCAGTGCCAGTACTCTGATCCAGAACTTCATGTACTGCATTTACTACATCTTCAATACCGACCTGAGACTTAACTAGAAAGCGGTCGGCACCCAATCTCTCGCCACGCTCCCTCTGGTCATCTGAAGATAGTGCGGTCATCATAATCACCTTAATATCCTTTGTTTCAGGAGTCGAACGTAAAATATCCAGCATATCAAAGCCCGAAATCTTTGGCATCATCACGTCTGAAATAATTAGATCAGGTTTTTCACGAACCGCAGCAGCTAATGCTTCTTCTCCATCTCCGGCTGTCACGATCTCATAACCTTCCGCCGTTAACCGAATTCCGTAAATTTCTCTTAAACTTTGATCATCTTCGACAAGTAATATTTTTGCCATATCTATCCTTTAATTATTAGTTGGTAATTGTTGATTATTGTCTGTAGTTTGTGAGCTATTTAATGATTGTGTTGGTGTTGACTGTAGAGACTGTTGCGATTGTGCCGGCTGTTGTAATGGCTGCATTGGTTGTGGCGACGCAGGTTGTGATAATGCTGGTTGTTGCAATACGGGCGGTTGCGGGGTGACCGGTTGTGAAAATTGCATCATTACTGTTTGTTGTGTAGGTATCTGAGGTATTGTTAGTTGTTGTGTAGCTGGTTGTGCTGCAACTATCTGCTGTGTGGATGGCTGTACTGCGGTCGGCTGCGGGGTGACCGGTTGTGAAAATTGCGTCACTACTGCTTGTGGTGTAGTCATCTGAGGTATTGTTGGTTGTTGTATAACTGTTTGCGCTGCTTCCTGCGTTGCTGGTTGCGGAGTCTGCAATGTTGGCTCTGCAGGAACTGACTGCGTATTCAAGTTCATCGCCCCGATATTAGAAGCAATCTGTTTTCGTCGTTGATATTCTTCAGCTGTAATACGAGGGAACGAAAGATAAAAGGTCGAACCTTCGTCAAACGAACTTTCCGCCCAGACTTTACCACCCATTGCTTCGACCTGTTGCTTCACGAGATATAAGCCAAGACCAGTTCCGCCCACTGTTCGAGTTTGTGAATTATCTGCCCGATAAAATTTCTGAAAAACATGTTTAAGATCATCTGGCGAAATTCCAATTCCAGTATCAGTGACATTAATCAAGACACGATCGTCATCGCCTCGCACGTTTACCCAAATGCCTCCACCAGAAGCGGTGTATTTTATTGCATTTTCCACCAGATTATTCACAGCTTCGCGCAAAAAATCAATATCAACGCTTGCATAAACCTCTTGATTAATCACCCTTGTGGCATTATCAGATCTAGCTGCATTGGCACCAAAAGTGTAGTGAATGCCTTTTTCGCTCATCATTGGTACTTGGCCATTTACGATTGATCGTACAGTCGAGGTCATTTCAACAGGGGTGAGCTGTACGCGAATTCTCTTATCGTCCAATCTTGTAACATCCAATAAATCCTTAAACAATCGCCCCAAATGCTTCGACGAAGCATGAGCTTCTTCAAGGTATTTTCGAGCACGCTCGTCAATTGTTGCTGTTTTTGGATTTAAGGCTAATCCGAGATACCCCTCAATCGAAGCGACTGGAGTACGCATTTCATGTGATGCTGTTGAGATAAACTCAGCCTGCTCGCCTTCTTCTTCTAGCTCTCGCGCAATATCACGCAGTGTAATAATTCGCTCATTTTGACCAGTAGTAGTACAAACCACAGATATTGCTACTGGTCTTCTTTGCTCTTGAATGTTAACTAATACTAGGTCGCGAGTCTCAAAATTCTCGCCGTTTGTTACTGCTTTCAGAACTGGATTAACATCATCTTCAATCTTTACACCTTCAGAATTTTCAAGGTTTAGAATTGAGGCTAGCTGCAAATTCTCAACGGTATTTGGATCATTTGTACCAAGAAGTCTCATCGCAGCTGGATTCACTAAGACAACAATCCCGGAAGAGTGAACGATCATCACGCCCTCATCGATTGAATTCAATACTAAATTAGCAAGATTAGTTGACTGAGCCGTAGTCATAGCCGGATTTTCGGATGGCTGTAAGCTGTTAGCTGGTTCCTTTTTCTTAATCAAGTTAAAAATACTCATTGCCTAAATTTTAACATAAAAACTATGTAATGTGATAAAATCGGAACATGAATAAGGACATCTACTATATAGAGCCAGAGGATGATATCACTGATATTATTAATCATCTTAAATCGTCAAAACAAAAAGTTATCGCTCTCGTTCCGCCAAAAAAACTCAGTGTCATGCGTAGCGCTATAAATCTAAAATTGATTGCAAAAACTGCTAAAAATCTCGATAAAGCTGTTGTTATTGTCACGCTTGATCCGGTACTAATGAAATTGTCGGCAGTATCTGGCCTGCCCTTTGCCAAAAACCTTCAATCTAGACCAGTCTTGCCAAGTGAATATAAGGATGCTCCAGTTTCAAGCAAACCTAGTTTAAAGGATCAGTCTATTAATGAAGTTGATGAGGTGGTGGAAGAATCTGAGCAGGACGCCCCCCAATCCTCAAAACCTGCTGATACTCAAACTGCAAAAAAAGTTGAAACAAAAAATACTCAAAAAGGTAATTCGACCTTGGCAAATAAAACAAAAGTACATCAAGTAGAAGAGTTAGATTCTAATGAATCCGAACAAGATTCTGATGAAAATAATGAAAAAACCATTAAAAAGATTCCAGCTTTTGATTCTCTCAGAAAATGGATTATCCTGGGTGTTGCCTTACTCATTGTTTTAGTTATTGGCGGTATCTGGGCTTTTGTCCTTGCTCCAGCCGCTAAAATCATGGTCAAAATTAAAACCACACCGGATAATTTTTCCGAGAATATTACGTTAGTTACAGCGGCTGATCAGTCGAATAATAAAGAAGGTAAAATCCTACTTGAGTCGGAATCTCTTGAGAAAGAAAGCTCCATTGAGTTTGAGGCCACTGGTGAACGAAATGATGGTGAAAAAGCAAGTGGTAAACTAACTCTTACTGCCAACTTTAGTTTTTCAACCTCATCTGCCTCTCCAAGTAATCCTGACCGTATTTCTGTACCGATTGGTAGTGCCTTTGCAAAAGGTAATCTCAATTATCTCACGATTGCAAATACTGATTTTAGCTGGGATGGCTCTACTACCAGTTGTACCGTACGCACCACTAACACCTGTCAAATTCGCAAGACCGTTGACGTCGTTGCTTTTGAGGGTGGCACTAGGTTTAATATTGACCCAGCCGCTTCTGGCTGGCAGTCTTCAGTCGAAAAAGTTGACGCTTTTAATTCCAGCGCTTTTACGGGTGGCACAGATAAAATCGTTAAAATCGTGACCGCAAGTGATGTTGAAAAGGCCAAGAATCAAGCCAGTCAAATTGACGAGGGTAAAGATGAGCTATTTGCTAAGGTAAAAGAGACTGAATTAAAAATCGACGCAAGCTATAAGAAAACTCTTGGTGATGCTGTGCCAAGTCCTGCCGTTGGGGAAGTTGCTACAGAAGGCAAAGCTAAATTGCTTGCAAAAATCACCTATAAAGTTAATGTTCTTGATAAATCGGCGATTGAAGAATACATTCGTACTCTTGTTAGTAGTCGACTTGGAGAGGATCAGAAAATTTATGAAATCGGTTCACTATTCATTGAGCGTTTCCAAGAGAATAATGCCGCCTCCGCTAAGCTAAAGGCTATCGTTAAAACCGGTCCGGAAGTAACCGAGAAGACCGTTCTTGATAAATCTCTTGGCAAGAAAATCGGCGAAGTTACTACTCTTATTAAATCTATTAATGGTGTTAGTGAGGTTAAAGTGGATACTTCCTTCCCATGGGTACGCAGTATTCCAGAAGACACTAATAAAGTCAGTGTAACTATTACAATTGAAGAAAACTAAGGTGGTGAGATGAAAATAATTGGACTAGATGTTGGTACGGTGCGTATTGGTGTCGCTCATGTTGATACAACGACTAAAATCGCTATTCCTGACGGATATATTAATGTAAATGGTCAAGAGATTTCAGAAATTCAACGCAAACTAAGTTTTCATAATTCAAATGTCCTCGTTGTCGGTATGCCACGTAGTAATGACGGTAATCAGACGGCTCAGTCAGACCTTGTAAAATCCTTCACTGAATATATCGCTGCCACAATTCCTGGTTTGAAAATTTATTTTCAAGATGAATCTCTTACTTCCGTTGAGGCTGAAAATCGCCTAAAGAGGCGAAAAAATAATTATCAAAAAGGTGAAATCGATGCCGAGTCTGCTGCTATTATTTTGCAGGACTTTGTAGAGCGCATGCAGTCTGCTCTCAATAATCAACAAACGCTTGCGCCAGTTGAATTTACTTCTACAGGAGTTATTCAAGATGAGCAGGCCGATTTAAAACCTCAAGGACAAGATGAAATGCCCAAACAGAAAAAATCCATCCTCAAAAAGGTAATAATTAGTCTATTTGTTATTCTTCTGTTAGGAGGAATAGGTGTAGGCGTCACGTATTACTGGTATCAACAACAATTATTATCTGTCAAAAACCTCAACTGCCTCTATGGCTCTCCAGCCGAGGCGGCCGTTGGTACTGAAGAAGAAAAAGACCCAGACTGTCGTTATCAAACTTTTGAAATAAAGACTAACGAAACAATTAATGAGATTTCTGCACGCCTAAAAACACAGAATCTGATTCGTTCAAGTGAAATCTTTAAGTTTTATTTAAAACTAAATCAGAAGTCTTCGAAGGTTAAATCCGGCATCTATCATCTACGCGCCAATATGTCTATGCCGCAAATCGCAGAACTACTTGAACAGGGGGCAGTTTCTAGTAATGTATTTAACCTCACCATCCTACCTGGTGAGACGATTGCTGATATTCGACAAAAGTTAATTAAGCTTGGTTATCAAGATACTCAAATCGATGCCGCTTTGGTAAAACAATATGACAGTCCGGTCCTAAAGGGTTTATATAATGCCGAGGGGCGCTTGGAGAACCAGTTGCAGCCGTCTAGCGTCGCACTTGAGGGTTATCTTTATGGGGAAACCTATCAATTTTATCAAGGTGAAACCGTAGAGCATGTCTTTAAAACCATGATTGACCAGCTCAGTAGTATCGCAAATCTCAACAAGCTAGAAGAGAAGTTTCAAAAGCGTGGCTTGACTCTAAGAGAGGGGATTATCCTTGCCTCTATTATCCAGAAGGAGGCACATATCGAGGATATGCCAGGAGTTTCTATGGTTTTTCAGAACCGTTTACGTCGGGGATGGAGTTTAGGTTCAGATATTACTGCTACCTATGCAGCTGATTTAGTAAATCCAAATCGCAATAAAAACGATCCAAATAATAATCTCACCGTCCTTGAAACAGACAGTTTGTATAATACTAGAAAACACACCGGTTTACCTCCAGGCCCTATCTGTAGCCCCTCTATTTCCGCACTTTTAGCAGTTGCTGAGCCGGATGAAAATATGAAATCAATGTACTATTTCTTGACAGGAGACGATGGAAAGATGTATTATAGTGTAACCGATACTGAGCACGAGCAGAAAAAACGTGACTTCTGTCAAAAACTCTGTAGCGTAGGACTCTAGGTGGAATATCGGCAAGTTATGACATTGAAAAAACAGAATAAACGTAATAAATTAAAAGACAAATTGAAGATTATTCCATATCTCTTTGTTTTTCTTGCAACCATGGGACTTATTAATTATGGTTCAAAGAATAAACATGTAGACGAGTCAACTAATAATCTAAATCTTCAATCTATCTCCAAAAAGGACTATGCTGTCTCAACTGATCAGCTTTCCGAATTTTATGTCGTCTCTGAACTTGCCAGTAATCTTAGTTTAGCTTCATCAGAAGTTGTTAATGTTAACTACAACTCCCTCACTACTCTTCGTGATTCTGGTCAGGTCTCCACTGAAAAAATGGAAAAACCAATTGCCCCACTCGCTACCAGCTGTCTCAAGGTCGGAGCTATTTCCTACACTGTTCTCGAAGGCGATACAATTGCCTCGATTACTGGCAAGTATGCTGCTTGTGGTGTTACTGAAACCATGGTCCGCTGGTCCAATAATTTCAAAAATACGTATGAACCAAAGGTGGGTGACGTGATTTATATCCCGTCCCGCGCCGGCTTCGTCTATAAGATTAAAAGTGGTGACACTGTTGATTCGATTGCCGGAAAATATGGGGCAAAAAGTGATGAGATTATTGCTGCAAATAACCTTGAACTAAATCAAAGTTTAACTGTTGGTGCTTCCATTCTTCTTCCGGACGGAAATCTTCCAGAAGCGGAGCGCCCAGATTATGTTGCTCCTCGCATTACCAACTCTCAGTCTCAAAGTTATACACAATCCGTCTATTATCGTACCTATTGGACCTCTGCCAATCAGATGCCATGGGGCTGGTGTACCTGGTATGCCTGGCAACGTCGTTATGAATTGGGTGGTGGCTATGTTCTTCCAGGTGGTCTTGGTAATGCCAATACCTGGGATAACGCTCTAGTTTCCAGCTTCCCGTCTAGTCGTGGTACCAACCCACAGGCCGGTGACGTTTTCCAGACTGACTCTGGATATTATGGCCACGTAGGTATTGTGGATTCTGTAAACGATGATGGAACTATTACTATTTCTGACATGAATGGTATTGCCGGTTGGGGTCACGTTGGTCGTAAGACCGTCCCTCAAAGTGTTTGGTCAGGCTACCTCTTTATTCATGGCCGTTAAAATGGTAAAATAAGATTAATATGTTTTGTGATACTGCGAAAGTTAGTCTAAAAGCCGGCAAAGGTGGTGATGGTGCCGTATCTTTTCGCCATGAAATTTACATTAATAAAGGTGGTCCAGATGGTGGAAATGGTGGTAAAGGTGGTTCCATAATCTTTGTCGCTGATAAGGATACTAATACCTTAATTGACTTTCGCTTCAACCCAATTCTGACCGCTGAAAATGGCAGCAATGGCTCAGGTACGCGTAGTGCAGGCCGCTCCGGAAAAGATCTCCTCGTTGAGGTCCCCATCGGCACTATTGTTAAGCGCGATGGTCAAGTTATTGCTGATCTCACCTATGACGGTGAAAGGGCTGTTATTGCTAAAGGTGGCGACGGTGGCTTTGGGAATGCTCACTTCAAATCTAGCGTTAGGCAAACTCCAGTTATTGCCGAGGTTGGTGAACCAGGTGATGAATTTGAAGCTGAATTAGAATTGCGTCTCCTTGCAGATGTTGGTTTAGTCGGTTTGCCAAATGCTGGTAAATCAACTTTTCTTTCAGTTGTTAGTAATGCTAAGCCGGAAATCGCAGACTATCCGTTCACGACCCTCACTCCAAATCTTGGTGTCGCTACTATTGACCGCCACGATATTCTAATCGCAGATATTCCAGGTCTCATCGAAGGCGCTGCGGAAGGGAAGGGGCTAGGTCATGATTTTTTGCGTCACGTAGATCGTACGGCGGTTCTTCTCCATCTTGTCGATGTTTATAATAACGACGCCGGTGAAGCATATCGTATTATTCGCCATGAACTTGATAAGTATTCAGACCTAAAAGATCGTCCTGAAATTGTTGCGCTCACAAAATGTGAAGGTGTAGACCACGATATTATCAATATGCAGGTCGAGTCTATTAAGCGATATAATCCTAGTGCTAATATTCTTTCTATTTCTGCCTCTTCTCATCAAGGTATCGATGATTTATTACGCCTCCTATGGCAGGAAATTAAAAAATCGAAAGACCAGAAAAAAGCTCAAGCAGCTCAAACTTCATCTCAAACTGCCGTGGTTGATTTAGGCGATAATCGTTCTGAGGTGCAAAATAGTCAAGCAGATTTGCCTGTCATTTCTCTAAGTACTCAGGAGCTCCGCAATACCTGGTCTGTTACTTTGGATGATGGCGGAGTCTATCATGTGACTGGAGAAAAGATTGAAAAATTTGCCAGACGCACCGATCTTTCCAATTATGCCTCCGTCAACCGCCTTCGTGATATTATGAAGAAACTCGGTATTCGTGCCGAACTTACTAACCAGGGCGCTGGTCCTGATTCTCTAATTGAGATCTCCGGCAAAACCTTCACTTTGGTTGAACAGTATTAAATTAGCAGTAAAAAATACTCCCGAAGGAGTACTTTTTTCACTGATGCGCGCCCACCCTGGGGCACATTGTTTTGTTTTAATTCGCTTTTTGTTTTTAATGAAATCTCCACACTCCACTATTTTTGAAGCGGAACCCCGTGAAGCGTATCAGCTTATGCTTACTATATCCAAAAATCTCCAGACTGTCAAGAATATAGTGGTAAAATATGGTAAAAATCAGTCAGAAAAAGAAAAATTCATACTGTGATATAATTATTAAAATGGCAAAAGTTAAATTCACAATTATTACACTCTTTCAGGACGCCTTGGCGCCTTACTTGTCGACCTCAATGATGTGGAAGGCTACCAAGAATGATATTGCTGAATTTTCCTTTGTCGATCTTCGCGATTTTGGTCTTGGCCCACATAAATCAGTTGACGACACCCCTTATGGTGGAGGCGATGGTATGCTACTTCGTTGTGAGCCAGTATTTGCTGCTATTGAGAAAATCAAGCAGGATGACCCTAATGCAAAAGTCATTCTCCCCACCCCAGCTGGTCAGATTTGGCGTCAGTCACTCATTCGCCAATTCGCTGAAGAAATTGAATCACAGGAAGAAAAACATTTTATTATCCTCTGTCCTCACTATGAAGGTTACGATGAGCGTATCTTGACACTAGTTGATTATCAGGTCAGTCTCGGTCACTTTGTTTTAACAGGTGGGGAATTGCCGGCTTTGATTATAATTGACAGTATTGTTCGACTTCTACCTGGTGTTTTAGGTGGAGAAAGTTCTGCCATAATCGAAAGTTTTTCTGAAGGTAATACCATTGAGTATCCACAATATACTAAGCCAGCGGATTTTCGCGGTATGAAAGTTCCAGAGGTTCTATTATCTGGTCATCATGGCAAAATTAAAGAATGGCGCGAGTCTCATCAACGCCCCTCTCATCTATAACATCCTTATAGTTACATGCTATAATAAACTTAATGATTTTATCAGCAGGTTTGGAGGAAATAAAAGGAGTTGGTCCTAAAACTGCCGAAGCACTCCAGAAAAGAGGCTTCCGCACCATTAAGGACTTGCTTTACTATTTTCCACGCACCTACGAAGACTATCAGTCTCAAACCAATATTGCCGACATTAAACCTGGTCGTGTGATTTTGCGTGGAAAAATTCGGAATCTCCGCAATCTTCATACCAGACGTCGCAATTTTGTAATTACTCAAGGCGAGATTTATGATCAGACTGGTGCGGTACGCGTTGTTTGGTATAACCAGCCCTACCGAATTAAAAACTTTGACGAAAATACTACCTACTATTTTACCGGCCAATATGATTTTAAATATAATCGCTATCAAATTACCGCTCCGTCTGTCGTGACCGCCGATGAAATAGAGCAAAAAATCGAGGGGTTCCAACCGATTTATGCAGCTAAGGGTAGCTTTAACTCCGCCTGGTTTAAAAAGCTTTTTGAAAAATTTCAACCTATTTTACCTCAAATTCCGGATTTACTTCCTCTTGAACATGCACCAAGTTATCTTTTTCAAGGCGCCCGCCGTCAAGCCTTAACGAAAATCCATTTTCCAAAGCAACCGGAGGACGTGGACCAGGCTAAGCAATATTTAGGTTATGAAGAATTATTCGAATTAATTCTTGCCAGTCAGCTTAATAGACAAGAAAATCAGAAATTAAAGGCGGAGCCTCTAGCCTTTGATTTAAACCTCACTAAGCAATTTCTTTCTTCACTCCCCTTTACTCTCACCGATGCTCAGAAAAGCGCTGCGTGGGAAATTCTTCAAGATCTCACTAGGACCACACCAATGAACCGCCTTCTGCAAGGAGATGTTGGTTCGGGTAAAACGATTGTGGCTGCTCTTGCAGCCTTCCAAGCTATTAAGCAAGGTGCACAGGTGGCAATACTGGCCCCAACCGCTATTTTAGCCTCCCAACATGCTGAAAATCTTGATCATCTACTTGCTCCCTTTGGCATCCGCACCGCTCTTCTTATTGGTGTCACTAAACAAAAAGATCCACTCAAGCTGCAAATTAGAGACGGCAAAATTGACTTAATTGTGGGCACACACGCTATTTTGACCGACGACACTCAATTTTCCCGTCTCTCACTTTGTATTATTGATGAACAACATCGCTTTGGTGTAGCGCAGCGTCAAAAGCTCCTAGAAAAAGTTGCCTTAAACTCCCACCCAAACACCGCCGATGGGCAAAAAATCACTGCACCGCATTTTCTCGCAATGACCGCAACTCCAATTCCTCGCTCATTACAACTTACTATTTTTGGCGACTTGGACGTCTCTCTTATTCAGCAAATGCCAAAAGGCAGGCAGCCGATCATTACAAAAATCATTAGTGAAACTAATACTCGCGAGCTTCTATATCCAGAAATCAAGCAACATCTAGAAGCTGGTGAACAGGTTTATTGGATTTGTCGACTAATTGAGCAAGACGAAGATGAGCCACTGGAAAAAGATCAACACACGGTCAAGGAAGAAATAAAACGTTTAGCTAAAATTTTTCCTGGATATAAACTCGCCATTTTGCATGGCAAGATGAAGCCACAGGAAAAAGATCAGGTTATGAACGACTTTAAAGAACATCGAATCGATGTCTTAATTTCCACAACCGTTGTTGAGGTTGGCGTTGATGTTCCCAATGCTACACAGATCGTTATTATGAATGCTGATCGTTTTGGTTTAGCCCAGGCTCATCAGTTAAGGGGGCGTGTCGGTCGTGGACAGAAAGCCAGTCAGTGCTTCTTGATTACCACCGGCGATAATCCTCCCACCACTCGCCTAAGGGAACTAGAAAAGTCTAGTAACGGGTTCTATCTAGCCGAAGTTGATCTTAAGCTGCGCGGTCCAGGTGAAGTTTACGGCGCAATGCAACATGGTGAATTAGATTTACGTATTGCGAGCCTATCTGACACTGAAATGATTAAAGCTGCAAGATCTCAAGCACTTAATTTTGCTTCCGATCCGCAAAATATGTTAAAATACAAAGAGCTTAGTCAGTCTATCCAGAAATATCAGCAGCTGACTACTCTAAATTAGTTTTACATCAGAAAGTTATTATGTATTCAACTCTTGCTCTTAATAATAGTAAAAGATCAGGCAATATTGTCGGCACGCATCAAAAACTCGACAAGATCGCTCGTAAAATACTACAAAAAAACCTACCTGCACGCGTCTATTTTCCCGATATCAAGGAAATTCTGCTTTTTGAAGGCATGGGTGGCCCAGACGGTTTAAAAAGAAAAAGCCCTGGCGTTGATGAGCCAATGCATTTTATCATTCCTGGTCAAGATGACGGTAAGTTAATTCAATTGATTTTAGATCACCAGTATAATTTGAGGAAAGCTCTTGCCTCGGACAATAAGGTTCGCGCTGCTTTTGAAGCCGGTTGGATGGCACACGCCGTTACTGACGGTTTAACTCCGGCACATCACTTTCCGCTCACCGAAGCGCAGGGTGAATTGATGACAGAAAAAGAATTTATTAAAATTTTTGGTATTCCAGTCAAGGGAATCATGCATGGTCGTAGCTCCTTGGAAACATTACGTAACAACTGGCTTTATTGGGGCGCTAATGGTTATATGAGTAAGCATGTCGCCTTTGAGTATGGCGTTGCTATTACTATGACTGCGCTCCCTGAGAGGGCCGTCACGCCTAAACTAGACAAAAAAGAATTAAAGAATGTTGATTTGAAGCAAGCCTTCTATCGATCTCTTGAGCGGATTGCCTCTCTTAATATGTATGCCAGGTTTCTTGAACAGGGTTGGAATACAGACTTAGCCTTTGAAACCAAAAATATTCTTTTACCAGAGATTGCACGCGCGATTGCTCTCTGTTGGGCGTCTTCTATTCCTGAATTAACCGATCCTACCAAGTAGCTTTGTGGTAAAATAAAAGCATGAAAAGTGCACGCGAAATCTTCCATCAGGGGAAATTCACTAATGTTAAGATTACTTCCGGACTTTTCCGTGGACGCGAACTTAAGGCTCCGCAAAATGGCGTCACACATCCGATGGGTTCTCGCGAAAAATTAGCCCTTTTTAATTCGTTAGGCGACAAGATTAAAGATAAGATTATTCTCGACGTCTTTGCTGGTACTGGTGCCCTTGGTCTTGAAGCCCTTTCTCGTGGCGCTTCGCATGTTACCTTTATTGAGGCTGATAAAAAAGCTGCTGAAATCTTAAAACAGAACGCCATTGTTCTTGGCGTCTTTAAACAGGTGCGTATTTATAATACAAAAGCGGAAAAAATTGACTTCGATAGTCCATTTGATATCGTCATTGCAGATCCGCCTTATGAGTATTTTCACGACCTGCCATTATCTGTTCTTGATCGTCTTGCTAAAACCGCCAGCGAATATTTCATTTTATCTCATCCCTCCGATTTTGATCCTCATGCTATTGACGCCGAGTTGCTTTCAACCAAAGCCTACGCTGGTTCTCGTATTACAATTTTTCGCCCCCACGAAGTTTAGTTCCTCTTTACAATAATCTCTAAATATCGTATAATATCAACCAATAAATTGTAAAAAATCTCGAGGTGGTGTCGAAGATTGTGGAGAATTATCATGCGAAATCAAGACGCTAACCGCCCACAGCGTATCAAAATCATTATCATCACTATTATTGCTGCAGCTATCATTTTTATTTTTGGTGCATGGCTGATCACTTCAGCTATTAAAAGCGTAGAAAAGAAACAGCAAGCTAGCTCAGAGCAGAACACAACTACTCAGAAAGATGAGAAAACCGCTGACAATAAAGCCGCTGAACAGTCTAACTCAAGCAATAGTAAAACTACTGGTAGTTCATCAGCCTCTACTAATACTGGTGTCTCCTCAAATAAGCCGGGCGTAAACACAACTTCCCCTGCATCGCAGTATCCTGTAAATCAGCAAAATAATACCTCGAATACTTCTACTACTGATCTTCCTACCACTGGTCCCGAAGATCTTCTTCCTACCGCCCTTCTTATTGGTATTGCTAGCTATCTTTTCTTCAAGAATCGTGAAATCAAGGCAAAATTAGCTCTCCAAAATTCCTAAGATTGTGTTATAATTAACACAGGCCCGAGTGGTGAAATTGGTATACACGTATGCCTTAGGAGCATATGCCTCGTGCGTGCTGGTTCGAGTCCAGTCTCGGGCACCAACCGAAATTATTTAGTTTATGCATTGTTTAATGGATGCCTTGTAGGTCTCTTTCGTCTGAAAGAGACCATTTTTTAATTTCTATTGCATTTCGGATTTTCGCAAGCACATTTCGCGGGGTACACTTTGAGACTGTTTCACTTGAGTCTCCTCTAGATCTTGGGACTCTTTTTTATAAAACCGTGCAGAAATCTCCGTCAAAAAAACAAAACATCATCATCAGTTAGAGGATATACATTATAACCCTTAGACTCCAGCCTTTTAGTTGCTCTTCTTATGCGCTCAAAATATTTTTCCTTATGCGCATGTGGGATTATTACATCTCTAAAGAATCCCATTCCATCAAAGTTATCTAATTTGGGCGCCAGGCTCGGATCATCAAATTCTTCCGCACCTTCAATGGTTGGACAGCAAATAATGGAGCCAGCGCTGGAGCCAATATATATGACACCTTTTGATACGAATTCTTTTATAATCTTATCCGCTCCACTTTCTTTAAGTTTTTCCATCAAATAAAATGTATTTCCGCCCGCGACTAAAATAATATCAGCCTCATCGATCATTTCGCGAATCTCTTCTTCGTTTTTATTTGTCACATCCATTTCGACGACGTCGAGACCATAATTTTTAAGTGCAATTTTATCAGCCTCAACAAAATCCTTATTCTCATATGGGTCACCAGCAGTTGGAATAAAAACCGCTTTCTTCCCGATAAAATCACGGCCTTCATGTTTAATTATTTTCCCCATAGTAATCATAGCGTAAGACGCAAGATATAGCCTCATAATCACTCCTTGTTTTTAACTACTCATTTAATAATGTCCGTTTTTTGAGCTCCTTCAATAATTTTAATAACCTCTCGAGAATACCTTTTTAAATTGTGTAGAAAAGTTTTGCCCCATATTTTTATAAATTAGACTTTTAACACCATTTCTAAATCATGACGAAGAAAACCGTTTCTTTCGTAAACACTAATGGCATGAATATTATCGGATAAAACTAGCAGTCTGATACTATTGCATCCTTCAGACTTAAAATATTCTTTCATCTTGTTTATCAGCTCTTGACCAACACCACTACCTCTATATTCTGGCTTTACAAACAATAAACCAATCCAACCATCTTTTGATGGGTTATGCGACAAATCATAAATTTTATCCTCGCCTTTTTTATGTTCGATTATTACACCTTGAATGAAGCCAACAACTTTACTATTTTCTTCCGCAACAAAAATCTTACCATTCATATTTTTGACGTCATCTAGCATTTTCTGCATATAGCGATGAGCGTCGTCCATATCTTTGTATGATAGCGATTCATGCGTTTGATCGATTTCTGAAAAATATTTCTGAAGTTCGAACTGCATCCTGTCTATATCTTCTCGATCTTTGACATCCATTTCTCTTATCATTTTTTCTCCTTTCATTTTGGTCTCATGGAAAACGAAGTTGTTTACGACTTTGACATTAAAATATTATTTTATTGCTTATATTATATCTTTCTATTGTGCCACTAGTTGTATAATTCATTAACAATGGAAGCTCTAAAGGGAGCTTCAATGATGAGTTTTTAACAAAAAGGAGAAAAATGAACCAAGAATTAGAATTGGAGTTAACGTTTTTAGTAAAAAGAATGCCAAATGAGATTAAGTCAGTCGAGCCAGTACGTATAGTTGATATTTATATTCCTGATACGTCGGAACATTCACACCTTAGGCTACGTCAAAAAGGTGAAAAATTTGAAATAACTAAAAAAATGCCTGTCGTAAAAGGAGATGCTTCCGAACAAATTGAGCAGACAATACCACTAACAAAAGAAGAATTTATAGCATTAGCTAATTGTAGTAAAAAACGGGTGTCTAAAGATAGATATAATATATCAATTGAAAGTAAAATGGCTGAAATTGATGTTTTCACTAATGAATTAGAAGGCCTCGTGTTAATGGATTTTGAGTTTATTACAAAAGAAGAGAAATCAGCCTTTGAAATTCCAAGTATAGCGTTAGCTGATGTAACGCAAGAAGATTTTATAGCTGGAGGGTTATTGGCTGGTAAAACATATAATGATATCGTGCCAGAATTAGAACGGTTTAATTATAAGAAAATAGGATAATCATAATAAGTGAAGATTCACTTTAGACAATTAGTAGGATACTTATAGTAAACTAGCTAGTTTCTAGATGATTATTTTAGATAAAAGATCGTGTGAAAGCACGATTTTTATGTATTCTAAGATACTTGTTAACCTCTAATATTATGTTATAATAATGAAACATTGAATAAAAGTACCTTACAAAAGTCTAGTCTCTAATTTTTCTTATTTCTGTGACTGATTATCTCTACTAATAGACTTATTTTAGTGGACATAATCAGTCGCAGAAGAAAAAGCTTCTTCTGCAATTTATTGGCGGTATATAGCCGCAGAAGGAGTTAATATGAAGAAAAAATTATTAGGCATGGTCATTGACTTGATAGAAAATCAAATTTATAATCACTATGAAAACGTAAAGAGTTATTCATCAAGAAGATACAACGTCTTCTTTGATGATGGCTCCGTTCTCAGCCTTTGGGAACAAGGAGATAGTTGTCCTTCCGGAAACGATGGATGTAACTACGGGTACTGGTCCTGGCATGAGGGTGTAGATATAAGCTTTAACTGGCAGATGCAACCAATTGAAGTAAATATCTTAGAAGCCCTCAGGGGGGACAAGGAAGCAGTCAAAGTTGTTCTTGACAATGGTGATTTGATCGCCTCAGCTGACAAATATGGATCGGATGAGTATTATCCATCAGGGTTTGCTCAGGTCGGTTTTGAAGTCAGGAAACCAAAGAGGTTGGCGTGGTTTATCACCGATCTTGAAACCTTTAAGGAGCAGGATAAGCCAGTGGACGAGCCAGACTCTTACGATCTTTCCTTATCAAAGCAGCTTGCTGAGGATGAGGATGCCATAAAGTTTGAGAGACAGGATGCTGTTGCTTTTAGTCAGGCAATTGCCATTCTCGGAAAGGAGGCGGACTTTAGAAAAGTTGAGACAATCTTGGGCAGCAACGTGCGCCTCATCGAGGTTAAGTGCATAAACCAAACTCTTGTCTTTGACTAGTATTCTACCCAGGGTAAACCCCTGGGTTTTTCATTTATCAATAGAGATTTTAAATTATAATAAGTATATGACAATACACTATATGAATCTTCAACCCCGCTATTTTAATTATATTAAGAGTGGCACCAAACGTATTGAGCTTCGGCTTAATGATGAAAAGCGTAGACAACTTCAACTTGGTGATACAATAGTTTTTACTAGCTCTGAAGGGGAATCGATTTCAGTAAAAATAACTGGCTTGTTGCGTTATCAAGATTTCGCGTCTCTATTCCAGGATTTTCCCATCGAACTATTGTCGGATATTTCAATGTCTAAAACTGAGCTATTAAACGTTTTTAATGAATTTTATCCAGCAGAAAAACAGCGCCACTACGGTGTTCTCGGAATCAGAATCGAACTGTAACTAGTGATATAATAAAATCATGCCCGCCTTTGAGTTACAGAGTAAATATGCCCCCACGGGTGACCAGCCGACTGCAATCCGGCAGCTTACTGATGGTCTAAAAAAAGGTATTCGCGAACAAACCTTACTTGGTGTGACCGGTTCTGGTAAAACCTTTACTATGGCAAATATCATCCAGAACCTCCAAAAGCCAACCTTAATTTTAGCCCACAATAAAACCCTAGCAGCTCAGCTCTACTCTGAATTTAGAGAATTCTTCCCTAAAAACGAAGTACATTATTTTGTCTCATACTTCGATTATTATCAACCAGAGGCCTATATCGCCAGTACTGACACTTATATTGAGAAGGACTCGGCCATTAATGATGAGATTGACCGGTTACGTCATGCTGCCACGGTCGCCCTACTTACCCGGCCTGATACAATTATTGTGGCTTCGGTTTCTTGTATTTATGGTATTGGTTCGCCGGATCACTATGTTGAGATGTCTTTACCTCTGATCAAGAAACATGGTATTTGGCAGATTATGGAGCTTAGTGAGCTTGCCAAAGCCTCTCTCGGCCGCCTTCATTCGCCGTCACTTGTTAATACCACTACGCAAAATACAGATTCTCTCAATCAAACCAATTTTATTATCTACCTCATTGCTATGCAGTATCACCGAAATGACCTGGCTTTTGAACGTGGTAATTTTCGGGTAAAAGGCGACACCATTGATCTCTTTCCTGCCTCTGGTGAAGTGGCCTATCGTTTTGAATTTGATTTTGATAACCTAGAATCGGTCAAAATTATTGATCCGCTTACTGCTGAAGTTCTTGAAAAACCTGAACAAGTTCACATTTTTCCAAATACTCATTATGCAACTCCACGTGATCAGCTCTCAAGAGCTATAGACACTATCGAAGCTGAATTTGACAGTAGGCTAAAATATTTTGAGGCAGAACATAAATATCTCGAAGCGCAACGTCTTTCTCAGCGTACTAAATATGACCTAGAAATGCTCAAGGAAACCGGTTTTGTTAAGGGAATTGAAAATTATTCAAGACATTTGGACGGGCGCAAGGCCGGTGAGCCACCTGCCACGCTTCTAGATTTTTTTCCTGATGACTTTCTATTATTAGTTGATGAATCACATATGACCCTACCCCAAGTTCGAGGTATGTATAACGGAGACCATGCCAGAAAGACAACTCTTGTTGACTATGGTTTTCGCTTGCCAAGTGCCTTAGATAACCGCCCACTCACTTTTGATGAATTTAAGAAACATATTCGCCGTGCCGTTTACGTTTCTGCCACCCCAGGAAGATATGAACTTGAGGTTTCTCCAAAACCAGCAGAACAAGTGATCCGTCCGACAGGATTACTAGATCCTGAAATTGAAGTAAGAAAAACAGATGGTCAGATTGACGACCTCATGCAAGAGATTGAAGCTCGTATCGCAAAAAATCAACGCGTTATCGTCACCACTTTGACTAAACGAATGGCGGAAGACCTTTCCGAACACCTCAAGGATCATGGTATTAAAACCGCCTATATTCACTCTGAGATCGACACATTAGAACGCGGTGATATTTTAAGAGATCTTCGGACGGGGGTTTACGATGTGCTTGTTGGCATTAATCTTCTGCGTGAGGGTCTTGACCTCCCAGAGGTTTCATTGGTCGCTATTTTGGACGCCGATAAAGAAGGTTTCTTACGTTCCGAATCTGCTTTAATCCAAACCATTGGTCGTGCCGCTCGCCACGAAGAGGGTCACGTTATTATGTATGCTGACAATATTACCGAAAGTATGGAACGGGCCATTACCGAAACCGATCGTCGTCGTGATATCCAGATGGCTTACAATAAAGAGCATAATATTACTCCTCATAGTATTAAAAAAGAAATTTCTCTAGGTCTTCGTGCGATTATCCCAGAAAAAGAAAAAGAAAATAAGCTTGATCTTAAGAAAGTGCCAAAATCAGAATTTAAAGTGCTAGTCAAAGAATTGTCTGAACAAATGCAACTTGCTGCAGCTAATCTAGAATATGAAAAAGCTGCTGAAATTCGTGATATGATAGAAAAAATCCGAGACGAAGAAGAAAAAAGGAAGAGCTAATGTTTAAAATCTTAATTATTGAGGATGATCAATCGATTCGTGATGGGCTCACCAGTCTTCTTCTTTCTTCAAATTATTTATAATAGTTTCTAAGTCTTCTATGTCTTTTCCCTCAATCTTAACTTCAATTTTTCCAAGTCCTCTTGATTTAAAACCACCTATAAAATTTAAGTGAAATAATGAGGCTAGAATAAATTTTAAGTCTTCAGTTGGTATGTTATCATTAACATCTAAAGTCCCAACAAAAACATTATTTTTTGATAAAAACTCATAGTTAAATAATGATTGTGGAATAGTTGTTTTAGTTTTCCTATTAATTCTTATACCGTATCTATTGCCAATAAGTTTTTCTTCAAGTTCTATTTTTTTAAAAGTTTCTTTATCCTTTATAGTTAAATTTGAAAATCTAATTTGAGTAAATTTATTCTTTTCTTCTGAATCTTTTTTTTCTTTTGAATAACTTTTTTCTTTTAAATAATTTCCTTCTTCTCCAAAATATTTTTTTATAAAATTATCTGTACTTATATGACTTAGCCATTCACTTCCTAATTCTTCTAATTTTAATTTAAATTCTTTAACTCTAGCTCTTAAAATACCCTTTATATGTTTAGCACTAAAAAAAGGAAGTCCTTCACTATCTCTTTTTAAAGTTATATCTGTATCTTTACCTATTGTTCCTAAAGATGCAGTCATAGCAGGAAGAGTTAACTCCACTATATAATTAATTTTCATTAGTTTTTTCCTCCTTTTCTTCAATAAAATCATAGATTTCTAAAATATCAAAAATATTATTAAAATTACTATCAAAAGTATCAGAATTTTCATAGTCTAATTTTAAGTCATTTACAATAAATTTTATATGATCATCATTCATTTTTGATAAAAGGTTGATTAGATTCACTTTTTTCTTAAAATCTTCTAAATTTGAATTTCTTTTCAAATCATAAATATATCTTAATTTATTAGATGGAAAATTTATTCTTTTCATTTCAGAAATAAGGTATAAAAGACTATCTAAATTTTTTACTTTTTTATTTTCTTCTTCATTAGTAGTATTAAAATTAATAGCATAAGGTCTTTCCATAATTTTATTTTCATCTGCAGATATACTTTCTCTAAAATCTTTAATATCAACAGTTCCTTCTGAACCAATAACTTGAAAATCTATAAAACCTGTTGCAAGATTTGGAAATTCTTTTTTCATTTTTTTTCTCTCTTTTTTAGCACTTTTTTGAAGGCTTAAAGCTTGTTTAAATAATTGAAACATTGGAGTTTTAGTTTTAGCTATAATGACTCCTGATGAAGAAGTTATTTTAATCTTTTTTATTTCTTCTGTTAAGTTTTTAATTTCAGAAGAAAATACATTGTTTTTAAGTATTCTATAAAATGTTTTAGCTAATATTCTTATTTTTTTTGCCATATTTTCTTCAAATTCTTTTTGAAAATTATTTGAAATTTGAATAGCTAATGTAGGATCAAAAACAGCACAGACATCATCTCCACCAACTATTAAAAATTCTCCCCATTTTTTCTTTTCATCTTTTTCCTCAGTAAAAATTTTATCCAAAACTTTTGTTAAAGTACTTTTCGTTGTAGAATCCAATTTATTGCTGAATTTTTTTAAGAAAGTTATATATAGTTTTTCAGCAATACTATTATCTTTATCTTTTTTTCTAACATTTTTATCTAAATCTATAAAAGAATTTTTAACATTTTTTAAAAAATCTCCAAGGTCATCTCCATCACTATATACAAAACCAATAAAACTATCTTCATCCTCAAAATCATCAATAGTAGTTTCATTATCTAACTCAATCTCTTTATCTAACTTTACATATTTATAAAAACCTACCTCATTTTTATTATAACTTTTAACAAAATTAGAATAAAGTATTTTCCAAAAAGTTCCTTCTGAAATTTTTCCAGCACTTTCTCCTGCTGTTTTTGTTAATCTTTTTATTTGTTTTTCAAGAAGCTCTAATTTCACTATTCTATCTATATCTTTATGAGATATAGTTTCTTTACCTATTTCGAATCTAAAAAAATCATTCTCATTATATCTTTCTGTTATATAATTCAAATCATTTCTTAAATTTTGAGAATAGATTTCTGCAGGTTCATCACTATTTAATTCACATTTTTCTACATAAGGTAAGTCTATATTTAATATAGGAAAACCTTTACTTTTAGCTTTTGCAGTATTTATTCCTAATTTATCAAAAATATCCCATACTTTTTTATCAGAATTTTCTTCATATTTCTCATATAGTCCAACAATTTTTACCCCTGGAGCTTCTCTTTCATATTTCTCTTTAACTTCTGCTATAATTTTGTCAACAGCAGCTTTAGCTTCTTCTACAGTATCTCTTTCAACAAAAAACTTAGCATTCCCAGCTCCTATATAAATAATATCTTTTTCTTCAATACCTGCTTCTTCTAAAATCTTTGGCACTTCCACCTGATTTAGATAATTCAATAGATAACTTGCCCCTCTAATTACTCTCAACTTATTTGTTGAAAATAAAAATTCCTTAATCTTTACTGTCTCAATAGCTACAATAAATTTTACCATTTTATCCCTCCTCATTTATAAATAATTTAAATTATTTCTATCATTCCATAGTATTTCTTATGTTTGTAACCTACTCCATTTAATTTCATAAAATTTAATAGGGTTTCATACTTTTCTTTTTCTTCATTTGATATCCTTGAAAAATCTAATTCAACTTCTCCAATAAATGAATTTAGTTCACCTTTTTCTATATTTTCACTTATTAAATATATTTTTTCTAATTCTTCTTTATTTA
>ERZ773022.671-NODE-671-length-26276-cov-4.782426_pt1 | contig 26276 bp, 25 predicted proteins | sample MGYA00580839_ERZ773022 | MGnify/ENA primary metagenome ERZ773022 (study PRJEB29015, sample SAMEA2738020) | human oral metagenome | biome: human oral; feature: human-associated habitat; material: dental | place: China | collected 2044 ... | reverse complement strand
CGACGCCGCCCCCGCCCGCCGAGTAAAGCGCGGCCGCCTGGTGGGGATTCTCGCCGTAGCGCAGATCGGCGACTTTGACGCAGCCAAACAGCTTGTCTTCTTCGCCCGCAGACGTTCCCGGACGGCCTGCTCCGCCGGCGGCGACTCCCGAAAACTCCGCCTTGCCGACGTTGCCTGAAAGCCCTTCGCCGCCGATGTCCGCGCCCCCCGCGGCCGCTTCCCCCGCAACGGCTTTCCCGTGAATCTTCGCCGTCCAGCGGGCGATCGCCGCGTCGTAGGCGGCGGTGCGCGCGAAGGCCTTCGCCGCGAGGGCCGCCCGCTCGCCGGCGTCGAAGCCCCCTCGCCGGGCGGCCTCGGCTGCGCGGGCATAGTCCGAGGGGTCCGTGACCACAGCCACGCTCGCATGATTTTTCGCGGCGCCCCTGATCATCGAGGGCCCGCCGACGTCGATCTTCTCGATGCACTCCTCGTAGTCCGCCCCCGAGGCGACGGTCCGGGAGAAGGGATAGAGGTTGACGACCACGAGGTCGAAGCCTTCGACGCCGAGCTCGGCCAGCTGCCGCATGTGTTCCGGGCGTCGCCGGTCTGCGAGGATTCCCGCGTGGACCGCGGGGTGGAGGGTTTTGACCCGGCCGTCAAGGCACTCCGGGAACGAGGTGATCTCACTGATTTCCGTCGCCGGCACGCCCGCCGACCGAATGGCCTCGGCCGTTGAGCCGGTTGAGACGATCTCGCAGCCGACGCCGTGAAGCGCCGCGGCGAGCTCTTCGATGCCTGCCTTGTCAAAGACGGAAATGACCGCTCTGCGAATGGGAATGCGCATGTCTCTCCTTTCCGGCGCCCAGGCGTGCGACGCCGAGACTTCGCTCCCCGATGGTCAATCCCATCCAACGCCAGTCGCCGACGCATTCATAATACGGCTCAACGCGCATGCGCGTCAGTCGGAAAAGCCGAGCAAGTAGAGGAAGGCGTCCAGATCGCCGAAGGAAGTGACCGTGAGCGTCACCCTGTTGAAGAGCAGGAGCACGGTGATGCATCCCCACAAAATGGCCAGAAACACGATTCCCGACCGGGCCAGGACCCCCCAAGCCGCGTGGTGGCCCTCCCATCGAAAGCGGTGGCCGTACACCACGGCGCAAACGATGCACGCGACAGTCAAAAGGAAGCTGACGAAGATCGTCCCTCCGCCGGTTATGGCAAACATCAGCCCTTTCCGTTCCATGCCAAGGCGGCGGGCAGCTCCTTGCGCCACACACCCCAGTTGTGGCCGCCGATGGGTTGGAGCAACGAGGTGATTTTGACCGCCGGCGTCGATATTCTCTTGAGCTTCTGAACGAAGGCGGCCGACTTTGGGTCGCCTTTGGAACCCGTGACGTAAAGCCGCTGCGGCCACGCCTTTTGTTTCGACAACAGGTTAGACACGCTGAATTCTCGACGAACACGAGGCGGCGCACCCAGCAAACGCCCCGTCTCCGGCTGATCGTAGCCGGAAAATGAGATGATCTTGGAAAAAGTCTGGGGATGGGTGAGGCCGAGGACGGCGGAACAGTAGGCGCCGTAGGAGGCGCCGGCGATGGTCCATCCCTTTCGCGTCTTCTCGGTGTTGGGAAAATTGTGGCGGACCATGCCGACGATGTCGTTTACCACCCAGGATCCGACGGCGGGCCGGCCCTTGATGTCGACGCAGTCGGGAGACGTGGCGTCGACCTTGAGCGACGGGATCGCCATAATCGTGTTCGGATGCTTTTTCATGGCATTTTGGAGATTGAGCTGCGTGGGAACCTTGTAGGGGTTGCCAGGGTATCCGTGCAGCATGAGCATGACCTTGTAGATTTTCCCGTTCGTCGGCGAATAGTTCTTAGGCGTCCACACCCATACGGGAAGGCTGATCCCCGAGATCGGCCCCCTGAATTTCGTCTGGTAGGCGCCGTTCGAATCCTTCGTGAACTTGACCTTCCACCTCGAGTCTCCGTGATGGCCCGGCAATTCGGGATCGCCGGCTTCGGGCCTGGGAACGGGCCTGCGGACCGGCGTCGTCGAGCCCTTTCCATCGGGTTTCATGAAGAAAAGGCCCGGCACGTCGCTCCAACTTGCGGCATACCCGAGCGTCCGGTTCATCTGAATGCCCGTCATACTGATGGCGCCCACGATGGCGGTCACCATGGCGGCGGAGGCCTGCGCCCGAATCTTGCGAGTGGGCTCGCGCCCGATGAGCCATACCGCGGCCGCCGCGCTGGCGACCGTCAATACGGCAAAAACTATGAGCGTAAGAAGCTTATCTGGACCGAGCACCTATCCCCGCCTTTCTGCCTTCGACCCACCAGCCTTCGCGCGCCATTCGCCCGATTAGCTCAACCAACTGAACACGCTCGACTTCCTTAATTCGTTCTACCAGCGCTTCCTCGGAATCTCCCTCGAGAACCGGACATGTTGTCTGTCCCAGAATCGGCCCCGTGTCCATTCCGGGGTCGACGACGAATAGAGTTGCGCCGGTTACCTTCACGCCGTACGCCAAGGCGTCGGCCGGACCGTGGATTCCAGGAAAGGAAGGCAAAAGCGCGTTGTGGGTGTTCACCACGCGTTGCGGGAACGCCGCAAGAAACTCGGGGCCGACGAGCTTGAGGAAGCCCGCGAGAACCACGATGTCGGGTGTGTACGCTGCCACGGCGTCGCGCAAAGACGCGTCCCACTCTTCCCGCGACGAGTGCTCCGAAAGGACGCGGACAAACGTCGGAACTCCGGCTTCTTCGGCGGCCCGGATTCCGGCGGCGCCTCGACGGTCGGCGCCCACCGCGACGATCTGCGCCCCGTAGGATGGGTCGGCGCAGGCGTGCAGGAGGGCCTGCATATTCGATCCTGTGCCCGACACAAGCACCACGAGGCGAGTGGGACCGCGCTTGCTGCTCACTCGATAAATGTATCGTCACGCCGGTTCCCCTGCCACTTCGACGGGCGGGCAAACGTACGGTTTTCGAGGTCTCGCCTTCCGTCTGAGGCCAAAGAGTCGGCGGCATCACGCGAAAGTCGATCGGCCTGTGGGGAGGAGAACCCCGTTGTCGAGGGCCCTTCTTCCGTCTCCTCCGCCGGCCCCGTTCTGCGGGAGCGGAGCGCGGCGGCCGCGCGCGGAGCGACGAGCCCGAGCACGCACGGCAGTCCTATGTCCACGGCGAAACCAAGGGCGAGCGGAACGAGGCGAGGGCCGACGTCGGACATCCGCCCCGGGCCTAGGGCCCCTCCCGAAAGGAAGGCGGCCGCGGCGCCGAGGGCACAGAGGCAGGCCAGGCACGCCCCCGCCGCGGCGGACGCCTCTTTCAGACTCGAATAGGCGCGCGAGCGCCAAACGAACCACGCCAATGCGAGGAAGGCGAGAAGGACGGGAAGCCATGCCATCCGCACGCCCGGATTGGGCAGAGCGCCGAAAACCGGAATCGCGGGTAGCTGGAGGCTCGTCACGCCGAACGCCGAGAAATCCGTGCCTCGGCCCACGGAAAAACCCGCCCCCAGCGCGAAGGAGGCGACCCAGACGACGATGTTGGGAAGGTAGGCCAGCTGCACGACGGCGAGCATGGCGGCGCCGACGGCCCCTTGGACGTAGTAGCCGTTGATGGCGGCGATCGAGCTCCGGCCGAGAACGAGGGCGACGGCCAAAAGGCAGACGGAGACGACGGCGAGGGCGCGCAAGACGGGCCGAAGCTCGCCGCGACAGCCTTCAAGGAGGCCCCAGACGCGGCCGTCGGGGCGCGAGGTCCGCCAGCGGGCCCGGGCCATCGCAGCGCATGTGAGAGCCGCAGCCCCGACGGCGCCGCCGAAGCGCCCGGCGCCCGGAAGGGCGGCGAGCCCGACGAGAAGGGTGAAAGCGAAGGACGATGCCGCAGCCGAGGCCGCCTGAGCCCAGGAATCGACCCCCGTTGCGAGGAAAGAGCGAGAGACGAACCACCAGATGAGCAGAGTCACGCTCAACGGCATGAGGGTCACGCTTGCATTCCCGACCTCCGCCGAGCCTCCCATCGCCAGTAAAAAGATTGATGTTCCAGCCTTCGCGGCGTCGTGCCAATCGACGTGGCCGAGGGTCGGAGAAGAGACCGTCGCGGCGTAGGCGAAAATCGCAAAAACCGTGACCGTCGTCCACACGACCGCCAGCACCCTGACCGGGACCCAGGCGGCCGCAATGCATGCGCGGCGTTCCTCTGTGCTCATCAGGCCAATGGTCGCATCCCCCGTTTGGAAAAGGCGGACACACGCCGAAACTCCCCGCCTAGAATTTGTAAGACAAATTTGCCGCAAACGTGTATTCTTGAAGGCAAACGTCACTGACCAACGGTATTGCAACGAAGCGCCGCGAAACGTGAACGGCGCGTCGAGAAAGGGACTGGCAATGCAGATCGGCATCTTCGAAACATCCGAGGAAGCCTCGGCCGCCGCGGCGCGCGGCATCGTCGATCTTCTGGCCCGCAAGCCGAATGCGAACCTCGGCGTGGCAACCGGATCCACGCCCGAAGGCCTTTACTCCGAGCTGCGCGAGGCGCACGCCGCCGAGCGTTTCACCCTGGAGGGATCGGCCGCCTTCGCGTTGGACGAGTACGTGGGAATCGCGGACGGCCATCCGGAAAAGTACCGCAACGTCCTGCGGCGAGAGCTTGTGGGGCCGGAAAAGACCGGGCTGACCGAGGCGGGCCTTCGCACCCCCGAGAGCGCGGACGCCGACCCGCGCCTCGCTGCAGGGCAGTATGAGGCGTCGATTGCCGCGGCGGGCGGCGTGGACCTGCAGATCCTCGGAATCGGCGCCAACGGGCACATCGGCTTCAACGAGCCGGGCGGATCACTCGTTTCGCGCACCCGCGTCGAAGTTCTTTCGCGCCGAACGCGCACGGACAACGCCCGCTTCTTCGACGGCGACGTCGGCAAGGTCCCCTCCCGCTGCATCACGCAGGGGCTGGGAACGATCATGGAGGCCCGATCCTTGCTCTTGCTCGCCTTCGGCGCTCAGAAAGCCGAAGCGGTGCGCCAGCTGATCGAGGGCGCGATCAGCGCGAAATGGCCGGCGACCGTCGCCCAAATGCATCCCGACCTCACCGTTTTCGTCGACGCCGAAGCCGCGGAACGGCTTGAATACGCCGATCTCTATCGCGAGCGCTGGAGCCTGGCGTGACCGCGGGCCAAAGTCAGGCCGACGCCGTCGCAGGGGCAGGCCGCGTCGGCATCGGCGCGGACGAGCCCGGCGTCGCGGTCGAAGCCCTCAAGCCCGACGCGGTCGTCTCAGGCACGGTTTACGACGGCTATGGAAGGCAGGCCGGCGGCGGGCTCGTGCTCGAGGGCGGCGTCCTCGCCCGCGTGCTGCCGCGCGGCTATTCCGGGGAGGCGGACGTCTCGGGGGCCTTAATCGCGCCGGGGCTCGTCGACGTCCACTGTCACGGCGGAGGCGGCGCGTCCTTCCCCGACGACGTCGATCCCCGCTCGATACGCAAGGCGATCGAGGCCCACCGCGCTTCGGGGACGACGGCGCTTCTCGCCTCCCTCGTCTCGATGGCCGATCCCCTGCCTGCGATCCGGGCGCTCCTCCCCTTCTGCGAATCGGGCGACCTGGCCGGAATCCACATGGAGGGCCCGTACGTCTCTCCTCACAAGGCCGGCGCCCAGAATCCGGCCGCCATCCGCGGCGCCGACCCCGAAGAGCTCACGGCGTGGCTCGAGGAGGGCAAGGGCTTCGTCAAGACGATGACCATCGCCCCGGAGGCCGATCACGCCATGGAGGCCGTCCGAATCCTGCTCGCCCACGGCGCCAAGCCCTCCTGGGGGCACACCGCCGCGAGCGGCGAAATTGCGGCACAAGCCCTCGAAGCCACGTCGCGCTGCGCGGCCGAACTCGGCTTTGAGGGCGTGCCTCAGACGGTCACGCACCTGTTCAACGCGATGCCGCCGATCGACCATCGCGAGCCCGGCCCGGTCAGGGAGTTCCTGGCGGCCGCCAGGGAGGGCAGCGCGATCGTTGAAACCATCGGCGACGGCGTCCATCTGGCCCCCGCCCTCGTCGAAGACGTGCACGGATGGGTGCGCGGAAACGCCGCGTTCGTCACGGATGCCATGGCCGCAGCCGGCATGCCCGAAGGGCGGTACGCGCTCGGGGGCCTCGACGTCGACGTGCGCGAGGGCGCGGCGCGGCTCGCGGGGAAGCAGACGATCGCCGGGGGCTGCTCCCGGCTGAGCGACCAGCTCGCGCTGTTCGCCCGGCGGGGCGCCCTCCCGTTCGGGCAGATCGTGCGCGCCTGCGTCGCCGCTCCCGCAAAGGCGGCCTCCATCGAGGGGGCGAAGGGCGTCACGCTCGATTTCGAGCTGGGCAAGCGGCCCAATTTCGTCGTCTTCGACCGCAGTTTCTCCCCCGTGTGCGTCGTCAGGGAGTGATCCGGCCCGCGATGCGCTCGGCCTGAGCCCCGCGCGAACGCCGCCCGGCCCTTCCGCGCGGGGCTGAGGCCGATTTGAATCTCCGGCGTGAGGCGGGCCCTTGCGCCTCAGCCGGGCCAGCTGACTGGCCGGCTCGACCAGGCGGGAGCGAACCGGCGTTTCAGTCGATCTCGACGCGGAGTTTCAGGATTCGGCCGACGTCGTCCATTTCGGCGACGTCGCAACCGGACAGGGCGAAGACCTCGTCCGACGATCTGCGCCCCGCAACCGCCCAGCGGGCAAAGTGCTGCCCGTCCGGCTGCACTCTCGCCTTCCACACGTGGCGCAATTCGACGTTGCGATCAAAAAATTCGCGGTAGAAAGCCCTGACGGCGTCGATCCCTTCGACGGCGCCGCCGCGCCCGGGAAAAATCCGCGCCTGAGGGCTGAAGAGCGATATGAGCTCCTCGAAGTCTTCCGACGCCTCGCCGGCCGTGTCTGAGAGGGCAAAATATCTGTCAAGCACAGTCTCGCCCTCGACGCCGCCGCAAGGGCTGTCAACGCGGACAGCGTCCGCCCCGCAGCCATCGGCCTCGGCATCCGAACCTGGCGTTTTGCCGGCGGCTTCCCTTGCGTTTTCAGACATTTCTCTCCGCCTTTCGCGTGATTTCCGCCAGGCGGCCCCAATGAACTCCGCCCGGCCGATCCGATAATACCTCGGGGGCGCACCCGATGTTCCGCAGGAGGCTCCCACGGTGTGGGACAGCCCATGGGCATGCCGCCTCAGCGCCTATAAGCTATCGATGTGAAGTCCCTGTACGCATTGAAGTATTGGTATACCAGACGCCTCGGGTTCGTCGTCTCCGCGTCTGTCCGCCGCGGAATCTCGCCGGATTTCTGGACGGCGGTCGGAGTGGCGGCCGCGGCGCTCGGAGCGTGGGCGATCGTCGAAGGCTGGTGGATCGCCGCCTTCGTCTTCCTGGCCGCCAGGCTCGGAGGGGCGAATCTCGACGGCGCAGTGGCCCGCGCACGCGGCGTCTCCCGCCCTTTCGGCTTCGTCCTCAACGAGATCGGCGACCGTTTCTCCGACTTCCTCATCATGGCGGGCTTGGTCGGCCTGTCCGTTCGAACGGATTCGCCGACGTCGACGACGGCGCTTCTGCTCGCAGCGACCGCCGCGGCCACCTTGCCGACGTTCGTCTCGCTCTGCGCGGCCGGAGCGGGCGCGCCGCGCCTGAACGGCGGCCCCTTCGGCAAGACGGAGAGATGCCTCACCGCCGTTCTCGCGGCGGCCTTCCCTCAGCATCTGGCCGTTTTCGGCTGGATCGTCGTCGCGGGATCCCTCGCGACCGCCGCCGTGAGGCTTGCGAAGACGCACAGGGCGCTGCGGGGAACGGCCGGGCCCGCTCCTGCGGACAGGGCGGCGCCCGCCCCTCCGCCGGACATCGCCGCGCTGGGAAGGAACGGCCACGTCGAGGACGAAGGCGCGGCCGCCCAAAAGAGGACAGCCAGAGAAGAACGAGCCGCCGGGCAGAACGACGCAGAGGGCAGCGCGGCCGAGGCAGACCAGGCCAAGAGCGAGCGACCTGAGAAGGAGTTCGAATGATCCAACCAACGACGCTCGGCGACTCGTTCATCGGCTGGCTCGTCGGAGGCGACAGGTCCTGGACGTTCACTGTGCCCTTCACCGGCTGGCGCTTGGAAGGGCGCGCGGTCTTCCTCGCGGTGACGGCCCTGACAATCCTGCTTCTTGCGGGAATCGGCGTCGCGCTCTCCCGCAAAAGAGAGCTCCACCGCCGGTGGACCACCTGGGCGATCATCATCCCCGCCGTCGGCATACCCATTTGGATAGGCAAGGGAACAACGGCGCTTCTCGCGGCCCTCCTCGGGCTCCAGGCGATTCGAGAGCTGGCCCGGATGACGCGCCTGCCGCGGCAGGAAACGATCCTCTTGTGCGTTCTCGCGGTCCTCTATCCCCTGACGGCCTGGCAGCGCCCGAACATGATGGCGCTCGCCCCCGTCATGGTCCTCGTGTGCGCTCTGCCCGCGGTTGTGGCCGGAGACACGGTCGACGGCGTGCGCAGGGCCACGCTGACGGGCTTCGCCTCAATCTGGATCCCCTGGTCGCTCGCGCACCTCGTCGTCTTGTGGCACAACGCCTTCCTCATCGCCTTCGCCGCTGCCGCCGCCGACGTCGCAGCCTGGACGGGAGGGACGGGCCTGAAAAGATTCGCCTGGGCGCGCCGCCCGCTGTCCCCGCTCTCGCCGAACAAAACCGTGGGCGGGCTCGTCGGGGCGCTCGCGGGCGCCGTCGTCATCCTCACGCTCCTCGGGCACATCACGCTCGGGCTCGTCGTCGCCGTCGGCGTGGGCGGCGTGCTCGGCGATCTGCTCGAGTCGATGGTCAAACGCGCGGCCGGCGTGAAGGACGCGGGCGATTGGCTGCCGGGCTTCGGCGGCCTGCTCGACCGCGTCGATTCCCTCCTGCTCGTCCTTCCCCTCGCGGCGGTGTTGGGATGAAAGCGCGTGTGCAAGTCTCTTCCGTCCACTCCGCCGTCGACGCGGCGATGAAGGGAGCGCGCGGGGACGCGATCATGTTCGCCTGGGGCATGGCCGAGGCAGTTTCCTTCCCCGTCATGGCGGAGATGAGCCAGGTCTGGCTGGGGGTCGCCCAGCCGCGGCTTCTGTTCAGGCGTGCGACGGCGGTCGTTGCTGGGTCGGTCGCCGGGGTCGCGCTCACCCACGCGCTCACCCGCGCGGGAGCGCGTCCGCCCGCGCCGTGGACCCGCCCAGGAATGGAGCGCGCGACGTCGGAATACCTCGACAAAGGCGCATCCGGCTACTGGAAGCAAGCGCTCACGGGCATCCCGGTCAAGCTCTTCGCGGCCGAATCGGGCCGGCGCGACATGCCTGCGGGCCCCGTCCTCCTCCACGCCGCCGGGGAGCGCGCGGCGCGGATGTTCGCCTTCACCGCGGCGATCCGCGTTCTCGAGGTCCCGCTCGGCCGGACGGCCCGGAGGTTCTACGGGACGTACCTCGCGGCGACGGGATTGACCTTCGGCGTCCTTCTGCGCAAAGTGATCCGCCACTGGGACGACGGAGGGCGGTGACGATGGCGCCGCACGACCACGCGCACGGCTCGCCCTTCGCCCCGTCCGATTCGCCGGGCGGGCAGACGCCGGACGCCCAATCGCCGGACACGCGGGGCAAAATCGCAGTCGCCTTTGCCATCACCGCGACAATCCTCCTCGCCCAGGCGATCGGCGCCGCCCTCACGGGCAGCCTCGCGCTGCTGACCGACACGGTGCACATGGTCATCGACGCCTCGGGGCTTCTCATGGCGCTCGTAGCCGCGACGCTCATGCGGCGGCCGCCGTCGTCCAAGCGCACGTGGGGGTATCGGCGAGCCGAAGTCCTCGCCGCGCTGGCGCAGGCGGCTGTGCTGGCCGGAGTCGGAGTCTACGTCGTAGTCGAAGCCGTCGGCAGGCTTCGCAAACCTCCCGACATGCCGTCGAAGACGCTCATCGTCTTCGGCCTCGTCGGCCTCGTCGGCAACGCCGCCTCAATGCTGGCGTTGGCTTCGGCCCGGCGGTCCAACCTCAACATGCGCGCGGCCTTCCTAGAGGTGGCCAACGACGCGCTGGGCTCTCTGAGCGTCATAGTCGCGGCGGTTGTCATCGCGACCACAGGATGGCAGCGCGCCGACGCCGTGGCCGGCCTGTTCATCGCCGCCCTCATCCTCCCGCGTGCCGTCAAGCTCATCGGGGAAGCCGGGGCGATCCTCATGGAGACCACCCCTCGCGGCTTGGACCTGGACGAGGTCCGCAGGCACATGCTCAGCCTCGACCACGTCCTGGGCGTGCACGATCTGCACGCCTCGACGGTCGCCACCGGCCTGCCAGTCATCTCCGCGCACGTCGTCGTCGGCGACGATTGCTTCCAGGACGGGCACGCGGTGGCGATACTCGAAGATCTGAGAACGTGCGTGGCCGAGCACTTCGACGTTGCGATCCGCCATTCCACGTTCCAACTGGAGACCCATTCGGCCTCGCGGCGCGAATCGGGGATTCACGCCTGCGGCTACGTGGACGCCGCGTCAAGGAGCGCCGCGCGCACTCCCGACGGCTCCTGAAGCGCCGGCGCCGCCCCCGGCGCTGAGACCTCAGACCCCCAGGATTTCGCGGGCAATCGCAGCGGTTTGACTGGGCGTCTTGCCCACGCGCACGCCGACGGCCTCCAAGGCTTCCTTCTTGGCCGCGGCCGTTCCGGACGAGCCGGAGACGATGGCCCCCGCATGCCCCATCGTCTTTCCCTCGGGCGCGGTGAAACCAGCGACGTATGCGACGACGGGCTTCGTCACGTGCTCGGCGATGTACGCGGCGGCGCGCTCTTCGGCGTCGCCCCCGATCTCGCCGATCATGACGATGAGCTCCGTGTCGGGGTCGGCCTCGAAGGCTTTGATGGCGTCGATGTGAGTGGTGCCGATGACGGGGTCGCCGCCGATGCCGATGCACGTCGTGAACCCGAGGTCGGCAAGCTCGTACATGAGCTGGTAGGTCAACGTGCCCGATTTCGACACGAGGCCGACGCGCCCGGGCCCCGTGATGTCGGGAGGGGTGATGCCGACGTTCGACTGGCCGGGCGAGATGATCCCGGGGCAATTCGGTCCAATGAGCCTGACGCCGCGCTCGGCGGCGTACGCGTAGAACTCCGTCGCGTCCTTCACCGGCACGCCCTCGGTGATGACGACGACAAGGTCGAGTCCGGCGTCGACGGCTTCGATGACGGCGCCCAAAGTGTGCGCAGGCGGAACGAAGACGACGGAGACGTTCGCGCCCGTGGCTTCCTTCGCCTCGGCGACGGATCCGAAAACGGGGACGGAAACGGCGCCGGCCCGGCGCTCTTGTGCCCCCGGGCCGATGGGGGCGACGTCGAATTCCACGGAGGCCCCCGCCTTGCGGGGGTTGACCCCGCCGACGACGTTCGTGCCCGCGCCGAGCATCCGGCGCGTGTGCTTGCGCCCTTCGGAGCCCGTCATTCCCTGGACGATGACTTTCGAATTCCTATCGAGGAAGATGGACATTGAGCCTGCTCCTTACTTCGCGTCCGACTGTTTCGCGGCCGACCCGGCGGCCAGCTGGGCTGCTTTGGCCGCCGCTCCGTCCATCGTGTCGACAAGGGTGACGAGGGGGTGGTTCGCTTCGGCGAGGATCGCGCGGCCTTCGGCGACCGCATTGCCGTCGAGGCGCACGACGATCGGCTTGGAGGCTGCCTCGCCCAACGCGTCGAGGGCGGCGACGATTCCCTTCGCGACCTCGTCGCAGGCCGTGATTCCGCCGAAAACGTTGACGAACACCGAACGCACGTCCGGGTCGCCCAGAATGACGTCGAGGCCGTTGGACATGACGTTCGCGTCGGCTCCGCCTCCGATGTCGAGAAAGTTGGCCGGCCCCACGCCGTATTCCTCTCCGGCGTAGGCGACGACGTCGAGCGTGGACATGACCAGGCCTGCGCCGTTGCCGATGACTCCCACCTGGCCGTCGAGCTTGACGTAATTGAGGCCGAGCGCCTTCGCCTTGGCCTCCAGAGGGTCTTCGGCGGCCTTGTCGACGAACGCCTCGTGTCCGCTGTGGCGGAACCGCGCGTTGTCGTCGAGCGTGACCTTGCCGTCGAGGGCGAGGATCTCGCCCTGCTCCGTCAAAACGAGCGGATTGACCTCGACGAGGGTCGCGTCCTCCCCCGAGTACACGTCCCACAGCTTGAGCAGGACGGGCACGACCTTCTCGCCCGTCTCGGCGTCGAAGCCCGCGGCGCCGACGATCTCGCGCGCCTTCGCCTCGTCGATGCCGACGTTCGGATCAACGGCGACCTTGGCCAGCGCCTCCGGACGTTCCTTCGCGAGGGTTTCGATGTCCATGCCTCCCTCGACCGAGCACATGGCGAGGCATCTGCGCTCGGATCTGTCGAGCAGCGTCGAGAAGTAGAACTCTCGGGCGATGTCCGCGCCGGAGGCGACTAGCACGCGGCGGACTTCATGGCCCTTGATGTCCATTCCCAGAATTTCTTCGGCCCTGTCTGCGGCCTCCTGCGGGCTTCGGGCGAGTTTCACGCCCCCGGCCTTGCCTCGGCCGCCCGTTTTGACCTGCGCTTTGACAACGACGAGGCCGCCGCCGAGCTCGCGGGCGGCCGACTCCGCCTCTTGCGGAGTCGATGCGACGATCCCCGCCAACACGGGCACTCCGTGTGCCTCGAATAGTTCGCGGGCCTGGTACTCGTAGAGATCCACGTACTGTCCTTCCGACGTCTTCGTTTCCAGACTCATCAAGTCTAGACGAGACCCCCGGCGCCTTCGAGCGCCGCAGATTATCGGCGCGCTCCCGCGGATGTGTCGATTCACACGACGGGTATCGCTACCCATACCCGCATCTTCTTGGAAACTGGCGAGTCTTCTAAATTTGGTTGATGTTCGCGTCAGAAAGCGCGAACACGGCGAATACCCACGATGAGGAGAGAACGATGAAGGTCGAACAAGCAGAAGTCACAGGCGAAACACACGAAGTGGGTGCGGACCAGATGTTCTTCTCGGCAACCGACGAGCGCGGAATCATAGGCCATTCGAACAAGGTCTTCGTCGAACTGTCGCGTTACAGCCGCGATGAGCTGATCGGAGCGCCCCACAACGTCATCCGACATCCGGCGATGCCCCGCGGGGCATTCCACGCGATGTGGGCAACGATAAAAGCCGGTCAGCCTTTTGCGGCCTATGTGCGAAACCTGGCCTCCGACGGCAGTGAGTACGACGTATTCGCCACCGTCACGCCCCTCGAAGACGGCGGCTACCTCTCGGTCAGAATACGCCCCGGCTGCGAGGACCTTTTCGGCGCCGCCCTCTCGATATACGAGAAAGCCGCAGCTTTCGAGGGAAAGCTTGAATCCGACGGGCTCACACGGCGCCAGGTCGCCTCCGAGGGGGCGGCGAAGATCCTCGAGCTGCTAGACGAGGCGGGCATGCCCTCCTACGAAGACCTTCAGAACATCGCGCTTCCCGCGGAGGTTGCGAAGCGGGAGGCCGTCGCCGACGAGTTTCCCGAGCGCCCCGAGGCCAGCGGCGCCTTGGCGCAGATGCTCTCCGACGCCAAGGGCATCGCAAAGGAGCTCGACGCCTGGATGGGCCGGCAGGACGATCTGGCCGATCTGTCCGCCGCGCTTCGGTCCACGCGAGACAGCCTTCGCAAGGAGGTCGACGACGACGCGTTGTCGGCGGCCCTCGTGCAAAGCGAATCGAAAACGGAGAAACTCGCCCAGCTACTCGAAACGTGGGGGCAGATGAAGGACCTCGTGCGCGGACCCACGGACCAGTTGGTCGACGCCCTCGCGCGACTGGACAAGATCAGCGCGCAGACCCGATTCAGGGTGGCCTTGGCTCGGCTTCACACGACCATGATGGCCAAATTCACCGCGGAGCTGATCGACGGCGGGACCGACGCCGACGTTTCGGCGGACGCCATCGCGATGCTCGGCGGCGCCCTGCGAAAGGGCCTGTCGGAGATGGAGGAGATGGCCGCGGCCCACGCCGACCTCGCTTCGGAGACCGCTGACTTCATCGTCGAAACGTCCAACCTGCTGGCGATTCCCCGCCAGGTCCTCATGCTGTGGAACCAGGAGCAGGACTCGGACGCGGAGGGCGCGTCGGACGGCTCCGACGAACTGGCCGAGGCCGTCTCCCGCCACATCGACGCGGTCGGCGAAAGCCTCGAGGAGCTCGACGGCCTGGCGCGGCGCTGCAGGGACTTCGACACCGCAATCGATTCTTCGACGCTCAAAACCCTCCTCGACGACGCCGAACAGCGGCTCTTTGCGCTCGCCTGACGAAGGCGGCCCGCGACGAAAGCTCTGGCGGCTGAAGGCCGTTCAAGCGGCTTGCGCTCGAAAGCTAATTGCATTAGCTTATTGGCTATGGCCATTAGCAACATTTCCGTTCCGGGAGGAACGATCTGCGTCGAGGCTGCGGGCGAGGGGCCGCTCGTCGTCTGCTCGCCCGCAATGGGAGACAGTCGCGACGCCTTCGCCCCGTTCTCGCGACGTTTGGTCGAAGCCGGATTTCGGGTCGCGAGCGCCGATCTGCGCGGCCACGGCGATTCGTCAACGGGCTTCGGCTCTTACGGCGACGAGCCGACGGCGCAGGACATGCTTGCCGTCGTGGACGAACTGGGAGGCGGGCCCGCGATCCTCGCGGGGGCGTCCATGTCCGCCGCCGCGGCCACAATCGCCGCTGGAAAAGAGCCCGAGAAAGTCTCTGGGCTCATCCTTTTCGGGCCTTTTCTGCGCGGCGCGTCGAACCCAATCGCGCAGCTCGCTTTCCGCCTCGCCCTCGCCCGCCCGTGGGGACCCGCAATTTGGCGCCTTCACTCGCGCAGACTTTGGCCGGGCCTCGGCGACCAGGCTTCGGCCCGGGCCTCTCGCCTCTCTTCGATCCTCAAACGGAAAGGCCATTGGGCCGCCTTTTCGAAAACCACACGCACGGACCATTCCGTCGTCGCGCCGTGGTTCAACCGCGTGACCGCTCCCGCCCTTGTCGTCATGGGCGCCCAGGACCCCGACTGGAAGGACCCTCGGGCCGAGGCGTCGTGGGCGGCCTCGAATTTCGCACAGGGCTCCTTCGTCATGGTCGAAGGGGCCGGGCACGCGCCGATACTCGAATCGCCCGACGCCGCCGCGCGCGAGGCGATCGCATTCGCGAATCGAATCGGCTTTGGAGGAACGCATGCCTAGGGCGGGGCTCAGCGCGGAATCCGTGACACGGGAGGCGGCTCGCATCGTCGACGCCGAGGGCTTGGGCGCCCTCTCCCTTGCCCGCCTGGCGCAATCCTTGGGCGTCGCGGCGCCCAGCCTCTACAAACACGTCGAAGGCCTCGACGACCTCGTCACAAGAATCGTGGATTTGACCGCGAACGCGTTCGCGGACGCACTGGCCGAAGCGTCCGTCGGCCGCTCGGGAAAGGACGCTTTGCAGGCGATTGCCTCGGCGTACCGGTCCTTCGCCCACGCTCATCCTGGAACCTATCCCCTCATTCAACGCTCCCCGCATCGGCGAGCCTTTCGGGGCGGAGGCGGGGCCGACGGCGCAACGAAGGCCTCCCCGTCGAGAAAAGGCGAGGCCTCAGGAAAAACTCCCCCGTCGGAAAGGGCATGCCCCTCTAAAGCGCCGTGCCCGCCGCCGACGATCGACGCTTCGGAGAGGATCGTTCAAATCGCAGACGCTGCGCTCCTCGGCTACGGCATTCCCAAGGATTCCCTGGTCGACGCCGTCAGGCTCGTCCGCTCCGCCCTTCACGGGTTTGTCGATCTGGAACTGAGCGGCGGATTCGGGGGACGCCGCTCGGCAGAGGCCAGCTTTTCGGTCGTCGTGGACTTGCTTGACGAGGCGCTTGCCCGCCTGGGCCGCGCATAAGGTCCAAAGCAGCCGCCGCCCCGCCGGCCTTGAACTTGCGAGCCCGACGTCCCGCGGGCCGAAGCCCGCAAGGCCCTGAAACCCTCACGGGTCTCAGGGCCTTGCGGGCGACGAGCCGGAGCGCCGCATGCTTCGGACGTCGAAAGCCTCTCAGGCGTCCAGCTTGAAAAGCCGGTCGATGGGCGTCTGGACGGCTGCTCGAGCCCTCGTCACGGCGTCCTCGTCGGGGGCGTCGTAGAAGCACAGGCACTTGGCGGTGTCCTCCCGGACGTACGTCCGCAGGAAGGAGACCTCGGGAACCTCCGCGTACTTCGGGGAATTGGCCTTCTTCCGCGCAAGGTACTGGTCCATCGTGATCTCGGCGGGAATGTCCCATTCGACGAGGTAGTCGGCGTGGGCCTTCAACTTCTTGATGTCGTCAAGCTCGGCGCCCACGAGCCGGACCTCGTCGGGGCCGGCGATTTCGGCAACGCCTTCGACCGCCTTGACGACGGGCGAGGCGAAACGCGGCGAATCCGCCTCGACGATGACGAAGACAATCCGGTGGTCGGACGTCACCTGCGTCTCGATGAGTTCGCCGTCGCTCGAGCCGACGGCGGAAACGACTTTCTCAATGAGGACGCCGACGGATTCCTTGGTGGCTTCGGCAGGCTTGAGTTCGATTAGGTACAGCGGCAACGTGCCCCTCCTTCTTTGTGCCCGTCAGGGCTTGTTCAGACATTGGAAACTTAATCGACCGTCGCCGCACGTGTCCACCGCTGCCGCCAAATTGCCCGCTTGGAGAACACGCGCGTCGTCTTCGTCACCGCCGATTTGCCCGCGCCGGCCCCTTCCCGCGCGACGTTAGACATGCGGCCCCGGCCTGCCGCATCCCCGCGACGCGGCAGGCGGCCACCCCTTTTTCCGCCTCGCGCCCCCGCAGGCTCGCCGCGGCGCCCGAGCGTTCCACGGCGCACAGCGCGACGCCCGGAAATCGTGCGCTTCGGCACTGTCCGCGCCGAGGCTTCGGGCGTACCATGAAGCCTATGAGCATGCTTTTCTCCCCGACGCCATTCCGCAACACGACAGCTCGCAATCGCCTGTGGCTCGCCCCGATGTGCACCTACTCGGCCGTTCGGGAAGACGGGCACGCAACCGATTGGCATACGCTGCATTACGGCTCTCGCGCCGTCGGCGGATTCGGCACGATCATCGTCGAGGCGACGGCGGTTTCGCCCGAGGGCCGCATCTCGCCGCGCGACCTCGGCCTGTGGGACGACGGGCAAATCGAGAGTTTCTCCAAATTGGTCAAGGCCGTTCATGCTGAGGGAGCCCTCTGCGGAGTCCAAATCGCCCACGCCGGCAGAAAAGCAGGCACCTCTCCAGCGCTTCGGGGCTACGCCCACGCCTTCGAGGGCACGCAGGACGGCTGGACTCTCGTCGCCCCCAGCCCGATCGCCTTTCCCGGCTTGGACAAGCCGTCCGAACTCGACGCGGCAAGCATCGACGCGCTCGTCGAAGCCTTTGCCCAAGCGGCGCGCCGAGCGGTTGCGGCGGGCGTCGACGTCGTCGAAGTGCACGGCGCCCACGGATACCTCATTCACGAGTTCCTTTCCCCGCTGTCGAACGTCCGCACCGACGAATACGGCGGCAGCGAGGAGAATCGGCGACGGTTCCTCATTCGCATAGTCGACGCCGTCCGATCGGCGATCGGCGACAAGGTCCTGTGCGTCCGCCTGTCCGCAGCCGACTGGATCGACGGCGGGATCGACTCCGAGGCAACATGCCGCACCGCAGAAGCTCTCGTCGCCCACGGCGTCGATGTCCTCCACGTTTCTTCGGGGGGCCTCCTTCCCGCCGAAATCCCGGTGGGGCCCGGATACCAGTTGCCGCTGGCCGCTGACGTCAAACGGGCGGTCTCGGGGAGCCAGGCGAAGGTCGTGGGCGTCGGCCTCATTTCCAGCGGGGAGCAGGCGGAGCAGGCTCTCGTGACGGGCCGGTGCGACGCCGTGGCAATCGGGCGCGTGGCTCTGACCGACCCCTATGCTCCTCTGCGCTGGGCCAACCGGCTCGCGGACGCCGACTCGGTGACGCCCGCGCAGTATTGGCGCGGGATCTGGGCCTGAGTCTCGAAAGCCGTTTTGCAGGCCGACCGGGCCCAAACCTGTTCCTGTGAGGCTTTCGCCCCGGCTGCGAGACCTTGACGAGAGTTAGGCAAGGAAAATTGAGCTTTCGCCCCTGGCATTCACTTTCTCGGTCAATGAAGCTGACTGTGTGCCTCCTTGTCCCGTTATCGTTGCTATTTATCGCGCTGGTGTATATTTCTACGCGAAACGCCCCCAACGGTCCTGCCATACCGACAATAGCCACGGCATCCGCCATGCTTGCCGCAACATCAATAGCGATGACGGCGCTTACGGCATACGCCAACTGGGTGCGGGCAAAGAAGGAAGCCACCATAAAAGCTTGGCGCCTATGGAACGAGGAGACTAAAGACGATCGCATTGCGATCAGCGAAACTATTGGGGTAAATGCAGGATTAACGGCCGAACAGGGCAGAGCAATCTGTGACGGAAGGCCTTTTACGGCACAGGGACGCACAATTGGGACGCAGCGAGCCAAAGAGCTTCGACGTAGGGTTCGCCGTACTCTATCCGGACTCGAAAGGCTCGCGGTCGGGGTTGAACAACTGGTCTACGATCGTGACATCCTTATGGAGCTCGGCGGCACCATTGTCGTTACAACATATCTAAGACTCAAGGCATACGTCACTCACCTGCAACATCACCCCGAAGAAGCTAGAAGGCGCCCTCTTGCCTATAAGGCAATTGAGGCTTTGGTGGTCGAGGTTGAAAGCGAAGAGGGAAGAGCACACCGCCAACTTTTCGACGTCGCGCGAGTCAGAAGGATTCAGCAAATAACTAAAACAGGGCCTACACTAGACACATGAGACATTTTACATCAGGAACTTTTCGAGAGGAAGAGGAAGGAGAAGACTAGCTCTCCCCTCGTCCAGGTCCTCCACGAAACGACAGCCGTCTCTGCGGAGCGACGTTGTAGGCCTGCAATGCAAGAATAGAGAACACCCATGTCACACAAGAACCCCGCCACGCCCGCCGATTCCCAGCCCCGCTCGATCGTCGAGGCTTACCATCGCGCTTGGACCGGCGGCGACGTCGAAGCTGCCATGGCGTTCGTCGCCGACGACGTCGCCTGCCGCGCTCCCGGCGTCGATCTTCACGGCAAAAGCGAATACGAGCAGTTCATTGGCGGTTTCGCACCGCGGCTGACGGGGCTCATCGACATTGCGAGTTTCGCAGACGGGAACCGGGTCGCACTGTTCTACTGCCCGCAGACCGCCGTGGCCGATGCCGCGCCCGTCGCCGAGTGCTTCACCGTCGAAGGGGGAAAGATCGTCGACAGCGTGCTGATTTTCGACCGGCTTTCCTTCGCCCCTCCCGCAGACAAAGCGTAGTCCCGTGCGAAGCGGCAGCTCCAAAGACGGCGTGCCTGCAAGCGGCAGCTCCAAAGACGGCGTGCCTGCAAGCGGCGGCTCCAAGAACGGCAGGTTTGAAAGCGCTGCGTCTAAAGATGCGGGGCAAAGAGACCTCCTCGTCGCCCGCCTGCGCCGCCTTCTTGCCGACGAGCCTGCGGTCCGCGAGGTCTCGATGTTCGGCGGTCGGGCTTTCATGGTCAACGAGAAAATGGCGGTCCACGCGTCCAAGGACGGGGGTCTCCTCGTCCGCGTCGACGTCGCCGACGACGCGAAATTCAGCGAGGTCCCGGGAGCGTCGCCCGCCGAGATCAGCCCGGGGCGAGCCATGGGAGCGGGATGGATTCGCGCGTCTGCGGCGTCCGTGGCCGACGACGAGCAGTTGCGCTTCTGGCTCGACGCAGCCTTGGCCTACAACCGTGCTCTCACGGGCAAACGCAGATAAAGAGGAGCCCTAAAGCTCTGCTTAGGCCCGCAGAAAGAAGCGGCAGCCGTTGAGGCACTGGCAGGCGGCAAACGCGGCTGGCGAAACGCACGCGGAAGCAACAAGCGCGGCAGGCAAGACACACGCGAAAGGGCCGCAGGCCTCAGATCTTCTCCAGCGGTGCGAAGCGCAAAGCCAGTCGCTTGGTTTGGCCGCTGGAGAAAGTCACCCTGGCTGTCGTGTTGCGCCCGGTCCCCTCGAAGGCGACGATTTTGCCGCGGCCAAAGCTCTTGTGCACAACCGAATCGCCGACGGCCAGGCCATGGGTGTCAGGAACCGACGGCCCTGCATTCTTCCCCGCCCCGCCGGCCGCGCCGAGGCCCGAGGAGCCTGCCGCCGCGTCGAAGTCCAGGGGTTCGTCGGCGCTCGCCGAAGCGTCAGCCGCCCCCGGCCGGTTCGCACCCCGCGCCGCCCCGGCGCTTTTCCGGCTCGCCGCATCGACGCCGAGCTTTCCCGGCACGAAGCCCTTGCCGGAGCCGACGACGGGGCCGTCGTCGAGCTCGTCGCCGTAGCCTCCGCCGAAGCCTTCGGATCGACGCCGTCCGCCGCTCCCCCACGTTCCGGACCACCCGCCCGTTCGGCGCACGGCGTCGGCGCTTGACTCGGATCGCCTCCAGTCGATGAGAGACTCAGGAATCTCCTCAATGAAGCGCGAGGGAGGAAACTCCTGGGGCGCGCCCCACGAGGCGCGAGTAGCGGCCCTTGTGATGTAAAGCCGCTGACGTGCCCGGGTCACCGCCACGTAGGCGAGGCGGCGTTCCTCTGCCAGTTCGGCGGGGTCGATGAGCGAGCGCATATGCGGGAAAGTCCCGTCTTCCAGGCCCGTGACGAAGACGACCGGGAATTCCAGCCCCTTCGCGGTGTGAACGGTCATGAGCGTTGCCTCGCCCTCGTCGCCGTCGGCGAGCTGATCGGCGTCGGAGACAAGCGAGACCTGGTCGAGCCAATCCGCCAGCGTCGCGTCGGGATTGGCCTTGTGGAAGTCGACGGCCACTGAATGCAGCTCCGCGAGGTTCTCCAAGCGGGACTCGTCCTGCGGGTCGTCGCTCGAGCGAAGCATGTCGAGATAGCCCGACTCCTCCATCGCGAAGTCGAGGATCGCATCGGGAGCGGCCCCCGCCTCTGCCATTTCGCGCCCGCTTTCGAGCATGGAGACGAAGCCCGCCATCGTCGCAGACGCCTTCTTCCCTATCCCCGAAACCGGGCCGCGTTCGGGATGCGGGTCGCCGACGTCGCAAAGCGCCGCCCCGAAGGACACGTCCCATCGCGCTGCGTGCATGGCCACCGCCTCCTCGGATTTCGCCCCCAGCCCCCTCTTGGGCATGTTGAGGATGCGCCGGATGGAGACGGTGTCGTCGCGGTTGACGATCGCGTGGAGGTAGGCCAAGGCGTCCTTGATTTCGCGCCGCTCGTAGAAACGCGTTCCGCCGATGACCCTGTAGGGGATCCCCGATCGAACGAACATGTCCTCAACAGCCCGCGACTGGGCGTTCGTCCGGTAGAAAACAGCCACGTCGCCGTATGAAATCCCGGCGTCGTCGCGCAGCCTGTCGATTTCCGACACGATAAATGCGCTTTCGTCGGCCTCAGAGTCCGCGACGTAGCCGACGATCTTCTCGCCGTCGCCGCGGTCGGTCCACAGGCGCTTTGGGCGGCGCCCGCTGTTGTTGGCGATGATGCCGTTCGCGGCCGAGAGGATCGACTGGGTCGAACGGTAGTTCTGCTCGAGGAGTATCGTGCGCGCCTCGGGAAAGTCCTTCTCAAAGTCCTCGATGTTGCGGATCGTCGCTCCGCGGAAGGCGTAGATCGACTGATCGGCGTCTCCCACGACGGTCAGCTCGCCGTGGTTGTCGTCTTCTGCCGTTCCCGTGAGCGCCCGGACCAACTCGTACTGCGCTCGGTTGGTGTCCTGGTACTCGTCGACGAGTATGTGCCGAAAGCGCCGCCTGTAATGGTCGGCGACGTCGGGATGGGAACGCAGCACATCGACCGTGGACATGATGAGGTCGTCGAAGTCCATTGCATTGGCCTGCCTGAGACGGCTCTGGTAGGCGGCGTAGGCGTGGGCGAGCACCTGGGAATCTTGGTCCGCTGCGTCGGCCGCAGCCTGCTCGGGCGTGACGAGGTCGTTCTTCAGGTCTGAGACTCGGCGCGAAAGGCCTTTGGGCGGGTGCGCCCGAATGTCGATGTTTTCCTCGCGGCACACGAGCTTCATGAGGCGCTGGGCGTCCTGCGCGTCGTAGATCGTGAAAGTGGAGCGCATGCCCAATGCGTCGTGCTCGGAACGAAGAATGCGGACGCAGGCAGAGTGGAAGGTCGAAACCCACATCGTGCGTATCGCGCTCCCGCCCAATGCGGACTCGAGCCTCTCGCGCATTTCCCTGGCCGCTTTGTTCGTGAACGTGATGGCCAAGATCTGCCCCGGAGCCGCTCGCCCCGAGGCGATGAGATATCCGATGCGGGAGGTGAGGACGCGCGTTTTCCCAGATCCCGCGCCCGCAACCACCAGCAACGGAGTCCCGGAATGCGTCACCGCCTCCAGCTGCTGCGGATTGAGCCCGGCGACGATTCTCTGCACGCGCGAGTCCCCCGCTGCGCGAGAAGCGAAATCCGATTCGGCTGCAATGCGGCCGCCAAGGCTCCCGCCGGGACCGTCGCATCCGAGCGATTCGTCAGCGCGGCCGTCGAACGGTTCGCCGTCGTCGATTGCTCCCCAATCCCTGCCCAAATTCTGATCCGCTCCGGCGCTCTGATCCGCTCCGGCATTGCGACTTTCCCCGGAATTCTGAGCGATTCGCGCGCGGAGGCGCTCCATAGTGGCGAGATAGGCGGCGTCGCGTCCGCCCGAAGAAGAACTGTTGCGCATAACCCCTCAAGCCTACGTCAGAACGCCGACCGAATGCTGAAGCGCAAACTTCCACACTTCCAAACCGAACATTTTTACGATATAATTCAGTTTGTAAATTATGCAATAAACCACAAACAACCAGAAAAAGTACAAAGAACCGAACACACTGAAAACACCCCGGCAAGTCGCCAATAATCAAGCGGACTGCCGACAACCAATCAACTTGCAAACAATACAAAACGAACACGAAAAGGAGCATCCATGGCAAACGAGAAAACAGCGCTGGTCGTCATCGACATGCAAAAAGCCGTACTCGAAGCGTCGGCCCACAGCGAAAAAATCCTCGCCAACGTCGTTGCATTGGTCGAGAAGGCGCGAGCGGAAGGCGTCCCGGTCGTCTGGGTTCAGCACGAAAGCGAGGGAATTCCCCGCAACACCCCGGGATGGCAGTACGTCGACGAGCTTGTTCCCGCGCCGGAAGAACCGCTCGTTCCCAAAACGTATGCCGACGCCTTCGCCGAAACCGAACTCAAAGGCGTTCTCGAAGGCCTCGGCACAAAGCACTTTTATCTCTGCGGCGCAATGACCGACGCGTGCATCCGCTCCACCCTTTTCGGCGGAGCCTACCGAGGCTATGACGTGACGCTCGTGGCGGACGCGCACACCACCGCAGACAGGGATGAATTCGGATACACAGCAGATCAAGCCGTCGCCATAGTCAATATGATGGCAAACTATACGGTTCTGCCCGATGCGCACACCGACGTCACGACTACGGCGAGTTTCCCCGTCCGAAGCGCCGTCTGACACGCGGCCGCTCGGGCGTGCAGACACCCCGACATGCGGCCAACCTGACGCGCTCCGCAGCAGCCAATGACCAGAAAAAGCGGCTGTTGCGGAGCGCTCCAGCGTGAACTCCTGTTTTCTTTTAGCCTTCGACTCCGACGACGACGTTGGAGGCTTTGATGACCGCGTACGCCTCGACGCCTTCTTCGAGTCCCAGTTCCTCGATCGACGCATTCGTGATTGAGGACGTTATGACGATCCCCGGCGCGACTTCGATCTTGACGACGCCGTTCACGGCGCCTTTTTCAACCGAAACGACGGTTCCCTTGATCTGATTGCGTGCTGAAAGTTTCATGTGTTTCTCCTATCGGCGGCGGTTCTGGCGTGATCCGCGTCTTTCCGCCGCGTTGCCCTTTCCGCCGCGTTGCCACAGCGTCGAAAAGACGCGCGAGGAATCACGGGCACACCGTGGACGTCGCGTGCCGACTGGCCGACACCGATTTCGTGTGAAAACCCGGTCTGACCGTTCAGTAAACGGTCAGCCCGTGCGAGCGGAAGATCTCACGCGTGCGCTCGATCAGCTCCTTGCCCGGCGGCTGAGTGTCGTTCAATTCGTATTTCAGTCCCAGCGTCTTCCACTTGTCCCGTCCCATCTGATGGAACGGCAAGACTTCGACGCGGCTGACGTTTGGCCACTTCTCGACGATCTGAGCAACGGCCTCGACGTTCTCCTCCGAATCCGTCAGCCCGGGCACGAGCACGAACCGAATCCACGTTTCGATGCCGCGCTCGGCCAGACGATCGCCGAAATCGATCGTCGGCTGGAGGTCGCCGCTCGTGACCTTCTTGTACAGCTCCGGAATTCCGGCCTTGACGTCCAAGAGCACGAGATCGATGTTGTCGAGCATCGCCTCTGTGACATTTCGTCCGAGGAAGCCAGACGTATCGACGCACGTGTGAACTCCGAGTTCCTTCGCCCCCTCCAAAAGCTTCGCGACGAAGCGCGGCTGCATCATCGCCTCGCCGCCGGAGATCGTGATTCCCCCGCCGGAGGCGTTGAGGGTCTTCCTGTAGCGTTTGATCCGCCTGAGGAGGTCGTCGACTTCCACGGGCTCGCCGTCGCGCATCTGGAAGGTGTCGGGGTTGTGGCAGTAGAGGCACCGCAACCCGCATCCGGCCAAGAAAATCGTCATGCGGATGCCCGGACCGTCGACGGCTGTCACGAGCTCCCACGAATGGAGAGATCCGAGGGTCCCCTCCCTCATTCGGCGCAGCCTGTCGGCATGCTCCAGATCCGTCATCTCGATCAGACCGGCTGTGCCGTTTCCCTTAACGCGGGCCGCCGGGGCCAGAAAGTCCTGGTCCCCGGCGGCGTTCGCAACCAGCGAGTTCAGAATGGCCTCACTTGCCGGCATGGAACGTGCGCGAGAGCACGTCGAGCTGCTGCTCGCGCGTCAAGCGGACGAAGTTGACGGCGTAACCGGAGACGCGAACCGTCAGGTTCGGGTACTTCTCGGGGTGCTCCATCGCGTCCTCGAGGGTGTCGCGATTGAGCACGTTGATGTTGGCGTGGTACAGGCCGGCGATGCCGCCCTTGGCTTCACGGGCCGCCTTCATCGAGGCAAGTCGCTCGTCGTAAGTCTTGGTCGCCATGTTTCGGCTCCTTCTCTAGGTTTGCTCGGGATTGGTGTTCCCGAATGTGTGTTTGTTTGGGTTAGGAGAGGAAGGAATCCTCGGGGATGAAACCTCCGTCGAGAACCTGGACGAGGTTCTCGACCTGCTCATCCTTGTCGCGGCCAAGGCCGGACGGGGTAATTGTGTTCGTCAGGGAAATGCCGTCGAGCGCGTCCTCGTAGTCGAGCTTTCCGACGGAGAGCATCGAGGCGAGCATGCCGTGGGTGTCAGCGCCGTTCTCGGGATTGGCGCCGGGGCTGAACGGCGTGCCCTTGCGGTGGCCGGACGGGAAGCTGCCCGTGGCCTTGCCGTAGACGACGTTCGACGTGATCGTCAGGACCGACTGCGTCGGAATGGCGTCGCGATAAAGCGGGATGGCCTTAATCTTGTCCATGACCGTGTGGACCACCGTCGCCGCAATGTCGTCGGCGCGGTCGTCGTCGTTGCCGTAACGCGGGAAATCGCCCACGGTCTCGTAATCGACGACGAGGCCCGTCTCATCGCGAACAGGGGTGACCTTCGCGTACTTGATGGCCGAAAGCGAGTCGGCGACGATGGAAAGGCCGGCGATGCCGCATCCCATCGTGCGCACGATGTCGGAATCGTGCAGCGCCATCTCGATGGACTCATAAGCGTAGCGATCGTGGCAGTAGTGAATGATGTTGAGGGCCTCGACGTACGTGCCGACCACCCAGTCGAGCATCTCTTCGTACTTGTGCCACACGTCGTCGAATTCGAGCGGGCCGTCGCCTTGGACGGGCTCGAATCCCTCGACGATCTGCTTGCCCGACATTTCGTCGCGCCCGCCGTTGATGGCATACAGAAGCGCCTTCGCGGCGTTGACTCGGGCGCCGAAGAGCTGCATCTGCTTGCCGACCCTCATTGGAGAGACGCAGCAGGCGATGGCGGCGTCGTCGCCCCAGCGGTCGCGGATTTGGGGATCCGACTCGTACTGGATCGACGACGTCTCGATCGAAATCGCGGCGCAGAAATCTTTGTACCCGTCGGGAAGGGCTGGATCCCAGAAGATCGTGATGTTGGGCTCGGGCGCGGGGCCAAGGTTCCTCAGCGTCTGAAGCAGCCGGAAGGCCGTCTTCGTCACAAGCGTGCGGCCGTCTTCGCCGAAGCCCGCGTCGGACCACGTGGCCCAGTAGGGGTCGCCGGAGAAGATCTGGTCGTAGTC
>ERZ773022.670-NODE-670-length-26325-cov-4.514389_pt1 | contig 26325 bp, 25 predicted proteins | sample MGYA00580839_ERZ773022 | MGnify/ENA primary metagenome ERZ773022 (study PRJEB29015, sample SAMEA2738020) | human oral metagenome | biome: human oral; feature: human-associated habitat; material: dental | place: China | collected 2044 ... | reverse complement strand
AGTAGTGTATTGCCCAGTTCGCTGCCTATGAAGGAACTAAAGGTGGTGAATTTTATACACCTTCAAGCATTGTAAAAACAATTGTTTCCATACTAAAACCTTTTAATAACTGCCGTGTATATGATCCTTGTTGTGGTAGTGGTGGTATGTTTGTACAAAGTGAGAAGTTTGTACAGGCACATAGTGACAATAGGGGCAATATTTCTGTATATGGGCAGGAATCTAATGCAGATACGTGGAAGATGGCTAAAATGAATATGGCCATAAGAGGTATTGATGCTAATTTTGGTTCTTATCATGCGGATACCTTCTTTAATGACATTCATAAAACACTTAAGTCAGATTTCATAATGGCAAATCCCCCATTTAACTTATCAAATTGGGGCGCAGATAAATTAAAGGAAGATGTTAGATGGAAATATGGAATGCCTCCATCAGGTAATGCAAACTATGCATGGATACAGCATATGATTCATCACTTAGCACCGAACGGAAAAATTGGGTTGGTTCTTGCTAATGGAGCATTATCATCACAGTCTTCTGGTGAAGGAGAAATAAGAAAAAAGATTATAGAGGACGATCTTGTTGAAGGAATTGTGGCCTTGCCAACTCAGTTGTTTTATAGTGTTACAATTCCCGTTACACTATGGTTTATCACTAAAAATAAAAAGCAAAAAGGAAAGACACTGTTTATAGATGCCAGAAAAATGGGCTTCATGGTCGATAGAAAGCACCGAGATTTTACTGAAGGCATCCAAGAGGATGGAAGTCTTGGAGATATCGATTTACTAGCAAAAACGTTTGAAGAATTTCAAAATGGTGAGTTAGAAGAGAAAAAAGGATTTTCTGCTATATCGACAATTGATGATATAGCAAAACAAGATTATATTTTAACTCCAGGGCGATATGTGGGAATTGAAGAACAGGAAGATGATGGGGAACCGTTTGAAGAGAAGATGAAGAGACTAACATCGGAACTTTCCGATATGTTTAAGAAATCTCATGAATTAGAGGAGGAGATTAGAAAGAATTTAGGAGCAATTGGGTATGAAGTTTAAAAGATACACTCTTTCTGAGTTAGCAACTATTAAATATGGAAAGAATCAGAAAAAAGTTGTTACAGATGATAAGAGAATTCCGATTTATGGAACTGGTGGATTGATAGGATATGCTACTACGTCTCTTTATGATAAGCCATCTGTCTTGATTGGTAGAAAGGGGTCAATAGGTAAGGTCAAATATGTAGAACATCCATTCTGGACAGTCGATACACTTTTCTATACTGTAATTAATACTGATATTGTTATTCCTAAATATTTATTCTATTCTATGTCACTTATAGACTTAAATACTTATAATGAAGGAACAACAATACCAAGTTTGAGAACGGAAACTCTTAATAGACTTGAGTTCAACATTCCATCGATAGAAGATCAGGAACTAGTACTTTCATGTCTTAATCCAATAGAAGAGAAAATAGAATTAAATAATGCGATAAACAATAATTTTACCGCCTTATTCACACGAAGTGCGAATAGCTGCATAGCAGCGTAGGTGAATATCGTAGCCGAATGGACACTTGTGTACAAGCGGTAAGGTATTCGACAAAGGCGGTAACGAGAAAACTGTGGAGCAGTTTTCGAGTCTAGAGGCAGCTTAGATATCGATGTTGGAGACATCTAGATCGCCGGACATAAGTTTGGGTAAAAGTGTGTCTCTTAGTTCGGATAACTGCTGATTTTCTCGCTGATTGCTAATGATAAGGTCAAATAATGGTCGAGCAGTGTTATTAAAGATATTTATTGCTTCTTGGCTCGGAATGGCACAAGGTATACTCATAATATCAGAAGCACTGATGTTAGGTTGTGCACTTCCTTGACCACGATTTACTACTTCGCTATACACTTCGGGTTGTTTTAATGTGCAGTATATGAAAGGCAACTTTTCTACTGGATTATTTCCAAGAAAGAATTTGCCAACACGCTGATTTACAAGTAACACTTCCGAAGAATAAGGAACCATAGCAAACTTACCGATTGTTGCACCAGTCATTGCTATTAGTAAATCTCCAGCCTTCACTGCAAAGTCTTTGGCTTTATCAGCTTTATCTTCGTTAATATAGGAACATTCTAATAAATTAAGATTGTCCTGATTGATTGAGCCAATTTTAATTACCTTAACGCCACTATTTGTCCACCAGGAACTTTTGAACGCAAAACCAGATTTCACAGTACAGTAGTTACCTATACAGCTGTTTTTATCCAACGAAGAAAAACGAGTTGCGTATAAAATGAGTGCTTGCTCTAGTAAATTATTGTTTATAGTAGAAAATACCCATAACTTTTGTGGGTGGCAGAAGTTAATACCAGGGGACTCCACTCCATAGTCGTTCTCTAAGAATAAACAAAGGAGAAATGACTTATGAAACAAGATTTAATCAAAGATGTAATTCAAGGTATGTTACCATACTTGAACAATGCACAAAACGAAAAGTTACGAGAGATTTTGCAATACACACTCGCAAACTATGATATAAAGGAAAAGCAGTACCAAGAAATAACTTCAGAACACAACTTTGTAGAACTATTCTTATCGGCAAAACGAATTGAGGGTTGTTCCGAGAGATCGCTTAAATATTATATGGCTACTATTGAAGCTATGCTTGATGAACTCAAAAAGGATGTGCGACATATAGTTACAGACGATATACGTGGTTATCTAACAGAATATCAGAAAAAGAAAAAATCTAGTAAGGTAACTATAGATAATATCAGGCGGATACTTTCAAGTTTTTTCTCTTGGTTGGAGGATGAGGATTACATTTTGAAAAGTCCAGTGCGACGCATACACAAAGTAAAAAGTGGTACAAATATTAAGGAAACATACTCGGATGAAGCACTAGAACTTATGAGAGATAGTTGCACTGAATTAAGAGATTTAGCGATTATTGATATACTGGCTTCAACAGGTATGCGTGTAGGTGAAATGGTTTTGCTAAATCGAAATGACATTGATTTTAATGAGAGAGAATGTATTGTTGTTGGCAAAGGAAATAAAGAAAGAGTTGTATATTTTGATGCTAGAACGAAGATCCATTTGCAGAACTATCTTAATAGTAGGCGGGATGACAACCCAGCTTTATTTGTATCATTGAGAGCTCCTTATGAGAGGCTACAAATAGGTGGAATTGAGGTAAGGTTAAGAGAACATGGCAAGAAATTAGGCTTACAAAGGGTGTATCCACATAAGTTTCGGCGTACACTTGCAACCATGGCAATAGATAAAGGCATGCCTATAGAGCAATTACAACAGCTTTTAGGCCATAGAAAGATAGACACGACCTTGCAGTATGCAATGGTTAAACAGAGCAATGTTAAAATTGCTCATCGGAGATATATTGGCTAGAGAGGAAAATGAACATGGCTGAATGGATTGAATGTACTTTGGGGGATTTAGTTACTTTTCAAAGGGGGCACGATTTGCCCAGAAGCCAAATGCATGATGGGAAGTACCCTGTAGTGGGGTCAAATGGTATTATTGGATTCCACAACGAGTATACAACAAATGAACCATCGATTACTATTGGACGAAGTGGCAATGTCGGAAAACCATTTATATATTATGGAAAAACTTGGTCACATAATACAACACTATATATTAAAGATTACAAAGGGAATGATCCTGGGTTTATTTTCTATTTTCTGAAAACTTTGGACTTGGCGAATTATGCAGGAGGGAGTGCGGTTCCAACACTTAATAGAAACCATATTCGCACATTATCTATTTGTGTACCCAAAAATGTTAATCAACAAAAGAAAATTGGAATATTTCTAAAAAAATTTGATGAGAAAATAAAAATGAATGAGAGCATAAACAATAATTTAGAGCAGCAGGCATTGGCTACATATCAGCATATGTTTATTGATAATGCAAGCTCAAATTGGAAAGAGGGTACCTTGAGTGATGTAGCTGAAATTACTATGGGACAGTCCCCAAGAAGCAGTAGCTATAACAAGGATAGTATTGGTACAATTTTTTTCCAAGGTAGAGCTGAATTTGGTTTCAGATTTCCAACTATTCGACTTTATACAACTGAACCAAAGAGGATGGCTTGTGCTAATGATGCTTTAATGAGTGTTCGAGCACCTGTCGGCGACATAAATGTAGCGCATACTGATTGTTGTATTGGTCGTGGACTTGCAGCTATTCATTCAAAAAATAATCATCAATCTTTCGTACTATACACAATGTTTTCTCTCAAAAAGCGATTGGATATTTTTAATGGGGAAGGTACTGTGTTTGGCTCAATTAACAAAATTTCGTTGTTAGAAATGCCAATCCTTATTCCCCCAATAGAAAAGCTTGATGAGTTTGAGATGTTAGTTGCTCCGATAGATATCACTATTCGCAATAATTACGATGAAATCTGTTGTTTAGAACAACTTCGTGATTCTTTATTACTATCGCTTATGTCCGGCGAGCTTGATGTTTCTAAAATCAACATTTAAGCCGCTAAATTATTGTTTAAGAAAGAATAATGAATATGAAAATTAAAGATATTAAAGAACATATAATTGTACCATTTGAAATAGAGGATGAAAAATTAAAGATATTATTCAGTTTTTATTTGCATAAAGCTCCAACAATTGAAAGTAAATCTTCTATTGATTTAAATTCAAGTATGTTAGATGAGCGTTGGACTAATTTTAAAAACTCGATTTCCAATATTAAAACTAAATTTGTATCATATTCTTATACTTTAGATGATTTATTAAAACGCATGGTAGACTGCGGTTTGGATGAAGAATCTCCAGTTAACCGAACAACAAATGCATTCGTTTGTAAAAAGAAAAATATAAAAAAAGGTGAGGCGCCAGAGACAGAGTGTGAATGCGTACTACGTCATATACGAAATTCAATTGCTCATGGTAATGTTTACTTATCAAGCACAAGTAATAGAAAATACGTACTATTTGAAGACTACAATCTTAATGATAAGTTAACTGCAAGAATACTATTATCGCAGACAAACTTGAAAAAATTAAAACGAATAATTATGAAGTAAAGGAGCGCTTTTGGATGTCATTATTTTATTCTGAAGCAGATTATGAGAATTCAATAATTGAGCTATTTCAAAATGAGTTGGAATATGAATATGTTTACGGTCCTGATATCGAACGAGACTTTAACAGTCCGCTCTATGACGACGTTCTGGTTGACTCACTTTATCGTTTAAACAGAGGGCTGTCTGATGATGCGATTCAGGATGCAATATTCAAGCTAAAAAACTTTGAAAATGGGGAACTTGTTCAGAAGAACACTGTCTTTATGGATTATCTACAAAACGGCATTCCTGTAAGATATTTTTCAGATGGAAAGGAACACTTCTCTATAGTTTATCTTGTTGATTACAAGAATCCATATAACAACTCGTTTATAATTGCCAATCAATGGACATTTATTGAAAATAGTAACAAGCGACCAGATATCATTCTGTTCTTAAATGGATTGCCAATTGTGTTAGTTGAACTCAAATCTCCTTCACGTGAAGAAACGGATGCTTCAGAAGCATATAGACAGATTCGTAACTACATGCAGGAAATTCCTTCCATGTTTATTTATAATGCTATTTGTGTTATGAGTGATCAAGTGACATCAAAAGCGGGTACGATTACCTCTAGTGAAGATCGTTTTATGGAGTGGAAGACAAAGACTGGAGACTACGAGGAGACTAAGTACGCGCAGTTCGATACTTTCTTTGAAGGTATGTTTCAAAAAGAAAGATTGCTTGATTTAATTAAAAACTTCATCTGCTTCTCTAACGAGGGAATTAAAACATTTAAAATTCTTGCTGTATACCATCAATATTTTGCTGTAAGAAAAGCAATTGAATCAACAAAACGAGCAACCATTACCGACGGTAAAGGTGGTGTATTTTGGCATACACAGGGGAGTGGTAAATCGCTTTCAATGGTTTTCTATGCTCGCTTATTGCAGGATGCATTGGATAGCCCGACATTAGTGGTATTAACTGATAGAAATGATCTTGATGATCAGCTTTATAGTCAGTTTTCTAAGTGCAAGGATTTCTTAAGACAAGTGCCGGTGCAAGCAGAAAGCAGGGAGAACCTCAAAAGCTTACTTGCAGGGAGACAGGCAAATGGTATTATCTTTACCACAATGCAGAAATTTGAAGAATCATATGAACCTCTATCTGAACGCCATAATATCATAGTTATGGCCGATGAGGCGCATAGAAGTCAATATGGACTCACTGAGAAAATTAAGATTACAAAAAATAAAGATGGCGAAGAAGTTGCTAAATGTATTGTTGGCACTGCAAGAACAATACGAAATACACTTCCTAATGCTACATATATTGGATTTACGGGCACTCCTATTTCGTCTAAAGATCGAAATACACGTGAAGTGTTTGGAGATTATATAGATATATACGATATGACACAGGCAGTTGAGGATGGTGCAACTCGCCCTGTTTATTATGAGAGTCGTGTAATTAAATTAAATCTTGATCAAGCAACATTGGATTTAATTGATGCTGAATATGACATCATGGCGCTTCAATCAGATGAGAGAGTTATTTCTAAGAGCAAACGTGAACTAGGCAAAATGGAAGTATTGCTAGGAAATGATAATACAGTAAACTCTCTTGTTTGTGACATTCTCGATCATTATGAAAATAATCGCGAAAAGTTACTTACAGGAAAAGCAATGATTGTTGCATATTCACGTCCTATAGCAATGAAAATATATAAGCGCATACTAGAGCTTAGACCTGACTGGACAGAAAAAATTGGGCTCATTATGACGTCTGCAAACAAGGACCCTGAAGAATGGAGACAAATTATTGGCAATAAGCGCCACAAAGAAGAGCTTGCAAAAGAGTTTAAAGATAATAACGGAAAAATGAAGATTGCCATAGTTGTCGATATGTGGCTTACAGGTTTCGATGTACCATCTCTTGCTACAATGTATGTATATAAGCCAATGGTCGGACATAATCTTATGCAAGCAATTGCACGAGTTAATCGTGTTTTTCGTGATAAAGAAGGTGGGCTTATTGTTGACTATGTTGGAATCGCAACTGCTTTGAAACAAGCAATGAATGAGTACACTGCTCGTGACCAAAAGAATTATGGAGATACTGACATTGCAAAGGTTGCATATCCTAAATTCTTAGAGAAACTTTCCGTTTGTCGCGATAAGTTTCATGGATATGACTACTCAAAATTTTTAAATGGAACAGATCTTGAACGAGCAAAAGCTATAAGCGGTGCGGTGAACTTTATTATGGGCAGAGAAAAAGTCGATGATAAAGATTCTTTTGTAAAAGAAGCACTTATGCTCCATCAAGCACTTTCACTGTGTTCGTCTATAGTTGATGAAGATGGTAGGTTTGAAGCGGCATTTTTTGAATCTGTGCGTGTATTAGTTCTCAGATTGAGTAATAGCGGTGCAGATAAGAATCTGTCATTATATGAAATAAATAAAAGAATAAGCGAACTTTTGCAGCAGAGTATTAAAAGTGATGGTGTAATAAACTTATTTTCAGATATCAAAGAGGAATTCTCTCTATTTGATCCTAAATTTCTACAAGAAGTTGCAAATATGAAAGAGAAAAATATAGCTCTTGAATTATTGAAAAAGCTAATTGCGGAGCAGATATCTGTTTATCTAAGGACAAATATTGTAAAGTCTGAAAAGTTCAGTGAAATTCTTAAGAGTTCACTCAATGCTTATCTTAATGGAATGATTACAAATGAAGCTGTCATTGAAGAACTTCTAAATTTAGCTAAACAGATTGCAAAATCACAAAATGAAGGAGAAGAGCTAGGTCTTACAGCTGATGAACTTGCTTTCTATGATGCATTGACAAAACCTCAGGCAATTAAAGACTTTTATGAAAACGAGGAACTTATAGCAATTACAAAAGAGCTTGCAGATGCATTACGAAAGAATAATACAATTGACTGGCAAAAGAGAGAATCTGCAAGGGCAAAAATGCGCATGCAGATAAAGAAGTTGCTTAAAAAACATAGATATCCACCTGAAGGCATGGAAGATGCAGTGCAGACAGTCATGACACAATGCGAACTGTGGACTGATAACTTTGATTATGGAGAGGATATTAGTCACTATGTAATAAGTGGTAGCGAGGAGAAAGTACTATCCTTAGTAGCAGAAAATACAGAAATATATAATTAGCAAAAAAACAAGTGAATTAGTCAAAATAAGTTAGAAAAAGAACAGTGATTTTGTTTTCGTTTGACTTTGATTGTAATGATTATACGTTTAAAAAAGGAGAATACATTGGACAAAAATCAGTTAAAATCTATTGGCAATACAATTCTAGGACTTTCAGTAGTTTTGATAGGTGGCTATTTTATTTTTCGTGTCTTCATGGCATCAATAAGTAGTATTAGAAACTTTATTACTACGTTAAGCAACATGGATGCAGTTGTCACTGTAGCGCTAATAACCGGTAGTCTATCGTTTCTAAGTGTTTTTATAAGTTCTATCATTTCTAAAATCTTAGAATACAGACAAAATACAAAGAGATATTTATATGAGAAAAAAGAAGTACCATATTCAGAATTTATTGATATGGTTTATAGAATTCAGGCTAATATTGATAATGAAGAATATAATAACGAAGGGTTAGTGGACGATGTATATAGTTTTTCTAAAAAGTTAACATTATGGGGATCAAATGAAGTAATAAAAAAGTGGCTTGAATTTCGCGAACTAAGCTTAAATCAGGAGGATGATAAAGAAAATAATAATCTTATTAAACTTGAAGAGATAATATTTGAAATCAGAAAAGATATGGGTCAAAAGCAGCGTGGCCTAAAGCAAGGTGATATTTTAAAATTTTTTATAACAGATGTCGATTATTATATTGGTGAGAATAAAAAAGACAAATAGAGACTGCATCCTTGCCCAAATACAAACTTTCTGAAATACTAATTCAAAAGAAAATCCTTATTTCAAAAACAACTATTTTTTTGAAATAAGAATGAGATATTCTCAAGTAAAAATAGAATCCAATCTTAAAGAATTGGATTCTGTAAAATATTGTGAATTTAATTTAGTAGGTTTTTACTTTATGTTTTTAGAAAGCAGGGCTAATAATGCATCGTTATCACTCGAGCCATCAACTTTGACTAACCCCGTGTCAACTCTGCTAAATAGTGCATTCATTATTATTAATCTCTCATCTTTATCAATGTCTGTTCCTGCATACGTCAACGACTGATAGAATCTGGTCAAAGCTGCTTTCTGCCGATACTCAGTAGCTAAATGATGATTTGATAGTACAATTTTTATCAACACTCTTACTACATAAATGAAGAATGATATAACTGAAACAAGTATAAATGATCTAGATATAAAAGGTGCTTCCTTGAGATTTCCTAGTGAATAATTGTGTAGTACGATAATGAACCACGATGAAGCAATAATTAAAGCTACCGAAGCTAAAATAAGTCCCCAAGACCAACATTTTGCACTTCTTTGATGCTCTTTTGCACGATCTCTCCAAAGCTGCTCTGGTGCCTCTAGCTTTAACTTGCTGTTATATGTTTCTTCCAAGTCGTTGATTTTTTTCTCTTTGCAATCCTTCCAAGTTTCTATAGCATTTTGAAATTCATTTAGTTCATGAACCTTATCATCAAACAGTTTCTGAATTGCATTATGCTTTTTTTCTACAAGTGTTGTAATGTCTTCATATTGCTTATCAGCATCGCATTCAATCTCGTGTAATCTATTAGATAATGGAGTTAATCTATTTGATTCAAAATCCGAAATATAATCGGTTGTATTTGAAAAATTTTGACGCATAAAATACAGTGCAGGATAGTATGAATAAGGTGTAGCGTTTGAAAGATGGGTTCCAGCTTTATAAGGAGTGTTACAAATATCTATATATGTACCTACTGCAAATGCTAAATTTTCTTTATTTTGTCTCATATAAAAAGAAACAAAATCTTTAATTTTACAAAATTCTTTATCTTCGTCTATAGGAGATTCAAGCGAAATTATATAAACTTTTTTCTCTGGATCTCGTTCTTCTATAGAATATGTGAGTGTGTTGTATAGATATGAATTTACTTCATTTATCTCTAAAGTCTCAGCATTAGAAAAGTAATTCCTAACTGAATTAACCTTATCGTTCAAGTCTTTCCATAATATGAAAAATGTATTTGAATCATCTTCCGATATTGATTTCCAATAATTGAAATTTCGCTTAACTATTCTTTCTAACTCGTCAAATTTATATACCGATGTATATGTATCAAAAGAAATCGTGTAGCTATCACTTATTGCAAATCTGAAGGAGATACTTGGATTTATTCGATTAGATACCTGTTTATGTGATAAACTCATTGTCCACCTCACTTTTTAAAATATTATAATTTAATTGTTTTATATATTAACTGTACCTATGAAAATATAAAACTAATTATGTGCTCTATTGTTTATAACTCCAGCCCTACTCACACATCGCCATCTCAACACTATCGAGATACTGACAGAGCGACTTATTAAACTTCTCATAATCAGCATACGCAAATTCCTCAGTAGCCTGCGCGATATTTACATACACAGTCTTAGTCTGGTTATAAAAAGTAATCATCAGTGGTAGCTTGAACACCGTCGAAAATCCCCTAACAGTGAGATTGCCAGCTTCCTCTATATTCATGATATCATCCTTCGAATGAGCACCTGTCAGATGATTATCCGTTAATATCTCAACTGGTATCTCCTTGCTATCATAGTAATCGTACATCTTTGCAGCAGCCTTGCATATTCCCTCCCAATCGGTAGCATACGTGAGGTCCCACTGCGACAATAGCCAATTCCCATCTGCTCTTACTCCGATTAATAGCATCTTAACCTCCTGACCCATACCACTAGGCATGTATCCAATATTTGCTGATTATAGAGTAAACTCATTAACATTCATTTTCAACCATCTAGTGCAAATAACTCCTCGCATACATATACTGTCAATCAGCCAAGTTCCCTTTACTCCGTAATTCTAGTATAATACTCCATAACAGATAGGGGTATTAAAATAGGGAGGGTGGACAATACCATGAAGATGCCAACGATATTCGTCGGACATGGAAGTCCAATGATTGCGCTCGAAGATAACAACATAACAAAAAAAATTCGGAAGCATTGGCCGCAATATAATAGACCGATACGGTAGACCAAAAGGAATCCTTATGATTTCCGCGCACTGGTACACAAACGGTACATTAATAGAAAGCGCAGAAGAGCCTCAGCAAATCTACGATATGTACGGATTTCCGCAGGATCTATATAAAGTGAGATACCGAGTACAAGGTAGTTCAGAACTAACGAATAGGGTGAAAGAGCTGCTAAGCGATGAAGTATCAACAAATGACGAATGGGGAATCGACCACGGTGCTTGGACTGTACTAGTCCATATGTTCCCAGCTGCGGACATCCCAGTGGTTCAGCTGAGTGTTGATAGAAATCTAACAGAAGCAGAAGCATTTGAGATGGGACGCAAACTTTCTGTGCTAAGAGAAGAAGGCTACCTGATTGTGGGTAGCGGTAACATCGTACATAATTTCACACTGGTTGACTGGAGCAACGCTGGCGGCAGTCAGCTTGCCGACGACTTCGATGATGTTGTAAAAAGCATCGTGTTAAGCGGTGATTACAGCACTCTTATAAATGGCATAGAGCGTCGTAGCGATTACAATTACGCCGTTCCGACAAAGGATCACTTTTACCCGCTACTCTACATACTCGGAGCAAGCGAGGGAAGCACAGCTCAGGTCTTTAACAACGTAAGGAACATCGGATCAATCTCAATGACATCTTATTTATTTGAATAAGAATGCAAAACTATAGCACAAGCATTCCGTAATTACGATGTGTAATGTAGACATAATACGATTAAATATACAGAGCGATTATCAAAAGGGAGGAATACCATGAATACCAAGACGAGGCTAAAATCAGCGATTGCGATTGTAATATCTGCATTGCTCATTCTATCTATTGCAGGCTGCAGCAAGAAAGAGCCTAAGAAAGAGGAGAAGAAGCCATCAAAACCAAAAGTCGCTGAGAAGCACGAGCAGAACAGAAAAGCAGCATATAGTGCATATAAGACCGTCATCGAGCAGAATAGTACGACGATAAAAGCCTACTCATGGCAGACCGTCCCAGGCAAGAATACATATAATGCCAGAGGTATAGATAGACCTATAGCACTGTGCGACGTGGATGGTGACAAGATTCCAGAGCTGTTCTTCTTCACCTCGCAGAATCAAGGCATAGCAAGACTGCATATATATACGTTCAATGGTAAGGAGGCCGTAGAGCTCAACTATGCTGGCTTTAATGATGATGTTAATGAAGGCAGATTGTCTGACGTGATGGCAGCGGCTGGCACTTCGTATGTCGTGTATAAGGGCAAGGAAGCAAATACTCTATACATGTATGATTCGAGCGGCGACGATTACATGCAGTACAATATCCACAAGTACACAATGAAGAATTCGAAGCTTGAGCTGGTTGAAACCCTATCTAACCGTGTTAGCCAAGATGATTCGGGAAATACTTCGGATGTATATAAAAGGGACGGTAAAACCGTGCCCAATGCACAGGGTGGCAAGTCTTTTACAAGTTCGTTCGCACAACTTGACAAAGCCATCATCTTCAGCACCTATAGGGACGAAAATAACGTGTCGCTATGGAAGAAGTTCAGCTTTGATGGTGCGCTCTGCATATCGTATGATCAGGCGATAACTAAACTGAGCGAGTAGTTGCGATTGCTTCGCTACACGGTCTCATAATAATAACAAAATGATTGGGTGCATATTCGTACCCAAATTTTTTTACAAATGTACAAAGTGATATTACTATTAAGAATTAGATAATATGAAACCAACACTTAACAACGTCTAGGCATATGATGAAGACTGTATAGTAAAATATATAGTCTATAGTTCCATGGGAATTTCATGATAATATATCAGATATAGATTAAATTAATATAGGACGGAGTATAGGGTATTGAAAAAACAAATGAAACAAAAATTGTTTAATCTCGCTGCAGGGGAGTTAGTTTCAGTAATAGTTTTTTGGATTAATTTTTTCATATTCAAAAAAATGATTATTGTCACAAATTCACTAGGTCCTATTTCTTTTTCTTTATTTGTTCTTAGTTTTATACTTGTACAAGGATCGGCATTCTGGTGTATTTTAATAAAAAGAATTTCTAAACCGAGGTTTGCCGTAAAATATACAGGCAAGATTTATAATGTTTTCAAAGTATTAGATTTAATTATATTGTGTATAGGATTAGCTATAATAATATTTAATGACAGCAAATCTTTTGCAACTATTATTTCTTTCGCTATTTGGGGATTTGCTGTGATTGAATGGATAAATTATTATAAGATTCAATTATCATACAGTTTTAACCCCCTAGTTTTATTTAAATTCATGTTACAGGGGAAATTGCGAAAAAGTAGAATCTCAAAGGAAATAGACAAATCATTGAAGAGTATAAAATATCACAATTAATCGCATTCTTGATAATTTAAAATGATTTTTGTACACCTAAACATGAATATTGTTCATGTTTATTAGACTGGTACTGCCCGCGTGAGCATTGGCGATTTTGTAGTGGATTGTCTCATCCCAGGAGTACATAATAACTATAATTTGTTCACATTTTACTTATGTGCAATCATATTATAATACCTACTAATCATGAAAAAATACTATGCAATATTCCATTGAAATCACCACAAAAAGCTCAAAAACACTCTAAAATCAGCGGAGTGTGAATAGTGCAATGCAAAAAAGTACCAAAAAACGGAAAATTTTGCACAATTTTTGATTTAATATTCACTATTTCCGAAAACATGCAGACAAAGTATAAAAATAAGGTTATACTACCTACATGAGAACTATAAAACTTATCACGCAGTAAACTTCTCGCACCTGCAAGCATGGTAGTGAGATGAGAATAAGTGAGGAGACCCTTATGATTAGCATCTTTGATACCGATATTGTGACTTTCGAAAAGCCTAAGTACACATTAGAGATTCGTAGTGACGGCTTCACCTATACGCACAAGAAGAAAGGTGTACTGAACGTTAGTTTCGACGATATACTGACTATTATCACGACGAACTACTTCAGCTCCAATGGTAGCTACAGTATTAACCTGGTTAGCGTAGATCCTAAACAGAAGATGATAGATATAACTTTGGATGAGGATTATGGCTATGAGAATCATAATATCAAAGAGACTAAGACATTGCTCACAGCATTTGCTGCTCACAAACTCACTAAGGACTTTCCAAACAATATCGGTGAGCTAGATCTCACACTTGGCACGACTCTCAAGGAGAAACAGATAAAGCTCCGCGGTAACAAGATTATCGGTGCTAAGCATGAGGTTGATATTAATGATATTAAACGAGTAGTATGCGCAGTCAGCGCTATAGGAACCTTTGGCATATATACTAGCGAGACCAAGAAGGGATTGTTCGATAAGGCGGATATGGTTGTTCCGATTAATTCCGTCACAGCTCCACTCCTCGAGGCGATAGTCACTAAGAATACAGGCAAGGGAATAGATTTCAGCAGAGGTAACAATTGGGATCAAAAGAACTCTGAATTTATAATTATTCGCTTTATGGAGCCAGGTTTCTTCCTTACAGATAGAGATTCAATCAAGGAAGAATGGCAGAAGATAGCCTTCGATAGAGTAGTTCAGTACGGATATTTTATCAACAAAGATATATAATTTAATTAGCTATAATCAAGATATATTCCTATCTTTTTTATACGCACACTTTTAAAAGAGTGAGCCAGGGCTCACTCTTTTAAATTGTGCTATCCATCTAAAAAAATAATCGAAACAAGTAAAATTATTGGTTAAAAAAATATTGCGTATTTATGTTATTTGAATTAAAATACAATATGTATTAGTTCAATATAACTAACTTTTGTAAAATATATCTAACTTATTCAAAATTTTCACACTCATTTATAGGAGGAAAGATGAAGACAACTGGTTTCAAGGGAGTGCTGTCCTTTGTCGTAGCCGTGGCTGTTACCGCCGCTATGGCTTATTCGGCTGTTACGGTCGTCGAGAAGAACAACGCTGCTAAAGAAAAGGCTGCCAAGGAAGCTCAGGCAATTGGTTCAGAGGTTTCCACAGACGGTCTTAAAGATGGAGAATACGAAGGTACTGCAACCGGTTATGGTGGTCCCCTTACTGTTCGCATCACCGTCAAGGGTGGAAAGCTGACAGATATCAAGGTTATATCCCAGACAGAAACACCAGAGTATTTTAACAGGGCGAAAGCTGTAATAGGCAAGATTCTGAGCAGTGGTAATGTGAACGTTGACTCTGTTTCAGGAGCGACTATCTCTTCAAATGCAATCAAGAAGGCGGTTGCTGATGCCCTGCGCAAGGCTGGATCGAAGCAGCAGGCTAAGGTAACGCCAGTCAAGAAAGACGCTAAATCCGCTAAGGGAAGAAAAGGTAATGTAGCAGGATCTTTTGCAATCGGAAGTGCTAACCTAAAAGATGGTGTTTATATTGGATCAGGTCAGGGCTTCAACGGACCAATTAGAGTTCGTGTAACTGTTTCTGGTGGTAATATTACCAATGTCGAGATACTTTCACACAGTGACGATGCACCATTCTTTAATCGTGCAAAGGCTGTTATCGGTAGACTGCTAGGACGTCCAGGCAAGAGTGTAGACACAGTCTCTGGAGCTACATATTCCAGCCGTGGAATCATCGATGCGGTGAGAAATGCACTTGCAGGTGCTGGCAAGACTAACGTCACCAATACTAGCAAGCCTAGCACAGGTGACAAAAAGCCAAGCACAGATGATACAAATCCATCGGTTAACCCTGAGACAGGGGAGCCATCATATGTAGATGCAGCTCTTCGTAAACATTACCCGGGAGATAAACTCAAGGATGGCGAATACACTGGAATTGGTATCGGATACCTCAATCCAGGTGGAATCAAGACTTACGTTACAGTTAAGGATGGTGAGATATCTAGCCTCAGAGTCGGAATAGGCGAGGATTATCGCGATGACATGGGACCATTTAGAAGCTGGGCAGAGAACGTACTACCTTTCCTACAGGGCAAGGAAGGTCGCTGGAACATCGCTAAGATGGGATTATATCGTGAGTATTTCGAAGCGATAAGGAAAAGCAGTAATCCTAAGACTAAGGTCAAGGAGCTCCTTGGCGATAAGTATGTCGATATGCTGAGCGGTCTATCAGGAAATAACACTGTATCTGATATAGCTCTCATGTCACGTACTGTAAAGGCGTATATGAGCGACCGCTATGAGGGCAAGAAGATGTTTGATAGCGTGAGCGGAGCTACGATAAGTGCAAGTGGAATTTCGGCTGCGACAAAGGAAGCTACGCATAAGTCGGCTAGTGATTATAAAACTAACTCTGATGTGAAGGAAGTTGCAATCATATCGCCTAAGACCAAGACAGTAGAGGTTAACACCGGTAGCACAGTTGATTTCTCTGAACTTAAGGCAAAGATTGTAAAGAAGGACGGAACAGTATCAGAAGCTTCGTGGGATGATTTTGCAGCAAACGGACTCAGCATCACTGACGAGGACGGAAATGCAATCGAAAACGGCAGCGATCTCAAGGCTTATGGTGACAAAAAGGTTATCAAGGCTAGAGTAGTTCACAAGGAATCACTATCATATGACAGCTTCAGAATCCTAGTTGGACGTTACAGCAGAGACTACATCGTAGGACTTGAGTACAGCAAGGACGGTTCGAAGTGGTATAAGGTGAGCAAGGTTGATATGGATTCGGTAGATGACCGCAAGATTGATGACCAGCAGGTTATCGATGCACCGACATCGTTCGAGTATGAAAATGTTAAGGTTCGTCTGGTTTCCAAGAAAGGACACCGTTACGAGTACACAACAGACAAGAAGCCTGTAAATAGAAAGGTTAAGTACACATTAGTAAATGACGAAAATCCTAATGCTCCATCTGCGCTGTTCGTGACATTCCAGCTTTCTGGCACAGAGGCCGACAAGCAGCTTGTTGAGAATAATGGTGGAAATAATGACAATCCAGGAACAACAGATCCAGATGAGAATCTACCTGAAGTAGAAGTAGACAGCAAGGTAATCGAGACAGAACTCGATGAACCAGGCAGACCAAAGTGGACTGAGCGTATGCCTATTAAGCCTGCGACTGTTAAGAGTCTGGATAAGGATGCAGAGATGCAGGCAACCATCGAAGGACTTCCTAAGGGGCTCAGCTTCGACGGTACAACTATCACTGGAACACCAGTCGTGGACGATAATAACTGGGACGGTGACGGGGGGATGTTCAAGACAGTAACCCTGAAGTTCAAAGCCAAGAAGAACGGTAAACTGCTAGTTAGAAAGTACAAATACTGGATTTATAGAGACAAAGACCACGACGGAATCGCGGATGACGATGAGGATGGCGGAACAGCATTTACACCTCAGAGAGTGAATACACAGCCAATCGAGGTGGATGGTAAGGCTCCAACACTCGAGGATTACAAGGCTAAGTTTAGCAACATTCCTGCGGATGGTTCTGTAAAGGTTAAGCTGATTCAGAAGCCTGACCTTTCTAAGAAGGGTATGACCAAGGCAGTGCTCGAGTTCTCAGTTGATGGAATCGACAAGAAGAGCAAGGCGATCGTGATGGTTAATGTGAAGACTCCGGTTGCAAGTACGACAACATCAGCCGTTACGAGTGGAACGACTAGCACTAGAAGTGCAGTAACTGCTGCGATCTCTGGAAATTCTAGTGTAGAGACTAGAGATAGCGGAAAGGCTAATAAGAGAGAAGATATACAGAAGTCAGCAGAGAGCAGGGGAACTGCAGAGAACTCTGCTGCAGCTGAGACGGAAAGGACGGTATCGTGAACTTAATATTTGGAATCGCAGTGACTGTCATATTCTATATTCTGACAGCAGATGCAATTAAGAAGCACCCAGGGGCTTTTTATCTGGGTATATACGTATGGTGCGGAGCAGTTGTTATGTACTTCAACCTCGGATATGACCAGAAATTCCCAGAGTGGTTCAACGTATACTTTATGAACATGTTCAGTAGAGGAATCTTTACAACAGCTACCTTTATGGTGGTAATGTATCTTGGTGTCATCACTAAGCACAACAAACTGTCTCGTAAGCTGATGAGCGTGCGCGGAGAGATATCTATCATAGGAAGCTTGCTGACTCTCAGCCACAACGTGGTGTTCGGAGTTAAGTACTTCCCGATGTTATTTACAAATCCAAAGGCTATGCCTACGAGAGAGCTAATCGCATCGTCAATCACTCTGTGCCTACTAGCTATGCTTATTCCTCTCTTTATCACCTCGTTTAAGGTGGTTCGCCGCAAGATGAGTGGTAAGACTTGGAAAAAAGTGCAGCGCATGGCATATCCGTTCTTTATCGGAATCTATGTACACATCATGGTGCTGTACTCAGCGGATGTAAAGTCTCACATAACCGGAATAATCATTTACACCTTGATTTACGGCAGTTACGTAGTACTTAGACTTAGAAAGGCAGCGCTAAAGAGCAGAAAGCTCAAGGCGGCTACAGCATAAACTCGATAGCTTTCATATTCTATACATAAAATAAAGTAGCAAGCAGGGGCTGGTCTCATTTGAGACCAGCCCCTGTGATGTTTCATATTATTAATACTTGTAGCTAGGCACAAGTTCCTTAAGCGTAGGCATGATGCCTACATTGCCAGGAGTCTGCCCTGGTAGCTGCCAGAAATCGTGAGCGCAGTACACGTTGCCCTCGATTATAGCAGGTCCAGTAGGAGTAACTGCGACGTCCCAGCCGACGTATCTGATCTGTGGAACCTCCATAGCTGCCTTTAGAATCATCTCCTTGGCCTCTTTGAAAAGAGGTGTCTTAAAACCTACTAGCTTCTCATGTGTATTAGGGTGCTCAGTATATAGACCCTCAGCCTTAGTATCACCAGAGTGTGCAGGGAAGAGGAACTCACCGGTCTCTAGGTCAACTGGTCCGTGAACTCCATAGTTATCTACAACTCTGCCGTTAATACCGAATTTCTGCACTGCGTAGATTAGGTGTGGCTTGCCGTCATCACCGATAATCGTGATCATACGCATCGTGTTGGCACTGCCGGAATATACCTTGTCGAGATCAGGATGGTTCTCGATAACGCCCTCGAGAGTACCAAATCCCTTTTCCTTGATATATGAATAGAATGCATCGAAATTCTCGAAGTCAGAAGTCACTAGTCTCTCGCAGCCTATGCCGCATTCGAGATCCTTCATCTTGCAGAAAACCTTGTCTTTTCTGTTGAAATACGCCTCAACCTCGTCCTTAGTCGCAGTCTCGAGTTCGATGAAGTCACGACCGATGTATTCCTTGAACTTCTCATTAAATTCATCCTTGTTATCAAAGAAATGTGCGTAAGCAGGGTCATTCATCTGAGATACAAGCTTCTTGCTTCTGAATCTTGTGAGATAAGTGTCTCTCTCTGCATCGGTTTTGTCCCAGAACTGGAAGATTACATAATCATAATAACCAGCATCGAATTTTCTCATGCAGTGTACGATGTCCATTGCGCACGCAAGCTTGCTCTTCCCAGAAATTCTGTGTGCTTCGTTGACACAGTCCGTGAACTTCTTGAAGCTCGCGTTCTTTAGCACTCTTAGTCCGTACTTTAGTTTGCTTTCGCCCATTTAATTTCCTCGTTTCATAAATCGTAAATTTTCAGTTTATCTTTAACATTTTATATCAGGTAATAGTTATAAATCAAATGTTTATTGGGCAAATTCATGCGCCGTAGGATGCCCAATGCCTTGCAGACTATGGTATCATAAGCATATTGAATTTAAGAAAAAGAAGTTAATAAGATTATGCAGCTAAATGATCTTGATAACGGCACTGCAATCGATAGCAGCACAGTGTTAACACTGGGAGCATCAGCGTCTTACATCATAATAGATACATGAAAAGGGCTTAGGAGATATGGCTAGACAGAGATACTCGGGACAAGGATACAGGGGATATAGTAGAGTGAATAAGAAGATGGAGAAAATGGTTGCGACATTAGTGATTGCTGCAGCTGTTTTCGTCCTTAATCAGATGGGAATAGATATAGGAGGCTCAGGTAGCTCAGGTAGCAAGGTAAAGCCCCTAAAGGAAAAGAGTGTAGAGCAGCTACTCGATGAAGTGAAGGTTGCTTCTCCAGATGAGTACGCAGATTATGACCGTGACTCCTATACAGAGCCATACAAGAAAATCGAGTATAAAGGCAGAAAGTATTCGCTGAGAAAGTTCGCCTTTGTGACGAGTAAGCACTACAAGGATGGCGATTATATAGACCCATATACGGGCGATGAACTCTCTCTTGATGACAGCAATTTTGACCATATCATCCCGCTTAACTATGTGAATAAGCATGGGGGCGTCAAGTGGAGTCATTCCAAGAAGCATCAGTACGCGACAGACGTACGTGTTGGATTAGATGTGGATGGGGCTGTAAATCGCGATAAGTCAGACAAGGGACCGAGCGAGTGGCTGCCAGAGACTAATGTTGATGACTACTGCTACACTTGGCTGGTCATCGCTGTGAGCTACGATATACCGCTTTCGCCAGAGGACGTCAAAGTTATTAGGGATAATATCGGAAGCAGTCCAAAGCTGATAAATCCATATAATTAAAGGAGTGCTGCTATGTACATGTATTATTACGATTCACCGATGGGTGTTATGAAGCTTTGCGCAGATGAAGAGAGCCTTCTCGGTGTTTGGTTCGATGAAGAGCGGATAGCAGAGGCTTCTTTAGATATCGAAGCAATCGAGAATTTCCATGATAATAAACATATAAGCGATGCAGTGCGCTGGCTTGACGAATACTTTGCAGGAACTGTTCCAAGCTTTACTCCGAAGCTAAAGCTGCAAGGGTCAGAATTCAGAAAGAACGTCTCGGAGATAATGCTGGAGATTCCGTATGGCGAGCTTAGCACCTATGGTGAAATTGCAAATGAAGTGGCTATGAGAATCGGTAAAGACCGCATGTCAGCGCAGGCTGTTGGAGGAGCAGTCGGTAGCAATGAGTTTTCAATCATAGTGCCTTGTCACCGAGTGGTTGGGAAGGGCGGAAAACTCACGGGCTATGCGGGAGGAATGGATAAGAAGGTTTATCTGCTTCGCCATGAGGGTGTTGATTTCGAAGGGCATAATCTAAGGATATAATACTTGTATTTCACCTCATAGTATCATATTATGATACTATGAGGTGTAGATATGATAAAAACATACAATATGATTATGCATGAGTTACATGAATACAGAAACCCTAAGACAAAACTTGGAAGATTAGTTAAGGAAGGCGTGTACACGCCTGTTATCAGGGGGCTTTACGAAACAGATCCTAATACGGCAGGGTATCTTTTGGCTGGAAGTATCTATGGTCCATCCTATTTGTCGTTTGATTTTGCTCTTTCGTATTACGGAATGATTCCAGAAATTGTTTATACAGTGACATGTGCAACATATAATAAAAAGAAAAAGCGCATATATGAAACTGAATTTGGCAACTTTATATACAGAGATGTGCCAGTTAAAGCATATCCAATAGGAATAATTATTAAGAATGAAGGTGATTACTCATTCCAAATTGCAACGAAAGAAAAGGCTTTGAGCGATAAGCTTTATTCAATGAAACCTATTTCTAATCAAAAAGAACTAGAGACCGTACTTGTTGATGATCTTAGAATTGATATGGTTGAAGTATTAAAGTTGGATGAGAATGATCTTCGTGAAATTTCAGAAGCATATCATTCAACGAATGTGAGTCTTTTGTATAGGCTGGTTAAGAGAAGGACGATAAAAAATGAAAAACGTGATTGAACAGATGCTTGCAAAATAGCAGGCAGAGCTATGCTCTTTGCCTGCTATTCTCGTTTGATTTTAGAATTACTTTTCCGCCTACCGTCCAGTTGATGGCATTTGTAGGGCATATGCTCCTGCACTTGCCGCAGCGAATGCATTCAACGCTGTTGATATTATGCAGAACCTTGACCTGCATATCGCAGTGGATTTCGCATCTCATGCAGTTAATGCATGTACCTCTATCTACTTCCATCTGAAGCACGCTAAAGCGGTTGAAAAGCGAATATATCGCGCCTAGAGGGCATATGTATTTACAGAAAGGTCTGTAGATCATCGTCGAAAGTATGACCGTGATAATCAGGAGAATCATCTTCCAGTCGAACAAGATGCCCATCATAGCTCGGAGGGATTCGTTCTTAATGAGAAGCGGGATACCGGCTTCGATAGTGCCAGCAGGACAGATGTACTTGCAGAAGAAAGGCTCTCCAATCCCAAACTCATTCGATATTGCGATCGGAAGTGCAAATACGAATACCGCAAGTATAACGTATTTGAGATATCTGAGCGCTCTATCTAACTTCGTAGGTATCCTTCGCTTCTTAACTCTAATCTTGTAGAGCAAGTCCTGAAAGAATCCAAACGGGCACAAAAATCCGCATACGAACCTACCGAGAAATGCTCCAGTAATAAGCAAAAACCCCATCACGTAGTATGAAACGTGGTATTTGTTACCGTTTTCGACCGACTGCAGTGCTCCGATAGGGCACGCTGCGCCGGCTGCCGGGCAAGAATAACAGTTTAGACCAGGTGAGCAAAAACTCTTACTCTTTCCTTTGTGTATGGTGCCGTCGGTAAAATTCGAGACATGCGGATTGGTCATGAACGTCGCTAGGAGCTGCACTAGATGACGCCTCGGGCTATTAGTCTTCATGGCTCCTCCTATCCGATGCCTATGCATTCGAGACAGACGGTGGCAGCCTTGCTGAAGACCGTCATCATCTCACCTCTACTGATACCTATTATTAACATAACGATACCAGCCGCGATGAGCGCAGCCGGTATCAGCCTTTTATACTTTTTAGACATAAACTATTCCTGACAATCCCTACCTATGATAATTTCTTAAGATGCGAATTTACTTCCTTCATGTAGAGTTCAGTAATCGCATCAGTATCATGTGTTGAGAAAGCTCCAACCTTTGGATCGCCAATTTGCTTTCCGTTCTTATCAAAGAACACGGTGGTAGGAGTGCCACTTACGTACTGAAGGAGTCCTTCGTTCAAAGAGTCGCTTGGAACGAGCGTCTTTGCCGTCAATCCCTGCTTAGAGAGAATCTCCTTTGCAGTGTCTGGTGAGGCTTCTCCATCAAGACAAATAGATACAAACTGTACGTTGGAAGGAAGCTGGTTCTTGAGCTTCTCAAGTGCAGGCATCTCATCGATGCAGTAGCCACAAGTCGTCGACCATACGTTAACCACGGTGAGGTCGTAATCCTTCAGGTTATGCTGTGTGAATTTTTCACCGTCAAGTGTAGTTGTTTCGAAGTTCTTAAGGCTAGCCTTTGGGCCGTTACTGCCTTTTGAATCTGAATTTGAACCGTCCTTGCCGCAGCCCGTGAATGATATTGCTAGCACAATCATAACTGCCGTAAGCAATGCAAATCTCTTAATTTGTAGTTTTCTCTTCATAATATTCCCCAATATTCCTTATTTATCGTGATTAAACGAAACATAATGTATTATAATCTTACGATATGGGTTTAGTATAACATCTAAGTGACGAAATTAATCATTATAAAAATCTTAATTTAAATTGTGCACTATCAAAAATATTGATGAATGCGATATATTGACCGGAGAGGTCAACGATACTAAAATGTTACGATATGGAAAAGGAGAATAAGGATATGAATATTACAGTTTACTGCGGATCTCGATTCGGTGAGAAGTCCGTGTTTAAGGATAAAGCAATTGAGCTCGGAAACTGGATTGTAGAAAGTGGACATAGCCTCGTGTACGGCGGCGGAAATGTAGGACTCATGGGAACCGTTGCAAATACAGTTTTAGAAGGCGGCGCCAAGGTCTACGGTATCATCCCAGAGTTTCTGCTCGACCAGGAGAAGGGACACGAGGGCCTCTACACACTTGAGATCGTAAAGTCTATGCCAGAGCGCAAGACTCGTATGATCAATCTTGGTGATGCTTTTATCGCACTCCCAGGTGGGCCTGGCACACTAGAAGAGATTTCGGAGATAATCTCCCTAAGAAGGCTGAACATAACTGAGAAGCCGTGCATTCTATACAATATCGAAGGCTTTTATGAGCCGTTGAAAAAGCTGCTTGAGGAGATGGTAGCTGCCGACTTCCTGCCAGCTGAAGACCTAAGCAAGGTTGTCTTCGCGAGCAATCTGGATGAGATTAAGGCTGCGCTGGGCGAGAATTAAAAGTAATAAGGGAAGATAATATTGCTTATGAGAGAACCCTGCAAGTGATGGAATTCATGCTTGCAGGATTTTTAGTGCATAAATTTACATATAATTCATTATAAGGATTATCTATACAAATGGCAGAAGTATAGATATAAGCAATTGTTAGAATTTTGATAGACTAGCTAGAATAATAAGGAATGTTATTCCCCAAAATATAAAATATAAAAGGAGGAACTATGAAGTTCAAGAGCAAGAGATCAAGAAGTCTAGTAAAGGTCCTAGCGCTATCGATGATACTATCGACAGCACCATTGTTTGCCTTTGCAGATGATTCTACAGTTACTGAAAAAACAGAAACTGCAAGTGTTTCAACCGAGGCGAAAGCTGAAAAGGGTGATGCTACACCGGCTACAAGTAGCGTATCACAGCCAGCTAACCCAAGACACGGATCAGGATTCCGTGCAGCAGAGCCTTCCAAGACTGGTCCTTATAAGGAGTCGGATTTTGCACTTCTATATAAGACTGAGAAGGCAACACTTAGGAACATGCCTGTAATTGACAAGGCAACAGGTAAAGTGCTAACTAAACCAATTAAGTTCAAGGTTTGGAATGCAACACTTCAGAGATTTGAAAAGGAAGTTACTTCATCTAACGGTGTGCTTCCAGATGTTGAATTAATCAAGGATCATCATTACATCATTTTTGCACAGGACAAAGAGTATAATTTCAAAAATAACGCATACATAATTATCAAGGAAACTGGAAGTGTCGTATATAATGACAGAACTCCAATTACAACGAGCCATCCAGGACAAGATGAAAAAATCACCTCATTCGTTCTAGAGAAGAGGGCTACACCGATTACGGATGCTACAAAGGCAAATCGCGTAAAGATTGATCTACAGCTCTTCTATATGGAGAAAGTTGGCAGAAACTATCTACCGAGTGACGATAGTTTTGACTGGGAGGGAACTAATTCAACCCTAGTTCTGACAAGCCCGTTCGAGACAATTAGAGTTCCAATCAAGGACAGCACAGTTGAAGTTGAACTCATGGAAGACGATGTATACACAGTAAGTGTTGAGAGTAAGCAGCTCGGCATGTATACGTATCCGCTAACTGTTAAAGACCACTCAGAGCGTGGTGCTGACAAGCTTGCGTATAACCATCTCAGCTGCACAAACAAGGATACTATCATGCTTTTTGACAAAGATGGTCAGATTGAGAAGAAGTATCTTGATGCACTAACAAGCGTAAGTGGAAAGACTAAAGTAGAAGGACTAAACTTCAACAGCAGAATTTTACCAAGATGGTTCGAACAGTATAACGATAGCGTAAGATACACTATGAATGAAAAGCTTCTCGATAAGGCTGTTGCAAAAGGTCTAAAGGGAGATTTTGACGTAATAGATATTCACTCTATCAATATGGCTAGAACTGAGCGTTCACGTCTCATGCTTGCTGAAGGTCAGTTCTTTAATTACACTACTGAAGTTCAGTCTGGTAAAAACGTGGGAAAGGTTTCATACATAGACAGCGATGGCAAGCTAAAGCCACTATCGTTCGCTCAGACTGGTAATAAAATCAAGTTCAATATGAATTCCCTGTCCGTATATCCGATAGTGGTTCAGTACGTATCAGATAGCAGCGTTCAGTATGTAGCAACTGAAGGTGACGGATTATCATTTGAGAAGGGTGATGACGTTGATGTAAAGGCTGTATTTAAGTCTACCTCTTCAGTGGACAAGAGCTTTGAAAACTTCAGCGGAGTGGAAGTTGATAACGCAAGGCTCGAGGATTCTGACTACACTGTCACTAAGGGAAGTACAGTTATCAGGCTTAATAAGAGTTTTGTGGACAGGCTATCTGCTGGTAGACACACACTTACTGCATACTTCGATGCCGACACAAAGTCAACTTCGATTGCATTTACAATTAAGCCTGCA
>ERZ773022.660-NODE-660-length-26589-cov-7.325168_pt1 | contig 26589 bp, 20 predicted proteins | sample MGYA00580839_ERZ773022 | MGnify/ENA primary metagenome ERZ773022 (study PRJEB29015, sample SAMEA2738020) | human oral metagenome | biome: human oral; feature: human-associated habitat; material: dental | place: China | collected 2044 ... | reverse complement strand
GAGGCCTTCGGGTTGTGAACCTCTTTCTCCGGTGGTGAAGGCCCTGTCCGTTGCGAAACGTTTATAAGGTTTGGCAGAGCTATCGTCTTTTTCTGTCTGGCATTGACGGTGAGGAATATAATCCTACCACTTTTGACACTCAGCCCCTGTTTGGGAGTCTGTTCGACTATTACGCCCGGTTTGGCATCACGCATATATACCGAATCGACTATCTCGAGAGCCAAGCCCGATTTCTTTATAGCTTCCTCGGCTTCGTTTTCGTACAATCCTACAAGGTTGGGTACTTTTATAGCCTCACCGTGGTTGGTATACGCTTTCAGTATCAGTAGTATGATAGACCAAAGAATAATTATAGCCAATACAGCCGCTCCTATATTAATCCAAAAGAATTTACTCTTTACCAATTCTTTGACTTTCGTCAGTATAAAATTAAAATCAAACTTGAAATTAAACATATAATTTATTTTATTTTCCTTAATCTTATCGTTGAAAAGATTATAATATATAATCTTTACAATGTCAAGATTGAAGTATCAAAATTGAAGAGATGGTTGACAAATTGTTCTCGAAAGCCGCTATCCCCCATAAGCGGAGTAAATCTGCAATCCTCTTTTTTATAAAAAAAGGGATTGACAGTATACGTATTTTCTCCTATAATAGTCAACGTTGACAGCAACGCTCGTCAATGGGGTATCGCCAAGTTGGTAAGGCACGGGATTCTGAATCCCGCATGCGTTGGTTCGAGTCCAGCTACCCCAGCCATGCAAATCACGCCGCATCTGCGGCGTTTTTTTGTGCCCGAAAACGACGCAAAAAGAAGCTGCCCGCTCTTTTAGGGAGCACAGCAGCTTTCAAGAACGCAGATTCTTCACGAAGGATTTCCCTTCCTGCTGCACCTTCACATATCTGCCAAGAGCAGCTTCAACGCCAGCTGCTTTTCCATCGGCAGCTTGCGGATCAACTCCAATAAATGCGGGTCGATGCCGTCCGCTTCCTGCCCGCGCACAGGTGCGGACTTCGCGACGATATTGTTGAGCTCTTCGACGGTCAGATCGAGCGCACGGCAGATCTTCAGCACATTGTCCATCGCCGCGCCGCCGATGGAGCCATTCAATATGGAAAGAAGCGTCGTGTACGGCATGTGGATCTTCGCCGCGAATTCCTTGAGATTGCAGCCGTTCGATTTGATCAGCGACTTGACATAGTCCTCACGCGTCACGCTTTCGCCTCCTTTTTGCCGCGCATGTATTTCATTTCGTATATTTTCACAATACGAGTTCATCGCTCACTGCGCCAAAAGCTCCTTGTACTTCGCCCTCTTTTCGGGCGGAATCAAAAGTGCGTTCATCGCTTCATCTTCTGACAACCGCATCGTTTGCATGATTGTCCGCAAACTCTCCAAACGATCACGCTCCATGCCCCAGTTAATACCTTCCTGACGAATCTCGTCCATGATCTTGCACATCTCGACTCGACCTCCTTCTTCGTTCTTGAAAAAACTCGCCCGCTTTCTCAGTTCTTCATAGTACATCTTCTCCGCATCTTGACAGAAGAAGTCGTGCATCAGCCTGCCTAACGGCGTTTCATCCTGTATTGTGCCGTTGACGTAAATGATGTGAGATCGATCGCCGAACGGCTCGCCCGTTTCTTTGATCGTTCGCTCAATGTGATAGCGCGAAAGACCCTTGCCTAAGACATCTTTTTCCGCGATGAATATCACATACGTCTCGGGCAGTTCCGTCACTTCCTCGCCTTTCTGCAGTTCCCTCGCATCCATCATGCTGCTGTTGAATCGCGCTCTCTCAGGCACAGCCCCTCGATCGTTCCGCTGCACCTCGATGTTCATGAGCCGCTCGCCCGCTCGCGCGAAGGCGTCGAACCTCGCGCCGCGGCCATGGAGGCTGTCCGTCGTCTTCTGCACCGTGACGCTCTCGACAATCAATTCCGGCAGCGCCAGGATGATGCGCAGGATGCACGCCATCCCCGCGAGATAGCCGTCCATACATACGTTGAAGAACGTATCATCCATCAGGCACAAGCGCTCGATGCAGCTTTTATATCGCTCCTTCTGTCCGTCCATCTGAATCGCCATGCCGTCTGCCTCCTCTCGCCCCCATTATACTACGACAGGAGCAAAACGAGCAACCTTCCGCCTCGCATGGCATGTGCCAAAATGTTCTCCTTCAAAATGTCGCCGCAATAATTTTCTTTTTTTCGTTGGAAATTCCTCGATTTTATATTGATAAATCTGAAAATTTATGATACCATGAACTTGTCAAGAAAAAGAGACTTTTGCGTCTCTTGGAAACGAAAAATCGTATTGCTTGTCAAGCCGTGGTGAAATTTCGTTTCATATCCAAGAATATTTCCTGCACGGTGCAAAATCCAGAGCACAGCGATGTGCAGCAGCGCTCGGGCAGATTGGCAGACACGGAGAGGCTTCATCTTATCCGTGCTTTTGAAGAAAGGAGAACGATATGGAGAAGGCAACGGTCGTCGTCATCGGAGGAGGAGCTACGGGCGTCGGCATCCTGCGCGATCTCGCCATGCGCGGCATCGACGTGCTGCTGCTCGAAAAGGAGGATCTCGTCAACGGCGCGAGTTCGCGCTACCACGGTCTTCTGCACAGCGGCGGACGCTACGCCGTCAAGGATCAGGAGGCTGCAAAGGAGTGCATCGAGGAGAACACGATCCTCCGAAAGATCGGCAAGTCGTGCGTCGAGCCGATCGGCGGCATGTTCGTGCGTCTCGACTCGGACGATGCGGACTTCGAGGCGAGCTGGGTCGAGGGCTGTCGGGCGAGCGGCATCGAGGCGCGCCCCCTGACGCTCGACGAAGCGTTCCGCATGGAGCCGCGCCTGTCGCGTCATATCGTCTCCGCCTACGCCGTGCCCGACGCGGCGATCGACGGTTTCCGCATGTCGTGCCAGAACGTCGCTTCCGCCGTACGCTACGGCGGGCGCTACAAGACATACGCTGAGGTCGTCGGCATCTTGCAGAAGAACGGCGAGCTCGAAGGCGTGCGCGTGCGCAATCGCTTCTCGGGCGAGGAATACGACATCGCCTGCGACATCCTCGTCAATGCGGCGGGCGGCTGGTGCGAGAAGGTCGCCGAGCTTGCGGGACTCAACGTCCCCGTGCAGCCCGACAAGGGCACGCTCATCGCCTTCAACCAGCGCCTCGCGAACCACGTCGTCAATCGCCTGCACAAGCCGTCGGACGGCGACATCTTCGTGCCGCACGGCTCGATCACGATCCTCGGCACGACGTCGATGAGCATCGACGATCCCGAGGACACGAGCTCGTCCTATGAGGAGATCGAGGCATTGATGAAGATCGGCGAAGAGACCTTCGAGGATCTGCGCCACTACCGCATTCTGCGCGCCTTCGCCGGCTCGCGTCCGCTCTACAAGCAGCCGGGCGCATCGGGGCGCGGCGCGTCGCGCGGCTTCGTGATTCTCGACCACGAAAAAGACGGGCTCAAGGGCATGATGACGATCGTCGGCGGCAAGTTCACGACGTACCGCCTGATGGCGGAGCGCATCAGCGACCAGATCGCCGAGAAGCTCAACGTCAAGACGCCGTGCCGCACGGCCGACGAGCCGCTCGTGCCCGAGGTCAGCGAGGAGGCGAAGAAGAAGGCGGCGAAGTACTTCCCGTCCTTCGGCACGAACCTCGCGGCCACGCGCCTCGGCCCGGACGCCTTCGAGCGCGTCGCCAAGCGCCTCGAAGAGGAGCCGGAGTCGCGCGCGCTCGTATGCGAGTGCGAGAACATCACGCTCGCAGAGATCGAGGAGATCGCCAAGAGCGCGGACAGCCACATCATCAACGACATTCGGCGCCGCACGCGCCTCGGCATGGGCACGTGCCAGGGCAATTTCTGCAGCCTGCGCGCCGCCGGCATCTTCGGCCGCGTCGGCAGCACAGAGGGCGCGAAGGATTCGCTCGGCCAGCTCAAGGGCTTTTTGCAGGGCCGCTGGAAGGGCGTGCGCCCCGTCCTCATGGGACGCAACATCCGCGAGACGGAGATGACGCGAGCTCTCTACGAGCTTTCCTTTAATGTCAATGGAGGCAAGAAAGCATGAAACAACGGGACGTAGCAATCATCGGCGGCGGCTTTGCCGGTCTCATGGCCGCCATCGTCTGCGCCAAGAACGGCAAAAAAGCGAGCGTATTCCTCTACGGCTCGGGTTCTTTCCCCTTGAACAGCGGACTCATCGACCTCCTCGGCTACGACGAAGCGCGCGCATGGGTGAAGGATCCCCTGGCGGCAATCGAGCAGCTGCCCGCCGAGCATCCTTACCATAGAATCGGCAAAGAATCCATCGAGGAAGCCGCCGGCTTCTTCCTCAAGCTCATGGAAGAGGAGGGCTTCCCCTACTGCGGCAGCCTGCATGAACAACAATCTGCCGTGACGCCCGTCGGCACCTTGAAGCCCTCGTGTCTTGTGCCTTCATCCATGCAGGCGCCGGACTTCACCGGCAAGGACGTCATCGTCGTCGGCGTCAAGGGGCTCAAGGACTGCTATCCCGAGATGATCGCGGCGAACCTCGTCGACACGCTCAAGGAGGCTTCGAGCATCCGCACGTTCGAGGTCATGCCTGAAGCCGTCGCCGAGCGCGATCTCTCGATCCTCGACGCCGCTCGCTGGCTTGAGGGCGACGGTGCAACGACGGTCAGCCGCCAACTCGCCGCCGAGGACGGCGCAAACCGCGTCTTCATCTTCCCGCAGATCCTCGGCGTGCGTGGACAAAGGGTCTGCAAGAAGCTGCAGGCGGCGATGAAGGGAAAGATCCTTGAGACGACCGCCATGCCGCCCTCGGCGAACGGCATGCGCCTGCGCGATGTGCTCATGAAAGCGGCGCGCCGCATGGGCGTCGAATTCTTCGAAAACGCCCGCGTCACGGGTTTTTCAGCGGATGGCAAGCGCTGCCTTTCCATCCGCGTCACGGGCGTCCACGAGAAGGACTACCGCGCCGAGAAGTTCATCCTCGCGACGGGCGGCTTCTACAGCGCCGGACTCATCTCCGAGAATCCCGGGGAAGCCTATGAGCCGATCTTCAACCTGCCCGTCGCGTGCGAAAAAGACCCCGAGAAGTGGACGGCTGCCGACATCTTTGATGCGCAGCCCTTCATGAAGGCGGGCGTCCGCACGGACGAGATGCTTCGCCCCGTCGATGAAAAAGGCGCACTCGTCTTCGAAAATGTCCACGTCATCGGGCGCGAGCTTGCGGGCTGCGATTTCTGTCGCGAGCATTCGGGCAACGGCGTGGCGCTGGCGTCGGCCTACAAAGCGGCACAGGCGTGAAAGGAGCGGAATTTGATGGAAAAAACTTTTGAACTGCATGAAAACACGCCGGACACCGCCGACCACTGCATCGCCTGCACCTGCTGCATCGCGAACTGCCCCGTGACGGAGGCCACGCGCGCCTTTGCCGGCCCGAAGCTCACGGGCCCCGCACACAGCCGCATGAAGTTCGCCGAGGACGATATTGAGCGCAGTCTCGAGTACTGCTCGAACTGCAAAAACTGCGAGATCACCTGTCCCTCAGGCGTGCGCGTCGCGACGCTCAACATGCTGCAGCGCGGCGAATACTACCGCACGCACAAGCACTCGCAGAGGGACGACATGCTCGCGCACGGCGAGCGCATGGCAAAGCTCGTGCGCTCCCTGCCCTTTGGCGCAACATGCGCCAACATCGGCATGAAGATCGGCAAGGCGCTCGGCGTCTTCGCCGCCGTCGGCATCGCAGGCGAGCGCGATATGCCCGCCTTCGCGCCTGATTCTTTCTACAGCATCTTCGCCAAGATGGAGCAGAAGCCGTCGGAGAAGAAGGTCGTCTTCTATCCGGGCTGCTACATCAACGACTACGAGCCGGAGATCGGCCGCGCCTTCATCAACGTCATGCAGAAGAACGGCTACGAGGTCATCACGGACAAATCCTTCATCTGCTGCGGCGCTCCCATGGTCGCCTCGGGCTACCTCGACGAGGCGCACGAGAACGCAAAGAAGAACGCCGAGCGCATCCTCGCTTGGAAGGCGAAGGGCATTCCCGTCGTCGCGTGCTGCACGAGCTGCTCTTTGATGCTCAAGAGCGAGTACCACGAGCTTTTCGAAGACCCCGAGATGCGCGAGATTTCCTCGGGCATTTACGACGCCTTCGAGTTCCTCGACATCATGGAGGAGCGCGGCGAACTCAGCGAGGACTTCGCCCCCATCGAGCGGCGTTTCTCCTATCATGCGCCGTGCCATCTGCGCGCCCAGGGCATCGGGCTGCCGTCCTTCAACTTCCTGCAGCGCATCCCCGGCCTTTCCATCGAGAACCTCGCCGCCGGCTGCTGCGGCATGTCGGGAAGCTTCGGCTTCAAGGGCGACAAGTACGAGATCTCCATGAAGGTCGGCGAGAAGGTCTTCGAGCGCATCGCCGAGGTCGGCGCTGACACCGTCGTCTCCGACTGCGGCACCTGCCGTCTGCAGATCCGCCACGGCTCGGGCAAGGCGACGTGCCACCCCATCGAAATCCTCGCGCAAGCGTATGGATATAAATAAAGGAAGCATATCCTCGCTTCCTCAAGTCCTTGCAGCCCGACATGAAGAGCCGTCAGGGAAGGAATCTCACCCGGAAGGGAGGCGGTCATCAAGAAACGCGAAGAAGGCATCACCACACAGTTTCATCCAACGAGGTCTGCCCGGCGATGCAGCAATACGGCGCTGGGCAAGGGGAACAGAGTCGAGAAACGAACGAAAAGGAGTGGCAATATGGGACAGAAATACGTCATGGCGCTTGACGCCGGCACGACGAGCAACCGCGCCATCATCTTCGATGTGGATTCCAAGATCGTCGGCGTCGCGCAGAAGGAGTTCACGCAGCACTTCCCGCAGCCCGGCTGGGTCGAGCACGACGCGGAAGAGATCTGGAGCTCCATGCACGAGGTCATGCGAGAAGCTCTCGAGCAGTCGGGACTCGTCGCGAGTGACATCGCCGCCATCGGCATCACGAATCAGCGCGAGACGGCGGTCGTCTGGGACAGGGCGACGGGACGGCCGATCTACAACGCCATCGTCTGGCAGTCGCGTCAGACGGCGGATATATGCGAGGACTTGAAGCGTCAGGGTCTCGTCGATGAATTCAAGGAGAAGACGGGACTCGTCATCGACGCCTACTTCTCGGGCACGAAGGTCAAGTGGATCCTCGACCATGTGGAAGGCGCACGCGCACGCGCGGAAAAGGGCGAGCTTGCCTTCGGCACGATTGACACATGGCTTCTTTGGAAGCTCACGGGCGGCAAGGAGCACAAGACGGACTACTCGAACGCATCGCGCACCCTGATGTTCAACATCAAGACGCTCGAATGGGACGAGGCACTCTTGAAGCACCTGACCGTGCCGAAGAGCCTCCTGCCCGAGGTTCGCCCTTCGAGCGAGGTCTATGGGCACACCATTCCTTCTATCATCGGCGCTTCCGTTCCCGTCGCAGGCATGGCGGGCGACCAGCAGTCGGCACTCTTCGGTCAGAACTGCTTCTCCCCCGGCGAGGCGAAGAACACCTACGGCACGGGCTGCTTCCTGCTCATGAACACGGGCGAAGATCTCTGCATGTCGAAGAACGGCCTCGTGACGACCATTGCCTGGGGACTTGACGGCAAGGTCGAATATGCGCTTGAAGGCTCGATCTTCGTCGGCGGTTCTGCCATCCAATGGCTGCGCGACGGTCTGCGTCTCGTTGACTCCGCCCCCGACTCCGAATGGGTCGCGAAAAAAGTGCCCGATGCCGGCGGCGTCTATATGGTGCCTGCCTTCGTCGGACTCGGCGCACCGTATTGGGACATGAATGCGCGCGGCATGATCATCGGCCTCACGCGCGGCACGACGAAGGCGCACATCGTTCGCGCCACGCTCGACTCCCTCGCCTATCAGACGCGCGACGTGCTCGGCGCGATGGAAGCCGACTCGGGCAATCGCCTCGCCGCGCTCAAGGTCGACGGCGGCGCTGTAGCCAACAACCTCCTCATGCAGTTCCAGGCTGATCTCCTCGGCGTTCCCGTCGACCGCCCGCAGATCACGGAGACGACCGCCTTGGGCGCCGCCTACCTCGCAGGTCTTGCCACGGGAGTCTGGGCGTCGAAGGAAGAGCTGAAGAAGAGCTGGCAGCTCGACACGCGGTTTACGCCCGCCCTTGACAAGCAGGATGCGGACAAGCTCTACAAGGGCTGGAAGAAGGCCGTCAAGCACGCCGCGAACTGGCTCGCGGATGAAGAATAGGAGGATGTGCGATGTACGATAATCTTCTCGGCGAATTTTTCGGCACGCTGGTCCTTATCGTCTTCGGCTGCGGCGTTTGCGCCACATGCTCCCTCGAAGGCTCCAAGGGCAAGGGCGGCGGCTGGATCTGCATCGTCTTCGGCTGGGGCTTTGCCGTGACCTTCGGCGTATTCACCGCCATCTCGCTTGGTGCGCCGCAGGCTGACCTCAATCCTGCCGTCACCATCGGCAAAATGCTTGCCGGCGTCTACAACTTCCAGCAGTTCCTCGCGACTTCCGTCATCCAGATTCTCGGCGGTATCGCAGGCGCCGCCATCGTCTGGCTCGCCTATCTGCCCCATTTTGAAAAGACGCAGGACAAGGCGACGAAGCTCGGCCTCTTCTGCACGGCGCCCGCCATTCGCTGCGCTTGGAAGAACTTCCTCTGCGAGTTCATCGCAACCTTCTTCCTGCTCTTCATGATCTGGGCAATCTTTGCCAAGGTCAACGGCCCGTTCGTACCCGGCTACGGTCCGTACATCGTCGGCATCCTCATCGTCGGCCTCGGTTTGAGCCTCGGCGGCCCCACGGGCTACGCGATGAATCCTGCGCGCGACCTCGGTCCTCGCCTCGCCCACTTCCTCCTGCCCATCGCGGGCAAGGGCGGCAGCGACTTCGCCTACGGCTGGATTCCCGTCGTCGCCCCCCTCGCCGGCGCAGCCGCCGCCTACTTCGTAGCGCACGGCATCGGCATGCTGTAACCCGAAAAGAAAAAGCATAAACCACAAAGCCCCCTTCCTATGATATAATGTCTGTAACGGCATCATACGGAAGGGGGCTTTTCCTATGCGCAGGAGATACATCCTTGCACTCGATTCGGGCACGGTGAAGAACCGCACGGCGATTTTTGATGAGCGGGCGAATCTCGTCGCTCTTGTGAAGAAGGAATTGAGCGTCTATCGCCCGCAGCCCGGCTGGGTCGAGCAGGATGCGGACGAGATCTGGGCGGTGCAAATTCAGACGGCGGAGCAGGCGATTCGCGAGGCGGGCATCAAAAAGTCGGAAATCGCAGCGATCGGCATCACGAATCAACGCGAGACGACGGTGATCTGGAACCGCCATACGGGACGGCCGATCCACCATGCCATCAGCTGGCAGTCGATGCAGTCGAAGGAGATCGTCGAGCGCTTCCGCAAGAACGCCGATCTCCTCGAAGAGTTCCGCCAGAACACGGCGATGGTGCTCTCGCCGTATTTCTCCGTCAGCAAGATCTGCTGGCTCCTCGACAACGTGCCCGGCGCACGCGAGCTGGCGGAAAAAGGCGACCTCGCCTTCGGCACGATCGACAGCTGGCTTCTGTGGAAGCTCACGGGCGGCAAGGTGCACGCTACGGACGACTCGAACGCTTCGCGCACGATGCTCTACCATCTCGCACACGGCACCTGGGACGAGACGCTCCTGCAGCACACGCGCATCCCGCACGCCCTCATGCCGGAGATTCATCCATCCGCGCACGAATACGGCATGACCTCGCCCGCTGTGTTCGGCACGGAGATTCCCATCAGCGGCATCCTCGGCAACCAGCAGGCCGACCTCTTCGGTCAGTGCTGCTTCACGCCCGGCACGGCGAAAAACACCTACGGGGAAGGCTCTTTCTTCCTCCTCAACACGGGCGACCGCTATGTGCAGTCGCACAACGGACTCAACGCCACCGTCGCCTGGAAGCTCGGTGATCGTATCACCTATGCGCTCGAAGGCAGCATCTTCGTGGCAGGCGTCGCACTCGAATGGCTGCGGCGCGGACTCAAGATCCTCGACTCGCTCGAAGAGTCCGAATGGATCGCCAAGCGCGTCACAGACACGGCGGGCGTCTACTTCGTGCCCGCCTTCCGCGGTCTTTCCGCGCCCTATTGGGACAGCGAGACGCGCGGCATGCTCATCGGGCTTTCCGAGGACACGCACCGCGCCCATCTCGTTCGCGCGGCGCTCGCCGCCATGGCATACCAGGTGCGCGACGTCTACGAGGCGATTCGCTCGGACGCGGCTCTTCCCATCGAGGAGCTTCGCGTATCGGGCGGCGCGAGCCGCAACAATCTGCTCATGCAGATGCAGGCGGGCATCCTCGGCCTTCCCGTGCGCCGCCCCGTCGAAAGCGAGACGACGGCGCTCGGCGCCGCCTACATGGCAGGCCTTGCCGCCGGGCTATGGAAGAATACGGAAGAACTCGCTGCCCTCTGGCAGGAAGACGCCTGCTTCACGCCGCATTTCAGCAAAGAAGAGCGCGAACGCCTCTACGACGGCTGGCAGAACGCCGTCTCCCACGCCATGGGCTGGCAGGGGTAGCCAACCGCCATATCTCCGAAACGCCTGAAGGCTGCATCGCCTCACCTACGGTGGATGCAGCCTTCTTTTTATGGCACAAAAGATCGTTCTTTCCTTTACGATTCTTTTCAGTTATCATTCAATGAAGATATTTCATGGGCTGAGCCTCCCAAAATCGGCAGGATATATTCAGAAAAAACAGAAGGATATAATTATTCAGGCTGGCATCTATGAAAACGTGCTTTTCAGAACAGGAGATGATGAAAACAATGGATGCAGCAACATTGACTTTGATCGTACTGGGGATCGCAGCCTTCTTCTTCGCCACGGAAATGATTCCGCTGGCGGTGACGGCGATGGGAGCGGCAATCGCTCTGGGCTTTCTCGGTGTATTGACTCCCGCCGAAGTATTTTCCGGCCTGTCGAATTCCACCGTTGTACTGTTCGCGGGCATGTTCGTCATCGGCGCGGCAATGTTCCAGACGGGGCTTGCACAGAAAATCGGCGTAGAGGTTGTAAAAAAATCGGGTACGGACGAAAAGAAGCTGATGATCGCCTTGATGGTCATAACGATCGCCCTGTCCTCGGTTTCGTCAAACACGGCGACCGTCGCCTGCCTGATTCCCGTCGTCATGCAGATCTGCGCCGCCGCGCGGCTTCCCGTCGCCCCTCAGCTCATGGCACTCGCCATCGCTGCGAACGTCGGCGGCACGATCACGATGATCGGCACACCGCCGAACATCTTGATGAGCGCAACCTTGGACGCGAACGGCCTGACGCCCTTCGGCTTCTTCGAGTTCGCCTGGATTGGCATCCCCTTGTCCATCATCGGCGTGCTCTACATGGTGTTCATCGGCAGCCGCCTCTGCCCGCACACGATGTCAGAAAGCGAGATGGACGACAAATCCTCCGAAGCACCCAAAGATGCACGGAAGATGATCATCTGCGCGGCAATTCTCATCGCTACGGTCATCGCGATGGTGCTCGAAAAGCAGATCCACGTCCCCATGCAAACCTCGGCGATCGTCGGGGCTCTCGCCTGCGTACTCACGGGCTGCGTATCGGAAAAGCAGGCATATCAGGGCATTGACTGGACGACGATCTTCCTCTTCTCCGGCATGCTTCCCCTGGCAAAGGCCATGGACACGAGCGGCGCGGGAAAGCTCATCGCGCACAGCGTCCTCGACCTCATCGGCACGCATCCTGCTCCCATGCTGATCGTCGTCTCCATGTTCCTGCTCTCCTGCGGACTCACGCAGTTCATGTCCAACACGGCGTCTTCGGCGCTCCTCGCCCCCATCGGCATTTCCATCGCCCAATCGATCGGTGTGTCACCGCACCCCGTGCTCATGGCAATCGGCATCGCCGCCTCCTGCGCCTTCACGACGCCCGTCGCCACGCCGCCCAACACCTTGGTTCTGGGCCCCGGCAAATTCCGCTTCATGGATTATGTGAAGATCGGCGTGCCGCTCGTCGTGCTTTCCCTCATCGTATGCGCAGTGATCATCCCCATCGTATGGCCGTTTTAGCCGAAAGGAGCTTCCTATATGAAAAAAGAACTGTTATTGAGCAAACTGCAGGGCTTCGATCCGGAAATCTTCGCCATTTTGCAGGATGAAATCCAGCGTCAGCGCTACATGCTCTCCCTCGTGCCCAACAACAATGCCATGTCGCCCTTCGCTCACTATCTGGAAGGTAGTCTGCTCGCCAACAGCGCCTTCGATGCACAAAATCCGAATGCAAACAGCACAAATCTCGAAGAGATTGCCATCAAGCGGGCGAAGAAACTCTTCGGCAGCGAGCATGCCATCGTCCGCCTCGGCAATATCGGCGCCGCTTCGCGTGTCGTCTGCCTCGCGCTGCTGCAGCCAAACAGCCGCGTACTTTCTTTCAATCTGCGCAAAGCAGAACATTGCAGCGGCCTCAGCTTCACCTTCAAAAACTTCGGTATAGACGCAAAAAAACAAGTTCTCGACTGGGATGAGGTCGAGCAGACGGCGGATGAGACAAAACCTCATCTGATCATCTTCTCTCCCGTCAGCTACCCGCGCAACGCGAATTATCGCCGCCTCTCTGAGATTGCACGAAAAGTCGGCGCATACCTTTGGGTGGACATCGGGCAGAGCGTCGGCCTCGTCGCGGCCGACCTCCTTCCTTCCCCCGTGCCGTTCGCCGATGTCGTCACGTTCCCCACGAATGATTCGCTGCACGGTCCGGACGGCGCCATCGTGCTTTCCACGAAGGAAATCAGTCAGAAGCTCGATGAAACCGTCATCAATACGGGGCATACCTCACTCCATATCAATCATATGGCGGCATTGGCCGCGGCCCTCTTGGAAGCTGGAACAGAAACCTTTCGTCAATACGGCAAACAAGTTCTCGCCAACAGCAAGGAGCTCGAACATGCTTTGGAAAGGAGCGGCATCCCCCTCCTCTGCGACGGCACGGACACGCATCTCGTCCTGCCACTGCTCCCTGCCGAACTGCAGGAGATCGATATAACGGAGTATCTGGGAAAGGCCGGTTTCCAGGTCAAGGCAGACCGTGTACCGACCATGGCGAAGGACATCTTCCTTCCCGCCCTGCGCCTTTCGAGCCTGACGCCAACCATACGCTCCTTAAAAGAAAAAGAGATTGCCGACATCGGCGCTCTCCTCAGTACGGCCTTGAAAAAAAAGCTGCCTGACACAGATCTTGAATCCATCCGCAACCGAATTGCCACGCTTGTCATGAACAAGCCCATCTTTTCAGAGGAATGGCTGACGAGCAGCAAGATGGGGACGCACGCCGTCTACAACAGCGCAAACAGCAGTGCGGCGCACGAAGCCGCCTCCACAGAAAAGAAGAACATCATCAAGAATTTCTTCCATCTCAAAAACTAAAGTCTTTCTCTGGTTGGCGTACCCTCTCCATTTGAATCCTTGAAGCAAAAAAGAATCCCCAAGCCAGAAGACTTGAGGATTCTTTCCTGCTTCGTATCTCAGGCGACTGCTACAGCGTCAAACCGTCGGTGCAATGCCGAGCTGCATGGCGATAAGCATCGTGATGATGCAGATGACGTAGTAGATCGCCCATGGCACGATGTCCGTTCGGATCAGCTTGCCCTCGATGCCCTTGATCGTGATGACGCCCGTCGTGGCGGCAGCAGCAACGATGTTGTTGATGCAGATCATGTTGCCGATCGCGCCGCCCTGATTCTGCAAGGCGAGGATGACCGTCGGCGGGATATTGAGGAGCTGCGCCGTCTGGAACTGCAGCGGGGAGAACATGATGTTCGACACCGTGTTCGAACCGAACATGAACGCGCCGACCGAACCGATGAAGGTTGCGAAGTAGAAGTAGTTGCCGCCCGCAAGCTCTGCAACGCCCTTCGCCATCGTCAGCAGCATGGAGTCAAGGCCGAGGCCGTTGATGCTCGAATAGCGGTACATGTAGACGAGACCGAAGCCAAAGATCAGGGCGATGGTCGCACCATAGACCTGGTTTGCGGACTTCGAGAAGATTTCCTTGACCTGCGTGCCAGAAAGGCCGTAGAGAGGAATCGAGAGAAGAACGATGAGGATGAACGGCGCGACGCCCGGGTTGTTGAGGATTGCGAAGTTCCATGCAGCTTCCGGAACGCCGAGAATGCCCTTGACGGAGATGACGACGCTCTTGATGGGTCCCTTGAGACCGAGCTGCGGGATGCGCGTGAGGATCAGCCACAGAGAAACGAAGAGGTACGGAATCCAAGCCTTGAAGAGCGACATGTGCGGAATATCTTCCGTCTTCTTATCCTTCTTCTCATCGCTCTCAAAGCGCCAGATTGTCTTCGGCATGAGGAAGCCGGCTTTCGCTGCGCCGATGAGCACGAAGATCGTGATGGCTGCAGCCGTCAGCGACGTGATCTCCGAGCCGATGAACTTGGCAAGGAGGAGGAAGAAGATGTCGAAGACGACAGCGGCAAAGAGGCAGAACGGCAGGACAGGCATGGCATCCATGAAAGACTTGTTCTTGCCGAACATGCGCGTGATAATGCCGACGACAACGAAGATGATGAGGAGCGCGCCGACGGCCATGCCGAGCGCCGAGATGAAGGAAAGGCTGAGCTTCCAAGCCTCGAAGTCGGTGATGCCGATCGTGGGCAGCATCTCCTTGACGATATCAGCCGCTGCATTTGTCGGCGTGCCGGCTGCACCGAAGGGAACCGGCGTTGAGTTCAGAATGAGGCAGGAGATCGCAGCTGCCATCGGAGGAAAACCCAAGCCGATGAGCAGAGGGGCTGCAATCGCCGCCGGAGTGCCGAAGCCCGCCGCACCCTCGATGAAGGCGCTGAACGCAAAGCCGACGATAACGAGCTGGATGCGCGCATCCTCCGTGATGCCGTTGAACATGCCCTGGATGCGGTGCATGGCGCCCGCCTTGTCCAGCATGTTCATCAGCAGGATCGCGCCGAAGATGATGAGGAGCGTATCAATAGAGCCGAGGAAACCCGCCACAGAATACGCAGCGATGTCCAAAACCTTCATTTCCCAGGCAAAATAACCGATGACGACAATGACTGCCCAAGCGATCGGCAGAACCTTCTTCGCTGACATGTTGAACACAACGGTCAGCACGATGGTCAGCAGAATAGGTACTGCTGCGAGCAAAGCTAACATGAATTTCAACTCCTATCCAGTTTTCAAAGATTCGGGACGACTTGCGTCCCTAGGCATCGCAGTCGTTTCGATGCTTCCCGCAGGCTGCCTGCGGGAAGCATCGAACGCTGCCAAACTGCGGTTTACATCAAGCTCATCTTCCCCTTGCCGCGATATTTTCCGCAAGAATATCGGCGACATGCTTGATCTTGATGTTCGGCGCCTGCTTGTCGAGACCGCCACCGATCTGCATCATGCAGGCCGGGCACGCGACCGCGCAAACTTCAGCGCCCGTGTTCTTGATGTTGTTGACCTTCTTCTCGAGCAGCGGCATCGAGATCTCGACGTACTTGACTCCGAAGGCACCCGCCATGCCACAGCAGTGGTCGGCGTCCTTCATCTCGACAAAGTCGATGCCCGGCGTCGCCTCCAGAAGCGCGCGCGGCTCCTTGTAGATGCCGAGACCGCGGCGGATGTGGCACGAATCGTGGTACGTGACCTTCTGTCCACCGGCAGCCGCAGGCATTAGGCGGCCTTCCTTCTCGTAGAGCTCCGCGACGAGGCTCGTGAACTCGCGAACCTTGCTGGAGAACGTCTTGACCTTCGCGAGCATGGCAGGATCGTCCTCGAAGATCTCGACGTACGTCTTCTCCAAGGTTTCCGTGCAGGTCGGGCAAGCCGAGAAGATGGCATCGGGGTTCGACGCGAGAAGCGCCTCGATGTTCTTCTTCGCGAGCTTCCTTCCCGTATCACGGTCGCCCATGCCCATCGCAGGCTTGCCGCAGCAGCTCTGCTCCTGCGGGAAGGTCACGGCGACGCCGGCATCCTGCAGCACGCGCACGGCGTTGACTGCCGAATCAGGGAAGACGAAGTCCATGTTGCAGCCCGTGAAGAAGACGACGCGCATCTTCGGATTCTGCGGGTTGTCCTTTTCGAGCGCCTTGGCGCGGTCGCGGAACGGCGTATCGGCGATGGCGGGAAGACTGCGGTTGTCCGTCATCTTCGCGAAGAACAGAGGCAGATGGCGGATGAACTTGCCGCTTGTCATCGGCTTCTGCGCCTTCGCGCCGATCCTCAGAAGCGTATGGAATACCTTGCGGTTCGTGAGGATGTTCTGGAACACCGTCTTTTCTGCAAACGGCATGCCGTTTTCCTTCACGTTCCTCGAGCGCAGCTCATCGATGATGTCCGGGATGGGGATCTTGCCCGGGCAAATCTGCACGCACTTGCGGCAGCCTATGCAGAGATCGCTGAACTTCGAGAAATCCTTGAGACCGTTGTCCAAAAGACCCGTGAGAATCGCCCCGATACCGCCCGAGTAGATATGCCCGTAGACGTTGCCGCCGACGAGTGTCCAGATCGGACATACGTTGAGGCACGAGGCGCAGCGCACGCACTGATAGACCTCGTTGAGCTTGGGGTCACGCGCAGCGTCCAAACGGCCGTTGTCCAAGAGGATGACGTAGAGCTTACGATCTTCCTCGACCCACTTGCCGTCCTTCTTGTAGATGACGGGCGTCGGACCCGAGATGAACGTCTCGTAGCTCGTCGCTTTCTGGCACGTGCCGTTGCGCGGCAAGAGGCGCAGGATCTTGGAAATATCTTCAACCTTCGGAATGAGCTTTTCGTAGCCAATGAGGACGACGTTGATGCGCGGCAGTGTCGTCGTGATGCGCGCATTTCCTTCGTTCGTCACGAGACCGGTCGCACCGTTCTCGGCGACGCCGAAGTTCGCGCCCGTGAAGCCAAGATCCGCCTGCATGAACTCCTCTCGCAGCACTTGGCGCGCCGTCTGAACCATGAAGGGGATGTCGCTCGGAATGTCCTTCTTCAGTTCCTTGGAGAAGAAGCCCGCGCACTGTTCGCGATTCAGATGAATCGCCGGCATGACCATGTGCGACGGGTGCTGTCCCGCGACGGAAAGCATCCATTCGCCCAAGTCCGTCTCACGGATGTGAATGCCGTGCGCCTCGATGTCTTCGTTGAGGCGGATTTCCTCACTCGCCATGGACTTCGACTTGACGATGCGCTTGACATTGTTCTCTTTGCAGATCTTGAGGAGATAGTCCTTGACTGCCTGCCCGTCCTTCGCACGGTAGACCACGCCGCCGCGCTCACGAACGGCAGCCTCGAACTGGTCGGCGAGCTGGTCGATGTGCTGCACGGCATCGTGCTTCATCGCGCGCAGATCCTCGCGCAGAGCCTCGATGTCATACCCTTCGTACGACTTCAGGCGAGCGCCCGGATACTGCTCGGCGAATTTGCCGAGAGCGCCGCGAAGAATCGGATCCTCAAGCTTTTCGTTGATTTCCTTGCGCAGATCGCGTGCCATCAGCCCTCACTCCCTTCCATGTTCTCGATTGCAATGACGAAGAAGCGGCTCGGGCCATGAACGCCGAGCGTCAGCACGCGCTCGATGTCCGCCGTGCGCGACGGTCCCGTGATGAATCCGACGTAGCCGCGCTTGTAGACGCGCGAGATGATCTTCAAAGCCGTCGTGAGGTTTTCCGTCATATAGTTTGCATTGATGTATACGGCATGTACCGGCGGCAGCATGCCCGTGACGCGCGCCTCATAGGAGTAAGTATCGACACAGACGCCGCCCGTCTCGCCGACGCCGAACTCCGCGACGGAAAGACCGAGGTCGGCCGTCGGCGCATTCTCCGCAATCTCGAACTTGTCCGTATAAATCGGCACTTCGGGCGTGGAAAGCTCCTCGTAGATCTTCTTGATGCCCGCATTGTTGTCGCCGCACGTCGCGATGACCTTCTTACACTCAAACTCCTTGATGAGTTCCGCCGTCTTCGCCTTCGCCGCTGCCAGATCCTTCACGCGAAAGACTTCCGCAGAAGCCAACGTGGCGTTTTTCTCAAAATCGTCCCAATATTTCGCATCGATGAGTTTGTCATCGAACGCTTCCTTGGGCCAATCCTGACAGATTTTCAGCATGGTCCATCCTCCTTGATTAAATTGTCTTAAAAATAAATAGTATATATTATTTCTTAAGAAATCCCCTTCTCCCGTGCTTGCCGCTCAAGATCGTGCAGGAGGCGGCCCGCACGGCGCTTTTCGCAGCAAGGCGGGAAAAGGGGCTTTCATAAGCTGGATTGTACATCGGGAAGCGCTGCTTTCAGCTGCAGCTTCCACAAAATTTCATCATTCAGTCGCCAAAGGCGTAAATGCGCCTTGACGGCAGCTCCTTAGAAAAGCTTCGTCGGGTTCAGAATGCCCTTCGGGTCGAAAGCCTTCTTGATGCCGCGCATGAGCTCGATCTTCTCAGGTGCATAGTTCTCGCCCATGTAGGACATCTTCGCGAAGCCGATGCCGTGCTCGCCGGAAACGAGACCCTTGAGCTCACGAGCCTTCTTATACATGCGGTCCATGGCCTCTTCAAGGTTCTTCTTCCACTGCGCATCGTTCATATCGTCGCGCAGGATGTAGATATGGAGGTTGCCGTCGCCCGCATGGCCGAAGCTCTTGATGCGGATGCCCATGTCCTCGCGCACCTGATGCACGTATTCCACGAATGTGTTGACGCAGTCACGCGGCACAACGCAGTCGACCTCATCCATCTCCGTCGTCGAGCCTTTGATCGCCTCAAGGAACGCACCGCGCGTCTTCCAGATCGGCGTCTCGCGCTCTTCCGTATCGGCGATGAAGAGATCGATCGCGCCCTGGTCGAGGCAGATCTTCGCGACGTCGTCATAGTAGCCCGAAATCTCCTCCGTCGAGTTGCCGTCAAACTTCAGCAGCAGATAAGCATCCGCCGTCTTGTCGGGGAACTTCATGCCGAGGAACTCTTCAGCGTCCATGATGACTTCGCGCTCCATGAACTCGACGGCCGTCGGGATGACCTTCGACTTCATGATAATGGGTACCGTATCGATCGCATGCTTCAAGGTCGGGAACGGCACGAGCAGCGTGACCGTCTTCTTCGGCAGCGGGATGAGCTTCAGCGTCGCCTTCGTGACGATGCCGAGCGTTCCCTCCGAGCCGATGATCATGTCCTTGATGTCGTAGCCCGTCGAGTTCTTGACGACCTTGCCGCCGAGGTTCATGACCGTGCCGTCCGCCATAACGACTTCCAGGGCGCGCACATAGTCGCGCGTGACGCCGTACTTGACGGCGCGCATGCCGCCGGCGTTCGTCGAGATGTTGCCGCCGATCGTCGCGGACTTCTCGCCCGGATCGGGCGGATAGAAGAGTCCATGCGGCTCGACGTAAGCATAAATTTCCATGATGAGCACGCCCGGCTCGACCGTCAGCGTGAGGTTCTTGTCATCAAGCTCAAGGAAGTGGTTCATGAGCGTCGTATCGATCATGACGCCCTTGTGCACGGCGACGGCTGCGCCGACGAGTCCCGTGCCGGCGCCGCGCGGCGTCACAGGCAGGTTGTTGTCGTAGCAGTATTTCATGACCTTGGAAACTTCTTCCGTCGAGAGCACGCGCACGACGACGTCCGGATAGTGCGCCTCGGCGCTCAGCTCGTCATGGCTGTACTCTTCCTTGATCTCATCCTTCCAAAGAAGGCGCTCGCGCTCAACGATCTGGGCAAGAGCCTCGAAGTCTTTTTCGTCGAAAGTCTTGTAGTTACTCATGCTACAACGGCCTCCCCTTTCTTGATCTTTTCGATCAGCTGCGGAACGATCTCATAGATGTCTCCGACGATGGCGTAGTTCGCCACATCGAAGATCGTAGCCTTCGGATCCGAATTGATGGCGATGATGTTTTCCGAGTTGTTCATGCCGGCGACGAACTGAATCGCGCCCGATACGCCGCAGGTGATGATGAGCTTCGGGCGAACCGTGCGGCCCGAAAGACCGATCTGATGCTTCGCATCGAACCAGCCGCTTTCCATCATGGGACGCGTGCAGGCGACCTGTGCGCCCAAGAGCTCTGCCAGCTCCTCGATCATCGCGAGGTCTTCCTTCTTCTTGACGCCGCGGCCTGCGACGACGAGAATCTCGGCGTTCTCGATGCTCTGCTCCTTCGGCTTCTTCGTCGTGCCGTGCACTTCGACGCGGTTCTTGAGCTTCTCGGGCGCCACCGTGAACTCCTCAACCTCGCCGGAAAGTTCCGCGCTCCTCTCGGGAGCGTTCATAATCTTATAGCGTACCGTGCACATCTGAGGACGATGGTTCGGCGTATGAATCTCCGCCATGATGTTGCCGCCGAATGCCGGGCGAATCTGGACGAGATCCGTGTTTTCCTTCATGTCGAGAATCGTGCAGTCCGCCGTGAGTCCCGTCTTGAAGCGGGCAGCGATGCGCGGCGCAAGCTGACGGCCGACCGAGGTCGCGCCGACGAGGATCGCCGTCGGCTTCACCTTGTTGATGAACGCTTCAAATGCCGACGTGTACGTCTCGATCTTGAAATACTTAAGCTCGGGGTTGTCGCAACAGAACACCTTGTCCACACCATAGTGCCTGAGTTCATCGACGCGTCCCTTGATGTCGCTGCCAATGAATACTGCATACACAGGATGGTTGATTTTTGCCGCGAGTTCCTTCGCCTTGCCGATAAGCTCGAATGTGACGGGGTGAATTGCGCCTTCCTCATGCTCGACGTAGACGGCGATGCCCTTCCAATCGTCCTTGTTGACCGAGGGCTTCACTTCATCCTCAACGAACTCCATGACGCCCGCAGGGCCTTTCTTCACGCACAGCTTACAGAGCTTGCAGCCCGCATTGATGTCCAGCTTGCCGTCCTTTTCTTCAAGCGCGTTGAACGGGCAGACGGCGATGACTGCCTCCATAATCTCCGCGCTGGTGATTTTATCTTGATGGACAATGAGTTTCCCCATGTGCATTTCCTCCAGTTCTTGTTCGACTCCCTCCAAGGCGCGTCTTTCGCGTCATGCGGGCAGTTTCTTCGACTTGGTTCAAACAAATCAGGCGATGAACTTCTTCTTCTTCAGCATGCCCATGATCTTGTCCGTGATCTCTTCTGCTGTGCCCGTCCACGAAACCTGCTCTTTGTCGGATGTCGGCGGGAAGATGCGGCTGACCTGCGTCGGCGAGCCGTTCAAGCCGTAATGGTTCTTGTCCTTGTCCGCCATGTCCTGGAGCGTGAACATTGGGATTTCCTTCGTCTCCGTCGCCTTCTTCTTGAGGTACGACGGCAGGCGCGGCTGCACGATGTCCTTCTGCACCGTGATGAGGCACGGGAACTTCACCTTCAAATGTTCGATGTCCTGCGCCATCTCCATGTCGACCAGGAGACCGTCGCCCTCGACGCCCTTGATCTTCTTGACGTTGCAGACACTCGGCAGATCGAGCGCCTCGGAGACCTCAGGGCCGACCTGCGCCGTATCGCCGTCCGTCGTCTGCAGGCCGCAGATGATCAGATCGAACTTGCCGAACTTCTTGATACCCTGCGAAAGCGTGTAGCTCGTCGCGAGGACGTCCGCGCCGCCGAACGAACGGTCAGAGATGATCGCACCTTCGTCCGCACCCATGGCGAACGCTTCGTAAATGACGGCCTTCGCCTGCGGCGGTCCCATCGTGATGACGCTCACGCGCCCACCATACTTTTCCTTGAGAAGCAGGCCGCACTCGAGAGCAAACAGGTCGTACGGGTTCATCTTGGAATCAGCGCCGTCGCGCTTCAAGACGCCCGTCACCGGATCGACTTCAACCTTGTTCGAGCCCGGGACTTGTTTGATACATACGAGAATTTCCACAATTACCCCTCCGTTTATGATGATATCGCTTAAAGCCCTACCTCGTTTATGATACTATAAACCTGCACAATAGGCAATAAGATTTTTCTGGTTTTTTTCGGAAAAATTCTGCTTTTCACGTGTTTTCTCTTGCCTATGGCGCAAAAAAATAGGGCTTTCCCGCCTTGCGCCTTATTGTATTCGCTATGCGCGACGAAAATCCTTCTTTAGAAAATAATTTCTTTTTATCGAGAGATAAATTTAATATAATCACATCGGCACATGAAAAAGGAGCTGCTGTACGGCAATTTCCGCACAGCAGCCCCGCCTGTCCTCTACCACTTTTCCTTCCAGCCAAAAGAGGCGCGTTTGCCCTCGGCGTCGTAGATCTCGATCGGCGAGAGCGTCGTCTTGCCGTCCTTCTTGCGGAACATCTCGGCGCGTGCACGGTAGCCGTCACCGAGATCGATCTCAAGGTTGCCGAGCCGAAGGTCGTGCCACGCACTGTCGAAAGTACCCGAAAGGCTCGCAAACGGTACGACCCAGCGATACGTCCCCGCGCCCGAGCGAAAACTCCCACTGTACTTCGTGCGCCGCGAGTTTCCCGACGAGTGAATCGTGAGGTCAAGCTCCACCTTGCAGTCGAGCCATGCACTCGGGAAACCTTCCGACGCTTCCAATCCCTCGCCTTTCCCGTAAAGATTCCAATAGCGCGTGTCGAGGTCGTAGTCGCCGTAAGCGTACAGCTTGCCGCCGAAGACGTCCGCCGTGACGTCCGTGAAGTCAAGGCGAGCGTCGTGCCAGCGCACCGTCCCCTCAACGTTTCTGAACTCAATGCCCGGGATACGGAGCTTCTTCATGCGCACGAAGCCTTTGCCCTCCATCGCTTCCAAAGGCCCGGTGAAACGCACGGAGAGCGTCATCTTGTCGCGAATGTCCATGCCGAATCCCAACGAGCTCGGATCGACCTCGCTGACGAGCACGGAAATGTCGGCGACAGGGCGATCCGCCTCGCGCATATCGACCGCGCCATTGAGCGTCATTCCGATGCCCTTCATCGTGCCGCCGAGTCCCACGACCGATCCCTTGACAGCGACTTCTTCTGACGTGTTGATGTCGGCATGTACTTCCATGCCCTGCAGCAGGTAATGGCGGCGACGATAGAAAAGCTCACCGCGGCAGTTCGTGAGATCGAGCTTCAGGCGCAGCTTCTTGCCCTCGCGGTTGAAGTTTTTCAGGCGCTCCTTCATCGCCTCCTTCCTCTTGGCTCGCGCTGCCTCGCCGAGCGCCTTGAGCTCCGCCTCCGTCATGCCTTCGCGCCTCGCTCTGCGTTCTTCGGCGCGTTCCTTTTCCTCGCGCTCCTTCTCCTTGAGTCTTGCCTCCTCCAACGCGTCAAGTTCCGGCGAATGGCTCAGGAAATCGAACTGCATGTCGTCGTCCAAGGCCATCGAGAGCACGGCGCCGTCCAAGGTCAGCTCCTGAATCGTCGTCGACTTCAAATTGCCCGTGAGGACATCGTAGGGACGCGCACGAAAACTGCCGCGCGGCACAAAAAGGATCGTATTGCCCTCCAGATCCTTCCAGTCGAGATTTTCAAAGCGCACCTCCCCGAAGACGTTCGCATGCAGCTTCTCTACCGTCACCGTGCCGCGCAGCATCGTCTGCTCGGTCATCGCATGGTTGAAGATCAGCGCGGCGCTGCGGCTCAACACGAAAAGGTCGGCAAAAACGAGAATCGCGGCGAGAAACATCGCCGCGATCAGACCTCGAATTATCTTTTTCCTGCTTGCTGTAAAGCGCAGCATCAGGCGAGAACCTTCTGCAGGTACGCCTTGATCTCATCCCCGTCCTCCATCTTCATGACATCGGCGAGGATCTCCTTTGCCTGCACAGCGGAAACGGCGCGCAGCTTTTCCTTGACGCGCGGGATCGACGGCGCGCTCATGCTGAGCTCGGTCAGCCCCATCGCCATCAAGAGGACGGCAGCGTAGGGATCGCTCGCCATCTCACCGCACATGCCGCACCATATCCCATTGTCCTTCGCGGCGCGCGCCGTGCGCTCGACGAGGCGCAGGACGGCGGGATTGAAGTGATTGTAGAGGTAGGCGATGCTCGAATTGCCGCGGTCGACAGCGAGCGTGTACTGCACGAGATCGTTCGTGCCGATGCTGAAGAAATCGACGTACTTCGCAAGCTCGGGCGTCATGACGGCCGCCGCCGGCGTCTCGACCATGATGCCGACCTGCACGTTCTCGGAGAATGCCTTGCCCTCGTGCGAAAGCTCCAGCTTCGCCTCGTCAACAAACTCCAGAACCTTCTTGAACTCCGCGACATTGATGACCATCGGCGCCATGATCGCCGCCTTGCCGTAAACGCCGGCTCTCAGGATCGCCTTGAGCTGCGGCAGGAAGAGATCCCTTCTCTGCAGACTGATGCGAAGCGCACGGTAGCCGAGGAACGGATTGTCCTCGGGAGGAATATTGAGGTACGGCAGCGGCTTGTCGCCGCCGATGTCCATCGTGCGGATCACGCAGATCTTGCCGCCGCATTTTTCAACGGCTTCCTTGTACGCCTTGAACTGATCGTCCTCTGTCGGGATGTCCTGCCTGCCCATGAAGACGAATTCCGAGCGAAACAGTCCGACGCCCTCCGCGCCATAAGTGAGCGCCGCGTCCACGTCCATGTGGTTGCCGATGTTGGCGCAAAGCTCGACGCGCACGCCGTCCGTCGTGACAGCTGGCAGAGGTGCAAGCTCGGCGTAGTACGCCTTGCGCTCCTCCTGCTGCTTGATCTTCTCGCGATAGTCCGCCAACGTCACCTCGTCGGGGCGCACGAGGATATCGCCGCGCTCGCCGTCGATGACGACGCGTGCGCCATCGGGGATCGCGGCAAGCCGCTCGCCGATGCCGACGACCGTCGGAATCGCGCGCGCCTTGGCGATGATGACGGCATGGCATGTCGTGCTTCCCTGTCCCAAGATCACGCCTGCGATCTTGTCCGTCGGGATGTTGGCGATGACGGACGGCTCGATCTCGTGCCCGCAGAGGATCACGGGATCGTCGCCGATCTCCGGCTCCTTGACGCCGAGGATGTATTTGGCGATGCGCTTGCCGACATCGCGGATGTCGGTGGCGCGCTCGCGGAAATACGGATCGTCCATCTGCTCAAAAATTGCCGCTTGTTCCTTCGCCGTGTCGAGCACCGCCAGAGGAGCATTCGCGAGCGTTTCGATCTTCGTGTGCATCGTCTCTTCCATCATCGGATCCTGGGCGAGCATGCGGTGCGCTTCAAGAATAGCCGCCTGCTCCGCCATCCCCTTCGCCTGCAGCGTCTTGATATTCTCCTGCAATACGGCGACGACAGCCTTGATGGCATCCTTGATTTTCTGGTTCTCAATGTCCTTGTTGCCGGGCGTATATCCTTTAAGGTGGCCGTCAATGTTCTGTCCTGCCATCATGATCGTGCCGATCGCAATGCCGGCGATGACGCCCTTGCCGCGCAAACTTTCTGCCATATGCTTCTCCCCCATTCATGGATCGTTCAGATGTCGCACAACGATTTTGATGAGTCCTTATAAAAAAGCTCCGGGGCATAAACGAACATCTCCCCGGAGCTTCCCTGATTACTCCTCGCCGAACTTCGTTACGATAAGTTCCTTGAGAGCCGCCACAGCATCCGCCTCATCGGGGCCGTCCGCCTCGATCGTGATTTCCGTTCCCTTGGCAAGTCCCAGGCTCATGAGCATGAGGATGCTCTTGGCATCCGCCGTCTTGCCCTTAGCCTTGACCTGCACCTTGGACTTGAATTTTGCAGCCGTCTGTACAAAAACGGAAGCCGGACGCGCATGGATTCCCGTCTTGTTCTCAATCGTCAATGTTGCCTCTGTCATCTGAATCTCTCCTTACCAAAAAAACAAAGCAAAACCTCATATCACCAAAACAGCGCAGCTTCCAACAAGATGCACTGTTCCGTGAATCTTATTCAATGTATAATATTCGCCGTCCGTCCGACATTCCCTTTTTGCAGAGAAAAATTTATCAAGAGACTTTAACGAAGCAGTTTTTCAAAAACTGCGGCAGGAATTCAAGGATACGCGTCGAAATAGCTAATGTCAGGGGTTCTGCAAGCAGCCCCCAGCCCCTGCGGACGCAAAGGCGTCTGCGGAAAAACTTATCGAAACGAAGCGTGGTGATAGGTATTGACGTTTTTCCTGCTTGCTGCTGCCATCATGGCGGCGAGTATCCTCTTTCTTCACCGAATCGCCATTTTCTTTGACTGTCCCATCAAGTACAAACCCTTGATTCTCTGTGCAGTCATGGCCTTCCTCGTGAACTTTGCGACGCTCAACATCTCATCCTTCCTGACGGCAACGCATTATGCAATCATCCTCATCTTCGTACTTGCAGCCTCCTTGGGCGTCACCTTTTACAACGCCCGCCTGCTGAAGAAGGAACGTCTTGCAGCTTCTGCCAGTATACGCGGCGAGCCTGAAGCGGAGGAAGCCGACGAAACCACTGCCGACGAGACGACAGCTGACGAAGTTGACGCAGTCGAGGCGATTGCTGTAGAAACTGCCGACGATGCCGAGGCGACTGAGGCGACTGCTGAAGAATCTGCCGACGAAGTCGAGGCGGCTGAGGCAACTGCTGAAGAAGCTGCCGACGAAGTCGAAGCGGCTGAGGCGACTGCCGAAGAAGCTGCCGACGAAGTCGAAGCGGCTGAGGCGACTGCCGAAGAAGCTGCCG
>ERZ773022.659-NODE-659-length-26624-cov-27.735820_pt1 | contig 26624 bp, 16 predicted proteins | sample MGYA00580839_ERZ773022 | MGnify/ENA primary metagenome ERZ773022 (study PRJEB29015, sample SAMEA2738020) | human oral metagenome | biome: human oral; feature: human-associated habitat; material: dental | place: China | collected 2044 ... | reverse complement strand
AGGTGATACCACACTGAAAAGAACTGCATCAGGCTGTGTTGAACGCTCAATAAAGAGAGTGGCAGCTTATTGCAGAGTTAGTACGGATACCGAAGATCAGATTAACAGCTATAATTCTCAGGTAGAACACTACACAGAATTTATACAGAAGAATAACGAGTGGACTCTTGCCGGAATATATGCTGACGAAGCGATAACAGGAACACAGGTTGATCGAAGAATTGACTTTCAAAGGTTGATAAATGACTGTATGAATGGCGATATAGATATGATAATTACAAAGTCTATATCAAGATTTGCGAGAAATACATTAGATACCTTAAAGTATGTAAGAAAGCTGAAAGAATTTAATGTTGCAGTTTTTTTTGAAGAAGAAAACATAAACACCTTAACAATGGACGGTGAGTTGCTTTTAACAATTTTAAGTTCAGTTGCTCAACAGGAAGTAGAGAACATTTCAGCCAATGTCAAAAAAGGTTTGAGAATGAAGATGGAAAGAGGAGAAATGGTCGGCTTTCAAGGGTGTTTAGGCTATGACTATGATCCGGAAACTAAAAGCATTTCTATCAATGAAAAAGAAGCTGAGATTGTAAGATATATTTTTAGAAGATACATTGAAGGTGTTGGCGGTATGGTAATTTCCAGAGAACTGGAAGAACAAGGATATTTATCGCCAAGAGGAAATAAAAGATGGACTGAAACAACTGTTTTAGGAATCATAAAAAACGAAAAATATAAAGGGGATCTTATGATGGGAAAGACCTATACGGTTGATCCTATTTCAAAGAGAAGATTGGATAATTTCGGAGAACAGGATAAGTTTTATATAGAAAACCATCACGAGCCAATCATTTCGGAAGAAGATTTTGAAAAAGCTCAAGGTATTAGATTAAGAAGGTCAAAAAACAGAAATACTGTTGCCAATAATGGTGGTAAAAGAGAAAAGTATTCAAGAAAATATGCTTTTAGCAGTATGCTTGAATGTGGATTTTGCGGTCATAATCTTTCAAGAAGAAATTGGCATTCGAGTTCAGAATATACAAAAGTTATATGGCAGTGTGTCAATGCCACTAAAAACGGAAAGAAGTATTGTCCACATAGTAAAGGGATTGAAGAAGAAGCAATAGAAAAAGCATTTATGGAAAGCTATCGTCAGGTATGCCATAATAATGTGGAAATTACCAATGAATTCCTTAAAACTGTGGAAGAAGAATTGAAAGACAACAGTTTAGCTAAAGACCTGAAGAAGATAACAAATCAACTTGATAAGATACTAAAGAAAGAAAAGGATCTTGTTGAGTTAAGACTGAATGAGTCAATCAGCATGGATATATATCAGGACAAGTATAATGAAATAGCTATTAGTAAAGAGAAACTACTTGCAGAAAAGAGGACTTTAGAGGTAACACTTACCGATGAAAAAGCATTGAAGAAAAGGCTTGAGGGATTTAAAAAATTACTTGAATCCAATAAATATCTTGAGGAATTTGATAGAGCTGTATTTGAAAGTATAGTGGATAAAATCATCATTGGTGGAACTAACGATGAAGGCGAAATTGATCCTGCAATGATTACTATCATATACAAGACCGGGAAAAAAGATTCTCAGGACGGGAGATTATTTAAGAGCAGAAGAAAAAATGCTAAGGAAGTCAATGAGAAAGCTGACAGTAAATTGTATCCTCAATCAAGCGACGAGGTTAATAATTTGTGTTCCTATCCTATGGACAACACATTGTGAGACGGTAGCATTATAGTCCAAACTTAATTAAGGGAAACATTAGATTAGTAAACTACACCTCTATATCTTGAGGATGAGATGTGTAATTATAGTATGGATTTAAAGAAGATCATTGCTAAAAATGAGAAAGAAGGATATTATGCGAGAAATGAGAATTATTCAAACATTGACAGAGTATCAAATGATTAAAGAGAAAGAGAAGTTTAGTTTATTTTTGTTTGGTTCACAGGCTTGTGCTCCGTGCAAAGCACTTAAGGAAAAAATTACAATTTGGAGTGGGACACATCCTCAAGTGTTCACTGGCTATGTATCAATAGATAATAATATCTCACTTGCAGGACAGGAAAATATCTTTGGTACACCAGCAATACTTGTTTTTGTTGAAGGGAAAGAAACGATACGAAAAATTGGATATTTCAGCCTTGAAGAAGTGTTTACCGCATTGGATAGATATATATCATACAGTGATTAAAGTAAGCCAAACTTATTTTGTTATCAAAGAAATTATCAGAATTAAAGAAAAAAGTTAATATTTGATGAATTATTTATTAATATTTGGAGGTTTGTAGATGTATATATTGGAATTATATCAAAATAATTATTCAAAAGATTTAGTAGTATTTGATTCTTTAGAAGAAGGAAAAGACTTTGTATCAAAAATACCTGGATATACTATAGAAAAAGAAGATAATATAGAATATGAATATTTTAATCCTAAAAATATTCCTAAATATATAGAAATTATCTATAATGAAAATATTGTTCCTTTATCTAGATTTATGTTTGACTCTGAAGAGAATGTTGAAATTATTTGGAAAGAAATTTTTAATCTATCAATCACAAAAGATAAAATTATAGCAGGATATTCAAAAATAGATGCTTATGTAATTAACAACGAAGAAGTAAAAGCTTATATTGAAGAAAGAGAAACTAAATACAATATGATAAAATATTTCTTAGAAACAAATGGCTATGAAGTAGATAGAAGCTTTTTCGGAAGTGAAGATGGCGAAGCAATTATATACAGAAAAAAAGAAACCAAAGATTGGCACTTTCTATGTCACTTAGATCCAGGATTCTTAGATATAGAAGATTTGGAAGAATATGTTAAGGAAATAATAGGAGATTTATTGTAAGGAAAAATAATCTTAAAGTTGTAGATTATAGGTAATTATTATAAAAAATTATAATAATGAAGGATGAAAATAAAAAAACATCAAATTTTTATGTAATGAAAAAATTAATAAAAGATTCGCTTAGGTATTCTCAGATAATTTAAAAATATAATGAAATTTCATACATATAGAATATTTGCGTTTGTAATGTGTTAGTTTAACTGAAACTCACAATTTGCAACAATTAATGGTTTTGAAAAATGAAATACATTAAAATCAATTATTATTAAAACCAAGATTAGTAAGATGAGAGTTAAAAAATATAATTGAGTTTGCTAATCAAGAAATATGAAGAAATATATTAAGAGGTAACGGTAAGATGGATTGGACAAAATTTAATAATCATGGAGAATCAAATAATCATGCGTTTGAAGTTATGTGTAATTTGCTCTTTGAATATTGGTGCAAGAAAACATATGGAGAAGAATTGGTTCAGTTTGCATTCGTAAATGGAGATGGTGGAGATGGTGGTGTTGAATCATATGGAATTTTAACGAATGGAGATGTCATTGCTGTACAGTCTAAATGGTTCCGTAAAAAAATTGAAATAGCTCAAATTAATCAGATTAAAAGTTCTTTTCAAACTGCAGTGAAAGTTCGTTCAAATATAAAAAGATATATTGTTTGTATTCCTAGAAATTTAGGATCTAAGAAAATTGTTAAAGGGGAAGAAATTACAAATAATGCTGAATCAGATAGATGGGAACAATTTGTTTCGAATTGTAAATTATCTAATCCAAATGTAGAAATAATTCTTTGGGATGAAACAACAATACAAGAAAAATTAATCCAGCCAGAAATACAAGGTATTTATAAATATTGGTTTGAAAACACTGTCATTTTTGATAATTTATTTACTAATTCGTATGAAAAAGTAGTTAATGGCTGGGCTAAACTAAAATATATTCCTGAGATTCACACTGCTGGATATATTCATAAACATTTAGAGCATTTTTTAGGTAGTAATGAATTGACTATATTTCGACTTAAAAAAATGTGTGCCTTTATAGAAAGATTAAAATTCTTATTACGTGCATATGAAGATTTATTGGAATTAGGATTACCTAATACTACCAAAGACTTGAAATGTAAAATTCAGATGGATTTACCGATTTTAAACAAATGGTTGAATATTTTAGAAGGTAATAAGGATGCTGTTAAAAATGGTGGAAGAACTAATTTTATAACAGAAGACTTAGAATTGAATTGTTGTCTTGAAGATATAAAAGATAGTCCATTACGATTTGGAAAGTATTTTCATTTTCATGATGTAGAAAAACTGTTAGAAAATATTGATAATAAATTTCTTGAACTTAGGGAATTACTTAATAATGTTAATAATAATAAAATTATATTTTTGGGTCTACAAGGTACTGGTAAAACAGCAGGATTAGTAGCTGAAGCTGATATGTTTTTAAGTAATAGAATACATATTCCAGTTATTATACACGCAAAAGATTTTTCGGAAGGAGATTCTTGGGCTTCGATGATAATAAGTTCGTTAGGTCTTGAAACTACTTGGAATGAAATAGAACTATTTGAAGCATTACAGAATGCCGCCTTTTTAAGGGCATACAATCATAATAGAACATTTTTTGTTGAACCAAAATGTGTAATTATGGTAGATGGAGTTGATGAGTCGCCTTCATGGAAGTTTTGGAAGGACAAGATTAATGAAACAGATGCTTATTTGAAGACATTTTCAAGAATTAAGTTTGTCTTTTTTTCAAGACCGTATGTGTTTTCAGAATATCAAAAATTACCATATAAAAATATATTTTATTTTCTCCCTCCTACAGGAGATGGAAAACTAGAGGAAGTGTGCGACAAATATTTTTCGGCTTATAGAATTGATATTGGAAATAATTTTTGGATTAAGCAGAATTTGAAATCTCCAGTAGCTGTAAAATTATTTTGCGATAAATATCGCGATCAAAAAATAATATCTTTACCTAAAAATACAGTTGTATTAACTGAGTTGTATAATTCAAAAATTTCATATTTAGAGGAATGTTATAGTACGAGTCATCCAGGAGTGAAAGGTTTAAAAGCAATTCATACATCACTAATAGAATTAGCAGAATTATTTTCAAAAAGTAAATCTATTCGATTTGATGATATATACGATAAAGTATCAATTCGATTAAAAGATACCTTGAGTGAAATATTAGATTTTCTTACGAACGAAGGCTTTTTGTATACCTTCATTAAACAGACAGATGATTTTTCTAAGCCAGAAATTTATTATTCTTGGGGTATGCAACCAGCATTTGATTATTTAATAGCTCAAAAAATCTATAAAGATTTGAATGCTGGTGAAATTGTTGAAATTAATGATACAGATGGTATATTTCAAATGCTCTCACTTATTTCTATTGAAAAAGGAAAACTTATAACAGAATATACAAATGTTAAGATTAATAATCAGGAAGCTTTTGAATTGATTTGCTATGCTTTAGCTAATTGTTCAGTAGATGTTGCTGAGAAATATTCGAAATATTTTAAAAAAATAATGGGATATTCTGTGGCAGAATTTAGAGAAATATTCAATAATGTGATATTACCTGTTTTAAGAATTGACAATCATCCATTGGGATCAGTTTTATTAGACGAATTTCTAAGAAAATTTAATAATTCTGCAGAACGAGATATATGGTGGTCTATACCATCATGCTTGAGAGATTGCTATGATGCAGAATGGTATGCATATACCGAACTAGATTTTGAAAATATTAATATTGATAATATAGATAAATATAATGCAGCTCCTTTGACTTTAGCTTGGAGTTTAGCATCCGTAAATAATAAAGTACGACAAAGCGGCAGACTTAAATTGACTGTATGGGGAATTTCACAACCACTGGAATTTTGGAAACTATTTGAAAAATTTGTTGATATAAATGATACGCAAATTTTAGAAGACATGTTTGCTATTGCATATGGGATTGCGTTGTATCAGTTTGTTTGTGAAGAATACTTAAATACAGCTTCTCACTGGATTTTAGATAATTTGTTTAGTAAAATAGGGTTAAGCAAATATGAAAATGTAGTCTTGAGATATTACGGTACGGGAATTGTTAAAATTGCGACTGCGAAAGGAATATTAAAATCTGACAAACTTAAAATAGTGATTCCGCCATATAACTACGAACCTGAGTGCATAGAAATTTATAAAGAAGCATTGAATTCTGGTCGTATGGAAGGTTATAAAGCTATAGATTATGATTTAGCAAGATATGTTCTTTGTGATCACTTAGATTGTTTTTTTAGAAAAGATTATGATACAAAAGATTATCATGAAGAAGCTAAAAATTATATAGAAAAATATAAGGATAAATATGAACTTTCTGAATTGAAAATTGAAGGTATTATCATTGCTAGCACATATCAATTTCTTTTGGATCAAGGGTGGAATCCAGATAAATTCTGGCTTTCAAACGATAAAGTTAAGAGAAGTGTTGATTGTGCAATAAGTGGGACTTATTATTCTGCAACTCATGGACAGATGAGTCAAGTTATGACAGTAGCCGAAAAGAATGTGTGGCTTGCAAGACATAAACTAGAGGCTATCATTGCAAATGAGATTCCTTTGTGTGAAGATTATAGAACTTTTAAATTTATTGAAGATTATTCTCAGTTAGAAAATTTTGTTAATACATATCAAGATTATGCTAATACAATAAATAGAAAGAAAACACATAATTGGTTTAACGCAGAACTGTTAGCAGCACCATCTTTTGAAATTATTGATAAGGATAAAATTGAAAGTTGGATGAATGAAGAATCTATTCCCCTGTTTGATAAATGGCTTTCTGATTATAGTGGGGAGGTTCTTTTAAGTACATATACAAATGTAAAAAATGAACTGTGTGGTATAGAAGAATCTGTATGGATTAGATCTGGTGTTGTTAAAAATAATGATTTTCCAAAATTGTTAATTGAAATTGAAAAATATTTTGATGGTAGAAGTGAAATGGTTAATGTTACTGATTTTTGCGCATATCAAGATTGTCGATGTTATTGTACCCCTCAAGAAGCTTGTTTAGTTCATTCTGCGCGAGAAATCAACAGTTATTTGTTGATTCCAGAATCTGATGGTAATATTGAGGTAAATAAACTGCTAGGAGAGTGTTTAAGTGCTAGCGAGTTTGAAACAGAAAAATATTTTACATTACCATCTAAACTTGCAAGAGAATTAATGGGAATTGTTTATGGAGATGGCTTCACTTATTCGGATAATAGTGGAAATATAATTGCAAGTTACAGTAGTGATGGAGAAAATTTTGGAACTTATCAAAAGACATTGTTAGCTAATGCAGATGTTTTAAATAGAGGATTAGAACATGAAAATTTGCGGTTATTTTGGCTATTTCGTGTTTATAGAGAACCATCTGCTAAAGCGAGAGAACGTTACGAAAAAATTAAGCATAGTACAGATAAAACATATTTTGTATGGAAAGATGGAGGATCTTATAAATATAGAGAACTTTTACCAATAGAGTGTAACAGGAACAATCAGAATATGAAAGTAAGTTCTGATTATAAATCTATACTTGAAAAATTTAGTTATTTAGGAGAAGATAAATTATCTGATTAATGATGGTTTAATTAGTTTGAAAAAAATTATTTGCAAAATATTTTATTTTTAAAGAAAGAAGGTTTATTAATTGAAGAGAGCATACTATTCGAGCTGTGTGAAAGATTTTTTATGTGAAGATATAAATTCTATATTTGGTGAGATAACAAGTAATGACCAATTTTCTGCTGATGATTTACAAAAAAATACTTGGAAAAGTGAAATTGAGATATTAAAAAGAGAATTAACAAATTTTAAAGAAGGCTATTTATTATTTGAATATACTATTCCAAGAATAGGAAAAAGAATAGATAATGTGCTTTTATATAATGGTATTGTTTTTCTTATAGAATTTAAAGATGGAGAAAATAAATATCCTAATTATGCTATTGAACAAGTGATAGATTACGCACTTGATTTAAGTTGTTTTCATAAAGAAAGTCATAATAAATTATTGGTACCTATTCTTGTTTGTACAAGTGCTCCCGAAAAAAACAATGTCATAAAAAAATTAAAAGATAATATTTTAGAGCCTTTGTGTTGTAATGAAAGAAATTTAGATAGATATATATCGGCGGTTTGTAAACATTATATTAAAGATAAATTCGATTATAATGAGTGGATAAATTCATTATATATGCCAACTCCTACAATTATTGAAGCAGCTAAAGCTCTATATATGGGGAATAATGTTGAGGATATTTCTAGAAATGATGCAAGTGCCAAAAATCTTAATCTGACAACAAAAGCTATAAATGAAATAATAGATTATAGTAAAGCTAATAATAAAAAAACTATTTGCTTTATTACGGGAGTTCCTGGCGCTGGAAAAACACTGGCAGGACTAAATATTGCTATTGAGCGTCAAAAGGTAGATGAAAATGAACATGCTATTTTCTTATCTGGAAATGGTCCATTAGTTGATGTTTTACAAGAAGCTTTAGCACGCGATGATGTAGAAAGAAATGGGACTAAAAAAACTGAAGCATTAAGAAAGGCTCATGAGTTTATTCAGATAATTCATCATTTTCGTGATGATGCTATATCTGTAGTCACTCCTCCTATTGAAAGAGTTACTATTTTTGATGAAGCACAACGAGCTTGGGATGAACATAACCTTACTAATTTTATGAAAAAGAAAAAAGGAGTTACAAACTTTAATATGTCAGAGCCAGAGTTTTTAGTTAGTATATTAAATCGTCACAAAGGTTGGGCTACTATTATTTGTTTAATTGGAGGAGGCCAAGAGATAAATAAAGGCGAATCTGCAGGTATATCTGGATGGTTTGATACTTTAAGAAGTGATTTTCCTGAGTGGGAAGTATTTATATCAAATAAAATTAGTGATGAAGAATATTGTAAAGGATATAGTTTTAAAGAAATAACACAAGGTATTAACTATAAAACTATTGATGATTTACATCTTGCAGTATCTTTAAGATCTTTTAGAAGTGAAAATGTATCTGAGTTTGTTAAAGCAGTTTTAGACGTTGAAAAAGATAAAGCAAAGAACTTATATGATAAATTTAAAAAAGATTATTCAATTTGTATTACTAGAGATTTAAGAACGGCAAAAAACTGGGTACAGGAAAAAGCTAAAGGTTCTCAGCGTTATGGAATTACAGCAAGTTCGGGAGCAAAACGACTTCGAAAATATGGCGTATGGGTACAAAATAAAATAAAAGCTCCAAATTGGTTTCTTAATGGAAAAGAAGATGTTAGGTCATCATATTTTTTAGAAGAAACAGCTACAGAATTTGACATACAAGGCTTAGAACTTGACTGGACTATAGTTTGTTGGGATGCAAATTTAAGATTTAATAATGATAGTTTTGATTATTATGAATTTAAAGGAACTAAGTGGCAAAAGGTTAACAATAAAGATAACATACTTTATTTAAAAAATGCGTATAGAGTTCTTTTAACTAGAGCGAGACAAGGAATTATTATTTTTATACCAACTGGAAATGATGATGATAAGACCATGAAATTAGAATATTATGATGGTATATACAATTATTTAAAAGAAATTGGTCTAGAAGAAATTTAGATTTAAACTTAATGGTTATGAAATAGGTGTAAAAAATACTATTACTACTTTCTCGTATATGGTTAACCATAAATCAAAAAAGGAGTAAAATATGAGAATTTCGAGTTTTAATATTAACAAGTTTTGTGGACTTTATTCTGGGACTAAAGGTGCATACTATAATCCTAGAAATATTGATTTTATAACACCTATAAAAGATATTATTAGTAAAGTTTTAAAAACAAAAGATGATATTATTTTTTTACAAGAGTTTTATGATAATAAAAATATAAAAGCAGAAGAGTTTTTTGAAAATAATGGGTATGTTGTTTTTCACAATTCAAAGTTAAAGAGTAATATAAAAAGTCATGTTGTTGCTATAACATTAAAAGATTCTATATGGGAATTAATAAATCCAGACTCTGATGACAAATTGAAAAATAAATTTGTAGCAATGAAATATAATGAATCTCTTAAAATTATAAGCATTCATAATACAGGTGATACAATTAAACAAATGGTAAACAAAGAGTTTAAATAGCATAAGAAACAAGTTATTTTAGGAGATTTTAACGATTCGAGTTGGATAGAAGAGTTACATAATAATAAAAAATTAGAATATAGAGATTTGGTGACAGATGATATGATAACATTTAAGCCAGCACAGTCTACAATAGATAGAATTTTTGTGGCAAAAGAGTATGATAGTAGAAAGATTGTATTTAATGGTATTTTAGAAACATTTACTTCAGACCACAATATATTAACTTTTACTTTGAATATATAATTTTACAATCATAGGTGTAATTTTTTCTTGTGATGATAATAGTACAATTTAATAAAAGATAGTTTGTAGAGTTAAATATTATGTTAGTATGAATGATAATAAATATAATTATAAATCAAAAAGGAATAAAAATGTTAAACAAAATCAAATCACACTGGAACAAATTAAAAACTGAATATGAAAATAGATATAATAAATCTTTTTTAACAGACTTTGAAAGTTCAAAAGAATATCTCGAAAAGATGAAAAGCTATCTTTTGGAAAAGCAAAGTGAATGTCCATCAAATGTAGATGTTATTTGTACTCTTGCTTCTGTTGAGTTGGAACTTAGAGATGATAAATTTGATTATATTGAATTTCTACAAGACTTTTTAAATGAGTTTGAAAATTCTTTAGGAGATATTGATAAAGCAAGAATATATACTAATCTTGCTTTTTGGGATGATTTTTCTAAGGATAGTTTAATGTGTTTTAATAAAGCTAAAGATTTAAATTCTCCATTTGTTGAAACTTATACAGGTCTTGGTCTTTATTATTTTAGTGAATATGAATATTCTAAAGATGAAAAGAACTTATTAATAAGTCATAATTATTTCAAGACAGCAAGAGAAATGGAAGAAAGTTATGTAACTTCTTTAAACTATGCAGTATCCTTATTTGAACTTAAAGAATATGAAAAAGCAAAAGAAATATTTTTAAACTTACTTGAAGTTTATCCTAATAGAATGCGTCTATTGTTGTGTTTGGCTTATTGTGAAGTGTATCTTGGTAATAAAGATGAAGCAATGTCTTATGTAGAGAAAGTAAAACCTGGACAAGATTTAAAATATAATCTAAATACAGATGATATTTCAGAAGACCAAATTATTGATGTCTATTATGCACTTAAAGAGTATGACATGTTTTTAAATCTTTGTGGAGATTGTGTTGAGTACTATTATATCGCAGAATGGGAAGAATATTTTTATGTTCTATGGTTAAAAAATCAAAAGAAAAAATTTTTTAGTCTTGAAGAAAAGAATCGAAAATATTTTGAAGAAGCTATTAATGAAGCTATTGCTGATGAAGACTATGACAGTGAAAAAGAGAAACAAGAAACTATTGCTAGTTGGGAAGAGGATAAAAGAAAGTTTGAGGAAATGATTTTTAGTATAAAGAGTGGAGCTTTAAGACCAGAGATTAAATTGAAGTTATATCCTGAGTATTCGTGTTTTATGGTGGATTGTGTTAGACATAAATTTATTTAATGAATTTCGTTTTATAGGGATAGGAAAGAGGAGATTAATGGATAAACTAATTAATTTTTTGAAAGACAAGATAACTGATAAAATTTCATTGGAGGAAATTGTCAATGTATTCGAACAGATGTGCAATATACCATTTGAAGAAGATATGATTTTATTTGAGACAGGAACATTTACTACTTTTAGAGATGAGCCGATGTTTCAAATTTCTTTAGTTAGACAATTTCCAAATGAAGATGAAGAATTTTATCAAATCCATGTGGATATTTTATATGAGCCTGATAATGAAAATAAAATGATGATTGAGTCAATATGGGATGAAGATTTAAGTGAAAATATATTTACCTATATTAGAAATTCAAAAGTTTTTGCTTACGCGAAAAATAAAAAATATAGTAAAGTGAAAATATGGTGTGATGAAACTTAAATTGGCAACTTTCGTTTTCCGGAGCTGACTATTTAATTGTAAATTTAACAGCGTATTATCTTTTACTAATAAATAAATTATTTTTATGAGGATAAAAAATTAATGCAGAATACACGATTAATACCGACAAATAACACTGGTGATAAAAGAGTTTATTTGGTATAGTATACCTGTATGAATATATAAAAAATTGACAAATAATGGAAATTTTAAATACGGATTTATAAAGCATGTTATATGTAATTAGTAAGAGTATTTACCTGATGGATAGGTATGTATTCTTACCAATTTTTTATAAGAAATACGGAGGATAAAAACAATGAAAAGGTTAGTAAAAAAATCTACGAGTTTAGTTTTGGCTCTACTAATGATGTTCAGTGTATTTGCCGGTGCTACAAAAGTATTGGCCGAAGAAATGCCTGAAAAAGAAAAGAAACTAACAAAAGACAATTATTGGGCTGAGTTAAGTTGGTATAAAGATTCGACTCATAAAGGGGTTATGCCATCTTATTTAAAGGATTATTTTGCAAGTAGTCGTGTAAAATGGGCTAATCGACTAAATGAGTATTCTTTGGTTCCTTTTTTTCCAGATGCAGGAATTTCTTCAGATGATGAGGTAGATAAAGATATTGAAGAGATGGTAACACAATATTTAGCTCCATATGCTAAAGATTATCCGCATAAAGAACATCCTGATCCAGCTCTTAATCGTTGGAAAGGTGGAAAACAATGGAATCCATATAACTTTAATTATGCGAATGATCTCTTAACGGAAAAAACAACTGATTATAATGTGCGTGCGGATATCAAAGAAAGAGGTCTTTCCAGTACAGCTATTTCCAATCATCGTATAGGCGACAAAATCAATTTAGATTTTCATGTTGATTTATCATTGTTTAGAAAGATTAAAAATACTGTACTTATTGCTGTAATTAATTCGGAATTTCCGGCATACTATATGATGAAAAATAATATGCCTGAAACTGCAATTACACAATCCGATGCTGAATTGGTATTTGTCTTAGATTTGCCAAAAGGTTTAGAATCTCTAGATACAACTAAATACAAATTATCCGGTATTGATGGTTTTGATGATTTATCTGTTACAAAAGAAAAAGGTGGCAGAAGAATTGTTGTAAAAGCAAGACTAAAGGCACCACATACTTATGAAACATTAAAGGAATTATACAAAAAAATTCAAAAGGTTAAATCAGCAACACTAAGTGTGGACGGATTACAAGTAACTTCTGATGTTGAAATCAACAAAAACAATACTGTTACAGGATATGCTTATGGTGCACATGAAAATATCTTTACTACTGATAATAATGTTATTTTTAATAAAGATGATTCGGCTATTCAAAAGGATAATAAGCATTATTTCTTCCGTCAAGCTATTGTTTATGCAGCGAAACAATCTGTGGATGGAAAAGATGAAGCCGGTGATGTTAATAAACCTAATTTGATTACTTATACATTCAGAGTAAATCATAATAAGGTAACTTTCATGAACGATAGTGCAACGTATGCAACAATCAATGTGGAAAATGGCAAAGCAATTGATACGGACAATTTGGCTGATCAATCTATGCCTGCAAATCCAAGTAAAGCAGGATATACATTTAAAGAATGGAATACATCCGCTGATGGAAAAGGTATGAAGTTTACAGGTACAACTGTTGTAAATGAAGATACAACTGTGTATGCTATTTACGACAAGAATGTATCTCCTATGAATGAAGCACCTACGCTTGAAGTTAAAGATAAAACTATTAAAAAAGGTGAAAAATTTGATTTAATGAGCCTTGTTGTATCTGCTAAAGATAAAGAAGATGGTGATTTAACTAAAGATGTAAAACTTATTGATGATGGTGGTTTTAATAAGGATAAGATAGGTAAATATACTGTTACGTTTAAAGTAACTGATAAAGATGGAGCAAGTGTAACAAAGAAAGCTGTTGTTACAGTTGTTGAAAAAAGCAAACCTGCTCTAAAACCTGATAATAATTCCGGAAAAAAATTACCAAAAACAGGTAACGATGCAAACATAATCCTATATGCTACATTATTAGGATTATCAGGAGCAGTGCTTACTGCAGTAGGAATTAAAAGAAAAAAAGAAAATTAATTTTAGATAGGACTTAAATATATAGTTCATTAATTAAGGTTTGGGGAGTAAATTTTAAAAAATACTCCCTAGCTTTTTTTATTACATAAAAAATATAAAATAATTTAAAATAGTTGTAATCTTGATTTTTACATTTTTAATTTATAAATAAATGAAATAATATTTAAAAATTTGAGTGGATTTTAGTATAAAACTAATTGTTACAAATTACTAATATCTTTAAAAGGAGTATTATGGAATTAATTAGATATTTGAATGCATATTTTGCTTTTAGTGTTTTAGGATGGATATGGGAAAGTATATACTGCACAATCGACCAAAGAAAATGGCAAAATCGTGGATTTTTGTATGGACCATTATGTCCTATTTATGGTTTTGGTTCAATTTTAGGATTGGTTTTTTATGATCTTATTTCAATGGGTAAAATTTCTCATCTATCATGGTGGCAAATATTTATTATGGGATTTGTTGCTAGTATGGTATTAGAATATCCAACATCTTATGTGCTTGAAAAATTGTTTCATGCTAGATGGTGGGATTATAGTGATATGCCACTTAATATAAATGGAAGGACTTGTGCGATTACTTCTGTTGGTTTTGGGATTGGAGCAATTGTTATAATGGAATTTTTTATTCCACTTTTTGAAAAAATTTATGTGACAATTCCAAATAATTTTGCAATAGCTTTTGCTGTTGTTTTACTGGCTATACATTCTTCTGATTTTACACTTACAGTTTCAGGATTGACTAACTTCCAAAGAAATATTGCTGAACTTGAAGAAGAGTTCCAAGATAAAATGACTTTGACTGTTGATAAAATTTTTGAAAGACATAGCAGATTATATGGTAGAACATTAAGCAGAATTGCTTCTTTTAGGATGGGTGAATCTCGTAATATGATTGCGGATAAATTAGTAAAAATAAGACGTGATTTAAAAAAGAAAAAATAATTTGTTTTATTGATTTGTAGTTATAAAAAAATATTAAAAAAATTTCAATTTAGGTATTGACAAAATGTTTTTTGTCCCTTATAATCTATAGCAAGACGTTGAAGAGAAGAGTAGAAAGTTATTCAATCAATACAGAGACATTTCGTTTGGTGAGAGAAATGAGAGAGAAGCTTTCGAACATGGCCTTGGAGTCATCACATCGAGATCTATTTTTAGATTTAGGTTGTGACGGGTGTGCCCGTTATAGCATTGCGAGTATGATAGTACTCAATAAGGTCTTTTTAGTGATAAAAAGATGAATTAAGGTGGTAACACGTGAGTTTTCGCTCTCGTCCTTTGTTGGACGGGAGCTTTTTTTATTCTCATAACTAGGTGCGCAACTAGTTCCTTAAATCTTTATTGTACTTCTCATTCTCTTTAATAAATATGTTTAAATACAAAGGAGAAGATTATGAAAAAACAAAAGAAAGATATTTTTATAGTAGGATTAGCTCTATTTGGATCCTACTTTGGTGCAGGAAATCTTATATTTCCACCTCTATTAGGATTTTTATCAGGAAGTCAATGGTCTTTGGCTGCAATAGGATTTTGCATTTCAGCAGTTTTAATGCCAGTAGTTGGATTATATGTAATTTCGAAAAATGGCGGTTCTCTTGAAGCTATGACTGAAGATATACACAAAAATTTTGCTAAATTTTTATTATTATTTATAATGGTTTTTGCAGGATGTATTTCAGTGCCTCGTACAGGAGCGGTTGCTTATGAATTAGGATTTAAATCACTTTTTCCAAGCGTATCTATTGTATTATTTATCATTGGATATTTTGCTATAGCACTATATTTTTCATTGGATATAAATAGAATGATTAATAGTGTAGGAAAGTTTTTAACACCAGTTTTGGTAGTAGTATTACTTGGAATCATTATTAAAGGAATTTTTACTCCAATAGGAGTTCCAACACTTCCACAACAAAGAGGTGTTTTTACTCATTCATTTTTAGAAGGTTACCAAACAGGAGATTTAATAGTAAGTTACCTTATAGGAACTGTTTTTATAGGAGATATTGTTTATAGAGGATATCGTACAAGCAGAGAAAGAAATAAACTTACAGCATATTGCGGAGTAATTGCTTTAATTCTTTTAGCAGTTATTTATGTAGGATTGATATATCTAGGAGCTTCAGTAAGTAGCTATTATCCAAAAGATATAGATAGAAGCCAGCTGTTATTGGCAATTGCTGAAAGAGTTTTAGGAAAGAATGGAATGTTATTCCTTTCAATAGCTGTAGTTTTGGCTTGTGTAACAACTGCCATCGGTCAAATTACATCTATAGCAAACTTCTTCCATGACTTTTCGAATGGAAAGATACCTCACAAGATAGCTGCTGTAGTTTCATCAGTTGTTGGTGCTACAATTGCAGTACTTGGAGTTGAAAATATAGTTTACTATGCAACACCAATTTACAAGGGAGTTTATCCTAGTTTAATAGTATTAATGATTTTTGGTATTTTTCGTAAATTTATACCTAATAAACAAAGTTTTAGATATGCATTAATTTTTACATTGGCAGTAAGTGTATTAGAAGCAATTTTATCTGTAGCTAATGTCCCTAGTATCAAGGCATTTATTGATATACTTCCACTAAGTGGTCTTGGATTTGCTTGGGTATTACCTGCTACACTTGGACTAGTTATAGGAGCTGTAAGTGGCAGTGAACCTATAACACAATTTGAATAAAATAATTTTAAAGGAGAAATAAAAATGACAAAAAAATATAATACAAGCACAATCTGTGTACAAGGTGGTTATGAACCAAAAAATGGAGAATCGAGAGTGGTTCCAATAGTACAATCAACAACTTTTAAATACGAATCATCAGAAAAAATGGGAGATTTATTTGATTTAAAAGATTCAGGATATTTTTATACAAGACTTGCAAACCCTACAAATGATGCAGTAGCAAATAAGATTTGCCAACTAGAAGGTGGAGTTGCAGCAATTTTGACATCATCAGGACAAGCAGCAAATTTCTATGCAATATTAAATATAGCTAGTGCAGGGGATCATATAATTTCAACTTCTGCTATCTATGGTGGAACTTATAACCTTATAGCAAACACAATGAAAAATTTAGGAATTGAATCAACTTTTGTTGACCCTAATATCTCAGTTGAAGAGTTAGAATCAAAGTTTAAACCAAATACAAAATTAATTTTTGGCGAAACTTTATCAAACCCATCACTCAATATATTAGATATAGAAAAATTTGTAAAAGTTGCTCATAAAAATGGAGTGCCACTAATAGTTGATAACACATTCCCTACACCAATTTTCTGTAGACCTTTTGAATGGGGAGCTGATATTGTTACACATTCAACTACAAAATATATGAATGGTTCTGCAAATGCAGTTGGTGGAGCGGTTGTAGATTCAGGTAATTTTGATTGGACAAAGTATAGTGAAAAATATCCAGGTCTAACAACTCCTGACGAAACATATCATGGAACGGTATATACTGAAAGCTTTGGTAAGGGTGCATATATTACAAAAATGACAACTAACTTAATGAGAGATTTAGGTTCTATACCTTCACCACAAAACTCATTCTATCTTGGGGTTGGTTTAGAAACTTTACACTTAAGAATGGAAAGACATTTTGAAAATGCTTTAACACTTGCTAAACATTTAGAAAAACATCCTAAGGTGTCTTGGGTTTCATTCTCAGGTTTAGAAAATGATAGCCAACACGAATTGGCACAAAAATATTTACCTAATGGATCCTGTGGAGTAATATCATTTGGAATCAAAGGTGGTAGAGAAGCTGCAGTTAAATTCATGGACTCATTAAGACTTGCTGCAATTGTTACTCACGTAGCAGATACAAGAACTTGTGTTCTACATCCTGCTTCAACAACTCACAGACAAATGAATGATGAAGAGTTAATAGCAGCGGGAGTATCTCCGGACTTAATTAGACTTTCAGTAGGTATAGAAGATATTCGTGATTTAATAGACGACATTGACCAAGCTTTAGAAAAACAAATTAAATAAAATACTTTAAAAGAGTTGTTTATAGTTGATTGGATATTCGAGTATAGCAACTTTTTTTAGTAATACTAAAGAGAAAAGAATGACAAGTTGTGATATAATATATTTGATAAGTTTAACTATGGGGGATGATATTATTTGGATTGGAAAGAGAATGAAAGTATTCGTTCAAAAATTTTAGGTATTTGTTTAATTTTAGCTATTTTAGCAATTGCTTTTTTTACATTTAGTCAGCTTCTCGTAAGAGATGATACTTATGTCAATATTGAAAGAAGTGGACAGAGAATTGGCAATAGCATTTTTTATAAATATGATAACAAGATTTATGCACTTATTCCAAGTGGTGGATATTACATTGTAGAGGATGCAGATGTAGATTCTTTTAGTGTTATTAATTCAGAGAATACTTATGATTCTCGTGTAGTTGGAATTGATAAAAATCATGTTTATTTTGGAAATGTAAAAATTGAAGACCTTAATCCAAAGGAAATAACTAATGTTGGAAATGGATATTATACTGATGGTAAAAGTACTTATTTTTGTTCTTCACTTTCTGAGAGAAATGATGAGATTTCTTATGTTTCAGAAATTTTTGGACATATAGTTCATGCTTTTTTTAAGGATAAAAAGCCTAAGTCATATATTTATCCATATCATAAATTAAATACTGAAAAGAAAATTTCGAAAATTAATAATTTAATATATTTTGCAACAGATGGAGATGTGCTATATTACAAGGGAAAGGCTCTTGAAAACGCAGATGCAAATACTATGAAGCAGGTTTCTAAACATGGAGAGTATTTTTGTGATAAAAATAATGTTTATTATAAAAATGAACTTTTACCAATTAAAAATAGTGGGGAATTAGAAGTCGTTTCAGTTGAGCAGGGAGAGGATTTGCTTTATGATAAAAAGAGTGGAGAAGTTTTTAAAGGTAATTTTAGATTTGATGAAAGTTCTGCCCCTTATAAAGTAATTGGAAATAGTAGTTCTCATATTCATAATCTATTTTTTGATTCAAAAGATGGAGTATATTTTTATAATCAAAGAAAAAATAAGCAAGTAAAAATTGGAGAAAATAATTTTAAAGGAAATATTGAATTTTTAGATAAAAATGCATTTTGTGATGAGGAAAATATCTATTTTTTAAATTCTTATGAAAAGTATATTGTTAGATTTAGAGTTCCACATATTAGACGATTGTATTCAATAAATTCTCAAATAGTTAGTTTTGATAAAAAGGAAGGTTGGGAAAAAGTAAAAGACATACAAAGTAATGTAATAGGCTCTGTTTGGACAAAAAATGGGAAATATTATTATTTTGACAATTTAGGGAATAGTCAGCTTATAAAAGATACTGTATTTGAAATTACTGATAAAGAAGTACTAAACGAATTATTATCAGGTGAAAACAAAATAACTGTTAATAGAATTAGAGAAATAATAAAAGACGAAAAAATGCAAGCTGTATCGGGAGAAGTTAAATATACAGCAACCGTAAAATATAGTCATTACTATCTTTATATGATTTTATTATTTCCTTTTGTAATTATTGGTAGTATATTAAAACAAAAAGGCAGAAGAAAACTACTTAAATATAATGAAAAATATAGGTAAAATATATACTACTATTAGATTTTTTAAAAATGTTTGATTAAAATAATACAGAATATATCATATAATGTCAAAAATGTTGATTTGTGAATTTTTGTGTGATTACAATGGTTATAGATAGTTGTATTCTAAATAACTTTGTGGTATAATTACACTGAAAAGTTATCAAAAGTATTGACAAATGTCGAAAGATGAAAGTTGTTTATTTATTTTTATACGGATAAATGAATTTGTCATTTTGATATGGAGGAAAATAAAAAAGGAGATGAAAAGATGAAGAACAAAATTAAAAAGTTCCTTTCTTTTTTTACAGCGTTAGTGATAGCTTTGGGTGTAATAATACCCGGAGCATCTTCTGTTCATGCTGCAAATACATTAAATGTAGCACAATATACAAAAACTAGCGGAGTTGTAAAAGGAGTAAAAGGTAGCAATTCCGGAACTTATGAAGGAAAATGGGACGCAAAAATTCCAATGGGAAAAGTGATGGCAGGAATTGAAAGTGAAATGAAACAAGCTGCAGATTCTGGTTATTATCCACATGGAAAAGATGGGAAATATAAGATAGCATATGTTGAATACAAAGTTACATTTCCTGAAGGTGTAACTATTGACAGCACTAAAATTTCAACTGCCAATTCAACTGGTATGTTTAATAAAGCAGCATTTACTCATACTGTAGATGGACAAGTTGTTACATTTAAATTTCCATTACGCGATGAGAATTGGGCAGGTATATATAAGCACTACAAGGACGATGGTGGAGCTACTTCAGATAAGACTATAGATATCAGTATTCCATATACTGTAAAAGCAAATAGTCTTAATGAAGCCAAAGCTTTAGAATCTAAAAATGTAACTGCAAAAGGTGATTTTGAAACACATGCTAGTGGTACTTTGTACTCATTTACTAAGAAGGTTTACAATACAGATGTTAGTACAAAACCATTAGCTCCTGATTTTTCAAAGTCTGATGTATTCGTTAAATCTACAGAACAAGATATTTCACAAAAAGGAAATTTAGACGGAGATTTATTGGTTAATGGAAATACACAACATGATAAGGTGTACGAAGCTAATAAAAATGATTCATTGACTATGACCGGACTTTTAAATGTTTCTCCTATCAAGAAACAATTGAAAGAACTTGAAGATAAATATCCTTCTTCCGGTGTCGCAACAGATATTAAAGTAGAAAATGTAAATACAAGCTTTACAGCTAAAATGACTTTGCCGGAAGAAATGAAATTTGCAGATGGTTATACAGTTGAATTAGCCGGAGCAAATGGTAAGTTTAAGATTACCGAACAAAAAGTAACAGGCAAAACAATTACTGTTACTCTTACTGTTGCAGATAACATTAAAACTTTTAAAGAAGTTAAAGAAGCTGTATATGGAGTAGAAAATGATTTAAAAGTTAATGTAAAAGGTGTTAAATTTGATACAGATAAGGCTAAAGCTAATACAAATTATACAATTAACGGAATGGTTTCCGGTAAATTCACAGCAAAGGCTACAAACATTCTTACAGGAAATGTAATCAATTTTGATTATATTTGGGAAGGTGTTCAACTTGCCGGAGGAGAAGATTCAACTGATCCTACTACTAAAGATATAAAATTAACACTTAAATATGTAGAAACTGCTGAAAATACATTCGAAGCAACTCAAAAATTATTAGGAGATATCTTAGTAGGAGATAATACAGAACATGATAAAGTTTATGAAGTTGAAAAGGGAACAAAAGTTGCTTTTACCGGTTCTTTAGATGTATCACCGGTTAAAAAACAAATGAAAGATATAGAAGAACAATTCAAAAAGACAAACACAGACCCTTCAACTATTAAAATTTCTGATTATAGTTCAACTTTTACAGCTACGTTAACATTGCCTGAAGAAATGGATTTCGAAGGAAATCCACAAGTGTCATTATTGAATGATAATGGAAAATACAGGATAGTTAGTTCAAGTGTGAGCGGAAAAACTATAAAGGTAGTGATGACAGTAAATAAAGAAGTAAAATCATTTGCTGAATTAAAAGATGCCGTAAACGGAATGGAAGATAAGCTTAATGTTGTAGTTAATGGTGCTAGATTCAATAATAAAGCATTAGAAAATACAAATTATACAGTTAAAGGAACAATGACCGGAGAACTTAAGGCAAAAGCTAGAGAAACAGCAACTGGAAATGTGATTAATTTTAAGCTAAACTGGTATGCAGAACAACTACCGGAAGGAGCTGATGCAATTAATCCTACAAGTAAAGACATCACATTTACATTAAAATATGTAGCTAAAAAGCCACCGGTTAATCCAACAAATCCAACAACACCTGGTAATGAGAAACCAAATAATAAATTACCAAGAACAGGTGCAGGAACAAGTATAGCTTTATATACAGTTCTAGTTGGAATATCAGGAGCTTTAATTGTTGGATTAAAAAGAAGAAAAAATGAAAATTAATAACTGTTAATTTCATAATAAAACATAAATAAATCGACCTTTGGATACGACTGAGCTATTTCTAGAGGTCGATTTTTGCATATTTATAATGTTTTTAGTGGCTTAATTGTAAGGGAGAAGATAATGGAAGTAATTTATTTCTTTGACAGGCATTTTAAAAGGTATCTTTTGAAGGGTACAAAAGCACTTAGTCCATCTGATACCGGTATTTTTCCAAATGGAATTTCATGTGTTAGGGAAGCGGATGTGAATATGTGGTTTTATACTAAAGATGGTAATACTATTGCCTTTGATTCAGGACATATGAATTTTCCGAATGTCAATCTTGAGTTTGAAAAAATTAATATAAATCCGGATAATATTAAACATGTTTTTTTAACTCATGTTGATGTAGATCATGCCGGTGGAATTGATAAGAATGGAAAGAATATTTTCCCAAATGCTCAAGTGTATATTGGCGAAAATGACGAACAATATTTAACAGGACAACTTTATAGAATAAAGAAATTAGGATTTTTAAAGCTTAATATTGGTGTAAGTTTATCTCCTGGATACAAGCTTATCCAAGACGGACAAGTTTTTGATATTGAAGGGATAAAAATAATTGCTATTCATATTCCTGGACATACAATTGGACATATGTGTTATATTGTTGATGGCAAAATTCTTATAAGTGGAGATTGTTTAGCTATTAATAAAAAAGGTGGTTATCCATTCTTTGACTTTTTCACACAATTTCCGGAAATGAATAAAAAATCCTTAATTAAATTAAAAAAAAAAGTTAAGAGATATAACATTGAAGCAGTCTGCACCGGTCATAGCGGATATAGAAAATTTGATGATAATACTTTTGCTCATATTGGCGAGACTGCAGACTTTGGCAGGAAAAATCATTTTGATGAAGATGCTCCTGATGACTGTATGAAATATTAGTTATAAATGAAAAGTTTAGTATGAAGATAATTATATATTCTATCTTAATTAATATAAAATTAAATAGGCTCCTGAATTACTGCTAGGAGCCTTTTAAGAAATTCAAAATATGTTTTAAGGCTTATATTTAGGGCAAATTATAATAAAATATAGAGCATATTATGAGGAGTACAAAATGGAATTAAAAAGTGTAGTTGAAAAGCAAAAAGAATTTTTTAACACAGATGCGACAAAATCTGTTGAATATAGAATTAGTATGTTACGAAAACTTGAGAATGTAATTAAAGAGAATGAAAAGCAAATACTATCTGCATTAAATAATGACCTTTCAAAATCAGATGCAGAAGGTTATCTTACTGAAATTGGAATAGTATATGGTGAAATTCGTGAGGCATTGAAAAATGTAAAGAAATGGAGTAAGCCTAGAAGGGTAAGGGGAAGTCTTGGTACATTTCCCGCTAAAAGCTATGTCTATTCAGAGCCGTATGGAGTTGTATTAATAATATCTCCTTGGAATTATCCTTTTAATTTGTCGTTTTCTCCACTGGTTGCTGCTATTGCTGCAGGAAATTGTGCTGTTATAAAATGCTCAAAAGAGAGCAAAAATACATCAAAAATTATTAGAGATATAATAAATAAAACATTTGAAGAAGAATATATTTACTGTGTAGATTCTGAACTTGATTATGATGAAATTCTTCATCAAAGATATGATTTTATATTCTTTACCGGAAGTGCAAGAGTCGGGAAAATTATAATGCGTGTAGCGAGTGAAAATTTAATTCCTGTATCTTTAGAATTAGGAGGAAAGAGTCCTTGTATTATTGACGAAACAGCTGATATTAAACTTTCAGCAAAACGTATCGTATGGGGGAAACTATTAAATGCGGGACAGACATGTGTTTCAATAGACTATATTGTTGTTCATAAAAATGTAAAAGAAGAACTTATTAAATACTTGCAAAAAGAAATTGGATTGAGATATCCTGATGCTGTAAATAACAAATCTTATCCAAAAATTATTAATACTCATCATTATGAACGTCTTTTAAATTTAATAAAGACTGAGTCAAAAGTAATTGGCGGAAAAAGTAATGATCGCGAAAGAAAGATTGAACCTACAATATTTCCTGATGTAGATTTTAATCACGAGATTATGAAAGGTGAAATTTTTGGACCTTTATTACCGATTATTGAGTATGATGATATAGATAAAGTTATTAATATAATTAAAGAAATAGAAAAGCCATTAGCATGTTATATTTTTTCTCAAAGAAAAGAAAACGCCGAGAATATTATTAACAGTCTTTCCTATGGAGGAGGTTGTGTTAATGATACTATAATGCAACTTGCAAATAGTCATGTTCCTTTTGGTGGAGTAGGAAATAGCGGTATGGGCTCTTATCATGGGAAACATGGTTTTGATTTATTAAGTCATAAAAAAGGAATTGTAAAAAATAAAACAATTTTTGATTTACCATTTAGATATGCACCTTTTGATTTGAAAAAATTGAACATATTTAAACGTATTATGTGATATATATATGAATAAATGTTGTTATATTAAAATATAATATTTATAATTAAATTTTTTATCGATTTATAAAAGAGAATTCTTTTCTGATTGTTCAGTGGGATTCTTTTTTTGTGGACTTAATCTTAGATTGTATCATCACATAATCATAATAATTATAACAATTAAAATATTAGACTTTACTGTCATTTTATGGTATAATAGCCTATGACTTTATATTTTATGTAAAAACTGGAATTAGTATAAATTTATTATGGATTTTTGAACTTTTATAAATGTTGGAGAACATCTAATTTGTAAATTTTACATATAATTTAAAGTCTGAGTTTATTATGAAACAAAATAATAAAGTTTGAAAAAGTACTAGAAAGGGGAAGAAAAATTTGAAAAGAGATTTAATTAAAAGAAGTTTAAGTATTTTTCTCGTAGTTACGATGGTTTTTTCAATTATATTACATGCAAAGATTACAGCACATGCTGATGAAGTGCATTCAAATGTAATAACAAAGGCATATATTACAGATTTGGAGGGTAAACCGATTAAGGAGCCAATGCCTGCTTGGAAAGCATTTAGGATAAATGCGGAGTATGCATTGCCAAATAATCAGGTAAAAGAGGGGGACACTACAACATTGACATTGCCTAAAGGCTTTTCGCCGGCATCTCCATTTGATTTTGAGATTAAAGCTGGAAATGATGTTGTTGCAAATGGAAAAATAGTTGATGGTAATCCTGCAAAAGTGGTTATTACCTATACAAAATATGCCCAAGAACATTCTCATGTTAAAGGATCATTTTATTTTAATATTCAAATTAATAGTAACACGCAAACTCAAACAGGTGTTATTCCGGTAACACTTACTGCAAAGGGAGATGGAACAGTTGTTCCTGCAGGCACTGTTACTTATAATCCGCAACAAGTTTCACCTGTACAAGTAATAAAAGGTGGCTGGATGGATAGTAAAGATAAAACTATAGGTCATTATAAAATAAGTATTAATCAATCCAATAAGGAAATGGTAAATGCAAAGGTAACTGATGAACTTTTGAATCCGGGAGTTCAATATGTTGAAAATTCATTCCAGATACTTGAAGGTAAATGGGTTAAAAATGCAACAGGAACAGATATTTTATTTACTAATGAGGTAGATGTAACTGCAAAATATAAAGACAAACTTAAGATTGAGGGCAATAAGTTTACACTTGATATTGGAAATAGACCAGAAGGTAAAGGATTGATGATTAGATATAAAGTTAAAATATCCTATGAACCTGTGGTTGGTGAAGAATTTAAAAACAAAGTGGAACTTATAGATGCCGGAAAAACTTTTAAGCATAATACGTCTTATAAAATTATAGATGCCAGTGGTGGTGGCGCAGGATATGTGTATAAAATTAAAGTGCATAAAAAAGGAAATGACGGATCATCATTATCCGGAGCAATGTTTGATGTCATTCGTGTGCGTAACAACCAAAAAGTTGGAACTATTACTACCGGTACTGATGGAAAAGGTGAACTTGGAAATTTAGTTTTGGATAGATATAAACTCGTTGAAACAAAAGCACCTGACAATTATCTACCTTTAAAAGATCCAGTTTATGTTGAAGAGAAAGATTTTGATGAAAATAGCAGAATTGCATTAAAAACCATAGAAAATAAACTTAATGAAAAAATTTCTATTCCAGTAATTAAAAAATGGATTGGTCCTGCAAAAGATTCAGTAACTGTACAACTTAAAAAAGTAGGAAGTAATGATGTAATTCAAGAACATGAACTAAAAGCAAGTGAAAATTGGACATATACATTTACAGGACTAAATAAGTATGAAGCAGATGGTTCAGAAATCAAATATGAAGTAGTTGAAAAGAATGTACCTGAAGGATATACTTCAGAAATTACTGGAACAATGCAAGACGGATTTACAATTACGAACAAAAATACTGAAAAAGTAAAAATTCCTGTAGAAAAGAAAT
>ERZ773022.656-NODE-656-length-26713-cov-6.873509_pt1 | contig 26713 bp, 23 predicted proteins | sample MGYA00580839_ERZ773022 | MGnify/ENA primary metagenome ERZ773022 (study PRJEB29015, sample SAMEA2738020) | human oral metagenome | biome: human oral; feature: human-associated habitat; material: dental | place: China | collected 2044 ... | reverse complement strand
GGCCGCCCTTTTGAAATAATTCCCAAGTATTCTCCACAAGAACATCTCCTTCAAGGATTTTCTATCTAAATACCGCTGATAGCGGTTATTCCTATCACGTCTGTGAGTATAACACATACCTCGTTAAAGTTCAATATGAAAATGAAATTTATTCATATTTGAAGAAAGATTCACTTTTTAGCGAGCGATTGCCTTGCAACAGGTACATACCATCCGCAAGGAATGCGGCATCAACATCTGAATGCGCTGCAAAAGCAAAAACACCGCAAGCATTGCTTGCGGTGTTTTTACTGCGCCTAAGCGCGTATAGTTTCACGAATCGAAGCCGCTCTTACTCGGCCGGAATGATGAACGAAAGCGAGCTGAAGATCTTCTCCGTCACGATCGGATCGTCCGTCGGGAAGCCAACTTCGACGCCGATGACGTTGAGGCCGTTGTTCGCCACATGCACGGTGATGTAGCCGTTCGCATCCGCGTTCGTTTCCGTCGTGAGATCGCCGAGTACGTCAGCGATGACGGGCGCATTCGCATACGGCTGGCCATCCTTGTAGATGCGCAGGCGCAGCGCGTCGCCACGGCGAAGCGTCAGAGGATTGACTGCGGGAACGATCTGGATCGGCACATTGTAGAGTCCGCCCGGCTTCACAGCCGCGTTCCAGTAATGCACATTGTACTTGCGCGCGTACGTCACTGCCTTGAGATTTTCAACGCTCTCGTAGTCGCGCGTCGGAATGACCTTGCCGTCCGTCGTCTTGGCGAAGTAGCCATAGTCGAAGAACGTCGCCGTGACGCCGAGGTCGTCGCCCGGCACGATCGTCACATGGTTGCCCGCATCGACGCGCTCGACCGTCGTCGGCTCGAAGTTCACATCGTAGGCATCAATGCGCTGCACGCACGCGGGATCGTAAGCGTTGTCCAACGGACCTTCACCGAGCACGAGCGCCTTCTGATCGAGACGGTTCGCAAAGAACACGCCATGCGCGTCCGTCGGCACCGCATACATGCCAAGACCTACAAATGCGCCAAGCGCCGCTGCCAAAAGCTTCTTCTTCATTCTTCATCCTCCCATCGAGAACAATTCACTCTGCGGAACACATTTGTTCCATACCTTTACATTATAGTACAAATGAGATGAATTTGCAAGAAAGCGCCGCACAAAAAGTCGCTGTTACCTGTTCGCACAAAACAACCCCAGCCGTTCCTCTTCCTCATTCTGCAGCTCCTTCGCGAAAGCGACGAACCCCTGCAAATCTTCCGTGTTGAGATAGTTCATATAGCGCTTCCTTTCTTCGACAGGGATGACGATCGGAGCTTCCTTTTCCTGCAGACAGCTGTAGACGATGAGCGCACGCCCCACGCGGCCGTTGCCGTCGGAAAATGGATGGATGCGCTCGAAGCGAATGTGCTGGCGGCAGATGGCAGCGATCTTGTCCTCGGCGGACTTCGCCGCCGCCAGCTGCGCCGCGAGATCGAGCAGCCAGTTCTGCAGATCCGTCGACACGAGATAGGGCGGCGTCGGGACGAAATCCGCTCCGACGACGAGATTCGGAATCTCTTTGAAGCGCCCGGCGACGCCCTCGATCGCGTCCTTGCAAAGCACGGCATGGACTTCCTTGATGAAGTCGAGCGAAAGGGCGCGTTCCCTCGCCAAGCTCTGCTGCAGAAAGTCCATGAAGCGCTTGTAGTTCAAGACTTCGTGCATCTCCCGAAGATCCATGGCACGCGGGATGTAGCCATCGAGCAGCAGGCTCTTCGTATCGCCCTGCGACAAGGTGTTTCCCTCGATCGCCGTAGAATGATGCGCCATGCGCACCATCAAGTCGTCCCAATAATCCATGCTCAAAGCGGCAATATCGATCATGACCATCTCTCCTCTGCACGAATTTCTCTTCCATGGCATTATACCACAGCGCCGCCCCTTCATGAAGAAAAACGAGAAAAACCGCCGTACCTGCAAAAAAAGGCAGCCGCTCCCTGACGAACGGCTGCCTTGCTGCTGCTCTCAACGTGTACGACTTCTCCCAAGCCATGAGGCTTCCTTTCAGATCACATACTCCTCGCAGAGCGCACGATAGCGCTCCTCGCCCTTCTCCGTCAGCAGGTAGTAACCGCCCGAGCGGCGCACGATGCCGGCTTCCTTCAACCTCTCGCTGACGCGCCGCATCTCCCTTTCGCTCCAGCGCAAGTGCTCGGCGATGTCGCGCACGGCGTTTTCCTCGCTGTAAAGGTTTTCGGCGGTGTGCGTGCCAAGGTGAATGATCAAAAGCTCCTCCTTGAGCCGCGCCTTGCGCCGCACGCGCTTCAAGCGCCGCGTGATGACTCCCTTCGGATAGACGAAGACGGCGACGACGTAGAGGAGCATGTTGACGAGAGCGCACATGCCCGCCATCGAAGCGTTGAAGTGAAGCGCGAGGCCGTAGCCGATGGCGCTGCCGAGGACGCCGAAGAACACGGCGAGAAAGAGCGCGTGATGCAGGCGCTTCGTGAAGAGAAGCGCCGCCGCCGCGGGCGCGATGAAGAACGAGATGACGAGGATCGAGCCGACGGCGTCGAATGCCGCGACCGTCGTCAGGGAGATCAAGGTCATCAGCGCGTAGAAGATCGCGCCCGTCGCCATGCCGATGAGACGCGCGTTCTCCTCGTCGAAGGTCGAGAGCTTGAGTTCCTTGTAAAAGAGCGTGATGAACGCCGCATTGACGAGGAAGATCGCGCCCATCTTGACGGCGGAGGACGCGACCTCATGCCCGAAAAGCGTCACCGTATCGAGTCCCGCATAGACGACCTCGCCCATCAGCACCATGTCGGTGTCGAGGTGCACGTTGCCCGCATACTTGCTGATGAGGATGACGGCGAGAGAGAAGAGCACGGGAAAGACGATGCCGATCGCGTCGTCGCTCTTCGTCGTCTTCGTCTTTCCCAGAAGCTCGACGAGCAGCACGGTCACGACGCCCATGAGCGCCGCACCGAAGAGCAGCCACGGCGACGAGAGATCGCGCACGAGAAAAAACGCGAGCACGATGCCGAGGAGCACCGTGTGACTGATTGCATCCGCCATCATCGAGAGATTGCGCAGCAGCAGGAACACGCCGGGCAGGGCGCACGCCGCCGCCGTCAGGGCGAGCACGACGAAAGAATCGGTCATGCCTCTTCCCTCCTTCCGCGCTTTCTGAACGCACCCCGCTTGCCGAAGAACATGGACAAAAAGGCGATGGCAGAGGCCGCGAGGATGATGCTCGGCCCCGTCGACATTCCCTGCTCCAGCGTGCTCACATAAGTGCCTGCGAGAGCTGCGACGACGCCGAAGACGGCGCTCAGGAAAAGCACGTGTGCAAAATCGTCCGACCACTGGCTCGCCGCGACGCACGGGATGATGAGGAAGGAGCTGATGAGAATCGCGCCGACCGCCTTGATGCCGATGCCGATGACGGCGATCGTCAAAAAGGGCAGCAGGACTTGCAAAAGGCGCACGGGAAGTCCCACGGCACGCGCATACTCGGCGTCGAAGACAAAGACCTTCAGCTCCTTGTAGAACGCGAAGAGCAGCGCCGCGCAGAGCGCAGCGACGAAGGCGATGAGCTTCACATCGGCTTCGAGCATGTACGCCGCCTGCCCGAAAATGTACGTCTCAAGCCCCGCCTGCGACGCGCCGCGATAAGCTTCGTTCCCCTGAATGAAGCTCTTCAAGACCATGCCGAGGCCGAAGAAGCCCGAGAGGAATACGGCGAGGTTCGCATTGAGTCCGACGCGCGTGTTCTCGTGCGCCGCCTGAATGGCGAAAAAGGTGACGGCGGCCGCCGCCATCGCGCCGACGAGCAGCACGGCGGGGCTTCGCGTCGAAAACGCCATGAAGGCGAGGACGACGCCCGGAAACGTCGCATGTCCGATGGCGTCGCCGATGAGGCTCTGCCCCTTGTAGACGCTCAGAGCGCCGACGGGCGCCGCGACCGCCGCGAGAAGTGCCGTGCCGAGGGCGATGATCTGGAAAGCGTAGTTCATCAGAATGTCCATCGTCAACGCTCCTTCGGACGGAAGGCGAGCGCGAGCGCCGCTTCCTTGTCCATATCCTTCAAGTAGCCGCTCGCCTTGATCGTACGGTTCAGAACGACGAGGTAGTCGAAGTACATGTCGAGCGTCGAAAGATCATGATGCACGGCGATCACCGTCTTCCTTGCCTTCTGCAGCGCGACGAACTTGTCCATGACGATGCGCTCCGTCGTCTCGTCCACACCCGCCAGCGGCTCGTCCATGATGTAGAGGTCGCTTTCCTGCGCGAGTGCGCGCGCGATGAAGACGCGCTGCTTCTGGCCGCCCGAAAGCTCCGAAATCTGGCGCTCGGCGAGCTTTTCAAGCTGCATTTCGGCGAGCGCCGCCCTCGCCCTCTCGCGATCCTCCCTGCCCGGGCGGCGCATGAGCCCGATATGCACATAGCGTCCCATGAGCACGACGTCGAACACCGTCGTCGGGAAATCCCAGTTGACCGCGCCGCGCTGCGGCACATAGGCGATGCGCTCGCGCACCTCGTCGATCGTCTTGCCCCAAAGGCGCACATAGCCCGCAACGGGCTTTTCAAGGCCGAGGACTCCCTTCAGGAGCGTTGATTTTCCTGCGCCGTTCGGCCCGACGATCGCACATCGCACGCCCGTCGGCACATCGAGATCGATGTCCCAGAGCACCGCGCTCTCGCGGTACGCCATCGTCACATCCTCCACATGAAGCAGCATCTTTTCTCCCATATTCCGCCTTCTTTCCCTAGAATCAGCCAACTCGACCGCATCGAACGGTAAAAGCAAAAAAGGGCGGTCGCCCGCCCTTCTTCCCTTTTTCCTTACTTCAGATGACGGACGATCAGATCGACGTCAAACCGATACATGTCGATGAACGTATCTCCCTTCTGCCCTGCGGGTGCGAGCGAATCGGAAAACAGTTCATTCCCCTCGCCGCCGACGATCTCGACATCGAAGCCCTTCGACCGCACGATTTCCTGCAGCTTCTTCATGCGCTCGGGATTCGTCGTGCTCTCGGCGAAGACCGCCTTGACCTTGTGCTCGACGATGAAGTCTGCGGTCTTTTCAATGTCGGCATTCGCCACCTCGGAATTCGTGCTCACGCCCTGCGGCGCGACGACCGTCATGCCGTAGCTTTTGGAGAAATAGTTGAAAGCGTCGTGCGGCGTGACGAGATTGCGCTTGCCCGCTGGAATGGACGCGATCTTCTCCTTGACCTCTGCATCGAGCGCATCGAGCTTGGCGAGGTATGCAGCTGAGTTCGCCCGAATCTCCTTCTCATGCTCGGGCACGAGCTTGGAGAGACTGTCCGCCGCCTTCTCCGTCGCCTTCTTGTAGAGCGCAATGCTGAACCAGAAGTGCGGGTCGACGACGCTCTCGCCGTCCTCTTCCATGCGCAGTACAGCATCCGCAGGGAAGTCCGCCGTCACCGCCGTGCCGCGCTTTTCAAGGATTTCGACCATCTTGCCCTCGAAATGCAGTCCGTGGTAAAGCACGAGATCGGCGTCCTTGAGCTTTTTGAGATCCGCCGGCTGCGCGACGTAAAGATGCGGGTCTTCTCCCGCCGGAATGATGAGGTCAATATCGACGTAGTCGCCCGCCAGCTCCTTCGTCATGTCGGCGAGAAATGACGTCGTCACCGTGACCTTCTTCTTGCCCGAGGGCGCATCCCCTGCTGCACCGCCGCAGCCCGCTGTCAGAAGCGCCGCCGCGAGGCACAGAGCCAGCAGAAACAGCCCCTTGCCGTTCCCACGAAGCATCCTCTTCAAAAAATTCATACTGCACCTTCTTTCGAGATTTTCTTAGCATGTAGTATAGCACGTTCCTCGAAGGTTGTAAATGAGATAGACTATCATTATTTTATTTATATCTGAAGGTTTTTATGATAAGGTTCATCTATAAAACACCTCGTCAAAGATTCCTAAAAAAACAGCATGCGTTCCCATCGGAAACACATGCTGTTTGACTGCCTTGCGGCATTTTGTCTTATCGGGTCATGCGGTATGCAGGATGCGTCGCCTTATCCCTTCTGCACTTCTTCGCCGAGAAGCCGAAATGCCGTAGCGCATACAAGGGCCGATACTGCCAAAACAATGGTGCTCATAATGAATAACCTCCTGTTTTCATCCAAATAAATCATGCAATACTTCAAGTCAAATATCCGAAGCACGGAATTTTCTCTTCATCCATATAAGCCCGCTCTTTTCCTCTTCGCGTTTGGGGGAAGCTGCTTACATGTTCTATTATACACACAAAATATATTTTGTCAAATACAATTTTATAAAATATCATTTTTCCATGTTTTATTTTTCTACATTTCATTTGCTTATATTTTATTTATCTGCTAAAATATCGAAGAGGCACTGAAACAAGAATCATTCTATGGAGATGTTGTCAATGGCAAAAAAGGAATTCGATCCGCTTCTGCTGGAAAATCAGTTTTGTTTCCCGCTCTACGCCACAGGCCGCAAGATTGTGGCCGCCTACAATCCCTTTCTGAAAAAGATCGGTCTGACCTATGCGCAGTACGTCACGATGATGGTGCTCTGGGAAGAGCACACCGTCACCATGCACGATCTCGGCAAGCGCCTGTACCTCGACTCCGGCACCTTGACGCCCGTGCTCAAGAAGTTGGAAAGCATGGGGTATCTGAAGCGCCGCCGCAAGGCGGACGATGAGCGCGTGGTCGTCGTGGAGATCACGAAGGAAGGGGAAGCCCTGCGCGAAGAGGCGGAGAAGATTCCCTATGCGATGGGCTGCCTCGTCAATAAAAAAGGCACACTGTTCACCCTCGAAGAGGCCGAGGCGCTGAAGGAGCAGCTCTATCGCATCCTTCGTGCATTGGAATGACACAGCGCAGTGCGGCTATTGACAATTCAAGAAAAAGGGGTAATATAATGAATATACCCTATCCATTCAGAAAAATTTTCCATTATATGTATAGCAAAGGAGAGATTCATCATGAGTGAAAATTGCAGCAGCGGCTGCAGCAGCTGTTCCTCGGCGGGCGGCTGCGGCGGCGCACAGCAGGAGCCGCAGAGCCTTCTTACACCGCCGAACGAGCACAGCAGCGTCAAGCGCGTCATCGCCGTCATGAGCGGCAAGGGCGGCGTCGGCAAATCGCTCGTCACCTCGCTTCTCGCTACCGCCATGGCGCGGCGCGGCCATCACGTCGGCGTGCTCGACGCCGACATCACGGGGCCTTCGATTCCGAAGGTCTTCGGCGTCAAGGGCGAAGTAGAGAAAGCATCTGCCGATGCAGCAGGCATCCGCCCCTTGAAGAGCGCGGGCGGCATCGACATCATGTCGATCAACCTGCTCCTAAAGGAAGAGTCCGACCCTGTCGTCTGGCGCGGCCCCATCGTCGCGGGCGTCGTACAGCAGTTCTGGCAGGACGTCGTCTGGGAGAATGAGGACTACCTCTTCGTCGACATGCCGCCGGGAACGGGCGATGTTCCTCTGACCGTGCTTCAGTCGCTGCCCATCGACGGCATCATCGTCGTGACCTCGCCGCAGGAGCTCGTCTCCATGATCGTCGAAAAGGCGGTCAAGATGGCCGGCCTGATGAACGCCCCCATCCTCGGCATCATCGAGAACATGGCGTACTTCAAGTGCCCCAACTGCTCGGCCGAGCACAAGATCTTCGGCGACAGCCACATCGAGGAGATCGCCCGCGACTACTACCTGCCGCTTCTCGCCCGCCTGCCGATCGAGCCGAAGCTCGCCGCGCTCTGCGACGCCGGCAAGATCGAGTCGTTTGAGGGCGACTGGGTCGACGCTGCGGCGCTGCTCTTAGAAGAGCTTCCCGAGCATGACGCAGCCGAGGTCGATGACTTCAAAGAATCGTAAACCGCTGCCCCGCAAGGGGTGCAAACTATAGCGAAAAGCCGCTCAGTACCGCCATCTCAGCTCAGAAGGCGTATCGAGCGGCTTTTTTCTTCTTCCATTCGCTGCGATGCGACAAAACGAAAAAAATCCATGAAAAATCAGAAGAACTTCCTTAAAGGATTTCTTCTCTCCATGTCGAAGTCTAAGAAAGCTAAGTGAAATTAAGTTTCAACGTGATTCAATGGAGATGGTTTTTCATGAAAAACATGACCGTGGCAAACAAGATCCTGTTCTCTTTCAGCATCTTGCTCATTGCCTTCATCGCTTTCGGCGTCTTCGCCTACCATTCGGTCGGCGAACTCGACGATCTCAACACGGGGATCAACCAGCGCACGACCCTCGTCGCCACTTCGAACAGGGTCGCGCAGGCCATGCAGAAGACGCGCCTCTACGTCTTCTATCAGGTGGTATCGGTCGACCCAGCGAAGAAGCACGATTTCGCCCAAAAGGTTCAGGATTCGCGTCAAGAGGTGGAAGATGCGTTCAACGCCCTGCGCGAGGCAAAAAAGAACACGGATTTCGGCTCGCCCGACATCACGAAGCAGGCGCTCTCCGAACTCGATGCAGAGCAGGAGCTTTGGGAGAACTACAAGCGCATGAGTCAGGCGGGCGACGCCATGAAGAAGTCGAACAATCGTGAGGAGGCCGAAACCTTCATCCTCGCGCCCGAGCTCGTCAAGGCGTTCGACGCAGCTGTCGCCGGCATCAACCAGGACGCGCAGAACTGCATCAAGGACGCCGCGACGCAGAAGGAACGCAGCCAGGCGAAAGAAGCGCAGATCGCCGTCATCACCATCGTCTCCCTGCTCCTCGTCATCGCCTTGACGCTCGCCGTTCTCTACTGGCTGCGCCGCGAGATCAACAACGCCGTGCAGGGATTCCTGCAGGCCGTGCGCCGCGCCGCAGGCGGCGACCTCAGCGTCCATGCGCCCGTGGAGAATCAGGACGAATTCGGCGAGATGGCAACGGCGTTCAACGGCATGATCGACAACATGCGCTCGATGACAAAGAAGATTCAGGACACCGCCGCTTTCGTCTCCGACACATCCGAGCAGCTCACGGCGAATGCCAACCAATCTGCCGAGGCCACGCAGAGCGTCGCCCAGTCCATCACGGAGGTCGCCGAGTCCGCTGCCGTTCAGATGGATTCCCTCGGCGAAACGAAGCATGAAATTGACGCCCTGTCCGACGGCATCAGCCAAGCCGTCAGCCGCATCGCCACGATCCGCAAGAACATCGAAGACACCGTCGAGCGCGCCAACGAGGGCAATGAACTCGTGAAATCGACCGTCGAGCAGATGAACACGATTTCCGAGACAGTCGACCAGTCAGCGCAGATCGTCGAAAAGCTCGGTCAGCGCTCGCAGGAAATCGGCGAGATCATCTCGACGATTTCGGGCATTGCCGAGCAGACGAATCTCCTCGCTTTGAATGCCGCCATCGAGGCGGCGCGCGCCGGCGAGAACGGACGCGGCTTTGCCGTCGTCGCCGAGGAAGTCCGAAAGCTCGCCGAAGAATCCCAGCAGGCGGCACAGCAAATCGGCGACCTCATCAGTTCCATCCAGACCGAGACGGAGCAAGCGGTCAGCGCCATGAAGGACGGTCGAGAGCAGGCGGAGAAGGGGCTGGAGAATGTCTCTTCGACAGGCCAGGGCTTCTCGCGCATCCTAGAGCTCATCCGCATCTGCAGCGACGACAGCGCACAGATCACCGACACAATGCAGGTCCTCGACGGACGCATCCACACGATCGTGAACCTCAGCGAGAACGTGAACAACTCCGCGAAACGTGCAAGTGATGCCTCGCAGAATGTATCTGCCGCCACCGAAGAGCAGGCGGCGGGCATGGAAGAAATCGCCGCAAGCTCGCGCGGCCTTGCAGACTCCGCGAAGAACCTGAAGGAAGAATCCGTCAAGTTCAAGGTGTGACGCCGCATCTTTACACAGAAAACCCCGCAGGCTCCGGCCTGCGGGGTTTTACTATGCACGGACACATAAAAACTCCGGCAAAAATCTCTTCCTGCCGGAGTTTCTCATTCTTCCTATGCGTCTTGTTCGCCCGACAGCACGATCTTGCCGGGACGCTGCGGCGCCCAGAGGCTGCCCATAAGACTGAAACGCGCGGGAGCTTCGATCTCCATGTGCGTGTACGTCTTGCCCTCCTGGTAGTTCGAAGCGAACGCTTCCTTCATGCCGCAGAAGCGATGGCGTTCTTCACTGTACGGAAGCGTGGGATCGGGAATGACGTAGTAATCGTCCGAACCGTCACCCTTCTCAACGGCCCAGAAGTCTCCTTCATCTCTCGTTTCAAATGTCGGCGGCGCATTCGGGTTCGTCTTCCGATCCTCAGGATTCGTGCAGGTGAACCGCTTGGCGGAAAACTCCGCCAAGAGACTCGCAAAACGCGCTTTCTTCAGGGCGGGATCTTCTATATCGTTCGCCTCGCTGTACGCTTCCAGAAAGCGCACGATCGGCGGCGATTCCGGCTCCGGCTCTGGCTCTGGCTCTGGCTCTGGCTCTGGTTCAGGCTCAGGCTCTGGCTCCGGCTCGAACGACGGCATCGGCTCAAAGGGAGAGTCGACGTCCTCGGGCGGCTCTGCCGCAAAATCGTCCTCGCCGCAAACGAGCCGCCGCAGTTCCCGAACTTCCCTTCTCAGCTTGATATAGCCGACAAGCCCGACGACGATCAGCGCCAGCAGCATGAAGAGCATGAACGATTCAATCAAAAGCGTCACATGGTAAAATTCCTCGACGTCTTCAAGCAGCATGCCGACCGTGCCGCGCAACTGCTCAAGCTCCTGCGGGTCGATGCGGGCGGCGAAAGCCTGCGTGCTCCATCCCCCAAAAGCACATGCGCTAAGCGCGAAGGCTCGCCACCCCGCACGCTTCATCCAACCCTTTTTCATTTCCAGCATTCCTCCCTTGCGCCAGGACGATTCGTAACTCTGCATAAAATCGTCCTCGTGCAACTTCCTCCATCACCTTCCGGCTTCGGGAAGCGCAGATACATTTGACGCTTCCTGAAAATACTTTGCCTCGAACTCCTCGACCGGCATGGGCTTCGCGAAGAAATACCCCTGGAACATATCACAGCCGAGCGACCGCAGATGCTCGACCTGCTCCTTCGTTTCCACGCCTTCCGTGATGACGCGCATGCCGAGCCACTTTGCCATGGCGATGACAGCGTTCAATATGACGGAACTGCGCTTCGGATTGCCCGTCTGGCGCAGGAAACCCATATCGATTTTCAGAATGTCTGCCTCGATGTCCTTGAGCATGGAAAGCGAGGAGTAGCCGCTGCCGAAGTCATCGATCTCGACCTCGAAGCCCGCCTCCTGCAGGCTGCTGACGAGCTTTCTGTACTTTTCGATGTCACCCATCAAGGCCGTTTCCGTGATCTCCAGCTTCAGCTGCTTTGCGTCAATGCCGTGGCGCTTCACGATGTCCGTCATCGTCTGGAAAATGTCGAGATGAAGCATGTCGTTCACGGAAATGTTGACGGAGATCGTCAGCCCCTCCTTTTCCGTTCCCTGCCAACGTTTCAGAATCGCCGCCGCCTCTTCCCAGACGTACTGGTCAAGGCGATGGATCAGTCCCGCATTTTCCAAGATGCCGATGAACTGACTGGGCGCGAGGAAGCCTTTCTCGGGATGATTCCAGCGCACGAGCGCCTCCGCGCCGAGCAGATCGCCCTCCGTCGAAACCTGCGGCTGCAGGTAGACGGCGAGCTGGCGCTCAGCCAAGCCTTCCTCGAAGCTGCCCAGGATTTCCTTTTCGCGCAGCGTGCGCTCCATCAGGGCGTCGTCATAGAACGCCACCTTGTTGCCATTCTCATCACGCACGAGAGAGAGCGCGAGATGCGCCCGATCGCACATGACAGAAACGGGCATCTGCGTCTCCTGAATCTTATAGATGCCGAGATGGATGTTCAGCTTGAATGAATTGCTGTCGAACGCCTGCCCCAGATGCTCCAGGCCGTCGAGTAAATCCTTCTCCGTGAAGCGCGCCCTGTCCACATAAGCGGCAAAATGGTCGCCGTGCAGACGGGCTGCCGCGCCCGAATCCATGGCAAGGTCGGAGAAAAATTCCGCCAGGCTCTTTAGAATCTCGTTTCCCTTCTCCTCGCCGAGAAGCTCGTTGACCAGTTTGAAATCCTTGATGTTCGAACAGATGATGCAGCGTTCGCCCTTTATGCCGTAGTCAAGTTCCTCGCGCACGGCGCCGTAGAAGCCCTCGCGGTCATAAAGTCCCGTGAGCTTGTCGCGCGACCATGACGTATCCTTCTGCTCCTCCATCTCTTCCTGCCGATCGCGTATCGTGTAATAATAGCCCTTGTAATGCCCGTCCGCATCAAAGAGTTTCGCCATCGACACCCGATAGACGAAGCGCTCGCCTTCGAGGAAGAATTCCTGCTCCCACGCCGCCGCGCTTTCCCACGGAGAATCCCAGCTTTCGTCCTTGAGCCACGTCATGAAGAAACTGCGCAGAGCCTCAAGCTCGCCCGGCGGCACCTGGAAGGCACGATATGCCTCAAGGTTGGCATAAATGCAGGAATCCTCCACATTGAAGCACAGGACACCCGCATGAGCCGTATCTTTCGCACGCGAGAGAAGCTGCAGCACCTCGCGGTCGCACATCGCGCGCGTATCCGCATTGCGCGGGTAGTTCGTCACCAGTTCCATCGCACAATGCAGGATGCTCTTGTCCGGCATCTCGATCTCAACCGGTGCGGAAAGGACGTGATATACCTTGTCGTCCGAAATCTCATCCTTTTCAAAGTTCGACTGCGACTTGACGGCGCAGAAACTCGTGCAGTGCCGGCAGCGACGCGTCCTTCCCCAAGTGGTGAAGCAGCGACCCTCGCGCCGCACCGTGCCATCCGCTTCAAGATGAAGCACCTCACATGCTTTTGCATCCACAAAGCGAGCGAAATCATATATGTGTGCAAGATTTTGCTCCAGCTGACGCGCTTCCTGCATACTGAATCTCGCCATGCGTTTCCCTCCTAAAGATACCACGGAGAGGACAGTCGCGCCATCCAAATTCCTTGGTGTAGTTCTCATGAAATCTCAATTAACCAAGTCTATTCTACCATGTTCCAACAGGAAAAGATAGCTTTTCTTTTGGAAGAAAAAACCTTCTTTCATTTTTTCATAGGACGGTATACGCCGCACCTGCGGCAAGCGGCAGTTTCCGAAAGATCCGCCAGCCATTCATCGATTTTCCTGCCTCGAACAATCAGCCCAGGTACAATCTCCGCCAAGGGCAGGAGCACGAAAGCTCGTTCGTGAAGATACGGATGCGGCAGGTGAAGCTCCGGCACCGCACTCTCGAATCCTTCAGCGAAGAGCAGGTCGATGTCGATCGTGCGCGGCCCCCAATGCTCCTTGCGCACGCGGCCAAGCGCACGCTCGATGCGCTGAGTGCGGCGCAGGAACACGAGGGGCGAAAGGTGCGTCTCCAAAGCGGCGCAGGCATTGAGAAACGGCGGCTGCTTCTCGTTTCCCCACGGCGGCGTCTCATAAAAAGAGGATACGCGTAGGAGCCGTGTATCCTCAAGATGAGCCAAAAGTCGCAAGGCTCGCCGCAAGGAAGCGCGGCGGTCGCCGAGATTCGCGCCGAGACCGAGATAGATGCGATACATTCTCTGCGCACGCCCTGCAAGATCGTGCGCCAGTCCCCGCTCCACAGGGGGTACGCTCGCCCCCTCGCCGACTCTCGCCTCTTCGCCGTTCATGCGCGGCCCCTCTCGATGCGCACGCAGACGTCGCGGAATGCGCCTGCAAGCGGTGCCTGGGGCTTATGCACGGCGATTTCGACGCGCGCAAGCGCCGCATACTTCTTGAGGAGCTGCGCCGCGATTTCCTCCGCCAGTGCCTCGATGAGATTCTTCGCTTCTCCCTCGACAACGGTGCGCACGTCCTCGAACACCTCAGCATAATTGACGCTCCTGCAGAGATCGTCCGTGCGCCCCGCTTCGGCGAGGTCGAGGCAAAGCACGGCGTCAACGATGAATTTCTGTCCTTTTTGCCGCTCTTCGGCAAAGCAGCCATGATAGCCGAAGAACTCCATGCCTGAAAGCTCAATTCTGTCCATGCTTCCCGCCCTCCAAGATGACGTCCGCCATGCGGCACATGCGTGCGATCTCCTTGACGTCGTGCACGCGCACGATGGATGCGCCTGCGGCAACGCCGAGCACCGTCGCCGCGCCCGTCGCTTCGAGTCGCTCCTCGACAGGTAGATCGAGCGCATAGCCGATAAAGCTCTTGCGGCTCGCGCCCAAAAGCAGCGGATACGCTTCTCCGTCGAGCTTCATCAGCTCATGCAGACGATGCAGCACCTCGATGTTCGTCTCGGGCGTCTTGCCGAAGCCGATGCCCGGATCGAAGATCAGGCTCTCTTTCGCCACGCCCGTTTCCTCGGCAATGGCACAGCTCTCGCGGAAGAAATCCTGCATGGCTTCGATGACGTCCGTCCTGTACGCCGTGCCCGTCTGATTGTGCATGACGACGACGGGCGCGTGGTATTCGGCTGCGACGCGAGCCATCGCGCCGCGTTCTTCCGCCGCGTACTGCAGACCCCATATATCATTGAGAATGTCCGCGCCAAGCCGCAAGGCAGCGCGTGCCGTCTCTGCCTTGAACGTGTCGATGGAAATCGGCACGGGAATCTTCGGCGCGATATGCTCCAAGAAGGGCGCGAGCCGCTCGATCTCCTCTGCCGCCGACACGGGCACGAAGCCCGGGCGCGACGACTCCGCACCGACGTCGATGATCGCCGCGCCGTCCTCGACCATCGAAAGCGCGTGGTCGAGCGCCTTATCGAGCGTGTTCCACTTGCCGCCGTCTGAGAAAGAGTCGGGGGTCACGTTCAATATGCCCATGACGAGCGTCCCTTCGCCGACCGTCAGCTCCTTGCCCGACGGCAGTCGATAATGCCTCTTCGCCTTCATCTGCCTCATCCCTCCTTCGCTCCGCGCATCAGAAGATCCCATGCCTCCTTGCCAAGAGCCGCATCGGCGGCGATCGTGCCGCCCGTCTCCGAAGTCAGCGTGCGCGTTCCGGGCGCAAGCTCGCCGCGCATCATCATGCACAGCTGACGCGCCTCGACGATGACGAGCACGCCCTCTGCCGAAAGCCCGTCGAGCACGGCGTCCGCGATCTCGCGCGTAAACCGCTCCTGCAGCTGCGGCCTCCTCGCGAGGAGATTCACGACATGGACGAACCTGCCGAAGCCCGCGACCTTGCCGTCCTTCGGCAAATAGGCGATATGCACCTCGCCGAAGAACGGCACGAGATGATGCTCGCACAGCGAATAAAACGGGATGTGCTGCACCGCCGTCAGACCACGCGCCTTCGTCTCGAAAAGCTCGCCCCAAGCCGAAGACACATCTTTGCCGCAGCCCGAAAAGAGCAGTTCAAACATCTCCGTCACGCGCTCCGGCGTCTTCTCCATGCCGCACGCCGCGAGATCGAGTCCCATCGCTTCAAGGAACTGGCGCATCGCCGCGCTCGCCTTTTCGTTCATCGTACCTTCCGCCTCTCGCAGATATGATAAAAAGGGCGCGAAAGCGCGCCCTCCTTCAAGTCATTCCATGGTGCGCTCGGCGGGAGTCGAACCCACGCTTTCAGCTCCGGAGGCTAACGTCCTATCCACTGGACTACGAGCGCATCAATAGAAACAATATATCACTTTTCCCGTAGGAATGTCAATTTTTATTTCCGACAGGAACGCCTGCTTCATGAAAAATAAGAAAGCTCCGCCTCGAAGCCTGCAAACTTTAGGCGGGATTTCTTATCTCAGCTAAAAAATTTGCCGCTGGTCGTTTGCCGACAGCACCTTTTCTATGCGCATGATACGACAAAGCGGCCGATTCGCCAAACAGTTCCCTCGCGCATCCACCTGCTCGCGCCATTTCCTCGCAAAAACCGAGATGCACTGCAAACAAGAGCAACAGGATTGCTCAAAATTGTGCTATACTATTAAAATACGAGTACATTCAGCGTTTTCTTAAAATCATCGAGCACCACGAGCCGACAAAAGGAGACGATTCCCGCATGAAGCATACGCCGATCTACGAAAACTGCCGCCTTGATCTGGAAGCTGTCCTCGCACTCGAAGAGAAATACGGCATCGCAGATGACGCCTTGCGCCGCGCCGCTGCCACGCTCGACGAGTTCCATGTCGTGACGCCCGTCGTCGGCAAATTCAGCGCGGGCAAAAGCTCCCTGCTCAACGCGCTTCTCGGCAAGAGCCGCCTCGGCAAAGACTACCTGCACACGCAGATCACGCCCGAGACCGCCGTGCCGACGGAAATCCGCTACGGCAGCGAAGAGCGCATCATCCTCCATCGAAAAGACGGCACGCAGGAAGAAATCACGCTCGAAGCCTTCACCGCCGAAGAATATCGCAGCGAGAGCCTGCACAGCATCGAGCTGAGCCTCCCTAACGACGCGCTCAGGGACATCGCCGCCGTCAAGATCGTCGACATGCCGGGCTTCGACTCCGGCATCGAGATGCACAACCGCGCCATCGACGACTACCTGCCGAAGAGCCATGCCTACATCATCACCTTTGAAGCCTCCGAGCCGCTGATCGCCGACAGCATCGTGCGCTTCCTGCAGGAGCTGAAGCTGCACGAAATGCCCGTCCGCCTCGTCCTCACAAAAGCGGACAAGGTCACGGCGGAGCAGCTTGCCGCAGCCAAGGCGCAGATCCAAAGCGACGCAGCGAAGTATCTCGGCATAGCGGACACCGCCCTCGTCACGACGACGGCGAAAGGCAAGAACATCGACGTCACGGCGTTCCAGGAAATCCTGCAAGAGCTCGAAGCCGAGAGCGAGACGATCTTCGAGCGCACGACGCGCACACGCATCAAGAAGGAAGCCGCACGCACAGAAGCGTACCTCGCCGCCTCCATCAAGAAAGCCGACCTCGCTCCCGACGAGCTTGCCGCCGAAGAAGAAGCCTGCCACCGCCAGCTTGAGCGCTTGAAAAGCAGCTTGGAAAAGGAAAAATCCGCCTTCGTGCGCCAGATCGACGAGAGCGCCATGAACATCGGCGGCAGCGTCGAAGCCGCGCTTCAAGGCGCGTCGGGCGACTTGGAGCGCCTGATGATGAACGGCTCCAACATCTCCGCCAAGGTCAACGCCCTCGTGCGCCAGGCGGCGCTCGCAGGTCTCAAGAGCGACTTCGAGCCGCGCCTGCACCGCTACCTGCAAAGAATCGCCGACGTCGTGCAGATCGACATAGCGGCGCAGATGCCGCAGCTGAGTCCCGAGCAGATGGGCATGGACGCCATGACGAAGGAAGTCCTCAAGAAGTCGCTGCCCCTGATCCTCTCCATCATCGGCGCTGTCGTCACCGGCCCGATCGGCGCCGTCATTGCCCTCGCCGCCGGCCTGCTCATCGAGCTGGGCTTCCTCAAGAAGCAGCAGAACGACCGCCTGCAGCTCGTGCATCAAAAGCTCCAAGGCGAGATCATCCCCGAAGTCGTGACAAAGACCGAAGCCGCTATCCGCAGCGCCATCACGGCGCAGATGAAAGAGATCGACGCCATGATCGGCGCAGAAGCCGAGAGCCGCATCGCCGTGCAGGAAAAGGCGCTCGCCGACCTGCGGGAAGCCCGCGAAAAAGCCGCCGCCGAGCGAGACGCGCGTCTCGCCGAAATAAAGGAAGACCTTGCAGCCGTACAGAGCATACAGGAGAGGTGAAGACCATGAGCGAAAAAATGCCAAGAGAGCAGATCGCCCTGCTCAAGAACGTCATCGAAGACTTGCAGGAGCGCGTGCAGACGGCATCCGAGAGCATCGGAGCAATCGTGCAGACGCTCGACGAGCAGCACGATGAAGCCGCACAACCCGACTTCGAGCGCCTGCGCTATGAGAGCGAAAAGCAAGCCTACAAAGGCCACCCCGCCGCACGCAGCACGATGCCCGAGCTGTACTTTCTGCTGCTCGTCAGCGTGCTGACCGCCGCTGATGCGACACAAGCCCAGTGGCGTCACCTCTACCGCACGGCGGCAGGCGCGGGCTATGAAGCCGATGTGCGCGACCTGCTGCCCGACGCTTACTCGCTGACAGACGCGAAACTCATCGAAGCCGTCGAGAGCATCGAGCGCGATGCGCTTGTGAACGCTTTCGTACTGGATTGCATATTGCTCGCGCTGCTGCATGAAGGCGATGCCGCCGCGTTGCTTGCGTATATTGCCGATCTGTTCGCACTGCTTGGCGCAGAGAAGGAGGTCGTAAGCGAGACGATGCAAGCGGCGAAGACTATCGTCGCGCAGGATCGCGAAGCGTATCTTGCGATGATGGCAGATCTGGAGCATATCTACGCACACGATAATTATTTCTACCTCTTCCATCTCGACGCCGAGACTATAACGAGCGATTTATCACTGGCTCCCTCCATCGACGCAGAGCATCTGACCGTATTCTGTGCCAAGGCAAAAAATATGGAGTTGAATTTAGATTCATGGCAGGCAGAAGAAATTACATTTCAAGGCTGCCGCTTTGAGAACAGTTCCGTCAAAAGTTCGCAAAAGAACGTTCGTTTTATTGGGTGCGCCTTTTATGAGAAAGGCGCCAACACAGGCAGTACGCGGCTCTTGATAGGAACTGACAGTTCCTTTACGAAGTGCACATTCAAAGACATCAATTCCGAAAGATGCGTTCTCTCCTTATCCGACCCAACGATAGAATCTTGTGTTTTTGAGGATTGTGTGGTTTATAAAACCTCACTACTCAGCTTAAATGGGGGTACGATCAGCAACTCAACATTTGTACGCTGCCGCCAAGTGACCTACGCTCACTACGGGTTAATTCACATATACCGCGCATCCATCAAGCAATGCATCTTCTCGTATTGCAAAGCAGACGGCGATAAAAACCATGCCCCGAAGCTTATTTACATCCAAGCTTCCTCGACAATAGAGAATTGCCGCTTTGAACAGTGTTACGCATACTCGCGCAGCAAACAGGGGAACTACTACGGCTACATGATTCTCCTTAACTCATCGACACAAACCAACAACACCTTCCATGATTGCACGTGCGGTAAACATGTTGTCTAGAGACTATCGACAAACACCCCCTCTCACCCCCACAAAGGAGCGTCCTCATGCCCACCCTCACCCCAACTGACCAAATCGCCCTGCTCAAGAAAATCGTCGAGCCGACGCGCGATGAGCGCTCCTTGCCTGCACAGCTCAAGGAGCTTGAGCGCACGATCAAGGAGCGTCTGCCCGAAGCCTTGGAGAAGAACGCGCCGCCCGACTTTCCGTCGCTCTACTTTGACTTCTGCTATATCTACGACAAATTCTACGACTTCCTGCTCTTTCGCCCGCTGATCGGCAAGACCGTCGTCGCGCTTGGCGGCGGGTTCAGCAGCGGCAAGTCGACCTTCCTCAACATGCTGCTCGGCGGCGCACGCCTCTTGCCGACCGCCGTCACGCCGACGACCTCCGTGCCCGCCTACGTCCTGCACGGTACGGACGAGCGGGCTCGCGCCGTCAACCTCTTCGGCGCGAGCGTCGCCATGCAGGTCGCGGACATCCGCACGCTCTCGCACGGCTTCGGCGAGGACGACGAATCCGACGAACTGCCGCTCGGGCATCTGCTGCGCAGCGTCTTCGTCGAGACGCCGCGCCAGCCCTACGCGAGAATCGCCTTCCTCGACACGCCCGGCTACTCCAAGCCCGACAGCGCCGCCTACTCCGCACGCACCGACGCCGCCATCGCACGCAGCCAGCTGAACGCCAGCGACCACATCCTCTGGTGCATCCCCGCCGATGCCGGAGCCATCAGCACCGACGACGTGAACTTCCTCAAGAGCCTGTCGAAAGACATCCCGAAACTCATCATCATCACGAAGGCGGACAAAGCCCCCTCCGACGAAGACTTGCGCCGCATGGCGGACGGCGTGCGTGAGACGCTCGATCGGCACGGCATCCGCTACGCCGACGTGCTGACCTCTGCACGCGGCAAGCACGCCGCCTGTGACCGCGAAGCCATCGAGAGCTATCTGACAAAACTCGACGAAGGCAAGCGCACGGCAGACTTCGCCTACCAGTTCAAGAAGCTCTTCACCCAATGCAAAAACTACTACGACGAAACCATCCTCGAAGAAAAGCGCCGCCTCGCAGGTCTGAACCGCGCCCTGACCCACGTCGGCGATGTCCCTGAAGTCGAAGAAGGCCTCTCCGCCTTCGCCCGCGAGATGAAAGAAAACATCCGAGCGCTGACCGAAGCAAAAGAAGAGCTGAAGACCCTGCAGCTCGAATTCTTCACCGAGCTAAAAGCCGTCGCCGACGAAGTCCGGATCGCCCTGCCCGAGCCGAGCGAGATCGACCTCTTAGAAGACCGCCGCACGGACGCCGCCGCCGTCGTAAAGAGCGTCCTCAAGAAGCGCAGTCTCACCGTCGACAGCGCCCTCCTGCACGAAATGCAGCGCGAACTGCAAAACGTCCCCCTCGCCATCAACAAACACCCCGGCGGCAGCGCTTATAAGGAAGAACTGCTCGCCCTGCTGCAGGAAGAGCTTGCCGCCGATTGACAAGGAGACCCACAATGTCCATCATCCAATTCAACGCCGTCAAAGCGCAGGAAAGGCGCATTGAATCGCTGCTCAACGCAGAATTCCCTGCCGTCATCCGCGCTCTTGAGCCGCACTCTCACGATGCGGCACTCACCGTGCAGGCACTGCAGGACGAGCTGCGCCGCCAGTGGCACGACTTCTCCTCCGCGGAGCGCAAGCTCAACATCGCCGTCATCGGCCGCGTCAAAGCGGGCAAATCCACCTTTTTGAACACGGTCATCTTCGACGGCCATCATGTGCTGCCGCAGGCATTCACGCCAAAGACGGCGAGTCTCACGAAGATCGAATACGCCGAGCAGAACGCGCTCGCCGTCGAATTCTACACGCCCGATGAATGGGCGAAGATGGAGAGCGCCGCGCACTCGGGCGCAGCCACGGAAAACGCACGCATGGCGAAGGAGCTTGTCGAAGCCACGCGTCAGAGCGGCATCGCGGTGAACGACATCCTCGCGCAAGGCACGATCGAGCATACGTTCAGCTCCGACGAAGAGCTCGCCGCCGCACTCAACCAATACACGGGCGCAGACGGCAGCTGCACGCCCCTCGTCAAGTGCGTGACGCTCTATCAAAGCAACCCGAATCTCGCGGGCATCTCCATCGTCGACACGCCGGGCATGAACGATCCCGTCGTCTCGCGCACGCAGAGGACGCGCGAGTTCCTCGCCGACTGCGACGTGGTGTTCTTCTTGAGTCAGGCATCCCAATTCCTCGATGAAAACGATGTCGGCCTGCTCAAAAATCAGCTGCCGCAAAAGGGCGTCGCACGTCTCATCCTTCTCGTGAGCCGCTTCGACGATGCTCTGATGGACGTCATCTATGATATGGACAGTCTCGCACAAGCGGTGCAGGATACGAAAGAACGGCTGCGCCGACAAGCGAAAAAAATCTTCCGCACAGAAGCACAGCACCTTGCCGAAGCGGGCAATGCAAGATGCGCCGAGCTGTTCCAAAGCTGCACGCAGCCCCTCTTCCTCTCCTCTTTTCTGCACAATATGATCGGCAAAAGTCCTTCCGACTACACAGATGCCGAGCAGAAGCGTGCCGACGCTCTCGACGAGTACGGTGACTTCGCCGAGAATCTCGCGGAGATCGGCGACCTCGCGCCCATTCTCGACGAGCTTGCTGTCTGCATCGCCGAAAAAGATCAGACGCTGCTCAAGAAAGTCGAGGGGTTCGTCCCGCGTGCGAAAGAATCCCTGCAAAAGCTCATCGCGGATGAGAAAAAAGAAACGGCACGGCGCATCAGCGTCCTCGAAACGGGCGACGGCGCTTCCATCGAGCACGAGCGTCGTCAGATGGAGCAGAAGATCCACGAAACCCAAGCACGTCTGGAAGAACATTTTGGCACGATCACGAGCAAGATCGAGCAGGCGAAAATAGATGTTCTTCGCAAATTGCGCGAGGACAGCCGCACATACTCTTCCCTTTCCACCAAGACGGGCGTCGAGGTCGAAGAGCACGAACGCAAAGTAAGCGATTCCAAATGGTACAACCCCTTCTCATGGGGTTCTTCGCATACCGAGTATTACACCACGGAGCGCCGCTACTCCTATCTCGACGTCAACGACGCACTCGAAAACATCCGCAATTACGGACGCGAGGCGAGCAGCGACATCGAGCGGTCATTCGCGGACAACATCCAGCTGCAGACGCTGAAACAGCAGCTCTTGAATCTCGTCGTCGAGAACTTCGACGCCGGCAGAGAAGACTACGATCCCGCCTATTTCCGTCTGCTCGCCGAACGCTCCCTCCAAAAGATCGAGCTTCCCGTCGTCCAGATCGACGTGAGCTCCTGCCTCGACAGCCTCACGGGCAGATGGTCGGGCGAGGTGCGCGACTCTTCCGACCGCAGCGCTCTCCAAGCCGCCCACGCCGCTGCCATGAGCCAACTCTTCGACGCCATCAGCGCACGCTTCACCGAAGAAGTCCCGCGCCTCAAATCGCATCTCGACGCGATCAAAGACGGCTTCGGCAAAGAGCTGCTGCAAAGCATGGAAAGCGACTATCAGAAGCTCCAAGCCGCCTGCCTCGACAAGGATCGCAGCATACAAAAGCTCAGGGACTATGCCGAAGCCTTAGCTGCGCTCGAAAATCATTGATTTATCCACAAAAAAGAAGCCGTCGCACACGAGTCTTGTGCAACGGCTTCTTTTCTTTCTTTTTCAATCATCCGTGCGGCGAATGTCCGCGCCGAGTCCCACGAGTTTCTCCACGAGCTTGTCGTAGCCGCGATCGATGTGGTGGATGTAGCCGACCTGCGTCTCGCCTTCGGAGACGAGACCCGCAAGCACCATGGCAGCGCCGGCACGCAGATCGGTCGCCTTGACCTGGCAGCCCGTCAGATGATCGACGCCCTCAACGATGGACGTGCGCCCGTCAATCTTGATGGACGCCCCCATGCGCTTCAATTCATCGACGTGCATGAAACGGTTCTCGAAGACCGTTTCCGTCACGAGTCCCGCACCGTCTGCGATGGCAAGGAGCGCCATGAACTGCGCCTGCATGTCTGTCGGAAAGCCCGGATACGGCATCGTCTTGATGTCGACCGCCTTCGGCCTGCAGTCGCAGGTCACGCGAATGCCCTCAACAGCCTCCTCGATCGTGACGCCCGCCTCCTTGAGTTTGGCGATGACGGGCTTCAGATGCTCGGAAATGGCGTTTTCGATATAGACGTCGCCCTGCGTCATGGCGGCGGCGACCATGTAGGTGCCCGCCTCGATGCGGTCAGGGATGATCGTATAGTTGTGCCCCGTGAGCTTCTTGACGCCCTCGATCTTGATGACATTCGTACCCGCACCGCGCACCTTCGCGCCCATGACGTTCAGGAAGTTCGCGAGATCGACGATTTCCGGCTCCTGCGCAGGGTTTTCGAGCACGGTCTGCCCCTGTGCCATCGAAGCCGCCATGAGGATGTTTTCCGTCGCGCCGACGCTCGGGAAGTCGAGGTAGATGCGTGCGCCCTTGAGTCCCGCGTCAGCGCGCGCCTCGATGTAGCCATGCCCGATCTCGATCTTTGCGCCCAAGGCCTCGAAGCCCTTGAGATGCAGGTCGATGGGGCGCGTGCCGATGGCGCAGCCGCCCGGAAGCGAGATCTTCGCGTGACCGAGACGTGCGAGCAGCGGCCCCATGATGAGGAAAGAAGCGCGCATCTTGCGCACAAGCTCGTAGGGCGCTTCCGTACGCTTGATCTCGCAGCTATCCACGGTCAGCGCGTTCGCCGCCTTGTCGAACGCCGCATGTACGCCGAGCGCCTGCAGCACTTCCGTGATCGTATGCACATCGTCGAGCGAAGGAACCTCCTCCAAGCGGCTCGGGGCATCCTGCCCCAGAAGCGTCGCGGCGATGATGGGCAGCACAGCGTTCTTCGCACCGCTGATCTTCACGCGTCCCGCAAGCCGACAGCCGCCCTTTATAATCAACTTCTCCATGAAAGTCCCATTTCCTCCCCCACACACTGCAAGTTCCATCGAGCTAATGTGGCTGATATAGCAATTTATAGTTTACCATGAAAGTCCAAGAAGTCAAGCCCGGAGGGCGCAGACTGAAAAAACGCCCGCACATGCACTTTTGCACATGCGGGCGTTTTTCGATGCTGCCTGCAGCAGCAGTCACTCTCTCAAGGAAGCGCTGAATTTATCCGTGCTTCCTTAAATACCGAGAATCGCATCGAGCTTCGCCTTGTCGAAGCTCACGACGAAGTCCTTGCCGTTGACCGTCGTCACCGGCACGATGAGATCGCCCGAGATGGCCTTGCATTCTTCACGGGCCGCCTCGTCCTCTTCGATGTTGTGCTCCTCGTAGGCGATGTTCTTCGACTTCAGATACTTCTTGACCTTGTCGCACCAAGGGCACTGCGTGATGGAATAGACCTTTACCATGATGTTTTCCCTCCTGTGATGTACTTCTCGGCGAGAAGCGCCGCCGTCGTGCCGTCGGATGCGGCAGTCGTCAGCTGATGGATCTCCTTCTCACGGATGTCGCCGGCGACGAAGACGCCGGGGATATTCGTGCGGCAGTCCTCGCCCGCGACGATATGCCCCTTCTCGTTGATCTCGACCTGTCCCTCAAAGAGCGCCGTGTTCGGCTGCACGCCGATGTTGACAAATATGGCGTCGACAGCAAGTTCCCGTGCCTCGCCCGCCTTCTTGTCGAAAATCTCGATAGATTCGAGCTTTCCCTCGCCCCGCAAGGCACGGATCTCCGTTTCGAGCAAGATCTCCGCCTTGGGATTCTCTCGGAGACGCTTCTGCGAAACTTCGTCGGCTCGAAGCTTGGAGCGATGCACGAGGTAGAGCTTCTTCGCGTAACGCGAGAGGAAGTTCGCCGCATCGAGCGCCGCATTGCCGCCGCCCATGACGGCAATGATTTTATCTTGATACATGTGTCCGTCGCAAAGCTGGCAGTAGTGGACGCCGCGCCCCGCGTACTTCGCTTCCTCAGCGAGCGGCAGCTTCCTGCGGCTCATGCCCGAGGCGATGATGACGACGGGCGTCTCGTAAACGGCGCTCTCCGTCTCGACGCGCTTGACCGCGCCTTCGAGCGTGACCTTCTCAATCGCATCGAACTCGTCGACGACGGCGCCGAACTTCTCCGCCTGCTGCTGCACTGTCTGAATGAGATCGCTGCCCGAGACGCTCAAAAATCCCGGATAATTCTCAATGCCCGTGGCGTTCGCAATCTGCCCGCCGACGATGGCATTCTCCAGGACGAGCGTCGAAAAATTCATGCGTCCCGCATAGAGCGCCGCCGTCAGCCCTGCCATGCCCGCACCGATGATGACGACGTCCTTCTGTATCGTTTCCTTTGCCATGGAATCCCTCCTCTATTTTGATGAGCGGTATTGTTCTTTTCTCCATGAAAGGGCTAAATCCTGCCGTTTTCGCCAAAACGGCTTGACACTCCGTTCCTTCCATGATACGATGATAACACAGTTACCGACATATGTCGATAACAAATCCGTAAAAATATTGTAAAGGAGGCGAGGACTGTGCCAAGACCGACGCGGGGGCGAAGGATCTGCGTGCGTCCCGCCTACGAGCGCTTCACGCCTGCGGGCTTTCCCGGCGGCGAGGCCGTCACCCTGCTCGTCGAAGAGTACGAGTGCATACGCAGCATCGACCACGACGGGCTAAAGCAGGAGGAATGCGCCAAACGCATGGCGATCTCGCGCACGACGGTCGCCGAAATCTATGCCGCAGCGCGCAAAAAAATCGCCGAGAGCCTCGTGCACGGCAGACCGCTCGTCATCGAAGGCGGCTTCTACCAGCTCTGCGACATGTCCGCACCGTGCGGCAAATGCTGCCCGCGTGCCGAGGCGCGTCAAGACTATTGCTTTTCGCCCCCGAGAAAGAAAGGAGAAGGAACGATGAGAATCGCAGTCCCCTATGAAAACGAAAACGGCACGGTGTTCCAGCACTTCGGCCACTCGCAGGCATTCAAGCTCTACGATGTCAAGGAGGACGCCGTAGAGAAATCGGAGGTTGTCAGCACGCAAGGCAGCGGTCACGGCGCACTCGCCGGCTTCTTGAAGGAAAACGAAGTCGATGCGCTCATCTGCGGCGGCATCGGCGCGGGCGCGATCGAAGCGCTCACGGATGCCGGCATCCGCGTCTATGCCGGCGTCAAGGGCGCGGCGGACGAGGCTGTCGCACAGCATCTCGCCGGCACGCTTGAGTATACGACGGAAGCAAACTGTTCGCATCACGGCGAGGGACATGAGCACGCCGAAAGCGGCCATCGCTGCTCCCACGCGCACGGCGCGGGCGAAGGTCAGCATCGCCACGGCGAGGGTCAGGGCCACTGCGGTCACCACCACGGCGAAGGGCACGCGCATCATCATGGCGAAGGCAAAGGTCACTGCGGTCAGCACCACGGCGAAGGCCAAGCGCACGCACACCGCCACGGACAGGATGCCGCCGCAGTCGAAGGCCGCTGTCCGCATCGCGGCAAAGGCGGCGGCCACGGCCACGGTCACGGTGGCCGCGGAGCAGGCCACGGCTCGCATCATCAGTAACCGCAGATACGGCTTGCCCTTCTTTCCGCTGAATCTTTATCCGTGCTTCTCCGGCACTCCCTGGCAAAATTGAACGTTCATCTTGTCGGCTTCGGCTTCGCCGCGCATCTCCTAGAATTCTTGCCGCAGAGTTTCAAACTCTGCGGCGATTTTTTCGCCCTCTCGACAGCGGGGCGCTTCTCATGTTCCACAGCTTCCAAGGAAGGAATCAG
>ERZ773022.641-NODE-641-length-27237-cov-6.254212_pt1 | contig 27237 bp, 23 predicted proteins | sample MGYA00580839_ERZ773022 | MGnify/ENA primary metagenome ERZ773022 (study PRJEB29015, sample SAMEA2738020) | human oral metagenome | biome: human oral; feature: human-associated habitat; material: dental | place: China | collected 2044 ... | reverse complement strand
CCCTGGCGCCTGTCGCGCGGGCGCGACCGCCCGCGTTTGTTCCGACGGCTCCCCCCATCTTGTGATAGGATGTCCCTAGAACATGTTACTTCTAGGGACGGAGGCGGGAATGTACCTCGCGATCACGGAGAAGGGCGGGAGGCAGTATGCGTCGGCGGCGGTGTCGAGGAGGGACGGGAGGCGGACCCATGACGACTACACCTACCTCGGGCGTGTCGTCGACCGCGACCGGGGCGTGTTCTGCAGCCGCGAGCGGGGGTACTTCACCTTCGACGTCGCCACCGGCGAGTACGGGCGCGTGCCGGACGGGTTCGAGCCGGACGCGCCCGAGGACGGCAGGAGGTCCCGCCCGCGCACCCTCTCCTTCGGCGACGCCTGGGTCCTCGACCAGCTGATGCACAAGTCGGGGCTCTGGGACGTGGTCGACGAGGTGCCGTGGGCCAACCGCGACACCCTGCACGCGATGGTCGCGTTCTACATGTGCTCGCGCCTGGCGAACTGCCACGCCGAGGAGTGGTGGCGCACGAGCGTGGCGAGCCTTCTGTGGCCGGGGGCGAGGCTCGACAGCCAGGGGGTGAGCGAGTTCCTGGAGAAGGTGGGCTCGCGCGAGTCGACGCTCGCCTTCCAGGAGTCCTATGCGCGCTTCGTGCTCGGGGGCTTCAGCGACGACACCAACGTGATGATCGACTCGACGGGCCTCCCGAACGGGAGCGGGATGTACCTGACGCGCGTGAACGTACACGAGGGGAAGGTGAGCGTCGAGGCCAGGCTGGCCGTCGTCGCGCAGAGGAGCACGGCGATACACCTGTGGTGGGAGCTGCTGCCCGGCAGCGCGAGCGACGCGATGAGCTTCAGGAGAATCATCGCCCGCTGCGAGGGCATCGGCGTCCACGTGGACTCGTGCCTGATCGACGCCGGGTACTGCACCGACGCCAACCTCGACGAGCTCTACGACGACGGGCACAGGTGCGTCACGCCCTACGTCACCAGGCCGAGGCCTAACCCCTCCTGGTACAGGGAGGCCGTCCCGAGGGCGCTGGAGGGCATCGAGTCGCGGGAGAACTTCGTCCAGTACGGAGACCGCTACCTGTTCGTGAGGAGGGTCCCCGTCATGGTCGGCAAGGGCCACGACCAGCCCGCGTGGCTCTACGTCGGGATAGACACCTCGCGCCTGTCCGACGAGCTCCACAAGCTGCTCGTGAGGGCGAGGAGGAAGAGGCTGAGCATGGACCAGGTCTACGAGGGACTCGAGAACCAGGGCGTGTTCGCCCTGCTCTCGGGAACGCCCCACGAGGTGGAGGACATACTGCCAGAGTACTACGTCCGCCAGGGCATCGAGCAGCTCAACGACGTGGCGAAGGGATACACCAAGCTGCTGCCGACCCGCTGCCACACGGTGGAGACCTTCACCGGCCACGTGCTGCTCTCGATGATAGGCAGCTCGGTGATGCGCTTCATGCAGATCCGCCTCAACGACGGCGAGGCCTACCTCGCCTCGCGCATGGAGGCCCTGAGGTCGCAGGGGTGCATACTCTACAAGGGGAGGCTGGTCCCGGACGAGCCGATACAGCCGGCCAACGAGGTGTACCAGCTCTTCGGGGTAGAGGTGCCCACGTCAGTCCCCATCCGCGGCGGCTCGCTCGCCGTCGATCCGCCGAGGGTGACCCCCCGACTGTTCAGGCCGCCCAAGAGAAGGGTCCGGAAGAGGAGGGGGAGGCTCGCCGACACGGGCGCCGCCGCGAAGCCCTAGGTGACGAGCGGGTGTGCTTAGAAATTACCCCCCGGAAATAGGGTTAATCCCCACATCCGAGGTATTTGTCCTAGACGATAGGCGGCGTGGCCCTCACGCACGACGAACTCGTCCAAGTGCCGCCCCCGCATCAGGGAGATGGGCGACAAGGCAACACACGATGGCCAGGGTGGTTTTTGACTATGCTAAGATTTCGTCCAAGAATACGGCCTGCCGGGCACCGGCTGCCGGATATGGGTCAAGATCTACTGCTGGATCACCGCAGACCCCAGCGACCCCCTAGCCGCAAAGCTGTCGGACGGCGGCGTGGACGTGCCCCCGCCGGGTGGAGGGTGAGGCCGCATGCCCAAGGACTACGTGGCCGCGTACGAGAGGATCGCGCGCGAGGAGCAGCGCGAGCATGGCGCGGCCATACTCGGGGGGTGGGACGCGGAGCCGGTCGAGGCGCTCGTGGCCGAGATAGGGGCGGACCCCGCGCTCGCCGAGGACCGCGAGGCCTGCCGCGCCCGCGTACGGGCGCTCCGCGACCTGTACCACGGGGACCGGGCGTTCCCGAGCGACTGCCCCTCGGGCCGCAGGCTGGCCGAGGCGGCGCGCTCCTACCTCGGGCGCTGGCCCTACGACAGGGAGGTGCAGGACATCCACTACCTGGCCATGACCCTCTCGTGGCGCTACGGTGAGGCCTACGACTACTACAGGGAGCTCAGGAAGGACCCGCGCGCGAGGCTCTACGCCGTCTGGCGCATGTCGGACCTCGCTAGCTCCCTCTATCACGAGGGTCTCATCGGCGCGCGGGAGCGCGAGAGGCTCTACGCCGCCGCGCGCAGGCACGGCATCAACACGAGGGGGGACTGGCTGCCGCCCGACGTGCCACCGTACGGGTGAGCTTGTGGGGCCGATGTCCTGCCCCTGCCCAGCGCGGTCGCTAGCCGCCCGCTCGCAGCTCCTGCGCGAGGTAGCGGCCCGTGACGCTCCTGGGCTCGGCCGCCACATCCTCGGGCGTGCCCGCGCACACGATGTGCCCGCCCTCCTCGCCGCCTCCAGGTCCCATGTCCACCACCCAGTCAGCGTTCGCTATCATGTCCAGGTCGTGCTCGATCACGATGACCGTCGCCCCGCTCCCGATGAGTCCCTGCAGCACGCGCAGGAGCGTCTCCACGTCGAGCGGGTGCAGACCGATGGTCGGCTCGTCGAAGACGAAGAGCGCGCCGTCCTGGTGCCTGCCGATCTCGCTCGCGAGCTTGAGGCGCTGCGCCTCTCCCCCGGAGAGCGCGGGCGTGGCCTCTCCCAGGGTCAGGTACCCAAGACCCAGCTCGCAGAGCACCCTGAGGCGTGAGGCGACCCTCCTCAGCCCCGAGAGCCTCTCCAATGCCTGGCTCACCGTGCAGGCCATGAGCTCAGGGAGGGAGACGAGGCCCTCGCTCTCGCCGCTCACTCCATGACGTGCGGGCATCTTGATCTCCCACGCCTGAGAGGCGTAGCGCGATCCCTCGCAGTCGGGACAGGGTATGTCCACATCAGGCAGGAACTGCACGTCAAGTGATATCTGTCCCGTGCCGCCACAGGTAGGGCAGCGGAGCGTGCCCGTGTTGTAGCTGAAGTCGCCTGCGCGAAGCCCCAGCCGCTCGGCGTCAGGCGTCTTCGCGAAGCTGCGGCGCAGCTCGTCGAGGACGCCTGAGTAGGTGGCCAGCGTGGAGCGCACGTTCACGCCAATGGGCGTGGCATCGATGAGGTTCACGCGTCGCATGCCCGGCGCCGCGACGCTCACCACGTGCTCGGGCAGCCCCTCGCCTGCCAGCTGGGCTCGCAGGGCAGGTATCAGGCTCTCGAGCACCATCGTCGTCTTGCCCGAGCCCGAGACACCGGTCACCGCCGTGAGTTTGCCTTTTGGGATGCGTAGCGTAAGTGGCTTCACGGTATGGATGCTCCTGGTGACAAGCTCGATCGCCCCCTGCTCGAACACAGCCTCGCGCACCGTCGCCCCTGATCCTGCGCCTGCGCGCTCACGCATCCGCACCCGCCGCTCGCCTGTCAAGAAGGGGGCGATGCGAGAGGCTGGGTCGCCCCCTACCTCGACGACACGACCCTGGGAGATGATGGTCCCGCCGTCGGCACCGGACGCCGGTCCCACCTCGATCAGGTAGTCTGCCCGCCCAAGGACGCGCACGTCGTGGTCAACGACGACGACCGTGTTGCCATCTGCGAGCAGGTCGTCTACCACCTTGAGAAGGCCGTCCACGTTCGATGGGTGAAGGCCTATCGAGGGCTCATCAAGCACGTAGAGCACGCCCGTCGTCCGGTTGCGCACCGCTCGGGAGAGCTGGACGCGCTGTAGCTCTCCCGTCGAGAGGGTCGAGCTCGCGCGGTCGAGCGAGAGGTACCCCAGCCCCAGCTGCTGAAGGCGGAGCAGGGGCTCGCGCAGCCCGTCCACGATGGCCTCTGCCATGGGCCGAAGCTCCACGGGAAGCGACCCTGGCACGTCGGCCACCCACTTCGTGAGCCCATCGAGCGTGAGCGCCGAGACCTCGGCGAGGGTTACACCCCGGATAGTGACGGAGCGCGCCCGCTCGTTGAGACGCGTGCCCGCACAGTCCTCGCAGGGACCCACCTTGAGGTACCTCTCGACGCGCCTCATGCCCTTCTCGTCCTTGACCTTAGAGAGCGCGTTCTCGACGGTGCGGACGGCGTTGTAGTAGGTGAAGTCAAGCTCGGCGAAGGTCTCACTCTTCTTCGCGCGATAGAGGATGTGCCGCTTCTCGGCGGGGCCGTGAAAGACGATGTCGCGCTCCTCGGGCGTGAGCTTTGAGAAGGGTATGTCGGTCCGCACGCCCATCGCCTTGCACACCTGCTTCATGAGGTCCCACATGAGGTTGCCCCAAGGCGCCACCGCGCCCTCGTCTATGGTGAGGGACTCGTCCGGCACGAGCTTCGACTCGTCCACGACGCGCGCGACGCCTGTACCCCCACAGCTGGGGCAGGCCCCCTCGGAGTTGAAGGCGAGCTGCTCGGCTCCTAAACCCATGAACTCGACGTTGCAGCGGGGGCACACGAGCGGTCGCTCGAGCGCGACAGCCATGCTGGGCGGGACCTCGTGCCAGTTAGGACAGCGATAGGTCCCCGCGCGCGAGAAGAGCAGGCGCAGGTGGTTCAAGAGCTCCGTTGCGGTGCCGAAGGTAGACCGCACGCCCGGGACCGTCGGACGCTGACGTAGGGCAAGCGCCGCAGGCACGTGCAGCACCTCGTCCACCCGTGCCCTCGAGGCCTGCGACAGGCGGCGACGCGTGTAGGTGGAGAGTGCGTCCATATAGCGGCGCGACCCCTCCGCATAGAGCACACCCAGCGCAAGCGAACTCTTGCCCGAACCCGATACGCCGGCGATGCCCACGAACTGCCCCAGCGGCACGTCCACGTCGACACCCTTGAGGTTGTGGACGCGAGCACCACGCACCTTGATATGGGTGGGCGGACGGTGGACGTGGGTCATGTCTCTCCTTTTCTGCAAGCGATCGCTCCTCTGCCTGATGCCTCAGGGCAGCTTCTACCCGTTTTATTCGAGTGTCCGTTGCGAAGCAAGGCGAACAAGGCGAAAATAGGCGAACAAGGCGAAAATAGGCGAACAAGGCGAACGGAGCTGACCCACCCATGGCAGAGAGAAACCCATTTACGCCCGCCTTCGGCACCGTCCCACCCATTATGGCAGGTCGAGACCGACTCCTCGCAGAGCTTCATGCCGCCCTCGAGCAGGGGGTCGGCGACCCCAACCTCTCGAGCATCCTCGTCGGCGCCCGAGGTACCGGCAAGACGGCCTGCCTCACACGCCTCTGTGAGGATGCTAGCGATGCGGGCTGGGTGAGCGCCAGCTCCTCCGCCATACCCGGGTTGCTCGATGACATTCTGCAGCAGGCACGGCGTGCGAGCGCGCAACTCGTCAAGCCGAAGCCGCAAAGACAGCTAACGGGGCTGAGCGTTGGCCCCATTGGTGCGAGCTGGGACATGGGTGACGAAGAGCGAGGTAACTGGCGCACGAGGATGTCTGCGCTGCTGGAGAGGCTCAACGCGCGCGACGTGGGCCTCCTCATCACCGTGGACGAGGTGGACGCCTCGCTTAGCGAGCTCATCACGATGGCCGTGGTCTACCAGCATTTCGTACGGGAGCGCCGCAAGGTCGCTCTTCTCATGGCGGGACTGCCCAGCCACGTGCACGCCCTGCTCAACGACAAGAGCGTCTCCTTCCTGAGAAGGGCGCAGCGACACCCCCTGGGAACCATCGCCGACGCCGACGTGCGCGACGCGCTCAAAAGGACCGTGGCCTCAGGTGGCAAGACCATAGACGAGGAGGCACTTGGGATCTGCGTCGAGGCGACAGGGGGATTTCCCTACATGCTTCAGCTCGTGGGGTATCGAAGCTGGCAGTCGGCGCTGGGCAAGGCCGAGGTGGGAAAAGAGGACGCGAGAGCGGGGATGCGGGCTGCGCAAGAGGATTTCAGGGAGCACGTCCTGGCATCAACGTATCGAGAGCTGTCTGCGGTGGACCTGCGCTTCGCAAAGGCGATGCTTCCCGACAAGGCCGAGAGCCGCCTCGCTGATATCGCGAGGCGCATGGGCGTAACGAGTCGCTACGCGTCAAAGTACCGAGGTCGCCTCGTGGCGGCCGGTATCGTCGAGGAGCTGTCGCGTGGCGTGCTCAGGTTTGCTATCCCGGGCTTCAGGAAGTACCTGCAAGAGATGGAATAGCCGCGCCCGGCGCGGCGGAGGGGTGCGCCGGCAATTCTCCTCCCCCCCATTTTGGGGAGGAGATGTCCGTCTGAGGATAAGACCTCTGCCATGTACGCAAGAGACAGTCTAGCGTGTATAATCGCTACATGGTGTATATATTCTAGCAAATCTGTGTACATGATGGGCTAATTGAGTACGAGGTGGGACATGCAGGCAGAAGTTCTGAGGATCATCGAGGGTGGTCTGACCGGTAACAAGACCAAAGTCCTCAATTATGCGAACACGCTTGCCGACAACCTTGAGCAGTCAGGAGATGCCCGATTCGCTAAGAGGATTCGGAGCACCATTGCCGGCAAAAGGTCGAGCATCGCCACGCTCGACGGCCTTGCGGCCAAGCCGGTGGACCAGGAGAGCCGCATGAACATTGTGGATGTGCAGACCATCCTCCCCGATGATGTGGACATCGTGCTCGGCTCCTTTCTCAAGGAGGAGATCGACGGCGTAGTGGCAATGCGCGGCAAACGCGACGTGCTTGCTCGCCATGGTATCGATGCCCAGAACTACCTGCTGCTCTATGGACCTCCCGGCTGCGGCAAGACGAGCATAGCCCGATACGTAGCGGCCCAGACCGGACTGCCGCTCATCACGGCGCGTTTGGATAGCCTCGTCTCATCGCTTCTAGGCAGCACCGCAAAGAACATCCGTAAGGTTTTCGACTACGCGGCCCAGCAGGAGTGCGTTTTCCTTCTTGACGAGTTCGATGTGGTCGCCAAACGCCGTGATGACGAAAACGAGCTGGGGGAACTCAAGCGTGTCGTCAACAGCCTACTGCAAAACATTGACGACTTCGGTCAGGGCGGCATCCTTATCGCGGCCACCAATCACCCGGGCCTCCTAGACCCAGCCGTATGGCGTCGTTTCAACAAGGTGGTGGAGGTGCCCATGCCCGGCAGGGCGGAGCTGGAGGAATATGCTGAACGGTTCATCCAGCCCCACATGGCCACGAAGTTCAAGAAGAGGCTCTATAGCGTGCTGGAGGGCCTCAGCTACTCCGCCCTCAGCACAGCGACGAAGAACGCGTTCTACAGCGCTGCGCTTGATGGGAGCGAAAATGGCTTCACGGCTTACCAGCTGGCCAGAGAAACCTACACCTTGACGCATCACAGTCTCGATGATCAGGAGGGGTACATCCGCCACCTCATTGAGGCGGGATGCACGCTTAGGGAAATACACGATAAGACTTCCATTTCGATGCGCAAGATTCAGGCAGTTTCACGGTCGTTCAAGGAAGGAGCGTAAACCATGGCAGAGGAATTCCTTCCCATAACGGTCTTCCGCCAGCGGGAGATAGATGAAACGCGCGTCGAGGGCATGGGGAACAAGGACAAGCCGAAATGGGTGCTGTCAGGCGCGGATCTTCACGAACATGCGCAATCGCTCATCGCGGGGCTGAGCGATGCCTATGAGGGCGTGCTCCATAACGAGGGACTTCCCTATGTCTACGACGTAAAGCTGAACGAGAGGGACACATCCAAGACCAAGCGCAAGCCAATCGTTGACATGCTCAACGTCGATGGTGCCAACGGCGACGCTAATGTCATAGGCATGCGAGGTGCCAATAGCCTCATTGTCAGGGCGAAGGATGCAGGCCAGGTAAGGGCCATGGAAGAGCGCCTATCCGATAAAGAGCGTTACGACCTGCCGCTCACGTGCATCGAGTCCATCAGCCGGTTTGTGCCCGAGATCAAGTCTACTCCGGATGAGACCGTATACAAGGCGCGACTCCTCGACTTCGGGCCGGACGCCACCTTATGCGAGCAGGTATTTGAAGATCAGCTCGATTTCCTATGCATCGCATTCCAGAAGGTCAGCTACGCGCAAGACCTAAACGTGTATCGGCTTGAGGCTAATCAGTCACAGGTGGAGATGATTGCGGATGGCGTAGCCAACGAGACGCTCTTCTTCATACGCCCTATGCCGCGATGCGTTGCAACGCTCGATGGGATGCCCAGCACGGAAACACCCGACCCCATGAAGCCCGACTTGGACATGGAGTATCCCGTCGTCGGAGTGCTCGACAGCGGAATTGCGCCGATCGGCCAGCTACAACCGTGGCTCATGGAGAAGCGCCTGTCGATATACACGGACAATGAACTCGACAAACGGCACGGCACGTTCGTGGCGGGTGTCATCACCTATGGCGACAGGTTCGAGCATTCGCAGTGGGTCGGAGGCCTGCCGCCGAAGCTCCTGGACGGTGCCGTGTTCCCAGCAGATGGGAATGTCGATGAGTCGACGATGGTTGACTCCATCAAAACCATCGTTGGCGCGATGCGCGATCGTGTGAGGGTGTGGAACCTCTCACTGAGCTTCATGGACGAGATCTCAGACAACGAGTTCTCGGAATTCGGCATGGCGCTGGACGCAATCCAAGACGACTACGGCGTCCTCATCTGCAAGTCGGCGGGCAACTGCGATGTGAGGGCGAATGGAACCAGGGGCCGCCTCTACGTTGGATCGGACTCGGTGCGCGCCCTCACGGTCGGTTCTGCCGCCCAGGTGAAGGCCCCGCTCGATCAAGCAGGAGTTGGCGAGGCCTCGCCCTTCTCGCGTAAGGGCCAGGTCCCCAGTACATCATCAAGCCCGAGGTGTCGCATTATGGTGGCAACGCGGGAAGGACGCCAACGGGCTGCGTCAGATCGGAGGTCCATTCATTCGACGTCACGGGAGATCCTGCGGGAGCCGTCGGCACGAGCTTCTCGACACCTCGCGTGTCAGCCCTGGCGGCAAACCTCCAACTTGCCTTGGCAGGAGAGTTCGACCCACTGCTCATAAAGGCCCTCATCGTACACTCGACGTCATTTCCCGGCGACAGCCTCATTCCCAACACCGAGAAGGTCGAGGAGATGGGGTTCGGCATCCCGGTCAACCTTCGCTCGATACTCTCGGACGAAGAGCATTCGTCGACCCTGGTACTGCACGGATTTCTCCCGAGAGGACAGAAGGTTGAGATCAACGACTTCCCCATGCCAAGCTCGCTGGTTCGTGATGGGTACTACACTGGCCAGGTCATCCTGACTGCCGCATTCTCTCCTATCAGGGAGCCAAAGGAGGCTGCCGAATACTGCCAGTCCGACATCGAGGTGAAGCTCGGTACCTACGACCACAAGGAGCTACGCGATATCACCAAGCGGGGAATACTCAATCCCATCGGTCGCAAGGACAACAAGAATCTGCTGAGTCCAAGTCGGTACAGCCGCCCAAAGCTCAGATCGGCCGAGGACGAGTTTTCCCGCCGGGAGAAGATGCTCATCAGGTACAAGGGCAAGTATGCACCGGTAAAGAAATATGCTCTCGACCTGGCCGATCTTACCAAAAAGAACCGTGAGGCCGTTCGCGCCGACCGCCTGTGGTATCTGGACATGAAAGGAACCTACCGCGACAGCGTGGAACGAAGGGCACTCCAGACAAACGAGCCGCTGAGGCAGGAGTACTGCGTCATCATCACCATCCGCGACCCAAATGGTCTTGCCCCTGTGTACAACGAGGTGCCGCAGCTCCTCGAGCATAAGAACTTCTGGCACCAGAACGTCCAGCTAGCTAACCAGGTCAGAGCCATGGTTGGACAGTAGGTGGAAAAGCTATGGCTTAGGGACCTCCTACCTCCCAAACCTATATTCCCCGATGTGCAGCGTGTTGCAGCTTTCGCTCATGACGCTCTGCGTGGTCACGAGAAACTTATATTGACAACATGTCGTCAGTGACTTAGACTTCCCGCATGATAGATGACATAAGATCATTTTCTATCCAAGGAGGTAGCATGATTCTAGAAGAGAGCTACAGACTGAACAACGGCGTTGAGATTCCTAAGCTGGCACTGGGAACGTGGCTCATCGACGACGACAAGGTCGCTGACGCCGTGCGCAGCGCGGTCGAGATCGGCTACCGCCACGTGGACAGCGCCCAGGCCTACGGCAACGAGCGCGGTGTGGGAGAGGGCGTGCGCAACTGTGGTGTTCCCCGCGAGCAGCTCTTCGTGACCTCAAAGGTGGCAGCGGAGCACAAGACCTACAGCGCTGCGGCCGCCTCGATCGACGAGACGCTACGAGTGACGGGACTCGACTACCTGGACATGATGATCGTCCACTCCCCACAGCCGTGGGTCGAGGTCAACCAATCCGATGACCGCCACGAGGCGGGCAACGTCGAGGCCTACCGCGCGCTGGAGGACGCCCTGGTCGCCGGCAAGCTGCGCGCCATCGGCGTGTCCAACTTCTTGGAGGGCGATCTGCAGAACATCCTGAACCATTGCGAGGTGAAGCCTGCGGTCGACCAGCTGCTCGCGCATATCGGCAACACCCCCTTCGAGCTTGCCGCGTTCTGCGAGAACAACGACATCCTCGTGGAGGCCTACTCGCCCATCGCCCATGGCGAGGCGGACAAGATCGGCGCTATAGTCAAGGTGGCGGAACGCTACGACGTGTCCGTGGCGCAGCTGTGCATCCGCTATGTGCTGCAGCTTGGCATGGTCGCCCTGCCCAAGACGGCCAACCTTGAGCACATGAGGTCCAATGCGGACGTCGACTTCGAGATCAGCGCACAGGACATGGAAACACTGAGGGGCGTCGAGCGCATCAGCGACTATGGGGACAGCTCGTTCTTCCCCGTGTTCGGCGGCAAGCTGTAGGCGCCGCGCCGCGATGCCTCCTTGGCAATGCAGACCATCAGACGTTAGGAAAGCACTATGAGCAACATCCTTGTCGCATACTTCTCTGCAACCGGCACCACCAAGCGCGCCGCAAAGGGCCTGGCAGAGGCACTGGGTGCGGATACCTTCGAGATTGTGCCGCAGACGCCCTACACGAGCGCCGACCTCAACTGGAGTGACAGCACGAGCCGCAGCACCAGCGAGATGAACGACGAAGCAAGCCGACCGCCCATCTCGGGAACGGTGGATGACATGGACTCCTATGACGCCGTGTTTGTGGGCTTCCCCATATGGTGGTACACAGAGCCCCGTATCATCGACACGTTTTTGGAGTCGTATGACTTCTTGGGAAAGACCATCGTCCCGTTTGCGACAAGCGGCGGTAGCGGCCTTGGCAAGGCGCCCGAGCGCATGCAGCGCATCGCCACGGGCTCCACCGTTGCGGCCGGCAGGCTGCTCAACGGCCGCCAGAACCCCAATGACCTGCGTGATTGGGCGCAGCGCCTGGGCCTCATGCGGTAACGGGAGGTAGGCCATGCCACGCATCTCCGAAAAGGAGTCGAACGCCCGCCGCACCGAGATCATCGACGCCTGCGAGGCGCTCTACCGGCACACCAGCTATCGCGACATCACGATGGCGCAGATAGCAGGTGAGCTCAGCTTCAGCCGTGCCAACACCTACAACTACTTCCAGTGTAAGGACGAGATCTTCTTGGCGCTGCTGCAGCGCGAGTACGAGCGTTGGACGGCTGACCTCGAGGCGCTTGGAGGCTTAGGAGAGTCGCTCGATGACAGGGCGCTTGCCGACGGACTGGCGAGAAGCCTCAAGAAACGTCCTCAGCTCCTGAAACTCATGACCATGAACCTCTACGATATGGAGGAGAACAGCCGACTCGAGAAACTGGCGGAGTTCAAGGGCGTGTACGGGCGTGCGGTCGAGGCGATCCGAAGCCTGCTCGTCAAGCTCAAGGGCAACTGGGACAGCGAGCGGATGGATCGCTTTGTCTTCTCGTTCTTGCCGTTCGTGTATGGCATCTACCCCTATGTCTTTACCTCTAAGAAGCAAGAGGCAGCCATGAGGGCCGCAGGCATGCATCCGAAGCACCTCGGCATCTACGAGTTGAGCTACCCGTTCATCCTGAAGATGCTTGAGGATGACACGAGAGGCTAGGGTGTGATACGGGCGGGCGTGACGCGGGCGGGCGTGACGCGCAAAGGCGACGAGAGAGGCGCCATGAGCGAGCACGAGAAGCTTGAGGCCAGGTTGGAATATAGCCTCGAGGATGCTGAGGTGGCCGCGCGCAAGGCAGAGGGCGTCGCTGCCTGCGCCAGGCTTGCGGCCGCCGACCAGAGTGACGCTGTGGGCTATGAGGCGACGGCACGGTCCATACTTGCCGAGGCGGGTCCCGGCCTCGATATACAGCCTGGATTTCGCTGCGACTGGAGCAAGAACATCCATGTGGGCGACAACTTTACCGCCAACTACAATGTGACCATACTCGACATCGCACCCATCACCATCGGTGACGGGTGCATGTTTGGCCCGGGAGTGACCATCTCGGCCGTCACGCACCCCGTCAATGCAATAAGGCGTCGGGGCCGCATAGCCCAGGCGAAGCCCGTCACCATAGGCAATGACGTGTGGCTGGGGGCAAACGTCCTGGTCATGCCAGGGGTGACCATAGGCGACAACGTGGTTGTGGGCGCAGGCGCGGTAGTCACGCACGACATCCCCTCAAACAGCCTCGCCATGGGCGTCCCCGCACGCGTGGCCAGACGGCTCGACCACCGCAAGCGCGAGGCCACGAAGTAACGACGGAGGACAGCACGCAGAGAGGAAGCGCATCATGATCAACTTTAAGATGAACAACGGCAACACGATACCCGCCCTTGGCTACGGGGTCTTTCAGATGACGGGAGAAGAGGTGAGGCAGCACCTGCCCGAGGCCATCGAGCTGGGCTTTCGCCACATCGACACCGCAAACGCCTACTTCAACGAGGTTGCTGTCGGTGAGGTTGTAAAGGCAAGCGACATCGCGCGCGACGAGTTCTTTGTGACCACGAAGCTGTTCCCACAGGACTACCCGTACGACAAGTGTAGGAGGGCCATCGACGAGACTCTCGCGCGTCTTGGCATGGACTACGTCGACCTGCTGCTGTTCCATCAGCCCTACGGCGAGTACATAGACGGCTGGAAGGCCATGGAGGAGGCGGTACGTGCGGGCAAGGTCCGCGCGATCGGGCTCTCCAACTTCAGCGAACAGAAGGTCCGCCAGATCCTGGGTGTGTCCACCATCAAACCCTCCATCCTGCAGGTCGAGATTAACCCCCGTTGGAACCAGCACCCCCTCAAGGAGGCGCTTGCCGCCGAGAACCTTGTGTACGAAGGCTGGTATCCCTTGGGACACGGCGACAAGGGGCTGCTGAGCCTCCCTGTCTTCACCACGCTGGCCGAGAAGTACGGAAAGTCAACCTCGCAGGTCATCCTGCGCTGGCATATACAGGAGGGCAACGTCGTCTTTCCCAAGACGCTGAACCCCCAGCACATGGCCGAGAACATCGACCTCTTTGACTTCAAGCTGACCGACAAGGAGATGGCAGAGATCAACGCCCTGCCGCAGGAGCCGTACTACCACGTGCCCGACGAGGCGCCGGTGTGGGTATGGGGCCCGAACGACTACCGCAAGCAGCGCTAGGCCGATCAGCAGCAAGGCACCCCTCGGCTGAGGAAGGTACCCCGCAGATTCTGGGGCACCGAGATCGTCCTTCATGGTTGGCGAGAGGACAGCCACTGTTCGTGGGAGGGTCTCAGCCAGAGAGGCGAGAGAGGTCGGGTGGGGGAATGACGAGGGAGCGCTCCGACAGGCCGAGCCGCCCCAGTTCCTCGCGGGCTCCGATGTCTTCCGCCACGAGCATCCGCGCCAGGAAGGGCACGAGGTAGAGAGGGATGTAGTGCACGGGCTTTCCCGCGCGAAGCTCGGTGGAGACGTTGGCCTCAGAGACTACGAATGCTTTCTCGATGCCGAACTCCTCGACTGAGAGCAGGTTGTTTAGGGCGACGTGGCGCTTATAGGTCTTGCCGGACTTCACCTCGATGGGCAGCACCTTGCCCTGCAACGCCTCCCCGATGAAGTCGACCTCTCCCCTACCGCTGTGCCGGTGGTAACGTAGGGCAACCCCTGCCGAGGCAAGCTCCTGTGCCACAACGTTCTCGTAGATACCGCCACAGTTTACGTCCCGCTCCCCCGCAATAACGGCAAGGGAGACGGGCACAGGGTAGCGGCGCATAAGCATACCCGTATCAGAGAGGTAGAGTTTGAAGCGATTGGGCTCCTCGGTGCGCCGGAGCATACTGCGCGGTTCGGTAACGTTCACGGTCTTAAGCGCCGCTCGTGCGGAGACGAGCCACTGGAAATCATTGGCGTATCGCTCGTAGGTGGCCTTCTTGCGCAGCGACCGCAGCTTGAAGCGCTTGTTCTCCTTGTCGAGCTGGCTGGGGATGTCGTCGTAGATGGACGTGACCTGCAAGGCCCGCTCCCCCGCGTAACGAGATATGTCCGCGCGATAGAGCTCGATGAGATCCCTCTGCGTATCCCGCACCGCACCGAGGTCATTGCGTGAATCGATATAGCGCTGGACGGAGGCGGGCATGCCTCCCACCACCACGTAGAGATGGAAGAGCTGGAGGAGTTGATCGTGCAACGATTCCTCGACGGGGGAGAGGCTCGTGAAATGCCGCTCGAGCCGGGTGATAAGCGAACCGGTCGCCCCCTGCGACCAGAGGAACTCCTCAAAATCGAGGGGATACATCGTCTCGATCCTCAGGGAGCCCACGGGGAACGAGCGCACACGGCGAAGCTCGACTCCCAGTAGCGATCCCGACATCACGAGTCGAAACCGTCCGTCCTGCACAAGGTATTTCGAGAGCGTGACGAGGTTTTGCGCCTCCTGCACCTCATCAAAGAAGACAAGGGTCTTTCCTGACACAATCTCGTGGCCCACCATCAGGGACAAACGCTCCACCAAGGAACGGACGTCCTGTGCCCCAGAGATAGAACTGGCCTGCGCATCCCTAAGGAAGTCCACTTTCACATAGTCAGCAAACTCCTGCCGAGCGAACTGCTCGATAAGGAAGGTCTTTCCCACCTGTCGCGCCCCATCAACCAGAAGCGCCTTCTCAGGTGCCTCAGCCTTCCAGGAGAGAAGTTTCTCATAGGCTCTTCTTTTAAGCATATGTACCTCGTATTTGTTTCTAACACAACCTATTCTGGCCTACAATTATAGTTCAACTCAACCACCTCACGACCTCTGTACCCTCCCCGACGCAACCCCCTGCTCCTAAAGAAGAGTCATATTCCAGGCAAAGACCACCTCCTGGTCAGAGTGCGCTTTTACGTGAGGGTGCCGACTCAGAGTGCGCTTTTCCGTGAGGCGGTACTGCGTTTGCGCAGGTGAGAAAAAGCGCACTTTACGGAAAAGCGCATTCTGGCCCCTGCGGTGTACGGAAAAGCGCAGTCTGGCCACTGCGGCTCACGGAAAAGCGCAGTCTGGCCATCTACAGGAGGCCCGATAAGCTGAGAATGACCGCGTTGCCCTGAGTCTCGTTACTGTGAACATCAAAAAATACACTGGCTTTGCGATCAGAAGGGGGCAGAATCCCTTTGAGAGCAAGACGGGAGCAGGGAGCGAGGCAGAAGCAGGAGGGGGCGTCCCATGTGGATGTCCGACTTCCTTGAGAGGAGCCTTTCACGATGAACACGCTTGCCCGGGGCATGGCCCTTGCGGGCGCCCTGTCGGCTGCGCTGGCGCGTGAGCTCAGGGCAAGGACGTCCAAGCAACGAGGTGGCGAAGCCGGAGAGGCCCTACGTCGTGTCTCGACCACATACCACGAGAACGAGTTTTGGGTAAACGTGGACGGACAGAACGTCTACGGGCTGTCCTATGTCCCCGACGTCGGAGGCAGGTTGCCCCTCGTCGTCCTCTCACACGGCCTGGGTTCCGACCATGCGATCGCGGGGCCTTACGCACGGGAGCTCGCATCTCATGGGATCGTCGCGATGACCTTCGACTTCAGAGGGGGCGCCGAGACAAACAGGAGCGACGGCACGCCTCGGGACATGTCAGTCATGACCGAGGCCCACGACCTAGAGACCGTCCTCGCTATGGCGCGCGGCTGGGACTGCGTGGACGAAGGGCGCATCGTGATCATGGGAGGTAGCCAAGGTGGTGCCGTGACCAGCATCGTAGCCGAGCGCGAGCAATCCCAGGTGGCTGGCGTGGTCCTCCTGTACCCGGCGTTTTCCATCTTTGACCACGTGCACCGAGCCTGCAGCTCCCTCGACGAGGTACCCGAGAGCAACGACCTCCTCGGCTGGCTGACGGTCGGCTCCCGCTATGCGACGGACGTATGGGACTATGATTTCTACCAGCATATGAGCTATGAGGGACCCGTTCTCATCATTCACGGCAGCGATGACAGCGTGATACCCATCTCGTACAGCAGGCGCGCCGCCCGAACCTACCGCAACTGCGAGTACCACACCATCAGGCACGGCACACATGGGTTTTCCGGCCCCGCATACGATGAGGCGATGTCCTACCTGCTTGACTTCGTGGCACGCGTGTGCGCGTAGGGCCAGCGCGATCCTCCGGCAGCCTTTTGCCCCCTATGTCCAGACCTCCCCATCCGTGCGCCAGCCGATGAACGCCCACACCACGGGCAGCGAATAGTCCAGGCGCCAGCCCTCGCTCGCCTCGCCCCCGGCACTCACGTGCCACACACGCTCGAGGTGCTCGGCCGCGAACGCGTCGAGCAGCGTCCGCTCCCGCCCGTCAAGGGGCTCGGGACCTACCATCTTCCGAAGCTCTGCCAGCCCATCGTCCAGCGTGGTAAAAGTCATGGGGCGAAGCGTGGGCAGGTACGCCACCACGGGAAGCCGCCCCAAGTCGCACAGGATGCCCACGGCATCCGAGACCCTCTCTGGGCGCTCGTCGACCTCACGACCCAGCAGCGCAAGCAGCCTAGGGTGGCGCGAGGGCGTCACGCCAGCCGAGACGGTGATCGCCGCCTTGTGCCTGGCAACGCCATCCAGCCTCCGAAGGCGCTCCCGCATGCTTCCGGACCCAAGCGAGCGCAACGCGATGGCCACGTCGACGCTGTTCTCTCCCAAGCCCTCCGCAGCCCAATCGTCTTCCCAGGCCAAAAGATGCGCCGTCACGGGCAGTCCCTCGTCAGCAACGACCCTGCCTAGGACCTCCAGCATCCTCTCGGCAAAGTCGCAGGCATGCACCACGTGGCCCCGCCGGCCGAGCGGCACGGCGAGGGTGCCAGTCGCACAGCCCATGTCAAGCACCGTCTGTCCCGGCTCAAGCGCCAGCAGCCCAAGGAGACGGCTCTCATAGGTCCCATCCGACCCTTGCGCAAACGTGGCGGCGCGCTTGTTCCAGTAGGCCCTGCCATCCAAAACCGACCCCTCCGCAACCGTCGCCCTCACCCCCATCGCCATCCCCACATTGGTGTCATCCGCTGCCTCGCTACCCCAGTATAAGCGCGGACGTATGGATTCGACACGATTGCCGTAGGCATGGCTCTTATGCCGAGGGCATATGATATATCTTTGGTGCTGTAGGCTGCGCTCGGATGCGGGAACGGTGAGTTCGATGGGCATCACGTCTGGGGACAGGGAGCGGGGCTTCGGCCCGCCGCCTTGGCGGACCTTCCTTTCCGTGCGTCGCACCCTGCGGGAGAAATAGGAGTAGAGCATGACGCGCGCCAACGTACAGGCAGCCACTGACGTAGAGCAGCAGGCCGACATGGCTGTCGCCCACCAGAAGCTCGAAGACCTCAAAGACTATCTTCGCGGACTGGGCAGTGTCGCCGTAGCGTTCTCCGGCGGGGTCGACTCGACTTTCCTCATGAAGGTCGCGCACAACACGCTGGAAGACCATGCCTTGGCCGTCACCGCACGCCTCAAGTCGTTTCCCGAGCGTGAGTGCACAGAGGCGATCGACTTCTGTCACAAGGAGGGCATCCGCCACATCGCGGTCATCTTCGACGAGCTCAGCATTCCCGGTTTTAGCGAGAACCCGCCTGAGCGCTGCTATCTCTGCAAGAAAGCGCTCTTTACCCGTCTCATGGAGGACGCGAGCGAGCGGGGCTTCTCCCATCTCTGCGAGGGATCGAACATGGATGACGAGGGTGACTACCGCCCCGGCCTCAAGGCGGTTGCCGAGCTAGGCGTCAAGAGCCCGCTGCGCCACGCCCAGCTCCACAAGGCCGAGATCCGTGAGCTCAGTCACGAGATGGACCTTCCCACCTGGGACAAGCCGTCCTTCGCCTGCCTCTCGTCGCGCTTCCCCTACGGGGAGGAGATCACGGATGAGAAGCTCGAGATGGTGGGCAAAGCCGAGCGGCTCCTGCTCGATCTGGGCTTTCGGCAGGAGCGCGTGCGGATCCACGGCGGAGGCGACCATAACAGCATCGCCCGCATCGAGGTGCCCCCCTCCTCGCTCCAGCGGCTGCTCGACGAGCGAGAGAGAGTCTCTGAGGCCCTGCGCTCATATGGGTTCGCATATGTCACGATGGACCTCATGGGGTACCGCACGGGATCGATGAACGAGATTCTGTCACAGGACGGGAGAGCATGAGGCAATGGAGCGCGACGAGCTGAGGGCCCTTCTCAGGGCGGTGGCGGCAGGCCAGGTCGATGTGGACGACGCCTGTGCGCGCGTGGGCGAGGCACCTTTCGTCGAGCTGGGCTATGCCAAGCCTGACGTGCAGCGCGGTGTACGGCAGGGTGTCTCGGAGGTCATCTACGGCGCCGGCAAGACAGCCGAGCAGATAGCCGGCATCATGGATGCACTTGAGCAGTCGGGGCAGAGGCGCATCATCGTCACGCGCCTCGACGCGAAGAAGGGCGAGGAGCTTGAGACGCTCCTCAAAGAGGAGATGCCGAGACTCGCAGACGGCTACCGCTACCTCGCCACCCCGCGCATGGGCATCCTCGGTGAGACGCCCAAACCTACGGGTATAGGCTATGTGTTGGTGATCGCGGCAGGAACGAGCGACCTCTACTGTGCCGAGGAGGCCGCCGTCACGGCTGAGATGCTTGGTAACGAGGTGCGTCGCGTGTACGACGCGGGCGTGGCGGGCATCCACCGGCTGCTCTCGCATACAGGGGACATCCAGCGCGCCTCGGTCATCATAGCCGTGGCTGGCATGGAGGGGGCGCTCGCGAGCGTGGTGGGCGGGCTCGCGTCCTGCCCCGTGATCGCATGCCCGACGAGCGTGGGCTACGGCGCCTCACTCGGCGGCATCTCGGCACTTCTCTCCATGCTCAACTCTTGCGCGAGCGGTGCCTCCGTCGTAAACATCGACAATGGCTTTGGGGCCGGCTACCAGGCGAGCCTCATCAACCACGTGGGAAGGTAGGACGACCATGGGCAAGACCCTCTATTTGGAGTGCGAGAGTGGCATCAGCGGTGACATGGTGGTGGGGGCCCTGTTGGACCTCGGCGCCAACCAAGAGAGGCTCCTCACCGCCCTGGAGAGCCTCCCTATGGATGGCTTCTCCGTACAGATCACGCGCAGGGAGGTGAGCGCCATCGACGTCTGCGACTTCGATGTCATCCTCGACGAGGGGCACCAGAACCACGACCATGACATGGCGTACCTCTATGGCGGCCTAGACGAGGCAGAAAGTCACAGCCATGAGCACTATCACGAACACCATGGGCACGGCGAGGGCCACCACCATCACGAACACCACGAACACGTCCACACCCACGAGCACGGTCACGGCGGGGGCCACCATCACGAACACCGTCATCTCAGCGACATCGAGAGGATCATCAACAGCGGTAAGCTCACCCCCCGCGCCCGCGAGCTTGCGAAGCGGATTTTCTCGATCTTGGCTGAGGCGGAATCCAAGGCCCACGGCGTAGGCGCAGACAAGGTTCACTTCCATGAGGCGGGTGCCGTCGACTCCATCGTCGACGTTGTGGCAGCGGCCGTCTGCCTTGACGACCTCGATATCACACACGCGATCGTAGGGCCGCTCGCAGAGGGCCACGGACGTGTGCGCACCCAGCACGGCGTTCTGCCCGTGCCCGTGCCTGCCGTCGTGAACATCGCAGCCTCCTGCGGCCTTGTGCTCGCGCAGCGCGCCATGGAGGGCGAGTTCGTGACACCCACGGGCGCCGCCATCGCCGCCGCCATTCGCACTGCCGAGGAGCTGCCCGCAACCTACGTCGTCAGAGCCGTTGGCACAGGTTCGGGCAAGCGTGCCTACAAGCCGGTGAGCACGCTGCGGGCCATGATCATCGAGCCTCGCGGGACAACAACGACGGAGTCCCAGCCGGACGATCACACCACTACGGACGCTGCCCCGAGCAGACTCTGGAAACTGGAGACCGAGGTGGACGACTGCACGGGCGAAGCCTTGGGCCATGCGCTCGAACGCCTCTTTGAGGTCGGCGTGCGCGAGGCTCACTACGTCCCCGTCTTCATGAAGAAGAGTCGCCCGGCCTACCAGGTGGAGGCCCTCTGCGACGAAAGCCTCCTCGAGGCTGTGGAGCGGGTACTCTTCGAGGAGACCACGACCATCGGCGTGAGGCGTCACCGTGTCGAGCGCACGACACTTTCCCGCCGCGAACAGACGATGGAAACGTCGCTCGGCCCAGCACGAGTCAAGCTCGTGACCCTGCCCAACGGCAGCGAGCGTCCCTACCCCGAACACGATTCCGTAGCCTCACTTGCCAAGGAAAAAGACGTCTCTTACCAAGAGGCCTTCCGTGCCACCCTACTGGCCGCCGAGGAACGGGGCGCGAGATCCTGAGGACTGTGTGTATCTCACGCGCCCCTGATGGCTCGACTCTTACGAGCCCCTTTTCATGAAAGGACCGCATCGGAAGAGCTTCCGATGCGGTCCCAAAGCACGGTATCGATGCCACTGATGGCAGAGAACCGATCGCGCCCGAGCAGGACCCGATGGAACCCGTGCTCAATCGGCCCTCATGTCAGCGAGACTGTAGCGACGGCCTCGCTCCCATCTCCGAGCTATGCGCTGCAGGGCTTCACGATAACGGAGATGCCCTCGGGGATCACGGCTATCTTGGCGTTCTCGCCCTTCTCCTTCACAGCGATGTCTAGCGCCTCCTGAAGGGTCGGCACGAAGCGAATGTGCATGTCCTCGAGGATCTGCTTCGCGGATGGATCCGCCACGTACAGCACCTCATGACGCGAGAGGATACGGGCAAGGATCTGGCTCTCCCACTGGTCAGCGATGGTGTCCTCCATCTTGACCTTCAGGATCATATCCTCGACTTCCTTGGCGGAAGCGGCATTCTTAAAGGTCTGGTAGAAGCCCTCTCCCCCGTGCCCATCGTTGCACTTGGACATCTCTATGATGATGCCGTCCTTGTTGCAGCACGCCTCTGCGGCGGTCATGCTCTTGACGGACTGGTAGATGTTCTGGTCCAGTGGATATCCGCCGTTGGTGGTGATCACGATGTCCGCGTCCACACCGTCCACCGAGGAGAGATCCTTCACGAACTTGCAGCCGGTCTCGTGAGCCTCGGTCGGATCTCCCGCAAAGGCGGCGATCACCTTCTTGTCCGCGTCAATCGCGACGTTCAATATGAAGGCAAGCTTTGCCTGCTCGGCAGCAAACAGCATGTCCTTGTGGATCAGATTGCCATCCAAGACGCCGGTCCGCGACTTGTCGGACGCAATGAAGGTAGAGCAATGGTTCGCAAAGACCGTCTTCTGGGATGCGATGCCCGGAAGGATGGACTTCCTGCCGCCGGAAAAGCCCGCAAAGAAATGGGGCTCGATGAAGCCCTCGGAAACCAAAAGGTCAGCCTCTACGGCGAGCTTGTTGATCAGGAGGCTTCCGCCCGAGGGAAGGGTGCCGAGGTGAACCATATCCTCGTCCTTCTCGGACTCGTGGATCACGAACTTCTCGTTCTTGACCAGGTCCTCACCGAACTTGTCGATCATCTCGTCCTTGGTCGTGGGCCTGTGAAACCCGGTGGCAATCAGGATCGTAATGTTACAGTCGGGGTTATTTTTCCTAATTTCCTTCAGATAAAGGGGAAGGGTGACCTTGCTGGGGACGGGCCTCGTGTGATCTGACGTGATGATCACGATGTTCTTCTTGCCCTCTGCGAGCTCGCAGACGCGCGCACTTCCGATGGGATGCTCCAAGGCCTCCTGCACCAGCTCCTCCTGGGAACCCTTGGGGACGTACTCCACCGCCTTCGACTCCAAGACCGACGTGGAGTCCGGAAGCGTAAGCTCGACCTTCTCTCTTCCAAATGGGAATTTGACTAGCATGGCTACCTCCTTTGTCGAAGCACCGCCTGAAACGTGCAAAGACTAAACACCCTTTTGCATCCCTATGCCTACACCTCCATACTATTATGTTTTAGAAAAATGTACGTCAAGAAACCATGTGATTTGGCCTGCAAGCACCTGAAGTCGAGGGGCCTACTGCTACTGCATGGGTCATCTGATCTTCCCCGTATTTTTCATGGGCATCCAAGGGTAGCGTCAGGTCACGGTGGTCGAAACTGGCTCACAATGATCAGGGCTCAGCTCACTTATCGAGCGACGCTCAGCTCACTTCTCTTTATGGTCGGAATCAACCAAGAATGGTAGTTTCCGATGTCGGAATCAGCCATCATTGGCAGTTTCCGATAACTGGCATATACTGAGATGAAGACCGGAAGAGAGGCGACAGGGGTAAGCTGCCGCCTGCGCACAGACATCCGCACCATATCAGGAGGTCGCATGGAGCGTGAGGCGATGTCACAGCTAGAGGCTTGGATGACCTCCTCGAATCGAAAGCCGCTCATCGTTCGTGGCGCAAGGCAGGTAGGCAAGACGTGGCTTGTTCGCGAGTTTGCCCACAGGAATTTTGGGGCCCTTGCCCATATCGTCTTTCTTGAAAACGAGGTCATGAGAGCTGTCTTTGACGGAAGCCTCGATCCCGATCGGCTCCTTACCGCCATAGGTGCCTATACAGGCACAAATCCACTTGATGGGAATACCCTCGTCTTTCTCGACGAGGTGCAGGAATGCCCCCGAGCTCTCACGGCACTCAAGATGCTGTGTGAGCAGCGGCCAGAGGTGCCTGTGGTGGCTGCAGGCTCTCTTCTTGGCATCGCACTGAACCGCGCAGACGACGCGCAGGGTAACTTGGCCCGCATATCATGGCCTGTCGGCAAAGTCGAGTACCTGAATATGCACCCCATGACATTCAGGGAGTTCTTACACGCTGTGGGCCAGGGCCAGTTGGCTGAGCTCATCCGGCCCGATGCGATCGAGCTGGTAAGCGCGATGGGCGAAACGTATGAGGACCTGCTGCGCAGCTATCTGTTCACGGGCGGCATGCCCGAGGCGGTGCAGGCATACGTGGATACGCACATGCTGGGTGCAGCACGCAACGTCCAGCAACGCCTTCTGCTCGACTACGAGCATGATTTTGCGAAGCACGTGAAATCCGCATCGGAGACGGAGCATATCCGAGAGCTGTGGCGATCGATCCCAACGCAAATCGCCCGCGAGACGGGAAGCAACAAATTCATATACGCTCAGGTAAAGAGGGGCGGTCGAGGCCGAACGTACAAGGATGCCGTATCGTGGCTCACCGACTCGGGCCTTGTTACCAGGGTCCAAAGAATCACAAGACCCAACATCCCGCTTCGGGCCTATGAGGATGACAGCTCGTTCAAGCTCTACCTGCTCGATGTGGGGCTGCTGGGCGCCGCACTGCACCTCGACGCGCGGACCATCTTGAGGGGAAACGAACTCTTCACGCACGCAAAGGGTGTCTACGCCGAGCAATACGTATGCCAACAGCTCGTCGCGACAGACGGAATCGGACCCTCGGCCACTGGCAGCGAGTCACAGACGACCAGCATGGCCCCCTGGTACTGGTCGGCGGACGGCAAGCGCAGCAAGGGAGAGGTCGACTTTTTGTATGAGTGCGACGGCAGGGTAGTTCCCCTGGAGATCAAGGCGGGCACAAGCGTCAAGAGCGGAAGCATTGCCAGGTTTGCGAAAGAACACGGCATCACGCGGAGCCTTCGGCTGTCGCTGAAGGGCTATGCCGACCAGGGCTGGATCGTCAACTATCCGCTCTATGCGGCAAATCTACTGCCGCTCGTACCGTAAGCGCCTGCCCATGGCGCCATGCGGGCACAGGCTGCGAACTATATTGGTCGTAGAGCATAGTAAACCTTGGACGCGGTAGGAGCACTGGGGGACAGGTGGCAGCGCAGGCCGCACTGCCACTCGATGGTGAACGTACGGGGCCGCGCTCTCAGGGCCGAGTGGCAGTGCGAATCGATATGCCCTTTGGGCTCGTAGGCATCATACCAGTGTCGAGGTAGGCCTCGACCAAAGGCACCTCGACCAGGGCGTGCACCTCATATCGTCTAGCCGAGCGCACTGAGATCCACCTCATACGGCAGGGTCTCTGGATGCGATCTTGGCTCGAGGAACATGCTCATGTAGAGGGGCAGGTATGTGATCGCCCCCGACTGCCTGACGTTGCCCTTGCATAGGACATAGGCATGCCCAAGATCCCATTCGGAGACCTTGAGCAACTTATCGAGGGCAGGGTGGGACGTCCAGTCATTTCCAGATTTCACCTCGATGGGTATGACATCACGTCTGTCTTGGACGACAAAGTCGACCTTGCCATAGCGCTTCGCGTTGAAGTAGTGGAGCTTGAAGCCATGGGCATCCAGCTCCTGCGCCACCACATTCTCCATGATTGAACCAAGGTTAACGTGCAGGTTTCCTTTGAGCAGATCAAATTGGATGTCGTCCATAGAGGCGGCACATAGCAGCCCGACGTCACCCATGAAGAGCTTGAAGAGGCTGCGTTTCTCGTTTGCCTGAAGCGGTGCCACTGGCAGCGTGACGTTATAGCAGGGAAGCGCGACGCCCGCATCTGCCAACCAGAGAAAGCTGCTCTCGTAACGGTTCTGGCGTGCGGTCTTCCTAGAGTCTCTGGGCCGCTCGTGCCAACAGGGATACCAGAGGCAGGATCTGTACATGTTGTGCCAACGCTTGAGTACCTCCGTGGATTCGGGTGTGTTCTTTCAAGTACGCAGGAATCGTCTACAGCACAGCGCTACTCATTGTTCACGTTTCCATGAGGGGTGACTACCCGCACCAAGCGCCGCCCGTCGGCATTGTCACCCTTCTGGGTCTGGTCATCATCGCGGTTGTCCAGTGCTGGCGACCCGGCGCGCCGATACGGGTAACTTCCAGAGACGCATGCAGAGACACATGCGCTACTACACCTCGCTCGTGACGGCGGACAGGACGAGGCCGGGCACCCCCTTCGCGGACGTCCCGGACGTCTGCGTGGCGCTCGTCTGCGAGTTCGACCCTCTCGGGGAGGGACGCCCGCTGTATCATGCGGGCAGGGTTGTCCGGGAGAGCGGGCGGGCGTTCGAGAACGGACTCGAGGAGGTCTACGTGAGCGCACTGGCGCGGGGCGACAGCGACGTCTCCGCCCTCATGAGGCTCTTCGTCGAGGGCGGGACGTACGATGAGGGGTGCTTCCCGGAGACGTCGAGGGTAAAGCGCAGGCTCAGGGAGACGGAGGAGGGAAGGATGGCCATGGGCAGCATGGTGGAGGAGATACGGGCCGAGGGCAAGACCGAGGGCGTGCTCGAGACGCTCTGCAGGCTCGTGCGCGACGGCCTCGTGAGCGTGCAGGACGCCGCCGCCTCGGCGGGGGTGGACGCCGACGATATCAGGCGCACGCTCGCGGCGGAGGGATGAGGTCGACCGCAGAGGGGTGACGTGCTTGGCCCGTCGGCGGTCGGGGACTGACGTACGCTCGTGACCTGGCCTTACCGGACAGGCTCTTGACAGGCTGAGGCCCCATATCTCGCCAGTAGGTCGTCCTCATGCTTCACGAGGTACTCGCGCATGAACGGCATCGAGAACGCCACGTACCCGGGTGCCGTGGCCTCGATAACCTGGCGGCTAATGAGCATCCTGCGGTACGTGTTGGCGCTGGCGGCCGGCTTTCCCATACGCCTCGCGACCGCGGCGGTGGAGGATGCGGCGTTGTCTTCAGTCATAGCCAAAAGATAGTCCAGCGCGGGCTTGGTGAGTCCGGCAAGCGCCGTCTCGATCATCGACTGCCCATACTGCCTGACCGCCACCGCCGTCCCACGACGCACGTCCTCCACGTCTATGGTCACGGACTCTGCGACGTGACGCCGCCCCTCTCGCCAAATGTAGTATCCGACGAGTTGGATGAGATACGCATAGCCGCAAGTGTCCGCAGCGGCCTGCGCGAGCGCAGCGTCTTCGATCGCAAGCCCCGAGGCCTCGATGGTCTTCCTGAGCGCTCGCGCGACATCAGCCCTCGGGATGCTCGCAAGCTCCTCTGCCTGGGCACGACGCAAGAACGTGACGCCCTCGCCGTTCAGAAGATCGAGCACTCCCGTCGTAATGCCCGCGAACAAGAGCCCGACATTTTGCCCCTCGCGAATCATGTACTGCACGTTTGCAGCGATGACAGCCATGTCGTCACGTGAGGCATCCTGTGCCTCGTCCACCGTGATGAGCAGGCCTGCGCCATCCTGCGAGAGGGACCGCGTGGCACGGGCGAACGCCTCGCGAAACGAGGGCTCCCTGCCAGAGTCGCCAATCTTTGCCCCTGCCGACACAAACGGAAGGGAAATCTGGACGTTCAGGTCTCTGAGCCGAGTGTCCCCCACGAGCTGTTCCTGAATCGAGGCGCAGAGGGCCTCCTTGCCTGACACGTTGACGACAGACCACCCACGCCTGGTGGCGATGTCGCCAAGCGCCGTCAGGAGCACCGTCTTTCCGGAACCGCGAGGCCCAGTGATGCGCATGAGGCGACCAGGCGCACCCGGACCCTCATCCAGACCATCTATAAAGTCATCGATCACCGATTCGCGGCCGACGAGCACCGGTGGGGTCATGCCTGCGGTTGGCTTGAAGGGATTAACCTGTAACGCTCGTTCCGTAGGGTCGCGATCCAACTCACCCTGACCTCGAAAACAC
>ERZ773022.638-NODE-638-length-27271-cov-9.639660_pt1 | contig 27271 bp, 41 predicted proteins | sample MGYA00580839_ERZ773022 | MGnify/ENA primary metagenome ERZ773022 (study PRJEB29015, sample SAMEA2738020) | human oral metagenome | biome: human oral; feature: human-associated habitat; material: dental | place: China | collected 2044 ... | reverse complement strand
TCTCCATTTTTTATTTTAGTTAAAAGTAACCCTTTACTTTTTAATTTCTTATTAACTAATCTTATTATATCTTTTGTTGTATAACTATAAATATTATTTACTATACTAGCTCCATAATTATTAGGAAATTCAAGTATCCAGAATTATTTGGTCCATCAAAAGTTACAAATTTTTTTAAATCTTCAGGTATATTGTTAATTTTAGCCATTTTATTCTCCTTTATAATATTTTTATCCTAATTGTATCTTTAAGAGGAGGTTGAACCGACAGGAGATGAGGAGGCAAACTCCTATCGGCTCTATTTTTGTGAAAAAAGAGATTTCACGTACCCTTATTTTTCAGAGCAAGGGATATTAAGGGTACAATTAGAATAAAAATAAAAAGGTACAGATGTAAAAACACCTGTACCATTATTTATTATGCCCAATCATCTAAAGCATTTTCTAATTCAGAATCTGCTTCTGCTACTTTATCTTTTGGTATAGCTTTTACTACATTGAATGTAACTAACCATTCATGTGTAATGTACTTTTTATCTATACTATCATAAATTAAAGAGAAGAATCTAACTCTAACAATTGGTTGTTCTGTTACCTCATCTTCTTCAGTAGTAATTGCTATTGCAACAGTACTATTAGAAGACATTAAACTTTTTCTAGTTCCAGCTTCAAATTCTGCTAAATCAGATTCAGTATAATCCACTACAGGATATTCAAAAAATCTAATTCCAGGCATTAATTGAGAACCACTCCAAGCTTGTGCTGTTTTTGTTTTATCATAATTTGTTCTTATTTTTTCTCTTCTATTTAATTTAAGAGTTTTATCTTCACCAATTTCAGCTTTTATACAAGCTCTTACTTGTGCTCCTACTTCTTTATAAAACTTAATAAAACATTCTTTTTCAGTTACTTCTAATCCTTTTAATTCTTCATCATAATCAGGATTCTTTTCACTTCTAAGATAATTTAATCTTGCAACTAACTTAGGGTCCATTACACCAAAAGGTTCAACCATAGCTAATAATTTTTCTTCATATGGTTTTGCACTTTCAGTATTACCACTTGCTAGAATTCTATTTAACATATTTACTGTATTTGTATAATCTTTGTAATTTACTCCTATAACTTTTTTCATTAAAAATCACCTATTCCTTTTCAAATTTAATATTATTATATTTTTAGTACAGTTCTACCAGGTACAGTTCTACCTATTCTTCAGTTTCTTCTTCATCAACATAATCTTGTATACCTAACTCTTCTATAAGTTGGTCGTCTGTATAATCTTTTTCTAGTTCTTTACTTAAATTCTTACCAAACTTATAAAGAGCAGATGCTCCAGCACCATATGTTAACAAGTTACCAACTTGTCCTACCATTGTGTCAATTCCACTTTCTCCTAATCCAATAGGATTCAATGGACTATCCAAATCTAACATATTACTTGCAATATTTAAACCAATACCAGTTATTGCTAACTTAGTTTCAGTTTTTAAATCTTTTAAAGTCTTAGTAACTGCTATTGCTACTTTTGCTCCAACTTTACTTGCGTCGTCTAAAGATTTAGAACCTAAAGCTCCAAGTAAATTTCCAGCTGTTAACTTTGCCATATATTCACCCTCTTTCGTATTATATTATCTTTATATTAAACCAAATTTTCCAAATATATTAATGAGGTGTTTGTGCGGAGACACCTCAAACTCGATGTGAATTCCAGGTTTCACATAACCTAATACGATGTTTAAGGTACACCATATTATAAACCATACGTGACATAGTTTTACTTTATATGTAGCGATAAACTAATGAAAAACGCCCCGATGACTCTGGTTAAACGTGTGCTTTAGTGTAATCTAGTTTAAACTAGTTCCTACAAGCATTTTATTACACGCACGTTCACGTGTATTTATTTCTTATTCTTTCACAAGAACCAGAAGCTACTTGTGCTTTAATTATTTTGATGTATTTTTAAAAAATGAGAAAATACAAAAAAATAAAAAAAGAAAAAAAGAATAAAAAATTTCATAAAGCCATAAATGTGAGTGCGCCGAAACGGATGCCAAGGGCGAAGTGAGGATGAAGCACGAACTGTCGAACTTTTCCGAACGGATGCCAAGGGCGAAGTGAGAGTAAGAAAAGTGAGACGAAACAATAGTTTTCTTCGACGGATGCCAAGGGCGAAGGAGAAGAAAAACTACTGCTGTTTAAAAAAATATAGAGAAAGAAAAAAATTCGCTGGCGGAAAAGGTGAATGATTGTTCAATTGTTTTTAGAATGATAAGAAAGTAAGATGTATGCGTTTATAAGGGTAAAAAAAGAGGAAAGGGAAAACCCTCTCCTCAAATAAGATAGTGTAAGATAGAATAAGTGCAAAATATAAAAGTAAGTGAAAAACCGAAAAAGTCTAATTTTTTCATAAGTACCTCCTTATAGAAATAATCCAAATATAAATAAACAAATTAAAACAGTACCTAGTCCAAATTGTTGAACTAGATAAAGAAATAATCCTATAACTAATAAAGAATACAAACAACCATTTCTCATATTAATCATCTCCTTTCATCATGCATATAACTGCTATAATAAATCCAACGATTACAACGAAAGGTGCAAATGTAACTTCTGGAGAAGACATTAAACCAAATAATAAAATTAAAATAACAACAAATAAAAATCCTTTTAACATAATAAAACCACTTCCTTTTTTATAATAAATTTATTCTTTGTGAAAACCTAAATCAGCCATATTTGCAGAACCTGGAATCCATTTTAATTCTAAAGAACTAGATTCCTTTAATTTCATTAAGAATTGTAACATTTTAACTGTCTTTTCATTCTTAACTTTAATAATACCATTACTCCAATACTTGATAACTAATTCACTGTCACCAAGTATTGTTTTAACTTTAGGCATATAACTAGCTATTTTATAAGCCAATATACAACCTAAAGCTTCTCCATAGTTATTAGTAAATTCAGGTGGTAATTGAACATTACCAAAATCATTTACAATAAAACCATATCTATCACATAAATCAAGAAAACTATCTGACATAGCAATCTTATTAATAAGTGAGTTTCCAAGACTATCTGTTACACGAACTTCAACACCAATACCTCTACCAGTACCAGCGTCAAAATAAATAACACTATCATCATATAAATCTTTAGCTATTTCTCTTGATGTAGAAGCAACTTCAAGATTTTCAGAAATCCAATAGTTCATATCTTTTTCGTTATTAAACTTCTTGTATTTCATTCCAGATTTACCTTTAACAAAATTAGAACATTCGTCCCAATTATCGAATACTTTACTTTCATTACCAAATACAACAGCATATAATTTCATATCATTATTCATACTACACTCTCCTTTAAAATTAAAAACTTAAATTATTAAAATTATTCCCAATCATTACTTTCTGGATTTAAAATTGCTTTTAATTCGTCTGCTTTATTAGGGTCGTAATCTTTAATAAAATCAACTCCAAGACAAAGCATATCCTCTTTAACACTATTATAGTCAACAGAATTTTGAATAGCCTCGTAAACACTAGGCATGTATATTTGGAAACCGTCAACTGATTGATGATATAAGCAATTTATTTTCTTCTTGCTTATATAACTGTTATTATCATGCATTGGTTGCCAAAAGAAGTATTCAAATATTACTAAGTGTTCTCCAAAACTATGTACTTTTTTCATAGTTTCTTTTTCAACTATAAACAATTCCCAATCTCTTTTTCTAATATCAGCAAGACTTTCTATTGTAACACTAGATAATTCTTCAAGAGACATAGAAACTTCTTTATTTTCTATAATGCAATCAAGTTCCATAAGTCCGTCTATTAGTAGAGCATTTACATTATCTCTACTAGTAGATGTACCAGCTATTACATCTGGTTCAAATGCTACTTGCCATTTATCACCATTTTTATTAGCATAAATATAATGTTCAGTTTTTATAGTTTTAAGAAAATTACAGAAATTATCTTTCTCATTTTTTTTGTCAAACACCATAGCACATAAAATCATATATTTATCTTCAACAATTCCAGTAATACTTCCTTTATCTCTATAACTTCCAATCATCTTAGAACCAAGACTTGCAGTTCTGTATTCCATAGTTTCTTTATTCACAAGACTTTCAGACTTTCTAATAAAACCACTAGAAACAACAAAGCTATCTACAGCATTAGGGTAAATGCCATATTGTTCAAGCTCAACTCCCCATAAATCACACTTAACTACTAAACTAGGTATTACTACTTGATTTATTTTTTCTACTAATGTTGACATAAAAACACTCTCCTTTTCAATCGGTATGTTCAAATAACATACTATTATATATAATATACTATAATAAAATAAGGCTAAACTAGATTTTTATACAAAAACAAGAGTTTAACCTTAAAAACAGTAAAAATCATAAAAATACAAATCATTTAATACCAATGGAAAACAGAATTTATTTCGCCGGCGGAGAAAATAAAGCCAAAAACGAAATAAAAACTGTTCCATAATAATACAAATTAGAATTCATTATTTAGAAAATATTTGTATTGTTCTTCTGTTCCGTAAAAGTAATTTCCATATAAGTTTTTAGCACCATTTATAATTATATTTTTATTAACTTCTAATTCATCATTATTATTATCAAAATATATAGTGCTTTGTCTTTCATTATCTTCAAATGTTAAATAACCTAAAACAACTAAACTTTCAAACTTATCTTGACCAGCCGAATCTAAATTCCAGAATTTCATAACTTGTTTTTTCATACTATCATCTCCTTTTTCTTTAACAATATAATATCCACTACACATATACTTACTGATGTATTCATCACATTCAGTAAGAGTCCCAATAAATAGCAAAATATCTTCTACATATAACTTATACATAGTATATTCTCCTTATATATAAATTTCAATAACAACATTATTATTTATTCTTTCAGAAAATTTAATTATTTCAGAAAGAACAGTATTCCAATCTAAACCTCCAAGTCCACAACCTATTTTAGGAAAAGCTATAGACTTTATATTATATCTTTGAACTGCTGTTTCTAATTTTTGCAATCCAAGAATTATATATTTTAATTCAGAATTATTTCTCCAATCTTGTTTAGTTGGAAAATTAATAATTCTTTTATTGTTTTCAGTAGTTATAAGTAATTTACCAATAGTTAAATTACCATTAAGACAATGTTGTCTATATTTCAAGAAGTTATTAGGAAATTTATTTTTGAACTGCAAAGCTAAACCTTTTCCCATAATTCCAATAGTATTAACAGGATTTATAATATAATCACAAGAACTATTAAATATATCTCCATTTTTAATATATTTAATTTTTTGTTTATTAAAATTAAAAACGAAAACTTGTTTTTTTAATCCTTTCATATATTCAATCATATGCTTTGTACCTTTTGAATTACCATCCCAAAAGGCTATTAAAATATCAGCATAATTACCCATTTCTTGATTTCTCAAAAATCCAGCTTTTTTACCGTATAAATTCCAATTAGCTGGAAATTCCTTAATTAATATATTATTTAAAGAAGCATATTTTTCTCCTAAAGTATCCGCTCCTTTAGCTTTTCCAGAAACAATTTCTGTAATATTAACTTTACCTGAACTTATTAACATATCTATACTTTCTTTCATAAAACCAAAATCATTAAAATCTCTACAACCAGCTATTATTACTTTCATAAAAATCCTCCTTATATATTTTCATTTAACATATCAGTATAACCAAAGTTATCTCCAGGTATTAACTTCATACATTCATCATAGAACTCTTCATAAGTTCTTCTAAAGTATTGGCTGTTCATATTATAAATATCTTCAAGAGATATGATTTGTATTTTATCTCCATCACAATCTCCTGCAAGATATCTATCTAACATTTCAGGACTTACTCTTATTTGATTAGGAGTAAATCCTACTACTTTACATACTACTACTATATTTTGAATAGGGTCTCTAGTAACCATAGCATAATTCCCTATTTTCAAACCACTCCATTCTGGCACTAATATTTCATCAATACCACGTGAATGTGTAAGAGCTACTCCAGAAATTCCCTCGAAATGAAAAAGGAATTTTCTACTAAATCTTTTACTAAATAGTCTCTTAGCTATTTCTAATCTAAGAACATATAACTTAGTATAGAAATTCTCAAAACCTTTTTTCTTAGCTTCTTTATCTTCAAGAGTTTGAATCTTATAATATATTTCAGCTAATTCTCCTAATCTTCTACTAAAACTAACTTCTCCATGAGGTACAACTATTATACTTTCATTTCCCTCATCGTTAGTTATTTTAAGACATCTCTTGCTTAATAAAAACTTAGTTTGAAGTTTAGTCAATTCACCTTGTGGTAAACTTTTAAGTAATACTACATCACTTTCATTCCAGTTTTCACTAGCTGAAACTTTCAATTCTTTACATTCAGAAGCGTTACACCCTCCTTTACCAAATCTTAAATCTTGAAATAAAAAATTACTATTCATATATAAAACCTCCTCAAATTATATATATTATAACAAAACATAACAAACCATAAAAACAAGAGATTAACCTTTAATAGTAAATCTCTTTTTATATTGACTAGGATATAATAAATCATTAGTATCCTTTATAGTAGCACTATTATCTCTCTTAGCCGAAGTCTTAGTAAAACAAGGATAAATAGTACTTTTAATTACATTAGAAAAATCAAATATATCTTCAGTAGCTTTTTCGTTTTTAACCAACTCAAAGACTCCGTTATTTTTTCTAATATAATAGTTTTTTGCAACCTTACATCTTTTACCTGGAGCACTAGTAGAACCTGTAATAATATCAATACCTTTCATACCATGAGCTCCAAGTAATTCATTGTAATTAAAATCAAGTTGGATATTATTTTCAAGTAAGAATTTTCCTAATTCACTCTTACTATCATCAACCCACATAATTGGAGTTTTATTTACTTCACTCCAACTATATTCTTTAGCGTTTCTAAGTGTTCTAGCTATATTCGATTGAACAGCCTTTATTATTCCTCCTTGACTTTTCTTCATTATTCCTAAAAAGAAAGATTTATCATAAGGTTTATTAGCCTTACTCATAAGTCCTTTCTTAATTAAAAATTGATAAGGATGAACAAGCATTAAGTTTTCTGCTCCTAACACATATTCATTAAGATTCAAAGGCATATAAGCCATACTATATAAATTACCACTTACTTTACACCATAGATTTTTATCTATGAATGGTAATTCCATACTAAAACTACAAGCTTCTTCATTACTACTAAACTTAACTAATAATTTAGTACCACTAATACGTGCTAATAACTTCATACTTTCAACTTCTAAATTATATTCAGCTACAGCACTCTCAAATTCACTCTTAAACATTTCCATTTGAGATTCACTAACTGTTTTAGTACTTATTAGTTTATCTTCAGTACTTTCAACAGCAGTAGACTCCTCACTTAATTCAAGCTTCAAATTTTCATAGTCTTCAAAACTCATAGTTTCAGCTTCATACTCAAATTCAGTAGCTTTAGCCATATCAAAATCTTTATTAACTCCAGTAATACATACTGGATTAGCTATTATTCCTAATTCTTTACTAAATTTCTTGTATAATTCTCCCTCTCCAAGAAATCTATAACCTTTATGACTCTTTTTCAATCTAGCTACTTTCACACAATCCATTAATAAAGCTATTTGTTCATCATTTAATATTCTCTTATTTTCCATAAAATAACCTCCTCATATAACAATAAAAAAAGAACTTAATCTACTATCACATAATCAATATTAAGTTCTTTACATACAGTTTCAACACATTTTAAATACAATTTAATATCTAATCCTACAATATATTCATTATTAATTGCATTATTAATAATTCTAATAATTTTACCTCTACTTTTTTTCTTAATCTCAGGTAATCTTTCTCTAAGAATATTTCTTATCTCATATCCTTTTCTTTTTCTAAAGAAATATCTTCCACAATAACTATCATTATGTGCAACTTCTATATAATCAAATACACACATTGATACATTAAGATATAAATTCCAAACTTTTTCAATACAATCAAATAATCCTACATTGAAAAAATCACCATATAAAAAGTCTAATAACATACTCCTTATTTCAAAAGCAATACTTCTATAATAAACACCATAAGCCTCTTTGCATAAACGAACTTCGCTCTTCTGAATAAAACTTATTTTAATTCTTTTATTGCCTTTAAATTCACTAATTTCGCTATTATATCCATTATTGCATAATAACTTATTAATATCTTCTATCATATAATAGCTCTTATCAGTTTTACTCTTGAAATATATAAATATAAACACATCATTATTATTGAACCTATTTTTTATATATACCATTTTAAAATTATCAAATTGAATCATATTAATCTCTATTCACATTTTCACTACAATAAAGAGCTTTTTCAAAAAACTCTTTAACGTCACGCACATCACTAGTACTAGCATACACACAAGCAATTAACACTCTAACGTTTCTAATAAAAGTTCTCTTTTCATCTAATACCATTACTCTTCTAAGTAACTCTCTTTCTTCTCTAAGAATTCTCTTAATAAATCTCATAGCCATTCTTTCTTCAGTCTTAAATAAGTTTTCCATTCTTTCCCTCCTAAGTATTATATTAAATAAAACATCTAAACTATATAATCTATTTGCAATAAATCACACATCTTTTTAGCAATTTCAAAAATTTTGTTGTTATCATTTATTAATAACAGTTTCTTATCTTTTATTAAAAAAAGTTTACGTAACACTTCACTTTCAACAAATATTTTGTTGTCTTTAAGAAACCAATTATTGCTACTATAAGTATCTATTAAATAATAAGGAACGTCTTTATAATTATTATTAGTTTGAAACATTCCTATTTTAAATCTATTATTCTTAAATTCATCAATCCATTTTTCTATATTGGAAATTACTTTTATCCAATCTGGATTATTAAAACCAAAAGAAAGATACTTTTTTCTACCCTCTGTTTCAGTAATAGAATTATATCCTTTACAATAAAAGTAAGATTTGATAAATAATATATCTCTATATAATTTTTTATCATTTAAAAATAAATCTAATTTATTTCCTTTTATTTTAATTTCAAATTTCTTCATTAAAAACCAACTCCTTTTAATTAAACTACAACGTAACAATAACAGAAAAACAAGAGTTTAAAAAACTCTTGTTTTCTATTTTAAATAAAATTAATTCTTATAAATTTTTCCATTAGGATATTTTTCACGCATTAGCTTAAACATTTCATCAAAATCCTTTTTAAGAGTATCTAAACTCAAAAGCTTTTCAAAATCTTCAGAAAAATAATAACTAATATCATAATAATTTCCACTCCAAAGTCCATCATTGATTTCATACTCATCAAAAAACTTATCTAGTAATTCTTTATTGTTAATAACAAAATCAACTGGAAATACTCTAATATTAGCTTTTAATTTCTTATAAGTATTATATATATACTCACACCATTCTTTATCTTCTATTTCATAATAGTTACCATTTACTAACATATCTTTAATACAACCATCATGTAATTCATAAAGAAAATCAAATAATAAACCTGTTCCATATTCTTTATGATAATAGAAAACAGATTCTTCTTTTTCAATAATGTCTTTTAATCTAATAAAACAACTTTTCAAATCAGCAAATGTCTCATCTATTAGCCAATCACTCATTATGTTAATATATTCCAAGAAAGCATTAACATTTATTTCAAAATAATAATCGCTTCTAGTAAATTTATATTCATCAGCCAAAAAACTTCCTATATTATTTATATCTTTAATTACAAAATCATAATTATCTATTAACCAAGATAGCTTTTTAACCATATATTTTTTACTGCTATTAGTTCTAAACTTATCTCTATTTTTCTTATTAAAAACACCTTTTAAAAATTCATTATATTTCATCATATCTAATCAACTCCTTTTCGATTTAAAATGTGACTAAATCACAATCCAAAGGCTATATCCAAAAAGCCTTTATTCCCAATCAATTTCAGCACTTTCTTCCAAGTCAATTTCATCTAAGATTTCACAAATAGCCATTTCTAGCTCTATTGCACTACCTTTAAACTTTTTCAACTGACAAATCTTATACCATACTGTATCAGACATTGCTCCAGAACCATCATGCTTCGAATCTAATGCTAATTGCTGAATCTTATTTCCAAGAATTCTAGCCAGTTTCATGTCACAACCCGCAACTCTAGCCATTTCTAGCAACCAGTTAGCAAAGGAACCGCCAATTCCTGTACCCTCCTTAACTGCTTTAAGATTCAAAGCCCCATAAAACCAAGCTTCGTAATACACGCCTAAGTCCACACAATCATATTTTGCGTTCTTCTTACGGCTATTACTAATCATTTCACTTAATTTCATATATCCTCCTCAACCTCTCATAATTCCAATGGTAGCGCTCACTACCCTAAGTATTCAATTAACCAAGCTACTGTTTCACTCTTAGTAGGCTTGTTATCTAGCTCCAAAGCCCAACGTAAAAATGCAATTATGCAAACAGCCTCTAAATCAAGAGTTGAGTCAGTTTCGTCGAAAGTAGACTCAGCAGATTCCCATAATTCCAAGAACTCAGCATTCTCTTTAAGTTCAGTAATTAAGCCTATTACATTACCATCAAATACCTTATTTTCGCCATTTACCAATATCTTCATAATTCCTCCTTATATATTATAATTATCAAAGTCCCATAATTCCGCACTTAGATAAATTCCAACAAAGCCAATAACACTAGCAAGATTCTTTTTAACAATTCCTGCTTTTGCGTTAAAGTCAAGCTCATCACATAAAAGCTTAAACAAGTCAAAGTCGCATAAATTCTTCTTTTGCAAGAACAACTTATGAATTTCAGCATTCTCGCTGAATGCCATTTCCAATACATCACAAGATTTCATAAATCCTCCTTTTACATTTTCAATGTACTTCGTTGTATTTCACATATAGCAAAACATAACACAAAATTACACAAAACACAAGCAAACATGCAAGACTTCTAGCTTAGCTTATGTTTTTAACCATAACAATAAGAGCTTAATCATATTCTTTTGTATTTGACTGGGGGTCAAATCAACACTCAAAAATACAAAAACTAATTCAAAGCTAGCATTTATTATGCTTTGCTTTTATTTTTCATCTTTTTATATTAGCTTATAAATAAACGTGTTGTATCTGGACTGGGTCTAAACTTAACACTTTTCTCCGCCAGCGAAAAATACAAAAACTTATTTTTATTAAATCTTACATAAACCATTGATATCAAAGAGAAAACTCAATATTACTTTGATAATCAAACTAATTGCTTTTTTGTCTTTGAGAGGAGTTTGGTGTTACTTTTTACCCCCGTTCAGACACAACTATCAAAAATCATAAATCATTGATATTAAACAAAAAATTAATTTTGCACTAATTCTAAGATTAAGATTTTGACTCTATGATAGCACCTAAAATAATTACTTTGATAATCAAACTAGTTTAGCTTAAACTATAGCGTTATTCTCGACATAGCATAAAAGCAAGAGTTTAATTGTTTTGTCTCTTTTTGTATACTATACTGTATACCAATAAAATAACACTATGCTAAAAATACCCTAAAAATATAACCTATGGATTTATGCTAGTTTGTGTTTGTTTAACCCCCAGTATAGTATAAACATAAAATAACACTCTATACTATACTAACAGTAAAACTAATTCTAATATTAGTCTAATTTGTATATACTGTACTATACTTAAATTAAATCAAACTATAGTGTATAGCTAGCTTGCTTAGCTGAAATCATACCAATATTAGTCTATTCTATCGCCTATCAAGCTCAGCATTTATGCGTAGTCCAGACACCGAAGCCATGAGAGGCTTTTTAAAGCGTTTTATAAACACTAGCCATATAATTACATAGCTAAGTTCAAAGAGATAAGAGTTTAATTTTTTCGCCAGCGCATTATTTTTTGCTAGGCTTTAATGAAAACAGGTCTCTTTTTTTCTGGAGAGAATGCTTTAATGTTAACTCAGAATTTTAAATAGCCTGTCCCAGAAACAAACTCTTAAGGCTAAGCCAGAATTTATTATCAAGGGACAGGCGTGAAGGGGTCTAGGGGAAACTATGCTAATGGTTCCCCTAATTTAAAAAATGGAAGCTACTAGATTTTAGCCTAGCAACTTCCAAATTTATTTTAATATTCTGTTATGAAGTCTAGGTCTTCAATAAGAAAACCTGTTCTTCCTTCTCCATAATAATCACCGTCAACATTAATCCGTTTAGCTGATAAAATAATATCAGCTGTTTCATCATCTAATGGTTTTTGTAAACCATTTTCTAATTCTACATCATTGATGTTAAAGTAATTAACTTTAACACCATTTAATTTTATGCAAATATACCCAAGGTTACCTACCTTGGCGTTGTTTAGAAAATTATTTATTTTATCTTCAACTAATTGTTTTTTATTCATAGTTTCCTCCTATAAAAAATTAATATGCAAGCAGATTTTCAACTTGCAACTTAAATAAATTAAAAACTTTTTCAACAGAGTTAAGTTTAAGTCCTGTTGATTTAACCCAATCCCAGAAGAAGCTAGTAGAAGCTTCTCCTGAACCAACTATAAAAGATTTTTGAAGAAGCTCTTTATAAGTTTCTTTATTAAAAGATTCACCAAGCGTTACAAATAGTAACGCCATTAATTCTAGTTTTTTTCTCATGATTAATCCTCCTTAATTATTTGAGTATAACCAAATTCAGAATATTCAGAAGCTTTTTCTTCAGCTTGAACCTTATTTAAACCAGTAAACCACATATCTTTCAAACCTTTAATAGAAACTACAACTGTAAACATAATAACTCTCCTTTCAATTACCTCATATTTGCTCTAAGTGGTATATGAGAACCACTTTAATATTTTTATAAAAACAAGAGTTTAATATTTATACTAGCAAACTCTTAAAATCTAGTAAGATTATAAATAAACTAGAATTCTAAATCAAACTCTATTTCGTTTAATCTATCTACTTCTGCTAATACTTCTTCGTCTGAATAAGTATTAGCTTTCTTTAGAGTGCTACCAACTTGTAAAGCGCCTCTAAATAATTGGAAAGTAAAATTCCAATCAGCAATAGAATTTATCAAGCTATTATCAGTAAGATTACCAACAATAGTCTTTAAACCATAAGATATAGCTAGACTCTTTAATCTAGCTATTAATTTAGCTTTATCTTCTTTCACTGCCATATAAATAGCAGATAGTTGTGAAGCTAATAAATTATCAGCTCCATTAAGAACTTCCGAACTAATACCAGTAAATACACCTAAAGTTTTCATGTTTTTTCCTCCTTTATGAAAACAAAAAAAATAAAATAATATAAACAAGATAATACCACTTATTATCTTCAAAAAGACAAGAGTTTATTAATAAATAAAAGCAAAAACGCAAAACGCCTCCCAGCCTAAGCTTGCTTGCTTGAGTGCTGAGCACCTATATTTTTTTTATATATAAATTAGAAAAGGCTTGACTGAAATAATATGTTAAATAAAAAGAGCCTAGCATAAGCTAAGCTCAAATTATTTAGAACTCAAGGTCAAATTCTATTGAGTTCAATCTTTCTACTTCTTGCAACACTTCTTCATCAGAATATGACTCAGCCTTATTTAGTATTTTCTTAACCAATAAGATATCCTTGAATAAGTTATAAGCTACTACTGTGTCAGCAATAGTATTTATAACAGAATTGTCAGTTAAAGAAGAAATAGCTCCTTTGATTAATAAAGAAACTACAGTAGATTTTATTCTACTCCAAATTTCTTTATTGTTTTCTTTACAAGCCATTTCTAATCTTGCCAAGTAACTAGATACTCTTGTGTCCAATTCCTTTGTAACTTCCATTGTCATTCCTGTTAATACTCCAAGTGTTCTCATAATAAATCCTCCTTTTTGCTAGTAGAACTAGCTGCACTTAATTAGTTCGAGAGAGACAAGTGCTAAACTCCCTTAATTTATGTGACATAAGTCATCGAGAAGGCAAGAGTTTTAATTATATTTATATATATCAGAAAAGGCTTAAATGATTGATTAAATAAAAAATAATAGAACCTTACCAATTAAGGCAAAGTTCTATCTATCTTTCTAATGAATTCTTGTAAAGCTCTAAATATAAGAATCCATGTTCCATAGCCGTTTAACATAGCGACTATTGGAAACCATTCCCATTCTTGATATATAAATGGTCCATGTTGAATAGCAGCTCTTTTTACTATTCTTACTATCAGTCTCATAACTAAAACTAAATTTGCTAAAAAATAAACTAATTTCTTGTACATATTTTTACCTCCTTAAAATATTTTCAAAAGTACAAGAGTTTATTATATAGATATATTAATTAGAATATGCTTAAATGCGCTGTCAGAGAAAAAATAAAAGAGCTCACTCGATTAAGAGTAAGCCCTAATATTTTATTTAATTTTAGAAATAAGATTATAAATTCTTTTTCCGAAATCTTTTCCTAGTATTATCTCCTTTGTTAGGTAAATTTGAATGAATTTGTGTTTACTAACTATATCTGTAAACTCATCTATAGTTATCTTTTTGTTTTGTTTATTGAAATCAATCTTAAATATAGTTTTATCTAAAAGATTAACTCCAATAAAGATATGATTAGTTTGGTGCTTCATAACCATATCTTCAACAAAAAGCTCACTATTTTCATTCATTTCTACATCTTCATTACAAATATGAATATGACAAGTTACCTTACCTTCAAATTCACGTCTTTTGTAAATATCTTCAAATCTATCAGAATTAGATATAATTCCTTTAGAATTTAATACTTTACAAAATTTATCTAAGTTGATTTGAAGAAGATAATCTTCATCTTTTTCGTTGTAAGTTAGATTGTAATTAATAAAGTTGATATATCTTGACATTTTTTCCTCCTCTGAGTTTTTCTTGAGAACTCTAACTCTAATATTATTTTTTAGTTATTTGTTTTTTATTAGTTGACAAATAACAAAAAAACAACTATAATAAGTTTAGTGTAAGAGAAACAAACTCTTAATTAGATACTTAGTTTATTATAAACATAAGTCGAAAGAATCAAAGTGATTTTCAACTAAATATTTATAAAGTACAAGTGGTAGAATAGCTTTGGAACCATTCCACATTGGAACTAAGATGTAATTATTGTTATGTTTCAAGTTATCACCTCCTTTATATTTTATAGTTGAATGTTTGAAGGAGTTTGAATGAAAGAAGAGCTAGTGTGATTTTGAGGTTTAGCTCTTTTTTTGTTTCAAAGGTGCAAGAGTTTATATTAAATTATATATAATAGAAATGACTTATATGATTCATATAATAAAGACCCCGGTACCTCGAAACTCTTTATAAAACCGAGGGGGTTGTTATTGTGACTAGGTACTTACATTGACTAATTAAAATTTTACTAGCTGAATAAAATTACATTGAATATGTAAAAATTTATTGACTAAGTGAAAAATCCTTATATATAGACCCCGGTACCTCGAAATAAAATATAAGGATGGCGGGGTGTTTTATTTATGTTAAAAAAAACCTATAAGTATTTTTCTCCGCTGGCGCATTTTTTGTTTGACTAATCAAAAAAAATGTTGTATACTAGGGAAAAAATGATAAGATGAAGAAAGGTGTAGATATGAGTAAGTATATGATAAAAAAGAATGATGGAAGTATATATGAAGTAGATAGTCTTAGTACTTTTTGTAAAGAAGTGGGTATAACAGAAAGGTTATTACGATATACTAATCCTATGTTGAAAGGGAAAAAAGGAAGATACCAAGAATGGCATAAAGGATATAAAATATGTAGTAATGAAGAAATAAAAGAATGGAAAAGAGAAAAAGAAAAAGAGAGAGAGGAGAGAATAGAAGAAGGAACAGATTATATTACAAAAGAGTACTTGAGACAAAAGAAAGTAATACAAAGATTACGTGATGAAAACAATGCTTTGCGAAGTATAGAAAGAAAAGAGTATAGAAATGAAGAAGAATTTGAATCATGGAAAAAAAATATGTTTGATTTAATTCGTGGAAGTAGAGAAGAAGTGTGGATGGATTTTGCAGAAACAGAAAGAGAGGAAGAAAAAGTAGCAGGAGAGGAAGGAAAAAAGAATATAGGTTTTTTAGTACTTAGTGATTGGCATATAGGTAAGACAGTAAGTCTTGACGGAAATCGTTTTGATTTTGAAGAAGCTAGAAAAAGATTAACAAGACTTAGTGTAAATGTAATTAAATATCTTAAACTTTATAACATTAGTACTCTTCATATAATATTACTTGGAGATTTTATTCATGCTCAACATAGACGTGATATGAAAAGTAGTGCTCAATATGTAGAAATAGAATCTGGTATTTATTGTTTTCATTTAATAAGAGAATTCGTTGAGTCTTTTAGGTTTTCTTTAAACAATATAGTAATCAGTGGAGTGGTGGGAAATGAAAGCAGATTTGAATCTAATGATTTTCATACTAATATAAATAATGTAGCTAAAAATTCTATTGATTATATGATATATGAAATGTTAAAAACTAATTTTGAGAAAATACCAGAAGTAAGTTTTAATATTAATTGTTCTAATCTTTTTGAGAATGTAATACATATTAATAATAATTTTAATATATTAGCTATACATGGAGATAAAATAAAACAAAATCAATTAGATAATGAAATATCAAAACTTAAGCTAAAGATTTTTAATGAAAGGCGTGAGTATATTGATTATGTAGTTCTTGGACATATACATAGTGCTCTTATTACTGATAAGTATGCTCGTAATGCTAGTTTAGTAGGAGCAGATGAATATGCAAGTAGAGGTTTAAATATTCCAGAAAGTTATGTTAGTCAATTATTTGGAGTAGTTAAAGATAAAGATATACATGTGTTTAGTATTAGATTGGATAAATAAATCCAATCTTTTTTTATTTACAAAAAAATTTTTTTATTATATAATATATATATATATCTTGAAAAATAAAAGGAAGTGATTTAATATGTCTAATATTATTATTAAAGACAAAGAAGTTTTAGTAAAGGAGTATAAGAATCAAAGAGTTGTAACATTATATGATATAGCTAAAGTACATAATAAAGTTGTTAATGACGTTACTAAAACTTTCAATAATAATAGAAATAAATTTATTGAAGGAATTGAATTTTTCTCTTTAACTCCAACAGAATTTTCTGAACTGTTTCCATCCGTTCAGGATTTTATACCAAATAATGTTAAGGAAATTATACTTTTTACAGAATATGGTTATTTATTAATGTGTAAACCTTTTAAAGATGATTTATCTTGGGATGTTCAAAGAATTTTAATTGATAGTTATTTTAAAATAAAAGAATCGACTACTCCAAGAACTTTTGCTGAAGCCTTAAGATTAGCAGCTGACCAAGCTGAACAAATAGAAAAACTTGAGTTAGATAATAAATTAAAACAACAAAGAATTCTTGAAATGGAACCAAAAGAAAATTATTATGATAAGATTTTACAAAGTAAAGAACTATTAACAATTACTCAAATAGCTAAAGACTATGGAATGACTGGAATAGATATGAATCAAAAATTAAAAGAATTAGGAGTTCAATATAAACAAGGTAAAATTTGGTTATTAAAAGAAAAATATCAAACTCAAGGTTATACTAAAACTAAAACTGTTTCATTTTTACATTCGAATGGTACTCCAGATAGTAATACTTATACTTGTTGGACTCAAAAAGGAAGACTGTTTTTATATGATTTATTAAAACATAATAATATATTACCATTAATAGAACAAGAAGGAGAAGATGAATAATGATATTAAGAAATATTAATATGATGTACTTTGTATTTGAAACTAATTTACCAGAAGAAGCTAAAACTGGTTTAGGTTGGGATGAAGTTGAAGTTCAGTTCGATGATATAATAATGCTTTCTCAAGAAGGAGAAGATGTTTATTTAAATATTGACTTTAATTCTGAAGGCGGAGACGTTCATTTAATGTTTATGATGCTTAATAGATTTAAACAATTAAATCAATTAGGAGTAAAAGTAAATATTAATATATGTGGTCCTATAATTAGTGCTGGTGCATTTTTACTATTAATATTATTAGATAGAAATTTATGTACTTTTAGTTATGATGAAATAAGTGAAAATTATATGTTATTTCATGAAGTATATAGTTTATTAGATTCTAATAAAATAAAAGATGAAAAAGAATCTTTTTACGTAGCTAAAGAACATTTAGAAAAGATGAATTTAAAACTTTGTGATATAATTCATAAATACATTCCTTTAACTAAAGAACAGAATTCAGACTTTAAAAAAGGAAGAGACATAATTATTGATACTAAAATTTTTATTGAAAAAACAAAAGAATTAAAAAGATTTCAAAATGATTTACCAAAGGATGTGTTATAAATGATAAAAGTATATTCAAAAGAAAATTGTTCTAATTGTAAAGAATTAAAATTGATGCTTGCTAATAAAGAAATAGAATTTGAAGAAATTCAAAACGAAAAAGAGCTTATGATAGTTGGTTCAAAATCAAGAATCATGTCTGCTCCAATTCTTGAAATAAACGAGAAATATTATAGTTTTCAAGATTTTAAAAATTTTCTTGACATTTTAAAATAAATAGTTTATAATCATACTGTAGAAAATTGGTTAGATATAAGCGTCTAAATGATGCTTATGTAAGCCAAAAGTATTTCTATATATAAAAACTTAAGCAAGAGGAAGTTCCGATTTTACGACACACTCTATCCTTCGTACATTCGATAGAGGTTTCAATCTTGCAAATGGCTTCTGCGTAAAAGAATAAACAGTAAGGAATGTACGCTGTCTTAGCGGAAGCATAATTATATCTCTTTGGTGGAATTGGTAGACACGTCGGTCTTAGAAACCGAAGCTTTTATAAGCAGTATAGGTTCGAGTCCTATAAGAGATACCATTTTGGAGATTAGTTCAGTGGTTAGAACGTGCGGCTGTTAACCGCAAAGTCGACAGTTCAAATCTGTCATCTCCAGCCATATCAAAGCGTAGTTCAGTTGGTAGAACGCATGTTTTGGGAACATGAGGTCATAGGTTCGAATCCTATCGTTTTGACCATAGAAAGTTGGTTGAATTGGTTAAAGCACCAGTCTTGAAAACTGGCGTCCGTAAAAGGACTTAGGGTTCGAATCCCTAACTCTCTGCCATGATAGGTTATGCTAATTGGTAAGCAAACAGTTTGCTAAACTGTCGTCCTTTAGGATTTACAAGTTCAAGCCTTGTACCTATCGCCATTACGTCAGTAGTTTAATGATAAAACATCAGTCTCCAAAACTGATAGATATTTGTTCAAATCAAATCTGGCGTGCCATTAAAATATTTTCACTTTTCCTTTAAGACTAGATTATTTCTAGTCTATTTTTTTACGCATGTGAAAATTAAGCTAAAAATAGTTGACAAAATAAAAATTTTATTGTATAATGATTTTATAAGAATAAAGGTGGTGTTAAAAATGAAGTTAGTAACTAAAAGCGATAAGTATAATTTTATTACATTTAGATTTAGAAAAGATGAATTTGCAAAATTAGATTTTCTATCTAAAAAAAATAAACTTACAAAAACTGAAATTATAAGACAATTAATTAACTATCAATATAATGAAGAAACTAATAATAATGAAAGCGAGGAATAAAAAATGTGTAATTTAATAACAATTAAAAATGTACGTTGTTATATAGATGACAAAAGTAATGCTTGGTTAAATTTAGAAGATGTTGCTTTTGGACTAGGAATAACAGAAGTCGCTAAAAGTGGTAACACTGTAGTTATTTGGAAAAGAATTAGACAATATTTAAAAGATTTAAATGTCATCGACACAAGTGTCGACGGAACAGGAAAAGAGAATTTACCAGAGTTTGTTAAAGAAAATATATTTTATAGACTTTGTATGAAAGCTAAAAACGAAACTGCTCAAGTTTTTCAAAGTAAAGTTTGTGATGAGATTTTACCAGAACTTAGAAAAAATGGTTCTTATTTTATAAATAGTAATCAATTTCCAAAAGATTATATTTCAGCATTGAAAGAATTTGTTAAATTACAAGAAGAAAAAGTAGAAAGAGAAAAGAAACTAAAAGAAGCTGAAGATAAAAGAGATAAAATGATAAATTATATTAACTTCAAATTTAGATTTGCTAGAACTACTTATACAACTACAGAAATAGCAAAAACATTAGGTTTTAGTTCAGCTAAACAATTAGGTGAAATACTACAAGAATATGGAGTATTAAAAAGAAGCTTTTATACGTTTACTTATACTAATGGAGATACAGAAGAAAAAAGTTATTTAGAACTAACTCAAAAATATTTAGCTAAAAATTACGCAATATTAGATACTAAAAGAAATGGAGCTAAAGTATTAAGATGGAAAGAAGCTGGAATATATTTTATTTGTGATTTGTTATTTAATAATCAAATGTTAGATTATGAGTTGAAATTAATAGAAACAAAAGAAGAACATTATCAGAAATTATTATCTCAACATACATATAAACAAGAACAAATAAGCAAATATTATAAAAATAAATATGGAGATGATAAATAATGGAATTAAAAGATTATTATGAATTGCAAGGAATTGAAGGTTTTATAGCGAATGCTAAAATGTATGATTTAAAATCTAGTCTTATAGCAAGTGGTTTTCCAATGAGACCTGTTGTTGATTATACAGAAACAGATGATAAGTTATTAAATAGAATGAAAAGATTATGTAATCATCCTATTGGTGCTGGAGAAAATAATTTTTTAAAAGGAGTAGCGGTAAATTTTGATATTACTCTTCCTGTTAAGGTATGGACTGAATGGGAACGTTATAGCCATTCACCTCTTATATCAAGTAGTTCAACAGCTCATAAAATCGCTAGTTTTAGTATTGATTCTTTTTCTGAAGATACAGACCAAAGAATTATAAGCTTGTGGAACACTATAAGAGAAGAATATTTATCTAATCCAACAAAAGAAAAATATTTACAATTATTACATAGCACACCTACTGGTGTATTATTAACAGCTAGAGTAACTTGTTCTATGATGTCTTTAAGAAATATGTATAATCAAAGAAAAGAACATAAACTTAAAGAATGGAGAAGATTTTGTGAATGGTGTTTAACTATTCCTTACTTTAAAGAATTGTGTAATATAAAGGAGTAAAGTATGTTTCTTAAAGTTAAACAAGGTGAACTGCAAAAATTAAATAAAAATATAAAAGTAGAAAAAAAGAAGCTTAAAGATTTTAAAAGTAATATTCCAAAAAATATTTCTGATAAATTAGAAGAGTGTTTTAAAAAATAATCAACTTGAAAAATTAGTCTAAAATGATATAATTAATTAACAAAAAAATAAAACAAAACGGCTATTTTTCTACACTTTAGAGAAGTAGCCTTTTATTAACTAGAAAGGATATGATTTTATGAAAAACGTAATTAAACGTAATGGAACGATATCTAAGTTTGATAAAGAAAAAATAAGTAAAGCAATAACTAGTGCTTATAAATCTTTATCTAAAGAACCTAATTTAGAATTAATAAGTAAAATAACTCACCAAATAGAAGAACTAAATAAAGATATTTCCGTAGAGGAAATACAAGATTTAGTTGTTAAAAAGCTAATGAATTCTTCTGATAAAGATGTAGCTATGGCATATCAAAGTTATAGAACATTAAAAGAAGATTTAAGAAATAAAGAACAGAGTATTTATAAAAAAATATCTAATCTTATAGATGCTAATGATGAAAAAATACTTAATGAAAACGCAAATAAAGATTCAAAAACAATAAGTGTTCAAAGAGATTTGCTCGCAGGAATAAGTTCAAAAGAATTTTATTTAAATAAAGTATTACCTAAACATTTAGCAGAAGCTCATATAAAAGGAGAAATACATATACATGATTTAGATTATCTTGTTTTTCAAGAACATAACTGCGAGTTAGTTAATATAGAAAATATGTTAAAAGATGGATGTAAAATTGGTAATGCTCTTATGTCGGAACCAAATTCTGTAGAAGTAGCTGTTGGACATATAGTGCAAATAGTAGCTTCCGTTTCTTCTAATAGTTTTGGAGGTTGTACAATTCCTTATATTGACAGAGCGTTAGTTCTTTATATCAAAAAGAGTTTTAGAAAACATTATCTTAATGGATTAAAATATATTTCTGGAATAGAAGAATGTGATTTAGAAGTAATAGAACATGATAATGAAGAATGTCAAAAAAGATACCCTAAAGCTTATAAGTATGCTTGCGATATGACAGAAGAATCTGTAAAACAAGCAATGCAAGGATTGGAGTACGAAATTAACTCATTATCAACTATTAACGGGCAGACACCTTTTGTCACAATTACTATAGGAACTGAAACTTCTTGGGAAGGAAAATTAGTTCAAAAATATGTTTTAAAAACAAGAATGTCTGGTTTTGGAGCTAAAAAAGAAACTGCTGTTTTTCCTAAAATAGTTTATACAATGTGGGAAGGACACAACTTTAATGAAGAAGACTCTAATTATGATATATCGTTATTAGCTTTTGAGTGCATGACCAAATCAATCTACCCCGATATATTATTTCCTAGTGATTTAGAAATAAAAGAATGCGCAATCGTCGTACCTATGGGATGTAGAGCTTTCTTGAGTAGATGGATTGATGAACAAGGAAAACCAAAATATGCTGGAAGATTTAATGTAGGAGCTACAACTATTAATTTACCAAGAATAGCTATTAAAAATAAAGGAAACGAAGAAGGATTTTACAAAGAACTTGATAGAGTTCTTGAATCAGCTAAAGAAAATAGTTTATTTAGAATAGATTATATGTCTAAAACAACTTCTGATGTTGCTCCTATTTTATGGCAAAATGGAGCTTTAGCTGAGAAAAAACCTGGAGAAACAATTAAAGATTTGTTATATGGTGGATATGCAACTATCTCTATAGGATATATAGGATTAAGTGAAGTTTCTCAATTGTTATATGGTAAAGATTTCTCAGAAGATGAAGAAGTTCATAAAAAAACATTTAAGATATTAGAATATATTTCAAATAAAGTTGCTGAATTTAAAAAGGAAACTAGTATTGGATTCGCATTATATTCAACTCCTAAACATATGTGGGACGCTTAGTAGTGATACTAAGATGAAAACCTCGTTAAACGGTCAAGCGTAATAAGCTGGTAAGAAAAGCTAAACCTTTATGGCATGCCGATACCGTAGTAAATTTCAATTATTTTAAATTATATGGTACACTGAAGAAAACTTATAAAAAAAGGAAGTGTTCTTATGTACTATTATCAAGAAAATAATATAGAAGAAATAAAACCAATAAATGGTTCTAAAAAATATTTTGTAGGAAAAACTGGAAATATTTATAGGTTATATGAAAATAAAGGTTATAGATTAATAAAAAATCAAATAAATAAATGTAATGGATACGTATATTGTAACGTTTATTATGAAGATGGAGTAAAACCTGTAAATAGAGTTCATAGAATTGTAGCTTTAGCTTGGATTAAAAATGATAATCCAGAAATAAATACAATAGTTGGACATTTAGATAATAACAAAACAAACAATAGTATTGAAAATTTATATTGGACTACAGTAAAAGAAAATACTCAAAAAGCAGTAGATGATGGTTTAATGATAAACGATATAGGAATTGAAGATTCACAATCTATGCCTATAGCTTGTTATAACAATGAACATGAACTTATAGGAGTATACGGTTCAATTTCTGAAGCAGAAAGAAGAATTAAAAATTTTTCAAAATCATCTATACACAAAGCTTTAGATAAAACAAAAAAAGGAAGAAAAGGTTATTATTTCACTACAATAGATAAAGAATTTTACTTTGAAAATTCAGAGAAACAAAACTTTGAATTTGAAGTAAAATATATACCAAAAATAAAAACAAAAATAAAAGCTACTTTTAATGGAGAAATTAAAATTTTTAATAGCCAAAAAGAAGCTGGTTTATTTTTTGGAATACAACAAGCTAATATATCGCATGCTATATTAAATAAAAGAATGATAAAAGATATATTGTTTGAAAGAATAGAAGAATAATTGAAAAATCTCTAACGACTATCGAAAACACGTTTAAAAAACGGAAGTGAGTAGAGTACAGATGTATTTATATATTTGGAAAAGCGAGGGTTCTCTATGAGAACAAGATATAGTCTAAACCCTGAATAAATACAGAGAAATCTGGGGTATAATTGTCAGAATCATTATGCGATAGATTCGCTAGTTTAGACTTTAAAGAATTTGGTTCAATTGAAGGAATTACAGATAAAGGTTATTACGATAACTCATTCCATGTTTCTTCAAGAATAAACATAAGTCCTTTTGAAAAGTTAAGATTAGAAGCTCCTGGTCATAAACTAGCAGCTGGTGGACATATTAGTTATATAGAAACAGATAGTTTAAAAAATAATTTAGATGCTGTTAAAGATATATTAAAATATGCAAAGAGTGTTGGAATACATTATATGGGTATTAATCAACCTGTAGATAAATGTCATATTTGTGGTTATAAAGGAGAATTTACTGCTTCAAAAGAAGGGTTTACTTGTCCTAATTGTGGAAACCATGATGGTTCTCAAATGTCGGTAATTAGACGTGTGTGTGGTTACCTTAGTCAACCAAATGCTCGTGCATTCAATAAAGGTAAGCAACAAGAAGTAATTAATAGAGTAAAACATATTCAAAATGAACAATAAAGAAGAAATAATAGTTGCTTTAATATTCGTTGTTGGAATATTACTAATTAAATGTTTACAATATGTTTTTTCTTTGATATAATAATATTGCTCGAGTAAACAGTCCTTAAGGACATTAGATTATCGTGGGGTAATCTTGGAATTTAAAGCCAGTATTATTTACTGGCTTTTTAGATTAAAAACTTGGAGGTAAAAAAATGAAATATACAAAACAAGATTTAGAAGATTCTATAAAACATTGTTCTGAAAAACTTTTAGAACTTGATAAGAAATGTAGTTGTTATAGAGACCATGAATTATTATTAGAAATGTTAAAAGAATTATACGAATTAAAATATAAAAAATAAAAACTGGTGAATTAAATGAATTATTCTGGAATTAAATACAATGATATGATTAATGGAAAAGGTATAAGAGTAAGTTTATTTGTAAGTGGTTGTAGTCATGCATGTAAAGGTTGTTTTAATCAAGAAACTTGGAACGAATCTTACGGAAAAGAATTTACTGAAAAAGAACAACAAGATATTATAGATTACTTAACTAAATATAAAGGAATTGTATCTGGCTTGAGCATATTAGGTGGAGACCCTACTTATCACAAAAATATAAAACCTTTAATTTGTTTTATAATAAAATTAAAAGAAAAATGTCCATGGATTAACATATGGATATGGAGTGGCTTTACTTGGGAAGAAATACTAGAAGATGATTTAAAATTAGAGCTAATAAGTTTATGTGATGTTTTAATAGATGGTAAATTTATATTAGAGCAAAAAAGTCTAGATATTAAATGGAGAGGCAGTACAAATCAAAGAGTAATTGACATTAAACAAAGTTTAGAAAAAATAAAACAATAATTTTTGAATAAAAAAATTCGCCGGCGGAAAATTTTTATTATCTCAAAAATTGCATTATATTTTTTTGTATGATATATTTAATTTGTTAAAAGTTAATATTTATTTTTCATTTTTTTACTCTCCTTTTAGAAATAAAAAATTTCAACAATAATTTCTTTAAATTAATTTTTAACATTTTAGACCTCCTTATTTTATATAGATGGGGTAATCTGAAACATTACCCCAACAAAATTGCAATTTAAAATTTTTTAGTGTACAATTTCTTATGCATAATTAATCACCTCCTTTCAATTTTGATTATTCATATTTATACACTCCTTTTATTTAAAGTTGAGCTTAGCGCTAAGCTTGACTTTTTTTATTGACAAACAAAAAAAAATTTAGTATAATAACAAATGAAATGAAATTAAACATAGGAGTTGAAAAATGAAAGTAATTGACAAAGAGAAACAGAATCTTGAAAAAATAATGGCAGTAAGGAATATTATATTTTCAACATTAAAAGCTAATATAATTTTCAGTTTAATAAAAAAAGCTAAAAATGTTACTGGAATGGAATTTAAACATTTAAATTATATGACTGAAAAAATAGCTGATGAGCTTTCTAAAAAATCTTTAGGAGAAACTTTAAAAAATTCTATTGATATAGTAGAAATGAAAATAACTAATATTGATAAAATACAAGAATTAATAGATGAAATTGCAAATATAGAATTCCTTAAAAATCTTTTAATTGATTATGAAAAAAATAAAATAAAATACGATGCTGAAAAATTTCAAGAAGGACATGAATTATTATTCGGAGATACAGAGGTGGAAAAAATATGATATTAGACCAAGAAAAACTTTATAAATTAATAGACGAATTATTTAATGTTACTGGAGTAAATACAGTAGATGAGATAAAAAAGAAAATACAAGGAAGAGAAATAAATATAATAATAGAAGCTGAAAAACTTGATATGTTTTCTGCTAGTTTATTATCAGCATTTTTTATAAAATACATAGATATAGATTTTCCTACAAAATATATAAGTGATTCAGGTAAACCTTTTGATAAAGATTTAATTGTATCAATAAATAGAGTAAATAATGTAACATACGAATTAGTTGATGTTAACAATCATAAGTTAAGAATACCAAAAAATGAAATTACTTGTACTGTAGCAAAAGCTCCGTTAGATACATTATTAAGTTTATTAAATTAAAAGGTTGTGTGATATATATGATAAATTTTGTAATCAAAGCTGCTAATTGGACAAAATTTTTAACTATTTTGGGATATTTTTCATTAATAGTTTTAAATATAATAGGATTTATTTTTTTTATTTTTTCAATTAAACAACTAAAAAATAAAGATAATGATAAAATAGATAAAGGAATGAATATAATAATGATTATTCTTTTGATTATTCTTTTGTTTTTAGAACTATTAAGTTTAGATGTGATAAAAATAACATTTATATAAGAGGACTTAAGTTCCTCTTTTTTTATTTTCATTATATGATATGAAATAAAAATATATATTAAAAGAGGTGATTAAAATAAAATATTATTTTAATTTA
>ERZ773022.637-NODE-637-length-27287-cov-7.295571_pt1 | contig 27287 bp, 18 predicted proteins | sample MGYA00580839_ERZ773022 | MGnify/ENA primary metagenome ERZ773022 (study PRJEB29015, sample SAMEA2738020) | human oral metagenome | biome: human oral; feature: human-associated habitat; material: dental | place: China | collected 2044 ... | reverse complement strand
AACGTAAGCTGCAGGAAAAAATCGCTGCGCTCCTGGAAAAGTCGTATCATCTCTGCAAACATGGGGATTCCTCCTCAGTCAGTGCGCCTCGCTGTCCAGCCTTTCGATCGCTTCCACAGGACAGCTTTCAAAACAAAGTCCGCAGTGCACGGTGGGCGCTCCCGTGCAATCGACGGTCGCAAAGGCGCAGTCGCGGATATCGCGCAGGATTTCCAGATACTCTTGAACGCTCATCATGCTATCGCTTCCTTTCATTCATACATTCATTGTAGCATAAAACTCGCCATACGAAATATTTTTCTCTTATCGGCTTCGTCTCCATTGTCACTCGAAAAACAGAAAACCCGCCTTCGACTCACAATCGTAGGCGGGGTTTCTTCATTTTTCTTACCCCTCGCTGCCCCAAAGCACCTTGCCGACGCTGCCGCGCTCGATGAGTTGGGCGGGGAAGTCGCTGACGGATTCGACGACTTCTCCTGCAAGCATCTTCAACAGCATCTTCGCCGCGCGGCGGCCGAGCGCTTCGTAGTCGAAAGCGACGGTCGTCAGCGGCGGATACGTCACAGCGCCCAGTTCGTAGCCGCCGAAGCCCACGACGGAGACTTCTCCGGGCACGGCGACGCCGTTCTCATGCAGCGCACGCATGACGCCGATGGCCAGTCCGTCCGTCGCGCAGATGACGGCGCTGGGGCGATAGGCGAAAATCTCCTCGCTCTTCTTATAGGAGTCGTCAAAGCCGAAGTCCGTCTCCACGAAATTCACGCTCGCATTGCGGTTGCCGCGCGAGAAGACCTCGACGAAGCCGTCCTTGCGCGCGACGCCGACGGCCTTGTCCTTCTCCGTGACGCCCACGAAGACGACGCGCTCATGCCCCATGCGGCGGATGTAGTCGCCGAGCAGGCGTCCCGCGCCGAAATCGTCGGCCTTGATATAGCGCACCTTCTCATGCTGCTGTCCGATGAAGAGCACAGGTATGTCCCGCTCTTTCAGTTCCTTGACAAGCGCGATATGCTCGTCCGTGATGCCGAGAGAAGATACGAGGATGCCGTCGACGCCGAACTGCGCGAGATGCTCGATATTCTTGATTTCACGCGGCATTTCCAGAAACGAGGATTCGAACAATGTCCGGCAGCCGACCTCGTCGAACGCCTTCGCAATTCCCGTGAGCAGCTTGCCGCCCGTCGGCGAATCGACGCGCGGCATGACGATGCCGATCACGCCGCTCTTCTTCGCCTTCAGCCGACGCGCGAAGGCGTTCGAGGAAAATCCCGTCGCCGCGATCGCCTTCTGGATGCGCTCCGCCTTCTCCTCGCTCACATAGCCATGGTTCAAATAGCGCGAAACCGTGCTTTTCGACACCTCGGCAATCGCTGCGATATCCTGGATCGTCACCTTGCGTTCCATGTAAATCCCCCCAATTCCCACAAACTTCCCTCTATGCGTTCGAGCTTCCTGTCCGCCGAGATCACGAGCTTCGGCTTCTCCTTCTTCGTCGGAAAGACGAAGAAGGAGGCAGCTTCCTCGCCGTCTTGGAAGAAGACCTCGACGGCGGTCTTGTCCTGATAGATGTGCAGTTTCAGCGAATCGCGCACAGCGAGCCGGAAGCGGCGCACGCCACGCCCGCCGAACCGCATGCCCGTGCGGTCGAGCGTCATGACGGCGGTCGGCCGCATATAGGAAAGCCGCACATATTCGCCCGCCTCCCTATAAACGAGATCGACATGCACTTCCTGCGCATCGCCGAAGGCAATTTCCAGTTCGATTTCCGACTTCTCCGCGAGATCCTGCCCCAACTCTTCTATCCGGCAAGCGCCGAACTTCTGCGCCGCGCCCTTGCGAAGAGCCTTCATCTCTTCAAGCGGCGCAAAAAAGAGCCTGCCGTCCGAAAGTCGCATCTCGCGCGGCATTGTCAGCGAGAAGAGCCAGCCCTCTTCGCGCGTCGGGTACTCTTCCTCACGCTCGGGCATTCCCATCCAGCCGAAGAGAATCGCACGCCCCTCGTGCACGAATGCCTGCGGCGCATAGAAGTCAAATCCCCGATCAAGCTCATGAAATGCGCCGTGCTGCAGTTTCAGCGCATCGACATCGAGCTTTCCTGCGACGTAACCCGACTGGTAGAGGTTCTGCCAGCGATAGTCCTCGGCGCCAAGCCCCTGCGGCGAGAAGAGCAGCACGTCGCCTTCCGCAAGCGGCAGGAGCGTCGGGCACTCCCACATGTAGCCGAAGTCCGACAGCTCCGTCTCAATCTCGCCCGCAAGCCGCCACGCGCCCGCCTTTTTTTCGTAGAGCACGGCGCGTCCCTTCTCTTCTGCCGTCTGTGCGCCGAGCACGAGGAACTCGCGCCCGTCTTTTACGAAGCGACTCGGATCGCGAAAATGCGCCGTATAGCCTTTCGGCTCGTGCTCGATGATGATTTCATCCTTTGCGGCGATTCCTTTTTCCGGCTGCCACGAGGCCAGCCTTTGTGCCGGGATGCGCCGTCCGTTCTCCTTGCGGTTGCAGGTGTAGACGAGGCGCAGGGCATCGTCCTCGACAAAGCCCGCGCCTGAGTAGCAGCCGTCCTTGTCGTGCACGTCGCTCGGCCAGAGCACCAGTTCAGGCAGGCTGTAATGCACGAAATCCTCGGTTTCCACATGCCCCCAGCACTTGTGCTTGTGCTCGACGCCCAAGGGATTCCACTGAAAGAAGATGTGGTACTTTCCCGCGTACCACGAAAGCCCGTTGGGATCGTTGACGAGGCCGAACGGCATTTCGAGATGGAAGTCGTTGTGCCAGCGATGCTGCAGGGGAAATCCCTCGCGCACCTTCGCGTCGATCGCTTCCTTGTCAAACGCCTTGTCGAACGCTTCGTTTGCCATGATCTCACTCCTTCGGATCGAAGAGCGTGTACGTCAGGCCGAAAGCGATGCCAAAGCCGATGACATTGACGATCAGGTATTCGAGGAGATGATCCATGTAGAGCAGCGTGCCCGGCAGAACCGTCACGCCCATGCCCGTGCCCGCGAGGTGCATGATGCCCGATGCCGCTCCCGCGCAGGCGCCGCCCGCGAGCGCGTAGAGGAACGGCTTCATGAAGCGCAGGTTGATGCCGAAGATCGCCGGCTCCGTGATGCCGAGGAACGCCGGAATCGCCGACGAGATGTAGAGGGCGCGCTTCTTCTTGTTCTTCGTGCGTGCCGCGACAGCGACGGCAGCGCCGCCCTGCGCGATGATCGCGCCCGTGATGATCGCGTTGAAGGCGTCGCGCCCCGTCGAGGCGAGGAGCTGAATCTCAAGCGCGTTGAATACATGGTGGATGCCGCTGACGACGATGACCTGATGCAGGCCGCCGACGATGAAGCCGCCGATGCCGAACGGCAGTTCAAGGAACGCACGCACCGCGCCGAACACGGCGAGTTCCAGCGTGTGCATGATGGGGCCGACGATGAGAAGGCCGACGATCATGCACGAAAAGAGCGTGAGGAACGGCGTGAAGATGAGGTCGACGACATCGGGGATGAACTTCTTGAGTCCCGCTTCAACCTTTGCGGCAAGGATGCCGAGGACGAGCGCCGGCAAGACCGATCCTTGGTAACCGACGACGGGAATCGAAAGCCCCAAGAGATTCATGTAGATGGGCTGCGCTTCCCCGCTCGCGATCGCGTAGGCGTTCGGCAGCTGCGGCGCAACGAGCATGAGTCCGAGGACGATGCCGATGACAGGCGTGCCGCCGAACTTCTTCATCGTTGACCAGCAAACGAGCGCCGGCAGGAAGGCGAACGCCGTATCCGTCAGGATCTGGCTCATGCGCACGAGATTGTCGCTCATCTCGACGCCGAGGTTCTGCAGCATGCCGCGCAGACCCATGAAAAGACCGGTAGCGACGAGCACGGGAATGATCGGCACGAAGACGTCGCCGAACGTGCGCGAGATCTTCTGCGCCGTCGTCATCTGCTCGTATGCGGCTTCCTTATTGGAGCCGCCCGCGAGCGCGGGATTCATGCCGACGAGCACGTCGTAGACCTTGTTGACGAAGCCCGTGCCGAGAATGATCTGGTACTGCGCCGCCGCGAAGAACTGCCCCTTGACGCCGTCGATGTTCTCGACCGCCTTGTCCTCGATCTTATCCTTATCGTTCAGGATCAGCCGCAGGCGCGTCGCGCAGTGCTCGGCGGAGCGGATGTTCGCCATGCCGCCGATGTGGTCGAGGATCTCGTGCGCCACGCGCTCCTCGGCAGGCATCGAGGCGTAGGCGGGATTCGGCCCTGCCGGTGCTGCAGCCGCCGCAGGTGTTCCCGCCGCCGCAGGCGCTGCCGCCTCGCTTGCCTCTTCCTCGCCTTCGCCCGGCGAGGAGACCTTCTGTGCGCCCAAAGAGAGCGTAATCGTGCCGTAGTCCGCCGCATTCGTCACGACGACGGGCGTCGTCGTATCGTAACCGGCCGCGCGGATCGCCGCCTCGTCAAACTCGATGAGGAGATCGCCCTTCTTGATCTCGGCCCCCTGCTCCACATGCGCCGTGAAGTGCTTTCCCTCAAGGTTCACCGTGTCGAGTCCGACGTGAACGAGCAGATCGACGCCTGCCGTCGAATGAAGGCCGATCGCGTGCTTCGTCGGAAAGAGCACCGTGACCTCGCCGTCGAACGGCGCGCGAACCTTGCCCTGCGGATTCTTGACCGCAGCACCGCGCCCCATGAGCTCGCCGGCGAACGCAGGATCGTTGACCTCCTTGAGGGCGATGAGCTCGCCCTCCAAGGGGCTTTCCAACAATAATTCCGCCATTCCCATTCCCCTTTCTATGAAATCGGTTTCATAACCCCGCTTTTATCTTACCCCGCGCAAGAATCATTGTCAATAGATTAGAGGGAACTTTCACGCAGTATTTCGTGAAAAGGCTTTTCGCTGAATCGCCGGAAGGAGATCCGCCTACAGGAAAGGGACGCTTTCCCTTCTCGGAAGGCGCCCCTTCGCCATGCCGCCTCGCAGCAGCGCAGACTTCTATTGATTTTTCGCAGCTTCCTTCCAGTTGAGGTTGTCGAGCCATTCCTTGACCAAGGGCTTCACGAGCCTCGGCGTATCGTGGACGAACTTCCCTTCAAGACCGAGACCGTCGAGAACTTTCGCCCCCTTCGCATGAAGCGGGATGTTCTTCTCATTTCCCGTCAGCGAATCCGTCAGGGACGTCGAAAACGGAATGATCGTCTTGCCCTCGAAATCATTCGTTTCGAGGAACGTATAGACCGCCATCGGCATATCGCTGCACCAGTTCGGGTAGCCGAGGAAGATGATGTCGTAGTCGGCGAGATTCACCTTCTCCGCAAGCTCCGGCCGCGCGTTCTCCTTCTGCTCGCGGCGTGCGACTTCAAGCACCTCCTTGAGCTTCTCCGGATACGCCTCCTTCGTCTTGATCTCAAAAAGATCGCCGCCCACTTCGTCGGCGATGATCTCCGCCAGTGCCGCCGTATTGCCCTTCTCGGTGCGGCCGACGGCATAATTCTCACCCGCGCGGGAGAAATACGCGACAAGCACCTTAGGACCGCCAAAACCGAAACCGGCAAAGGAACCTTGCAGACTGTACGCCGCAGCAGCCAGGACAGTCAGCAAGACAGCGCCGATCAGCATTGCTTTTCTCAAATTCATGATGGCCTCCTCTCTCTTTCCTCCTCCATTATAAACGATATAAGGGCACAAGAAAAGAGGCGACATGCCTATGCCGCCTCCATTTTGAGGAAACTTCTCCCCGTCTTGCTTTTCATCACGCCTGCAGCCTGCGTCAGCACTCGCCACAGACGAGCATCTGCCGCATCCAAGGGAGAAGTTCCTGCTCACCCGCTTGAATATAGGCATTCCATGCCTCTGTATAGCGTGGGAAGTGCATCGTGCTGTGCTCTGCACATTCAATGAGACTCAAAACCTCTTCCTCGCCAACATCCCCCTCGTAGCGCTTCACCCAGGCGATGAGGAAAAACTCCAAGAGTTTCCAACGCGCAACGAGAAGCCGCCAGTCGACAAGAATCGATCCCTCGTATTTACACGGAAACGCCATGAGGAAAATTTCATTGACAAGGTAGTTCTCTAAAACATGGCCATGTGCAGGCAAGAATTTCTCACGATAAAGCGCCCGATATTCTGCATAAAGCGCCTCCAGTCGTGCGAGGCTGTTCTCTCCCTGCAGTTCGTAGACCTCTGCCACTTGATTGAAAGAGGCTTCCGCCATACCTGCGCGTCGACCCCAAAAGAGCACATCCCAGTCTCGTCTCTTGACCTCATCCATCCAGCCGAAGAGCCAACGCATGTACGCCGCACTGTCAAACGGCACGTATGTCAAAAGCTCTGCGGCAGCGGGTGTCAGATAAAACTCGGCGATGTCCGACAGTTCGCGCTCCTCCGACCTCGCGCCAAGAGCCTCGTCCACACGGTCAATGAAGAAACCCAAGAGAGCCAAGCGTTCGTCCAGCGCATAGCAGCGCTGCTGCAAGAGAGCAAGCGCCGTCTCCTGCACGATGCGAAAAGCGCCCGCGTCCATCTTCGGCTGCACTGCCCAGCAAGCATCGCGTAAAAGCGGCGCCTGCACGCGCTCCAGGCGCATAGGATTCTTGCCGAGCAAAAGAAGTTTCCTCGCGATCGGGCAGGTAAGCGTCAAAGAGCCTGACGCCATATTGTCAAACAAATACGTCACTCGCGGATAAAGCGCACAGGTCGACGACAGATATTCCTCCCCCAGATTTTTTTGCAGGAAACAAAGCCCATCGGCCTCAAGCAGTGCGCAGGCTTCTCCCTCTTCAGCGCTCAGTTTCATGACATATTTGCCATTTTCGCTTCGTTTGACAGCAGAGAGAACACGCCGCCGAATTTTGCTGTTCGGGATTTTCTGATAGAGCGAATGATGCTCTTCATCCACAATAACCCTCCAACCATGACAGCACTTCGAGTCACAAATGCTGCCGTCGCACCGAAACTCTGTCACACAGGCAGGCCGCAGGGTATCGAAGCAAATCTGCTCCTCAGATGGCATGGAAGTTCACGAGGCGCGCGCCGAAGATGCCGTCGACGGCGGTGATCTGCTGCAGCAGATCTTCGGGGATGTCGTGATCGACGGTCAGCACCATGACGTTCGTGCCTTCCTTGTCCGTGCGGCCGACCTGCATGCTCGAAATGTTGACGCCGCGCTCGCCCATCATCGTGCCGACCGTGCCGATGACGCCGGGACGGTTGATGTGCGGGCAGATGAGGATGCGATCGTGCGGATCGACGTCGACGCGATAGCCGTTGATCGAGACGATTCGGCCTTCCGTACCGAAGAGCGTGCCCTTGACGACCGTCTCTCCCTTCGCCGTCTTGACGCAGACGGAGATGAGGTTCTGGAAGTCCTGCGACTCCTTGTGCTTTACCTCGCGCACCTTGATACTGCGCTCCTTGGCAAGGCTCGGCGCGTTGACGTAATTGACGTTGAATTCCAAGACGGGGTTCAGCATGCCCTTGATGACGCCCGTCGTGAGCATCTGCGTGTTGACCTCCGTGATGTCGCCGCTGTATTCGACGGCAAGCTCCGTGATCGCGCCGTCAGCCAGCGAGCATACCGTACAGCCAAGGCGCTCGGCGAGGTCGAGATAGGGACGGATGACGTGCATGACGTCCGCCGACACGGGCGCCATGTTGACCGCCGTCAAGACAGGCTCGCCCGAAAGCGCCGCGCGGATTCCCTCCGCCACGTCGAGGGCGACGCCGATCTGCGCCTCGACCGTCGATGCGCCAAGATGCGGCGTGAGGATGATGCCCGGCACGCCGACGAGCGGATTGCCCTCTTCCAAAGGCTCGCTCGTGAAGACGTCGATCGCCGCGCCCGCGACATGCCCCGCCTTCACAGCATCGGCGAGATCCTGCTCATTGATGATGCCGCCGCGCGCGCAGTTGACGAGGCGCACGCCCTTCTTCATGCGTGCGATCGCCTTCTTGTCGAGCATGTCCTTCGTATCGGGATTGAGCGGCATGTGCACCGTGATGAAATCCGACTTCTCGATCACTTCATCGAGCGTGCCGACCGCGACGCCCATCGCCTTGGCGCGCTCCTCATTGATGTACGGATCGTAGCCGATGACGTTCATATCGAAGGAGAGCGCACGCTTGGCGACGCCCGAGCCGATGCGCCCCATGCCGATGACGCCGAGCGTCTTGCCGCGCAGCTCGACGCCGACATACTTCTTGCGGTTCCACTCGCCCTTCTGCATCGTCTCGTTGGCGATGGGGATGTTGCGGCTCATCGCGAGCATCATCGCCATCGTGTGCTCCGTCGCCGCGATCGTATTGCCGCCCGGCGAGTTGATGACGATGATGCCGCGCGCCGTCGCCGCCGCCACGTCGATGTTGTCGACGCCGACGCCCGCGCGGCCGATGATCTTGAGCTTCGCCGCCTTGTCGATGACGTCCTTCGTCACTTTCGATGCCGAGCGCACGATAACGGCCTCGAAATCGCCGATGATGTCCAGAAGCTCCTCATGCGAAAGCTTCGGCTTCTCGACAACCTCGAACTTCGGGGAAAGGATGTCAATCGCCTTCTGAGATACGCCGTCTGCTACGAGAATTTTCATATCCATCGCTCCTCTACGACTAGATGTTCACTCCACGGGTAAACTACACGCACAAACGTCCACTCTGTGGACACTGTGCGCCGCCCTTAATGAAAGTTCGCCAATCAGTCTGCGCCTTCGGCTTGACTTCTTGGACTTTCATAGTAATATCATATCATTTTTCCAGCAACTTATCCAGTGGACAATCGTATGGCAAGCATACTTACCGAGAAAACAAAGATTCACTTGACGAAAACACGAAAAAAGGGGTAGAATTGAGTGTATATTTGTATAGGAGTCACTTTTTTCACTCTGTCAGGAGGTCTTTCTGTGGAAGCGAATCGCATTTACAATTTCAATCCCGGCCCTGCCGCTCTGCCGCTTGATGTGCTCAAGGAAGCGCAGGCGGAGTTTCTCAATTTCGACAACTCGGGCATGTCGATCCTGGAGATTTCGCACCGCGCCAAGGCGTATGACGAGGTGCACAATCAGGCGAAGGCGGACATCCTCTCGCTCATGGGACTCGGCGACGACTACGACGTGCTCTTCGTGCAGGGCGGCGCGAGCCTCGCTTTCGCCATGGTCGCAATGAACTATGCGACGAAGGAGAAGAAGGGCAGCTATGTGCTGTCGGGCAGCTTCGCGACGAAGGCTTACGAAGAGGCCGCACTCCTCGGCGTCGGTGAGATCGCGGCTTCCTCGAAGGACGGCGGCTTCCGCCATGTGCCGACGCAGTCGGAGATCAAACTCGATCCGAATGCAGCGTATCTTCATCTGTGTTACAACAACACGATCTACGGCACGGAGTATCACTACATTCCCGAGACGGGCGAAGTTCCTCTCTTTGCCGACATGTCGTCCGACATGCTCTCGCGTCCCCTCGACTTCAAGAAATTCAGCTTCATCTACGCAGGCGTGCAGAAGAACCTCGGTCCCGCCGGAACCTGCCTCGTCGTCGCGAAGAAGTCGCTGCTCGAAAAGAGCCCCGAGACGCTCCCCACAATGCTTCGCTACTCGACGCACTACAAGAAGAACTCCCTCTACAACACGCCGCCCGCTTTCGGCATCTACATGGTCGGCAAGGTTGCCGCATGGATCAAAGCGCAGGGCGGTCTCGCCGAAATGGCGAAGCGCAACGAGAAGAAGGCGGCGCTGCTCTACGATGCGATCGACAACTCCGACGGCTTCTACAAGGGGCATGCGGACAAGGACAGCCGCTCCTTCATGAACGTCACCTTCCGCCTGCCGAGCGAGGAGCTTGAGAAGAAGTTCGTCGCCGAAGCCGCAGAATACGGACTCGGCGGCGTCAAGGGACACCGCTCCGTCGGCGGCATGAGAGCGTCGATTTACAACGCGATGCCCTACGAAGGCGTCGCCGCTCTCGTCGACTTCATGCAGAAGTTCCGCAAGGAAAACTAAAGGAAACACGAAAGAGCCGCCCAAAGCTGGATTCCAGCTTCGGGCGGCTCTTTTCTATGCGTTTCTTACATCACTGTGCCGTCGCGATGTCGGCTTCGAACATGCGATTCCACGGAAAGTTGACCTTTATCTCGCGCAGTGCGGGAAGGGGAGGCAGATTGTTGTCGGCGAACTCGCGCATCATGCGGTCGGCGCGGTACTGAACGCCGAGGATCTTGTCGTCGAGGCTCATGTAGACGCCGCTGCCGCGCAGCCAGCCGAGCTGACGCGCGATCTTGTTGCGGACGTTCGCCTGATACGCCCAGTCGTCGAGGTAGCGCGTGAGCAGCAGGCTGTCCCGCGCGTCGTCCGTCATGCGCTCGGCAAGAAGCCCCTCAGCGACGGCAAAGCCCGTGCTGTTCGTCGGGGTATTCCAACCGGCGTAAGCGCGCAGCTTGAACAGCAGATCCTCGCGCTTCAGGCCTTCCATGAGTGCGTTGTCCGCGCCGTTCGCATAGGCGACGTCGGCGATGCCGACGGGATAGCCTTTGGCGATGTAGTCCTTGAGCAGGTCGAGGAAGTACTGCGTGCCGTCGCGCACCTTGCCGTCGTTCGTGCGGTCGTTCGCTTCATACGTCTTGCCGTTGGGATTCGTGTTGACGAGCAGGACGTACTCCGACTTCTCGGGGCGCTGAATGAGGACGGCGCCCGCCGCCGTGGCGGCGGCGCGCACCGAATCCTGGATATGCTCGTCGGAGTAGGCAGGCACGGTGCGCCCGCCCGTTCCCTTGTTGTAGCGAACGTGAATGAAGGGCATCTTGTGCTCGATGTTGTTGACGGCGCGTGAGAGCAGCAAAAGACCGATCTCGTCAATGCCCGACATCGTCTGAAACTTCGAGGAGCCGAGTCCTGCGCTGTAGGCGAGGAGCTTCCGGCCTTCCATGTGCGTCTGCGAATACGGCGCATTGTCGTCGCGCCCGAGCACGAAGTAGTCAAAGACGCCGCTCTTCGTATAGTCGATGAGCTTTTCATTCGCCGCAAAGTTCTTCGTGCGGCGGCTCATCCAGTCTTCCATGGACTTTTCGGGAATCAGCTCTTTCAAGAAAGCGTATTCCTTCTTTTCCCTGGAGGTCAGTCCTTCGACTTCCTGCTTGTCCGTCAGGAGCGTATAGCGAAAGATGTCCGCGCCGTAGTTCTTGTAGTAGCCCGGCTCTTCCGAGCCCGACGCCTCGCCCGAGCGCGGCGTGCGCATGATCGAGCCGAAGACGTAGAGCGGCAGCGCGGGATGCGCTGCGCGGAAATCCTCGAAATTCTTGAGGCGCGCCATGATCTCGCCGCGCGTGCAGTCGTGCTTCCTTGAGCCAACGAGACTGCCGTAGAGCATCGAGTCCGACGAGATGACGGCGGCGCTGACCCCGGACGCATTTTCCTCCGCCCAAGTCCAAAGCTCTTCGGGATGCCCGAGGTCGGTGCGGCTGCCGAGCATGTCGTCGGGCGGCACGATGACCTCATAGCCAAGTTCGCGCACGACGTCCGCCGTCTGCTTGTCCGAGATCGGACGGTTGTCGTGCGGAATGAACATGATGCGCTTCTGGCGCGACATCTCCTCTGCCTTGTCCTTCTTGCCCGCTTCAGCGGCAGGCAGAACGAGGAAGGCGAGCGCGAGCAAAAGCGCTAAGACCTTGTATGTTTTCTGCAATTTGCACTTCCCTTCTTTTCACTCTGCGGGAGACGCATCGTCCGACGTCTCGGCACGCTCTTCCTTCATCTTGTCACGCATGTCTGACCACAGATCCTTCGCGCGGTCGACGGTCACGCGTTCCTTCGTCTCAAGCTCCTTATTGTGCATGAGCATCGACAGATACCGGCCAGCCGTATCGTAGTCGCCGAGGCGGAAGTGGATCGCACCGATCAGGTAGATGCAGTCGGCTTCCGTCATCGAGCCTTGCGGGAAAACCTCGCGCGAGCGCGACTCGATGTAGAGCTTGCCGGCTTCCGCGAGGAACTTCTCCTCGTTCTCCTTGTCGCCTGCCTCACGGTAGATCCATGCGAGCGTGAGGTTCAGTCCCGCCTTGTGGGCGAAGGTCTCCGTCGTGAACTTCGTGTAGAAGATCGCGAGCTTCAGCGCCTTGATGGCATCGTCGCGCGTGCGCTGCTCCTTGAACTCGCTCGTTCCATTATGCTCGGCGAGGAAGTCCTGAATCTCCTTCTTCGCCTTCGGTGCGACGCCGTTCAGGAAGTGGCGCTCGTCCTCGGCGTAGCCGCAGTGCTCACAGACCCAGATGCGGTAGTAGTAAGGATTGATGTCCTTGTAGTGCGTGCAGAGGTCGTTGTCGACCGTCTCGGTAATGAGGCGCGAGCGCACCTTCGTCGCACGCGTTTCCATGCTGCAGATCGGGCAGGGCTTCTTCACCACATAGAGATAATCCTTTTCAGCCATTGTATCAGATCTCCTTTGCTGTAATCATATATCTGCAGGGACGGCGGATCTTTTCCGCCGTCCCATTGCATACGCTACCTTTCGTACAGCTCGCACAAGCCCTTAAGGCGCTTCGCGTCCTCTTCGGCATGCGCGAAGTCCTTGAGCCGCCAGCGCCAGTTGATGCCGACGGTGCCGGGCACGTTCATGCGGCTGCGGCTGTCGAGGGCGCGTACATCCTGCATGGGGATGATGACGAGACGCGCGTTCGACGCATAGGCGAACTCGACGAGCTTATCGCAGATGTCCTTCGGCCGGTCGGCGCGTGCGTTCAGAAGCTCCGCTACCGCCGCGCGTTCGGGGGCGTCGAGATCCTGCGTGAACCAGCCGACCGTCGTATTGTTGTCGTGCGTGCCCGTGTAGACGATGGAGTTTTCGGGCACAGCGATCCCGACGCGGCGCATCTCGTTGAAGTTCAGGCAGAAGTGCAGAACCTTCATGCCCGGATAGCCGCAGTCGTCGCGCAGTTTCTCGACTTCGTCGGTGATGATGCCGAGATCCTCGGCGACGATGGAAAGGTTCTCGACCGACTTCTCCATCTCTTCGAAGAATGCCTTGCCGGGACCCTTGCGCCAGCAGCCGTTGACCGCCGTCTTCGCCTTGCCGTCGATCTCCCAGTACGCCTCGAAGCCGCGGAAGTGATCGAGTCGCACGATGTCGACGAGCGAGCAAAGCTTCCGGAAGCGAGCCTTCCACCAGCCGTAGCCGTCCTCCTTCATCGCCGTCCAGTCGTACTGCGGGTTGCCCCACAGCTGTCCCGTCGCGCTGAAGTAGTCGGGCGGCACGCCCGCAACCGTCTTCGCCGTGCCGTCCTCGTTGAGCGAGAACAAGCCTTGGTTCGCCCAGACGTCGACGCTGTCGTGCGAGACGAAGATGGGCATGTCGCCCATGACTTTGACGCCCTTCTTTCGCGCGTACTCGTGCAGGTGTTTCCACTCTTTGTCAAACAGATACTGCCAGAACTTCTGGCAGCCGATCTCGTCCGCCAGGCGCTCTCGCGCCGCACGAAGCGCGGCGTTCTGTCGTTCCTTCAGCTCTGGCTTCCACTCGAACCACGGTGCTTTCTTGTTCTCAGTCTTCAAGGCCTCGAAGAGCGCGTAGTCATCAAGCCATGCCGCCTCCTTTTCGCAGAAATCCCGGAAAGCGTCGCTTTCTCCCTGTTTCTGGAAGTTCTTCCACGCACGCTCCAAATGCTTCTTCTTGAATGCCCATGCCCGCTCATAATCGATGAAAGCGGTCGCACTGTCGGCCGCCGCCTTCACGTCACGCGCCGCGAGCAGTCCGTCGTCGATGAGCATGTCGAGCGAAATGAGCATGGGATTGCCCGCGAACGCCGACGGCGATTGATAAGGCGAATAGCCGAAATCGCTGACGGGGCACAGCGGCAGAACCTGCCAGACCTTCTGCCCGGCAGCGGCGAGAAAGTCGACGAAATTGTAAGCGCCGCCGCCAAGATCGCCGATGCCGTACTTCGACGGCAGGGACGTCGGATGAAGCAGGACGCCGGCTTCGCGCGGGAAGCGCCTTTCCTCCTGCACGGCTTCGTAGATGCGCGCCGAAAGCGGCGGAATCTTCACGGTCAGGACGCCGCGCTGAACCTGCACGCGCTCCTCCCCTTCGATGGCTTCCTGCAGCGTTCCCTGCAGGAAATCGCCTACCTTGAGCATGATCTTCTCCTCCTGTGTACGACTGCGGTTGATGACGACGACGAAGGCTTCGTTCTTCGCGGGTGCGCCGAACTCGTCCGTGCCGCTTCGGATCGTGCGCGCATAGGCGAGGATGTTGCCCTCGCCCGCGAGCGGCAGGAGGTCGCCCGTTTGAAGCGCCGTATGCTCGTTTCGCAGGCGGATGAGCTTCCTGTACCAGTCGCGCACGGAGGTATCCGGATTCTCCCATGCGTACGGGCTGCGGTTGTACGGGTCGCGGAATCCCTGCATGCCGATCTCGTCGCCGTAGTAGATGCACGGCATTCCCGGATACGTCATCTGCAGGAGCGCCGCGAGGCGCAGACGGTCGGTGCCAAGCTTGTAATGCTCGGCATCCAGCTTGAAGCGCGACTGATGAATCGCCGGCATGCCGTCGTAGAACGGCGCCTCACCCAAGAGCGTGATCGCTCGCTCGACATCGTGGCTGCCGATGAGGTTCATCATTACATAAAAGTTTTCCTTCGGGTAGTTTTCTCGGAGGCTCTCCAAAAGGCGCATCGCCTGGCGTCCGTCAACGTAGTTGAGCAGGAAGTCCAAAACCGTCTTGCGGAACGGATAGTTCATCGCCGAGTCGATCTCCTGGCCGCAAAGGTACTCGCGCGGCACGCCGTAGCTGATCTTGTTCGACGCGTCCTCCCAGACCTCGCCGATGAGGATCGCATCGGGATTCGTCGCCTTGAGTTCGCGGTAGAAAGCTTGCGTGAACTTCGCGGGCAGTTCGTCGACGACGTCGAGACGCCAGCCGCCGATGCCCGTCTTCGTCCAATGGTGCAGCACGCTGTCCTCGTCGCGGATCACGAAGTCCATGTAGGACGGCGTCGTCTCCGTCACGTTCGGCAGCGTGGAAAAGCCCCACCAACTGTCATATTCGTAAGGATACTTGTGGAAGTTGTACCAGCTGTAGTAGGGCGACTCCTGCGACTGGAACGCGCCGAGACTGTCGTAATTGCCCTCGCGGTTGAAGTAGATGCTGTCGCTTCCCGTATGGCTGAATACGCCGTCGAGGACGATGCGGAGCCCCTCGGCCCTCGCCGCCTTCACGAGGTCTTGAAACTCCTCGTTCGTGCCGAAGATCGGATCGATCTTGTGGTAGTCGCCCGTATCGTAGTGGTGGTTGCTCGGCGACTCGAAAACGGGATTGAGGTAGATGACGGAAATGCCAAGCTCCCTCAGGTAGGGAAGTTTCGACTTCAGCCCCTTGATATTGCCACCGAAGAAATCGTACTGCACGATTTCTTTGGTATCGACATCCTTGTAGTAGCAAGGCTGGTCGCCCCAATGCGCGTGCACGACGGCGCCCTTCTTCTCGACGATCGCATCGCCCTCGCGGCAGAAGCGATCGGGGAAGATCTGGTACATGACGGCGTGCTTCGCCCAGTCGGGGGTCTTCGCGCCCTTGTTGAACACGGTGATCTGAAAAGACGGCGGCGCGTTGTCGTAAATGCCGCCCATGCCGCCCAGATGCTCGTTGTTGTTGCCGTAATACCATGTGCCGGAACTCGTGGCAACGATGAAATAGTACCATAGCAGGCAGCCGGTATCGGGCAAATCGATGCGCGCGACATAAAAGCGGTCCTGGACGCCTTCCGCCGACTTCGCCTCCAGCTCGATGAGCCTTTCCCCCGCGCCTTCTCGCCAAAGGCGCAGAATGACCTTCGATACTTCGTCCTGCGTTCGGATGCGAATGCCGAGTTGGACGGAGGATGATGCCTCGGCGGGTCCCACGGGCGAGCGGTAAAACACATCTTGCGAGTTGTGCTCCGCTTCTCGCTGCGCCATAATATCGCCTCCTAAATTCTTCGAAAAAGCAGGGAAATCCGCTAGGAAAGCACCGATAGAAAACGCACTTCCCTCTTCCCCTTCTCTACTTTGTTTCGTCTTTTCTTCGCAGAAAATTAATAGGCGAGAAAGGCAAGAAAGCCCAACGCAAGCGTTGGGCTTTGCCAAATCTCACTTCGCCAATAATTTCTCATAGAGCGCCTTGTACTCTCCTGCCGATTTCTTCCAGCTGAAGTCCGCCTGCATGGCGTTCTTGACGATCTTCTGCCAGATTTCGAGCGTGCTGCATTCGCGGATGGCGCGCTTGACGGCGTACATCATTTCGTGCGCGTTGTAGTTTTGGAAGAGGTAGCCCGTGCCCTCGCCCGTCTTGTTGCTGAACTGCGTGACCGTGTCCTTGAGTCCGCCCGTCTCGCGCACGACGGGAATCGTGCCGTAGCGCATGGCGATGAGCTGGCCGATGCCGCACGGCTCGTAGTTCGACGGCATGAGGAAGACGGTCGCGCCCGCATAGATGCGCTGCGCAAGCTCGTTCGAGAAGCGGATGTTCGCCGAAACCTTGCTCGGGAAACGCCACGCGAGCCCCTTGAACCAATCCTCATAGACCTTGTCGCCCGTGCCGAGGACGACGAACTGAATGTTCTCGTGCTGCAGGATCTCATCCATGACGCGCACGATGAGATCGAGCCCCTTGGGCGGCACGAGGCGCGAGACGAGCGCGACCATCGGGATCTGGCGATTTACGGGCAGTCCGAGCTGCTTCTGCAGCGCGACCTTGTTGTCGATCTTGCGGTCGATGGACGTAATGTCGAACGTCTCATAGATCGCCTTGTCCGTCGCCGGGTTGTAGACGTCGTAGTCGAGTCCGTTGACAATGCCGTAGATGTCCGCGCTCCTCTTCCTAAGAAGCCCGTCGAGCATCTCGCCGAAGTATTCGTACTGGATCTCCTCGGCGTAGGTGCGCGACACCGTCGAGATATAGTCGGCGTAGGTCAGGCCGCCCTTCATGAAGTTGACGGCATCGTAGAACTCCAAATCGCCGTTCGTGAAATACTTCCAGTCGAGTCCCAGAACGTCCTGCATGACGTTCTTCGGGAAGACGCCCTGATACTTGAGGTTGTGGATCGTATAGATCGTGCGGATCTTCTCGTAGCGCGCATCCCCCATGTGCTCAAGCTTCAAGAGCACGGGAACGAGTCCCGCGTGCCAGTCGTTCGCATGGATGATGTCGGGCCAGAAATCCATCGCCTCCAAGAGGTTCAGGACGGCGCGCGCGAAGAAGGAGAATCGCTCCGCATCATCATCGTAGCCGTAGAAACCCTCGCGGTAGAAGTATTCTTCATTGTCGATGAAGTAGTATGTCACGCCATCCATGACGAGTCGGTCAACGCCGACGAACTTGTCACGCCACGCGACATTGAGCGTGCCGTCGTAAAGATGTTCCATCTTGTCGATGTATTCCGCTGAGATCTTGCCGAACTTCGGCATGACGACGCGGATGTCAACGCCCTGCTTGACGAGTTCCTTCGGGAGAGATCCCGCAACGTCTGCCAGACCCCCGGTCTTGGCGAACGGCACAGCTTCAGCAGCAACATAAAGTACCCGCATGATATGAACCCCCTTCTCTTCTGCGGGGCTTCCAGCCCCTGCCCCGCAGCGCACCATCTTCTATATCGCCCGCGTCCGCCTCGGAAGGCTCACGCCTTCCCCAAGGCGGACGCAGCTGTCATTTCCCCACGATCATTGGGCAGCTGCTTTCTTCTTGCTGCTCTTCTTCGGCGATTTCGCCGTCTTCGTCGCGCCTTTCGCCGTCTCCGCCTTGCGCGGACGAGCCTTGACGGACTTTTTCGCTTCGCCGCCCTTCGGCTTCTTCTGCGGGGCAGCGGACGGCTGCTTCAGTGCCTCGGCCTTGGAAGGCGCCGCCTTCCCTTCGTGCGACTTCTTCCCCTCTGCCGCTTCGCGGGGCGATTGCTCTGCCTTCGTCGCTTCTTTCTGCACCGAATCGCTCACCTTCGCCGCCGGCTTCTTCGGCTCTTTTTCCTTCTTCTTCTCCACACCTTTGACGACGAGGACTTCGGCGTCTTCCTCAGGCATGGAACGTTCGACAAAAGGGAGCGTATCTTTATGCCTCAAATAGATCGTCGCCATCGGCGGCACCGTGATGACAAGCGACTGCTCGCGGTCGTGCCAGGCGAAGTCTTCCGTATGAAGGTCGCCCTCGTTCTTCACGCCCGAGCCGCCGAACTCCTCGGCGTCGCTGTTGAAGACCTCTACATAGTCGCCCTTCTTCGGCACACCGATGCGGTAGTCATGCCGCACCTCGGGCGTGAAGTTGCAGAGGACGACGAGGAAATCCTCGTCATTGTCGGACTTCCTCACGAAGGTGATGATGGAGTTCTCGCTGTCGTTGCAGTCGATCCACTCGAAGCCGTTCCAGTCGAAGTCGACTTCCCAGAACGGGCGGTTTTCCTTGTAGAACTTGTTCAAGGCGCGCGAGTATTCGAGCATCTTCGTGTGCATCGGGTACTCCTGGACGAGGTGCCAGTCGAGGCTGTCGTCGTAATTCCACTCGATGAACTGCGCGAACTCGCCGCCCATGAAGAGGAGCTTCTTGCCCGGATGCGCCATCCAATAGCCGAAGAAGCCGCGCAAACCTGCAAACTTCTGCCAGTAGTCGCCGGGCATCTTGCTCACGAGCGAGCATTTGCCGTGGACGACCTCGTCGTGCGACAGGGGCAATACGAAGTTCTCACTGAAGGCGTACATGAAGGAGAACGTGACCTTGTCCTGGTTCCACTTGCGGTAGATGGGGTCGAGGCTCATGTACGAGAGCATGTCGTTCATCCAGCCCATGTTCCACTTGTAGTTGAATCCCATGCCGCCCATGTAGACGGGCTTCGAGATCAGAGGCCAGGCCGTCGACTCCTCGGCGATCATCAAAGCGTCGGGGTGGAACTTGAAGATCGCCTCGTTGAGCTTCTTGATGAAGTCCATGGCTTCCAAGTTGCCCGTGTCGCCGTACTTGTTCGGCTGCCACTCGCCGTCCTTCCTGCCGTAGTTCAGGTAGAGCATGTTGGCGACGGCGTCGATGCGCAGACCGTCGATGTGGTATTCCTCGAACCAGAACATGGCGTTCGAGATGAGGAAGCTCTGCACTTCCGTCCGGCCGTAGTCGAAGTTCGTCGTGCCCCACTCCCAGTTCTCGGCGCGCTGCTCGTTGTCCGATTCGTAGAGCGTCATGCCGTCGAAGTGGCGAAGTCCCTGCTCGTCCTTGCAGAAGTGGCCGGGCACCCAGTCCATGATGACGGCGATGCCGTTCGCGTGTGCCGTGTCGACGAAGTAGCGGAAGTCGTCAGGCTCGCCGTAGCGGCTCGTGACCGCATAGTAGCCCGTCGCCTGATAGCCCCACGAGCCGTCGAACGGATGCTCGCAGAGCGGCATGACCTCGATGTGCGTGTAATTCATCTTCTTCGCGTAGCTCACGAGCTGGTCGGCAAGCTCGCGGTACGAAAGGTACTCGCCTTCAAGCGTGCGCCGCCACGAGCCGAGATGCACCTCGTACGTCAGCATGGGATTCGCGTACGACGGATGCGTCTTTTTGCGCTCCTGCCAAGCGGCATCGTTCCACTGGTATTTGTTCAAGTCGTAGAGGCGCGACGCCGTATTGGGCTTCTTCTCCGCGTAGAAGCCGTAAGGATCGGCCTTCATGATGTGCGGGCCGCCCCACTGCGGCTCGATTGCGTACTTGTAGACCTCACCCTCTTCGAGTCCCTCGATGAAGGTCACCCAGATCTCACCGTCGCCGATCCTTTCCATCGTGTGCGTGCGCGTGTCCCACGCGTTGAAGTCGCCGACGACGCTCACGGACTTCGCATGCGGCGCCCAGACAGCGAAGCGCACGCCGTTTTTGCCGTCTTTCTCCATGAAGTGGGCGCCGAGCATCTCGTAAGCGTGGTAGTTGGTCCCTTGGTGGTATAAGAATAAATCGAACTCACTCAAAGCAGATACGTTCACAATAATTCCTCCCAGCTTAGAAAAACTCTAAGGAGCACGAATAAGGCACTGAATGTGTCGGTCATTTCTTTATCCGTGATTCCTTTCCGTCGCCCTTACTTCAACGCGGGAAGGCTCTCCCACCGTGCGGGCTTGCGGCTTGCCTCGTTCCTTACTTACCTGCGGGCGCCGCCCCCGCGTCTTCGCGTCGGGGGCAGCAAACCGGCCTTCCGTCAAACGATGATCGCGGGCTTCACATGCCAGATGTCGTCCGCGTACTCCTTGATCGTGCGATCCGAAGAAAATACGCCCGAGTTGGCGATGTTGATCGCCGACGACTTGAGCCATGCAGCCTGATCCTCGTACTTGCGGTTCATGTTCTTGTGCGCCCTGTCGTACGCGCTGAAATCCTTCAACACGAAGAATTCGTCGTTGCCCTGAATCAGGTAATCGCGCAGCGAGTGGAAGTCACCGTAGGTGCCGTCAACGAGCTGCGAGACGACGAGGCGCACGGCGGGGTTCGTGTTGTACTCGTCCCACGCCTTGTAACTTCCCGTCGCGTAGTAATTCAGAACCTCCTCTGCACGAAGGCCGAAGATCTCGCAGTGCTCGCGGCCGACCGCCTGACTGATCTCAACGTTTGCGCCGTCGAGCGTGCCGAGCGTCAGAGCGCCGTTCATCATGAACTTCATGTTGCCCGTGCCCGAGGCTTCCTTCGAGGCCGTCGAGATCTGCTCGGAGATGTCGGCCGCCGGATAGACGATCTCACCGATGGAAACGCCGAAATTCTCGATGAAGACGACCTTGAGCATGTCGCTGACCGCCTTGTCGTTGTTGACCTTGTCGGCGACGGCGTTGATCAGGCGGATCGTCTCCTTCGCGATGTAGTAGCCGGGCGCCGCCTTGCCGCCGAAGAATCGCGCCGTCGGCGGAATGCGGAAGCGCTTGTTCGTCTTCAGCTCATGGTAGAGGTACATGATATGCAGGATGTTCATGATCTGGCGCTTGTATGAATGGATACGCTTGACCTGGACATCGAAGATCATGTCGGGATCGACGAGGATGCCACCGTGCGTGTGGATATAGTCGGAAAGATCGACCTTCCTGAGGCGCTTGATCTTCGAAAGTTCCGCCAAAAACGCTTTGTCCGTCACATGATCGTTGAGGTTTGAGAGCTGATCGGGCGCCTTCTGCCATGCGTCGCCGATCGTCTCGTCGATGAGCGCGGTCAGCTCAGGATTCGCGCCGATGAGCCAGCGGCGATGCGTGATGCCGTTCGTTTTGTTGTTGAACTTCGTCGGATAATAGCGATGGAAGAACTTCAACGTGTCTTTCTTCAGGATGTCCGTATGGATTGCCGCAACGCCGTTGACGCTGTGACTGCCGACAATGGCGAGCCGCGCCATGTGCACCTGCCCGTCCTCGATGATGGAAAGCTCGTGCACCATCTGCTCGTCGTTCGGGAAGCGCCTGCGCACCTCCTCAAGGTGGCGGCGGTTGATCTCCTCGACGATCATATAGATGCGCGGCAGAAGAGGGCGGAACATGTCGATCGGCCACTTCTCCAAAGCTTCCGGCATGATTGTGTGGTTCGTGTACGCCATCGTCTCGCGCGTGATCTCCCACGCCTCTTCCCAGTCCATCCTCTCTTCATCGACAAGGATGCGCATGAGCTCGGCGACGGCGACCGCCGGATGCGTGTCGTTGATGTGGATGGCGATCTTCTTCGCGAAATCCTTGATATCCATGCCCGCGAGCAGGTAGTGGCGCACGATGCTCTGCACGCCCGCCGACACGAAGAAGTACTCCTGGATGAGGCGCAGGCGGCGGCCTTCGTAGGAGCTGTCGTCGGGGTACAGGTACTCCGTGATGCTCTCGACGAAGTTGCGGTACTCCTTCTTCGCATGAATCTGCTCGCGCGTCATTGTTCCATAGTCGGAAAAGTCACGGTTGACTTCGGCGTTCCACAGGCGCAGCGTATTGACCGTATTGTTGCGGAAGCCGACGATCGGCACGTCGTAGGGAACGGCCATGACCGTCATGTAGTCTTCATGCACAAGAGAGAGGCTGCCGTCCTCCTCCTCCTTCATATAGGCATTGCCATTGAACTTGACGTTGACCGCCTTGTCCGCCTTGCGGTACTCCCACTCGAAACCGTTGCCGAGCCAGTTGTCGGGAATCTCGACCTGGTTGCCCTTGATGATCTTCTGCTCGAAGAGTCCGTACTGGTAGCGTATGCTGCAGCCGTGACCGGGAAGCCCCAACGAGGCCATCGAGTCGATGAAGCAGGCCGCGAGACGCCCGAGACCGCCGTTGCCAAGACCCGCGTCCGGCTCTTCCGGGAACACTTCGTCGAGATTAACGCCAAGCTCTTCCAGAGCATCGGAGAAAAGCTCCATCTCACCCAAGTTGACGAGGTTCGAGCGCATGAGCCGCCCGAGCAGGAATTCGATTGAAAAGTAGTAAACCTGCTTGTCGCGACGCTTCGTGTACGCCTTGTTCGTCTTGACCCAGTTCTCGCTGATGTACTGTTTCACGACGGCAGCAATGGTCGCATAAACCTCATGCGACGTGAGGTCGGCGAAATCGCTGCCCCACAGGATATGCGCCGTAGCCAGAAACCTTTGTTTCAAACCTTCCTTTGCCAGCCCCAGCTCATTCCTCTTGTTTGCCATGAGATCAGTCCTCCTAACTTACATTGGCAGCCACTTGGATCTACACGCCTTTCACAAAACGAGTCCTCGCGCAGTGAAATTTCCCCGAGTGCTTCGCGCACCAAGATGCGGCCGAAATGCAGACTGCTTTCTTGCTTTTCCTGCTTCATGATTCCATTGACGAAAAGCCGCTCCGTGCGCTCCGCCTTTTCCAACAGGCAAGCGCCTAGGAGCGGCTTCCTTGCGGGTGCGCTGCCGGCGCGCCCTTCCTCAGACTACGGCATTCTTGCTGACGATCAGCGGGTAGTTCGGCGCCCCCTTGAGCCAGCGGCCCTTCGTGATCACGACGTTCTTGTCGCAGATCACATTTTCGACGAGCGCATCGTCCTCCAGGTCGCACTTCTCCATGATGATGGAATTTCGGATCTTGACGCCCTTGCCCACCGTCACGCCGCGGAACAGGATGCTGTTCTCGACCTCGCCGTAGACGACGCAGCCGTTCGCGACGAGCGAGTTCTGGACGTGTGAGGACTCCTTGTACTGCACGGGCACGCCGTCCTTCGACTTCGTGAAGATGAAGCCGTTCTGCATGAAGAGCTCTTCCCAGTTCGCAGGTTCGAGCGCCTCCATGTTGGCGCGGTAGTACGAGGCGGTCGAGGCGACACACGCCGTATAGCCCTCGTGCATACAGCCGTACATCGTGTAGCGATCGGCGCGGCGGATGATGCCGTCGAGCACGAGATCCGTGCCGCCGTGCTCGTACGTCGAGCGCACCATATCGACGAAGATGCGCTTCTCCATGAGCAGCGCTCCGTTCGACACCTTCGACCCCTGGTAGACGACGGGCTTCATGGCGATGTCCTCGATGAGGCCGTTTTCCGCCGTCTCAATGACGATGCTCTCGCCCGGCACTTCCTCCCTCACGATGTTGTAGACCATCGTGATGTCTGCGTTCGTGTTCTGATGGAAACGCAGCACGGGCGCGAAGTTCATGTTGTAGATGTAGCTCGCGTTTGCGAGAAGCACATACTTCTGTGCGCTGTGCTCGACGAAGTCGATGTTCTGATAGAAGGTCTTGAGGTCGCCGGGGCGCGTGTCCTTGTCCCCCTTTGCGGGCGGCAGATAGAACATGCCCTCGTGACGCCTCGCGAGATCCCAGTCCTTGCCCGAGCGCAGGTGATCCATGACGGAACGAGACTGCTCGGGCAGCACGATGCCGACATGGCTGATACCGGAGTTGACCATGCTCGAAAGCGCGAAGTCAATGACGCGGTAGCGCCCCGCAAACGGCATGGAGCCGATGGGCCGGCTCTCGGTCAGCTCCTTGATGCGCCCGCTGTCTTCCTGCAGGTTGATGAGTCCCATGACCGTGTTCACAATGCTTCACTCCGTTCCTCAAAATCTTGCTGCAAGTATTTCAGCCCGCCTGCTTGCTTCCGGCCTCTGCTGTTATGACCTCATTCTCGGGAATGACGGCGATCGCGCCTTCCTCGCCCTCGACCTTCGCGCCGGCTGCAATCGTCGCCCCTTGTGCGAGGATTGCATGATCGACGACAGCGCCTTCCTCTATCTTCGCGAACGGCATGACGACCGAATTCGTGACGCGTGCGCCCTTGCCGATGCGAACGCCCTGGAAGATCACGGAGTTCTTCACCTCGCCGAAGACCATCGAGCCTTCGCTCACCATCGAGCGGCTCACATGCGCCTCGCGCCCAATGTAGTGCGGCGGCAGCGACGGATTGGACGAATAGATGCGCCAATTGCCGTCGAGGGCAAAGGGCGGCTCGTCCTGCAAAAGATCCATGTTCGCCTGCCACAGGCTCTCGATCGTGCCGACGTCCTTCCAATAGCCGTCGAAGGCGTAGGTGAAGAGACGAGCTTTGTCGGCGAGCATCTTCGGGATGATGTTCTTGCCGAAGTCGTGGCTCGACATGGTGTCCTTCGCATCCTCTTCCAGGTACTGCTGCAGGAATTTGCGGTTGAAGATGTAAATGCCCATCGAGGCGAGGTTCGACTTCGGCTCGGACGGCTTCTCCTCGAACTCAAGGATGCGCCCATCCTTGTCGGCATTCATGATGCCGAAGCGCGACGCCTCTTCCCACGGCACCTCGATGACGCCGATCGTCGCCTCCGCCTTGTGCCCCTTGTGCGCCTCAAGCATCCACGAGTAATCCATCGTGTAGATATGGTCGCCCGAAAGAATCAGCACATATTCGGGATCGACGATGTCGATGAAGTTGATGTTCTGATAGATGGCGTCCGCCGTGCCCTGATACCAGTCGGCGCCCTTCTCGCGCGCATAAGGCGGCAGAATGAAGACGCCTCCGTCCTTCTTGTCGAGATCCCACGCGCTTCCCGTCCCGAGATAGTTGTGAAGCTCCAACGGACGATATTGCGTGAGGACGCCGACCTTGTCGATGCCGGAATTGGCGCAGTTGCTCAAGGGAAAATCAATGATGCGGTACTTGCCGCCAAACGGCACGGCGGGCTTTGCGATCTTCTTCGTCAAGGCGCCCAGGCGGCTTCCTTGTCCTCCTGCCAAGATCATGGCCAGATATTCTGTTTTTCTCATAAAAATCCCTCCCCGGGGCGCACCTTGCCGCGCCCATATTCCACCTTGCTAACCATCGCGCTTTTCCGCCCATGCGGAGGAAACGAATGTCTTGCTCTTTCGCATTTTCTTACGTTTTTATATCTATTCCACAAAACACGAAGATTTCCTGCTGTAATAGCCGTGGAAAATGTTTTTTTCTCGATTTTTCAAACGCTTGTCCACGGAAGGCAGCACATAAAAAAGGGCGGCCGCACGCCGCCCGTCAAAGGAAAAGCATGGCGATCGCCCCGATGAAGAGCGCTATGCCGATGCCACGCAAGAAGCCCGATGTCGCCTTGCCGAAGCTCCCGAGGTACTTTTCCGCGAGCGGCTGCAGGAAGAAGAGCAGTATGGAGACTGCCGCAATGAGAAGCGGCACATCATGCGTGTAGAGTGCGTAGCCAAGTCCGAGGATGACGAGTGTGAGGTTGCGCTTCGTGTTTCGTCCGCGCGTCTTTTCCTGCGCCTTCACCTCTGGTGGCGGCTTCGGGATTCGCCGATAATGATACGATTCGCTCATGTCGTCCTCCTACAGGCGCGAAGCGCTCGCACAAAGCCCTGAGAGCTTCGCGTAGAGATTCTTGCCCGGGCAGAGCGTCGAGTTGAAATCACGATGTCCAAATACCGTACCCGCGCCGGGCTTTAGCTTGTAGCGATGCGAAAGCTCCGCGATGAGTCGCATGGCGGAATCAAGCTGCACGGTCGTCGGTTCCGCCTGTTCGAAATTGCCGACAAGATTGATGCCGATCGACGTCGCATTGTGGTGCCAGCAATGCGCGCCAACGGCGTCGAGCGGACGCCCGCGCTCGATGATGCCGTTCTTGTGCACGACGAAGTGATAGCCGATGCCCGACCAACCATTCTGCAGATGCCACTGGTGAATCGTCGCTGCCGACACCTCGCGATCCGTATCGCCGATATGGTGCAAGATGATGCTGTCCGTGAAGCTTCGCTTGTCGAGCTCCAAGAACGTCAGATTCGTCTCCACGACATGTACACCATTCGAGATGGCCGCCTTCGCCTCCTCGGGCACGAGGAGACTCGGCGCGACATAGGCGCCCGCAGCAAGAAGGACGGCGCTCTTGAGGAAATTTCTGCGATTCATATAGGAGATACCCGCTTTCTGTTTCTGGTTCACTCTTGGTTCATTTTTCGTTCATGCTGATTCCGTGAGCACGCGCGTTGAAAAGCCGCCCGCTCCGTCAAGATGAAGTTCCCTTTCGTGCTGCTCTCGAAGCGTCGAGCGATGCCCGACGCTCACGATGCCCATCTCGGGCAGCTCGTGCGCGAGCATTTCATACAGTTCCTTCTCGCGCGCCTCGTCGAGCGCACTCGTCGCCTCGTCGAGGAACACCCACGCGGGGCGCACGAGCAGGATGCGTGCAAAGGCGATGCGCTGCTGCTCGCCAAGCGAAAGGATGTGACTCCAATCGGCAGTCTCGTCGAGCCGCGGAAGAAAGGCTTCCATGCCGACGAGCCGCAAGGCACGCTCCATCTCCTCGCGCGGCCCTTGCGCTGTCAGAGGGTAAGCGACGGCGCGCGCCAGCGTGCCGAGCGGCAGATAAGGGCGCTGTGAAAGGAAGAGCCGCTTTTCATTCGCGGGGAACGCCGCACGGCCACGCGCGAACGGCCAAAGCCCCGCAAGGGCGCGAAGAAGCGTCGACTTGCCCGCGCCCGACGCGCCCGTGACGAGAAGCGCTTCGCCCGGCGCGAGCGAAAACGAGCAGCCTTGCAAAAGCTCCGTGCCGTCGGGCAGGGAGACGCAAAGCCCCTCCACGTCAAGACCGCCTGAAGACGTCGAAAGCGTGACAGCGCTCTCCTTGGCATCGACCTCTTCCATGTGCGCGGTGAAGCCGCTCAGTCGACGCACGACAGCCGCATACTCGGCGATCGAGCCGTACGCCTCGACGAAGTAGGAAAGCGCGTCCTGCACCTTGCCAAAGGCCGAGATCGTCTGCATGAGTCCGCCCAAGGCCATCTCGCCGCCAAAGTAGCGCGGCGCCGCCATGACGAGAGGCACGATGATCGCGAGCTGCGCGTAACCGTTGATGTAGAAGTTCAGGATCTTCGTCTGACGCATGAGTTCGCGGAAGTTGCCGATGACGCGCGCGAAGCGCTCGGAAAAGCCGCGCACCTCCTGCG
>ERZ773022.630-NODE-630-length-27351-cov-11.137712_pt1 | contig 27351 bp, 39 predicted proteins | sample MGYA00580839_ERZ773022 | MGnify/ENA primary metagenome ERZ773022 (study PRJEB29015, sample SAMEA2738020) | human oral metagenome | biome: human oral; feature: human-associated habitat; material: dental | place: China | collected 2044 ... | reverse complement strand
CATTTCCTTTTATTTCTGTAACATCTAGTTCAAGTAATCCATCATCAACAAGAACCATATTTCCAACTTTTAAATCTTTTGCAAAATTTTCATAAGTTACCGCTACTCTTTCATTATCTCCAACAACTGATTGATCTGTCGTAAAAGTAAATTTTTGTCCAGCCTTAATACTTACATCTTTTCCATCTTTTAAAGTCATAGTTCTTATTTCTGGACCCTTAGTATCAAGAAGTAATCCTCCTCTAATTCCAGTTTCAGACATAGCTTGTCTAAAATTTTTAATTCTCATTCCATGCTCTTCATAATCACCATGGGAGAAATTTAATCTCATTACATTCATTCCCCTATTTAGCAATTCTTTTAAAGTTTCTACTGTTTCACTCACAGGACCAATAGTACAAACTATTTTTGTTTTTTTCAAACCACTCACCTCATTAATTTATTTAACTTTGTTTAATTTTATAACAATATCCAATATTTATCAAGAAAATTAAAGGTTATTTTTTGTGCAATTTTGTATAAAAAAAACATTAACGAATAATCATTAATGTCTTACTATTAGCAATGGTGCCTAGGAATGGATAATATTATTAATGTAATTAAATTGCGATTTTACACTTACTATAACAAATAGTTCTGTTTATAGTCTGTTGTTAACATAAAAAGCAGGAAATTAATCCTGCTTTATTTTCCTGGTCTTGTAGGGTCTATTAATATAGAGTATCCTACAAGCAATGTTTTTATTTTTTTTACTTTATTTTATAAGATTATAATATAATTTTTTTTCAATTTTGTCAACTTTTTTATAATTTTGGAAAATCTTCTTCGTATATATAAAGATAATCATCTAAAGCTAGTCTTTGAACTATTTTATTAGATATTTTTATTATATTATTTTTTGGTTTTTTTATTCTTTTAATAACATCTACAGAATAAAAATAATAGATTCCTTTCTCAAATTCACTATTAGGGATTTCAGTTAATATCTTATTTTTTGTTTTCTCTTTATTCAATAAATCTCTGTATCTAAAAGGTTTATCCAAAAAATTTCCCAATAAAAATAGAATTTTTCTATATAAATCATCTGAAATTTTTTTCTCAGTTATTTTAATTTCCCTGCTCATACCTAAATATTCTCTAATTCCATAATGAATTATAAACTCATTTTCTTCTGAAATATGAATATTATTATTATTTTTATACTTAAATCTTTCTTCTACTTTATTATTGCCACTTTTATAAAATTCACCCAGTAACCCAACATTAAAGAACTCTTCTATATATTTAAAAAGGTTTTCAGAATTTATAAACTTAAAACCATCTTTATTTTTTGATAAATAAATATCTAAATCTTCCTTTTTAAACCTTGTTCTATTATATGATTTTAATAATTTTAAAAATTCAGAATATTCTTCAGAATTTAGGTATCCCACTATTCTATCTTTTATTTCCCCAAATATATGCTTAGAGTAATCCTTGCTAATAATCTTTAAATCATTAGCTGTTAACTCTTTTTTATCTTTCATTAAATGAGAGATAGATATAAAAAAAGCTATAATATCTCTAGGTCTTAAAAATGTTTTTCCTAAAATATATTTTTCTACTGATATTTTATTGTTTAGGCTAATTTGTATTTCTTTTTCTTTAAATATTGACATGAAAATGGTCTCATTTTTTATTTTTTTCAAACTACTGTCTTGGTTTCTCATTTTATTGAAAATAATTTTAAAAAGAGGCGAATCTCTATTCTCTGATGTTCCCCAATCTAAAATAACAGCATCTTCTTTTATTTTATTTGAGTTAGGTAATTCTAAATACTGAAACATATCTTCTCTTATACTTATAATAATTCTAGTGTCAATTCCATCTTTTTTTAACTTTGTATTAAAAGAAGAAGAAACGATAATTAATTCTTCTAAAATTTCTTTCCATTCTTCTTTTTTGAGTTTTCGTAACAAATCATCTATTTCATCAAATATAAGGTAAATTTCTCTTTTTTTAATATTTTCCAATACTTTGAAAATTTTTTGAAATATGGAATCTAAAAATCTCATATAATCATTTTCTTCGTTTTTCTTCACAAAAATAGATATAATTTTTCCAAAAATATAGCCAATCTTAAATTTTTCTATCTCCAAAATATAATTAACTACTTTATTATCAAAATTAAAAATAGGTCTTTGAGATATTTCCTTATCAAATGGATTCTTAGATATAATAGTATTTAATTCTCTTTCCTGTATAGCATTAACAGGTATATTTTCTTTTAATAAGTAATTAGATAATTCTTTAGCAATTTCCCATTTAAGATAGTATTTGAAATTTTGTGTTGAAGTATATAATAAAAGGTATTTGTCAAATATATCTGAAATATTCATATCTATAAAAGCTGAATCCATATTTTTCTTTTTCTCTTTAAAATATTCTATTAGTAATGTTTTTCCTGATCCTTTATCACCAATAATTAAAAATTTTTTCTTGTTTAATTGGTGAAAAATATCATTGTAATCATAAAACATATCTTCTAATTTAAGATTTTTTTCTTTAAATATATCTACTTCTTTTTTTCCATCTATTCTTCCAAAATTATATTCTCCAAATTTTTTCATTTTTAGCTACTTCCTTAATTATAAAATTTCAGCTTTTAAATTATATCACATATTCTACAATTTTGAATATTAAAATATTTTAGGTAATAAAAAAAGAAGGGGCAGGACAAAATCCTACTCCTTTACTCTTCCTTTTCTTCTCTCAGTTGCTCCAATGCTTTTTTAAGTTTATTAGGTATTGGAACTCCTACTTTTGCAACATTTTCTACTATACTTAATAATTCTGTTGCACAATAAAACATTCCTACAAGAGATCTAAATGCTAGGTCTGGAACTAATTTATGCATTAAACTTGCTCCACATAAAATAACCAGAATTAAAAGTTTTTTTCTTAATCCTTTAAAAGCTCTCTTAGAATTAAGGTTTTGCATTTTGTATCCAACAATTAATCCTGTTAAATAGTCCAGAAACATTAGCCCAAATAATACTTTTGCAAGAGTATCCCAGCCTCCAATTAGCCATATCAAAAAAGCTATAAAATATGCTCCTAATTTTACCAAAAATACCACTTTACCAACCCCTATAATTTTAATTTATCATACCAATAGTTATAATACTCTCTGGCTTCTTTGGTCCTATCTATAACAGCTCTATCTTTGTATCCCTCATTCTTCAACTTAGGTTTCCAAGATGTTTCTCCAAAATATTTAACAGCATTATAAAATCTTCTTACAGTTCTATTATCAACTCCTGTTTCTTTCATAATGTGTTTAAATATCTTATCTGCAAGAGTTCTATTTATACCAGTGTTATTGTAAACACTATATAAATAGTCATGCACAACAGCAGCCTTTATATATTTGCCATATGGGTTATATAGCCATTGTAGACTTTTTGGAACAGAGGCTCCATCAGTGATGAAACCTCTAAATACCTTTATATCATAACCATTGATTGAATAGATATAATCTTGGAGTAAAACTGCTTTTTTATTTGAAATAAACTCTAATTTTAATTTAGTTTTCTCCATCTTCCTCATTTCCTTTTATATCTACTTTAGAGCCTTTTCCAAATGTATTTGATATTCTTTGTAATGTTCTTTCTATTGCATCTATAATACTTTTTTTGTTTATTACAGGAACTATCATTAATCTTACATACCAAGGCATTAAAGTTATGGCATTTTGAATATAAGCAATTGCTGCTGCTAACTTTTTTTGACCCTCTCCCGAATTAAATGATTGTTCTGAAAGTCTTATTGCCTTTTCCACTGTATCGGCATATTTCTTTTTAGATATTACCATAACTATAATAAATCCCAAAGCTAATGCTATACCAATCCACCCTTGTTTTGTAATAGTACCAATATAATTTTTTATCATTTCCATACTTTTACCTCCTAAAATTTTTAAATTTTTATAATAAATTTGTCTGGCCAGACTGTTTATTAATTAGTTTTCAATTTGAAAATGTGGACCATCTTTAAATGTTTTCCAATCTCCACCCCAAGTAATTACATAACCTAACTTTTTTGCTACTTCTTTTACACAATCAGCAACTTCTTTATAATATTTAAAATCCCAAGTTATTTCTCCATTAACATAAATTTTAATATCAACAGCCTTACCTACCAAATGATATGATTTTAAAGTTTTTGTTTTGCCTTCTGCAAATAACTCTTTTTGTCTTTTTAGTGTTCTTATTCCCTCAGTTATTCCAAAATCATAAGGACTTTTTTTTATAGCCATATTCATAAGATTTTGAAGTCTTATATCTACTGTTTCAAGTTTCTTTTTACTTCTTTCAGAAAACTTATACATTTTTCTCAACTCCTTTATTTTTTTATATAAAAAATATTAAAATGACCTCGTAATTTGCCATTTATAGAGTTTTATTAAAGGTAGCTATATAAAACTACCTTTAATAATAGAAACTCTTAAAATTAGCCTTTGGCTAGTGCATTATGTATTTCTTTTCTCTTGCTCTCAAATTCTGCTTTTGTTAATTCCTTTGGGTTTACTTTTGTCTTAAAATGATGCTCAGTATCGTATACACTTTGTACAAATGTAGTTCCGAATAACATTAACATTCCTAACTCTGTCAAACCAGCAGGCATCCCATAATTGTCCTCAAAATACCAAGTGATTTTTTTCTCTATTCCTAATGTTTTAGCTGTTTGTAATGCAACTATGTTAGCAACCATATAGGCTATATCCTTATCTCTACATCTTTGTCTGTGCTCTTTTCCATTTACTTTATAATCAAAACCATAGTTCAGTGATTTTGCTTTTAAGTCATCTATCAAGTTCATATAGTCTTGATATTCTCTCTCATTATCCAATAGCCACAATCCTTTTTCTCTGTTCCAACTTAAATATTTAGGGTTTCCTTGTGGTTTTGGAACTTTTATTATCCTCTTATCTTTTATTATTTCTCCATCTTCTAAAGTTATTTCAATGTTTGCCCTTAATTTCTCTTCTCTTGTCATTTCCCTTAATATCTCATCTTTGTAAATAGGATATTGATAAGTAACATCGGTAATTATCATATCTTGAGTATATCCATTGAAGTATGATAGAGGTGATTTTAAGACATATTCTAAACTCTCTGCATAAACAGAAAAGATTAATTTTTCTTTTTTGTAAAAGTTTATTGTTTTCATTTTTTACTCCTTTCAAAATGTGAATAGATTTTTAAATTTAAACAATTCCTGTAATTATAAAAGTTCCACTTGCATTTTGTAAGCCAGTGTCATGATTGTTTATTCTAATTGTTATTTTATTCCCATTAACATAAGCCATTGTTGTTAAATTTCCAGGAGTTCCAGTATGCCAAGGAATTGCAGAAATACTTGCATTCTTAAAAGTAACAGGAATAACAATATCTGTACTTTCGTTGAATCTAACATTTCTAAAAGTACCATATATAATTACTACATTTCCAAATTTTATAGTTGTAATGTCATTGTGGCTATCAATTTTAAATAAATTTTCCAATCTCTCAAGAAGTGAGTTATTATCTAACGGAATAAAATTAGCAACATTTGCAGAAATATCTTGGTTTTGTTTTAAACATTTATACATCTTTCTAGTATTTCTGTCATAGTAGATATAATTAGGATTTTTAATTATATCATCTTGTATATCTCCACCATAGCCATAAGCTCCTGCTAATCTTGCTAACATCATGCCTTCTAATGCTTTTCCTTCCTCAGTGCCAAATTGTACTATTCCTGGTTTTTCTCTTGTTGCTCCTTCTTGAATTTTTGCTACTTTATTGCTTAAATCCTCTGTTTCTTTGTCTATCAACTCTGCATTATGATTAAAGTTTTCTATATCATAATATTCATTTCCAGATGGTTTTATTAATCTTAAATGTTTTGTATAATCTGCCATTTTCTATCTCCTTTCATCATAAATTTCTTTATGAGTTTTATTCTTTAATTCATCATTTTTGAAATTATTTATTTCTATGTGTTTATGATACTTTCCAATAACTTCATTATCTTTATATAATCTAGTGTCATAAACTTCTTTGTGAGTTTTTAATTTTAAAGAATTATGCAATAAAAAAGCTACTTGGTTATGTGTGTTGTATCTAAATTCAATACTAAAATTCAAATGAGCAGGTTTATTAATATGAATAAAGTTTTTAAAGTTATCTAAGTTAGATGGTATCCCAACAACAGAAGTAAACTTAATTATGAAAGAATAATCATTGTAATTTTCAATAACTTCAATTTCTCCATTTGTGAATATCTTAGCTTGTTCTTTTAAAACATGAGGTGTAAAGATATTCTTTGATAGTAAAGTATAGATAATTCTGTCTTTTCTATCCTGTAAACTCCACCCATTCTTATAATCTAATTCCATAAATCTTTCATAATTTGCTACTTGTTTTTCATTAAAAAAAGCTATAAATAATAGCTCCTTGTATTTTTGTATATCATTTTTAGCATATTCACAGATTAAATCTAGTGTTCTAATTAAATCTTTTTGTAAACTGTTTCTAGCTATTTTAGATACTTTTTTTATTAATCTATCACTCATTTATAACCACTGTCCCAACTATCAATATCTCATCTTCTGCTATTTCTAAGTTAGAATTAGAATTGTTTACTTTTACAAAGTTATCATTTATTCCCTTTATTTCTAAAATAGCTTTCTCTAAACGATTGATAGATAATATTGTTTTATTAGCTTTTTCAAAGGTAGCACTTCCAGTTTTTATAACAGCTTTCAAAAGAGATTCAATCTTTTCTTTTATATCTGATATGGAAAAGCCTGTTTTTAATATAACTTGTATACTCACATTTATATTTTTAGCAGTAAAACTATCAACTGTAACATCAGCTCCAACTGGTCTACCATCATCTCTCTGTATTCTTTCTCTTACTTTTTGAATTAGACTTGAGTCTGCAATGTCATTATTATAATTAGCAATTAGAACTTTAACAGTTCCGTTTCCATTCCAAAGAGGTTTTACTAAGACTTTTCCAACTCCATCGACTTGCTTAGCCCATTGCTCATAATCATAAATGTTTCCACTATGAGCTGGTCTTGTTGCTTTTTCCTTAGCTCTTGCAACCAATACAGAATTAGGTTCTTTATCATAACCATTTATAATCTCTTTTTCATTTATAACACTGTAAATATTACTATTTTGAATTTCAAAAGTTGTAATTTCTCCTATTGCAGCATTACCTATTTTTCCTTCTGATAAGCATTCTATTTCTATTTCTGCAATTCCAGTTGGACTTAAATATTCTTTTCTTAAAGATTTGTACTTTATCCCATCTCTGTTTAAAAATATTGTATTTTCTTCTATAACAGAGTTTGCTCTTCCAGTTACTTTTACAGTACCTTTTGCTTTAGTTCCTAATCTTCTTGTAATCCCAAACATTAACGCATGTTTGTCAACATATTCATCTTCTGTTGCAGTATCAATAAAAGTTTGCTTTTCCCAAAATTCTAACTCTTTGTAAACTTCTTCTGCAGTAATTCCAAATGTCGCAGCAATATCAAAATTGAAAGTACCTTCCATTTTTGAAAGTGGATTCTTAAGATTATCCAGAAAATTATTTCTTAATTCTATTCTATCTTTCACTTTACACCTCCATTTCTAGTTTTCCATACACAGTTTTAACATTAAAGGTTATCTGTGGAACATACTCATCTTCATTAGAGATGTCAAAATTATAACATTCTAAGATGTATGGATTTACCAACAGTGTATCTCTTATTTGATTAATTATCAATGCGTCTTTAACTGATTTTTGATAGATAGTACCGATGTTAGTCTCCAATTCACTTCCATAATTATCACTATGTACATCTGTATATCTAAATCTTTCAGTTTTTAATGCCTTAAATATCCATACTTTTAAAGCCTCATTTTTCTCTAAAACTTTAATGCCATTTTCATCTTTTATATATTCTCCAGTTTTAAAATCTATAGCATATTCTTTAAAAATTGGCATTTCTTCAGCTTCAGATTCTGTCTTTTCAAGAAAAATATTAAAATCTTTTTCCACATTACACCCCCTCTATTGCTCCACTAGGCATTTTAACTATCCTTGTTACTACTACATAATGTACTCCCATAACAAGCACTAATACTTCATCACCTTTTCTAAGAGTGTCCTCAAACCATATATCTTTATGAGATTTATAAGTACCTTTACCTTCAAATTTCCCTTGTCCTTTTATACTTGGTATTTTATGAGTGTGTCTATTTGGCTCTGCCGGTGCAGTAGAGGTTATATTTCCTCCTTCTCCTATACTTTCATATTTGGACATATCTACTTTTATTTCATCTATAATTCCATCAATTTTGTAATTTCTGTGATAGTGAGGTAATAGGTAATTACTGCAATATATTTGCTCACTAGGTATAATTTGCCCATCAAATTTAATAGTCAAGTTTGGTGGTGGAGTTTCCACAGAAGCTTTTATTATAGATGTTCCTTTTGTGGCTTGTCCTATCATTTCACCTATTATTAATCCTAAATCACTCATTTCTTTTTATCCCACCCTTCAGGAAATAACTCATCTATCTTGTCCTTCTTTTTTGCTTTTTTACCTTTTTTCTTTTTCTTAGCTTTTTCTTTATTCTCAAACTGTACTTTATCCATGATATTTTCAAAAGCTAACTCAAGATTACAGAAATGAGTTTCACCCTCAAAAATATGAGTATCTGATTTAACTAAGAAACTCCCAATCAGTCCAGTGTGTGGCTCTTGTATTCCAATGTTATATCCTGCTTGAATTAAGATATTTCCCAAGCAATATATCCTTGCACTTTTTTCTATGCTTTTTAACATATCCTTAGCATTTGCTATATTATCTACATCTTTTTCATATTGCATAACTTGTTGGAATAATCCAAATTTCTTTTTATCTTCAGCATTTTCTACTTTATTAAGTATTTGTTGCTTTTCATTTTCTACTTTATAAATAACAATTTGATTTATCATATTTTCTATGCTTTCTTCATATGAAGATGTTGAAATATTGTCAGCACTTGTCAAAAGAACATCTGTATAAGTTCCTTGCTCAACCATATCTATTGCTTGTTCATTACTCACAATAGAATAAATCTTTTTATTTTTTCTATGTTGAATAGTGTAAGCATTTAATATAATTTCGTAGCCAGTTCTATCAATAGCTGGATAAGTACAAGTAACTTCATCTTTTGGAATTTTGCCTATTTTTAAATTAAGTTCTCCACAAATTTCTTTTAATATTTCACTTGGCTTTTTTCTAAAAAAGTTCTTTACAAAGTTATTTTTATTCAAGTATATTGAATTGTCATATGCATAAAAACTTTTTAGGTCAGTTTCTCCTTTTCTGGAATGAAAAAATACTTTTCCAAAAAATAACTTTTCATCTTCATAAGAAAATATAATTTCATCTCCAATATTGGTTATGATATTTCCTAGATACTCAACTTCTAACTTCCTTGCAGTTCCGTGAATTGCCCCACTCCAAATAATTCTAGTAAATATATTTTTAAACTCTTTTCCATTTACATATATTTTTAATTTCTCCATATATTTACCTCTCTAATAGTCCTCTTGCTACATCACTCAAAGTTTTATTTTTCTTTATTTCTACAAGAGTTATTTCCACATCTATATCTCCTGTTCTTTCGGTAACTGAAAAATACAAAGTTTGGATATAGCATTTAAAGAAAATGTTAAATTCTGGAATAATTAAAGTTAATTTTTCCTTATCATTCTTTAACTTTTTTAAAGTTTCCATAGAATTGGTAGGAGCAGTAGACAGAACAAAATTAAAAAAAGGAGATTTCATACTTGGTAAAAAAGTAGAAAAACTAATCTTTTCAGCTTTTCTATTCCCAATTAATGTTTTTTCTCCTAAATCAATTATTTTTATAATTTGCAAATCTTGGTCACTCTCTATCCTTAAATCTAAAGGTGGTACTACAAAGAAAAAAGGAGTATTAGTGCTATCTTTAACCAGAATAAATGTTGGTCTCATAACATCATCTCCTTTATTTTGTTATTTGTACATAGTTTTTCAACTCTGCAATTATTTTTTGTTTGGACATTTCTGCAGTTTTTTCTAAATCTGCTTCATTTTTTATAATTACTCCACCCATATTTATATTCACTTGAGGAGAAAAATTAGTTGTTGATGCTACAGGAGCCTTAAAACTAAGCTTCTCAAAACTTTGTTCATATTCAGATTTTGGCTTTTTAGGTAAAGGTTTTCCATATTCAATAGGTTTATTTAAAGATTCAACAGTTTTATTTTTTTGTACTCTTTCTTCTTTTGATAATTCTTCTGGACTTAATTTAGCAAGTCTTCTTCTTTCTCTGAAATCTTCTTCTGTTTCTTTCATCAGCTGTTCTATCCCTTTTCCAGAATTTTTATTATCTCTAAGTTTTTCTTTTAACATTCTTTGTTTTATATACTCAATTTTTGAATCATCTTCTGTTTTACTGTTTCTTAAATCAATTGTTTCTATGTCTTTTTCAGCCTGTGCATTAGCTTCATCCCAAGTATAACCTTTATCTTGATATTCTTTTCTTAAATCCCATTTATTTTTAATTCTTCCTATTTTTTCTCCTGCCCAATCTCCAACTGCTTTACCAGCTTTATATGCTAAATATCCACCTGCAATATATTTTCCTGCACCAGGAAAAATTTGTTCAGCCATAGCTGCTGCTTTTAATGCAGCAAAACCTTTTATAGCTTCTGCAGTAAGAGTAAATATTCTATTAAAATAGGCTTCAACATTTTCTGTGTTAAAAGTACCTTTTGAGTTTAGTTCTGCCATTTTATCAGTAAATTTATTTATGAAGTCTGTTGCAGTTGGTGCTAATCCCTCTCCAATAGATATTTTTAAATCATCAACAGCACTTCTAAATTGAGCTATTTTATTTTTTGTAGTATTCCCCATTTCTTCTGACATTTTATCAGTTGCACCAGTTGCATTTAATATTGCTTTCTCTGCTTTTTCTATTCCTTCTTTTGAAGTTCCTAGCAGATTATTCATTACTTTTAAACCTTCTGTTCCAGCAATAGTAGCTAAGAAATAGTTTCTTTGTTCTTCTGACATAGAGGCAAGTTTAGGTTTTAATTCTTCTATAATTTTTCTAAGTCCTTTAAATTTTCCATTATTATCATAAAGAGTTACACCAACCTTTTTTAAGGCCTTATCCATATCAGGAGTTGTTTTTGAAAGTCTTGCATAAATTGATGCTAGGTTTCTTCCTGCAATAGATCCTTTAAGCCCACTGTCTGCTAATAATCCTAAAATAATATTTGTTTCTTCCAAACTTTCAAAGTTTTTTGAAGTAGATGCCACATACTTATAAGCTTCTCCTAGTTGTGCTATACTTGTATTTGTGTTGTTAGCTGTTGCAGCCATAACATCCATAAACCTATCAGCATCTTGCAATGTCAATCCAAAAGCACTTATATTATCAGTAAGAAGGTCTGATGTACTAGCTAAATCTTCTCCAGAAGCAATAGAAAGTTTTAAAAGTTTAGGAGTTAACTCCAATACTTCATTAGTTTTCATCCCAGCCATTGCTTGATACATTTGAGCTTGTGCCACTTCTTGAGCTGTAAATCTTGTACTTCTTCCAAGTTCTCTTGTTTGAGCCATTAACATATTTTCTTCAGCTGCTGTTGCTCCCATAATAGCTTTATTTCTTCTAACTTGATCTTCTAAATCTGCAAAAGCTGTTAAAGAACTACCAGCAATAGCACCTATTCCTGCAAGTCCACCAATAGTTACTGCTCCAAATTTATTAAGTCCACTATTAACTTTTTCCCAGTTCATAGATTGAGCTTTTTGATAAAGTCCAGCAAGTCCTTTTTCTGCTTTAGATATTACAGATGTAAATTTATCTTTAAGTTCCAATCTAGCACTTAATACATGTTCCAATATTTCACCTCCAATAAAAAGAGGAGCTTTTATACTCCTCTTAGTGTTTATTATTTCTTATTTTTTCCAAAAATATTTCCATATTTCATACCATAAAATGGTGTTAGCATAGTATCTCTTTTAAGGTCATTCAATTTGTCTATTCTGTTGTACAAAGGTAATAACTGTTCTTCATAGATTTTCTCTATTTGACTTTCTAATTGATATACCTTAACCATACATTCATACATCTCATTATAGTATTTGTCATTAAATGGCTTTTCAATAGTTTTACATTCCAATCTGTTATCATATCTAAAATAGTTTTCTATGAAATCTTTGTATTTTTCATATACTCCATATCTCTTACAAATCCAAATGACAACTTCCTTAAAAAGTAAACTTACAGAACTTGCTGAAGCATAATAATTATTTGAGTTTTCTTCTTTATACTCTAAAAAATCTCTATGTCTTAAAGTTATCTTATCTTTTCTTAAATTAGTATGAATAAGACATCTATCAATACCTGTTAATTTTTCAAGTTCTGAAACTTCCATAACAGGAACACCTCTCCAAGTTGTAGGTTTAACTTCTGAAAAAGGTAATTTCTTTTGTTCTTTTAAGGCTTGTTCCATTCTGTTAAATTCATTTATATACGCCATTTTAAAATCATTATATCCTTGAATATTGAACATATATAATGTAAAACCATCTTTTGTTAAAAGGTACTCTTTGTAATTTCTTTTTTGACCTTTCACTTGATAATTGCTTGGTATTATTAGAGAATGGAAATCTCCTTTTTCTAAAATATTATTTAAGCTATCCAAAACATCAGAATGATTTTTTCCTAATTCCTTAGCTACAACTCTACTACTTACAACATTAATACCATTTTTACTTTCAATCTTTACTACATAATTCATTTTTATTCCTCCTTGAATTTTAAGGGGAAATGTAGTACAATTTACTTGCGAGGTAGTTGTACTACTTGTCCCCATATTTTGTCTATACGATAAGAGTGGGGACTTTTATTTTTTCTTTATTATTATTTCTTTTGTTTCTTGTTTATAAGTCAGTTCTATTTCGTTATTTTCCTTGGTTATACCCATATCATTAATCCATTCATTATTAAGAATTATTCTAGCAGCATAACCTCCAGTACCTCCTTTATTAAAATTTACTTTTTTTATTATCTTTTCTTTCATCTCCTCACCTCTTTCGTACGGATATTTTTATAATATCATATCGTACGAATGAAGTCAAGAGAAATTTTTATAAAAGAAAAAGAACCATTAAATAGGTTCTTTAAAACAATGATTTTTGCTCTATATCATTTTTAAGGTAAACTTTTATAACATTATAATGAACATCTAAAACATTTAAATCTTTATCTACTGTTTTTATTTCCTCAATATCAACTAGCAATTTATCAGAATTTCCAAATTTTATTTTATTATCTATAACTAACTTTTTAAAATCTTCATCTAATATAGTTGCTTTGATTACTTTATCAGTAATTAATTCCCACATTGATTGGCAAGGTAAATCTGGTTTTTTTACAATAACTTCTCTTTTATAAGTGTCATGAGTTACTATTTTTTCGTTCTCTTTTTCAGGAAGAGGTTCTATTATATTTTCTTTTACTTCATCATCTATTTTAAAATTTCCCATAGAAGTTTCTATATTCAATTCTCTTTCTTTTGGAAGATTGATAGCAAAATTTCTTAAAGCTTCATCAACTTCTTTTTTGGCTTTAGCATCTCCCATAATAATCATAGTTGGTTTATAATAATAATTTTCAATTTTTTTAGTATCTTTATAATATAGTCCATCTTCTTTAGCTTCTATATTTTTATCTTTCAATTTTTCTTTTATCTCTAAAAATTCTTTAAAAGCTCCAATAATTTCTTTTGAATTTTTTATTGTTTCAAAAATTTTAGGAAGTTTCTTACTTATTAAAGAAACTAGTTCAATTAAAAAACTCCCTTTTTCTATTGCAGAGATATTTAATTTGATAAAAGCATCTTGTTCTGAGTTATTTACAATTTTTTCAAAAGTTGTTACTGTTGCATCTAAAAACTTAGATAAATCTCTTGCATCAATTTCATTGCTACCTAAAAATCTAAATCTTATGCTTTCTTTATTCTCATCACATAGTTTCAACATATTCACTCCCCAATAAAATATATTTAATACTAAAAATATACTTTATTTTCAAATAAAAATCAAGAGAATTTTTTTAATTTTACTTTTTATCCTTTTAAAGTTATAATCCAATATAGGAGAGGGGGCTCAAATATTGAATTAGGAAAGGAGGTTTACTATCATGGGAAAAAACCAACATGTAGTTCCAAAAGATGGCAAATGGCAAGTAATTGGAGAAGGAAACGAAAAAGCTACTGCAACTTTTGATACTCAAGCAGAAGCTATAGAAAAAGCTCGTGAAATTGCCATAAACCAAAAATCAGAAGTTCTTATTCACGGAAAAGATGGAAAAATTCGTGAAAAAAATAGTTATGGAAATGATCCTTATCCACCTAAGGGATAAAGTAGTTGTAGTTAAGGTTGTAACTTAACTATAATATTTGAACTAGCAGTTTTTACTTCTTCATCTGTAATTACTGCTAGTTCTTTTTTTGTTTCTTCATCATATATTACAATTTTTTTATAATTTTTAGATAGTATATTATTTTTCATAAATCCTCCTAAAAAATAAAAGAGAGTTAAAAACTCTCTTAAATATTTAAAATTATTATTTTCTTTGAATTGCCTCTCTAACAGTCCAACATTGAATTGTATCTCCAACCAATCTAATTTTTACTACACTAGCAAAATCAGCAGTATCAACTACTTCAACTTCTAATCCTGGTTTCAAGTAACCACCATTACCACTATTTATCAGTTGGTTCATATATTTCTCCAAAGCAGGCATATCCTTTGAATTAACATACATAAAGATGTCATCCAATTGTTCTTTGGTTCTCGTATAAGGGAATGTACCATTTTTAGTAACATATCTTGTAGCACCAAAACTAATAACAGAAACAAAAATAAATAGCATAAATAAAAACTTTTTCATAAACCTTTCCTCCTAAAATGAATTTAATATCCAATATTATAGCATTATTCTTTTAAAAGATACATATAAAATAAATCTTTTTCAGAAAGTTTTCTAAGTTCTTCTAATGTATGCCCTCTATTCAAGTAATGAGCGACTGTACTTAATTTCCAGTCGCTCTCTATTAGTTTTTTGTTTCTTCTGCTAAACTAACTAAGTCTACTTCACCATACCCTGAAGCTACTAAAATAAGATCAGATAATTTATAGATTGTTGGATCCTTTAAAACTTTTGCTACAACTTGTGTTGGTCTAGCTTTACAACCTAATCTATCTATTAATTTATCATCTCTAAAAATAGGACAAGAATTATATATAACCTCTAGGTCCTTATCTTTCTCTTTTGATAAAATTAAATCTAAGTAATCCTCTTTATTTAATAGTTCACATTCAATCTCCCCATTCAATTCTTTTACATAGATTTTAACTTTTTTTCTTTCTTCATTATTTATCTTTTTACTATTTTCAAGTAGCATTTCTGCAGTAACTAACATCTAAGCCTCCTATTTTATATCATTTTCATATTTTAGATCCTCTGGTGTAAAACCAAACGAATATTCTTCCTCAACGACTTCTCCTTTTGTAATGTTGATTAAGTCTATTGAATTAAACCAAACATTATCTAAAGAAATTCTTTCTTCTTGTTTTCCTGGTGTATCTGGGTCAGCTAGATTAGTTATAATTCTAACTCTAACATCATTCCCTTTTACCAATTTTTCAAGTATCTTTTTACCCCTTGAGTATACTTTTTCAAGAGTAACACTTCCCTCACCTTTTAAAGCCACAATCTTACTATCCACAGATAATCCTAATTGTACATCTTTTCTATCAGCTGTTACTTTTGCATTTACTTTTGTAAACTCTGCAATTTTTTCATTGTCTATCCAAAGAGTACCATGTGCACCAGCAATAGTATGATAACCTCTTATATTTGTATCTGCCATTTTTGCCTCCTATCACATTTTTATAACCAAGCTAAGATTTGCCATAGTATCTGCAAATCTAACATCACCAGTTAAAAATACATCATCTCCACTAGGGTATTTTAAGATTTCCATTTCTGTCATTTCTTCTGGGTCTTTTCCATCTAAAACAATTAATCTCTTTTGTGCTTCTAAGTCTATTTCAATCTTATTGTCATAGTCTCCTGATAATACGTTTGGAGCCATTTCTTTAAAATATACTTTTGTGACATTAGAACAGAAATTCATTTTGTTATTGTAGTCATTTATGTAAATTCCTAACCAATAATCTTTAAATGTATCTCTTATGTCATCAGTTATGAAGCACATCCCCTCAACTATTTTGATTTTTCTTGTATCTTTTTTCCAAGTACTATCAAAAGTAGTTTTTGAGTTTACTCCATAATTAACTCTGACTTTTTCATCATCATTGTATAAAGAAAATTTACCAAGTTTTGGTTCAAAGTAATCTACTTCAATTAAATCTGACATAACAAAGTTATCAGCAGAACGATTAATAGGCATTCCAGCTATAAGCCCGGCTATTGCTGCAGTATATTCTTGAGCTGTAAAATCTCCATAAATAGATTTATAAGTTCCTGTATTTCCAAGCTCTACTATTGCGACATGGTCTGTATTATTTGCAAAGCTAGAAACATATTTAACAGTTTTTCCTATTGCTCCATCATTTCCAAATACTTGTTTGATCCAAGTTACAAGCTTTTGGTCGTCTGCTTGTTCTGCTGCAGGATAAGCTAACCAATGCATTTTTCTTTCTTTAAATTCACCTAGAACATCATCTAAGTTCTCTCCAGTTTGCAATACTCTTATTAAAACTTTTTTAGCTCCATAATGCATTACTAATTTAATGTATTTAACATTCTTAGCATCCCATTCTTTTTCTTTTAAATCTGCTATTGTTTTTAGAGTATTCCATTTAACAGTTTTCTTAGTATCTTTTAATATTAAGCAAACTATACCTCTTTCACTTCTTTGTATAGCAGTTGTTGCAAGAGTTTTAAACCCTATATTAATGTTTGGACTAGCTTTTATTTGTCCTACTTCATTTCCCATTAATTGCTACCTCCTATTTAAAATCTTAACTTCAAATCTTTAATCAACTCATAATCAACAGTTTTTCCATATAAGTCATATAGACTTAACGAAAATACATAATGCCCAACTCTATCTACAATTTTTATATCTGTATTCCTTAGAGTTAGAAATCTATCCAGTACTTGTAAAACCTTTCTACCTTCTATTTCTAAAGCATTATCCAAGTTTTCTAAATTCTCTAATATTTCAGCATTAGTAAGCTTTCCATTAGTTTTTGGATAATAGATAACATCAATATCTATTGTTTTTAGTTCTCTATATTCAGAGTTAAATTCTTTTTTATAGCTAATCAAATCTATATAAAAACAAGGCTTTTTGATATTGTCTATGTCTTCACTATATGGATTTACTTTTAGTTTTTCAGAAATAATTTTATTTAATGCATTTCTTATATCTATCCATTTCATTTTTTTATCAAACCTCCATAAAAATTTTTTAAATCTTTATAGAATTTAATTTGTCTCATAGCTACAGCTGTTCTAAGCATAAATCTACCTCTGACAAATTTGGTTTTACTTCTTCCAGTTCTATGTCCATACTCAACATGAGGTGGCATAATCAGTCATAGAAAAAATAATCTGTGTAAAGTTTTTTCCAGTTAATCTTCTTCCATTTTCTCTTTGCCAAGAGTTCTTTAAGGTTCCCGTATCAACTGGTGTTAAATCTTTAACATCTTTCTTTAATTCTTCTGCCTGTAGCATTAAAAATCTTTCAGTAGATTTTGGAGCTTGAGTTTTTATTTCGTCAAGAATTTTGTCAAGCTCTTTAAACCCTTTAAGCTCCATAATCCACCTCATTTTCAGATACTTCAGTTAAAACTATCTCCTTGTGTTTTATTATGTTGTATGCCAAAGGTTTTGATGCTTTGAACATATAAATAGCTCTATCTGCTTTTCTAGTAACTTTTAATAAATCATTTTGCTTTATATCTACATCCAAACCTACAAAAAGTTTATATTCTTGTGAACTACTGTTAACTGGTCCTGGTGAAACACCTCTTAATAACTTTTGTGAAAGTCTGCAAGGGATATCTTTTAATATTTCTCTTTGTTCTTCAAATGCTCCACCATATTCATCTGTAATAGTAACAGATCTAATAACTGTAACTCTATCATTATGCAATTTATCTAAAATACTCATACAGTACCAACCTTTCTAAACCTAAATAATTGGCTTTTTAAAGATAAAAACATTTCATCAGTAGAGTTGCTACTTGTGTTGTATTCTATTATGGTATCTCCCTCAGTAACTTTTGAAATGTTGCCTTGCAAGTTTGTTTCTTCAATGGTTTTTAATGCCAAATGCTCTGCAAATGGCTCTATGAGTTCAACTGGAAAATCATCTCTATTCATAAAATTCAGAGATTTTCTGACTAAAATAGTTACTTGAATTTTCAACATAGCCTCGTCGCTAATAGTTGCTAATTCTTTCACTTTTTCAATTATTTTGTTGTAAATTTCTTCCATATCTAACCTCTCAATAGAATAAAAGCACCTAGAAATTAAATTCTAAGTGCTTTATAAATTATGCTTCTGATACAGTTATTTCAGGCTTCTTTGTTGTAAGTAATAATATTTTACTGTCATTTTTAATATATAAACCATAATGTTGGTCTATATTAACCTTAGTTGCCTTATGGTCAATATCTCTTGCTTTTTCAACTTGTGGACTTCTTTTTAATAATAAGCCAATAGCACCAGCTTCAATAATTGGGTTTGTCACTTCATTAGCTTTAACTAATGCTGGATTAGATGTAACAACTAATTGAACGCCACAAAGTTCTCCAATAACTCCCGTCATCATTAAAGGTTTACCAGCAATATCTTTTAAAGCTAGGAAATTTTTATCTTTTCTAAGCTCGGCATATTGGTCAGGTGTTATGAACACAACTCTAGGGATATCTATTTTTTCTCCAAATTTAGTTAAAGCATCAGCTAAAACATCATAGGATAATTTAACAGACTTTCTATTATATTTTAATTTTGCTTTTTTAATTTCAGCTAAAACATCATTATCTATTTTTCCTGCAATAGATACCGTTAATTGTGATACACCTTCACCTAATGGGTCACCATATCCAGATAATAAAGCTTCATCTGAAAAATGTACCCCCTTAGCTATCTTTTTGATTGTTACTTCTGTCTTAGATGCTGTTAGATTTTCATAGGGAACAGCTCCTAATTCTGCAACATCTTCGGCTATACCAAGTAAACCCCATTTAGGAATAGTTAACACATTCCCTGGAACTCCTTCTAATTTATTATTGATCTCAACAAGTGGTCCAAATACTAATTTGTGAGGTAATTCTTGTCTTACCATATCTTCCAATACTTCTGGTATTATTAAATGTTCTACTTTTGTTTCTCCTGCCATATCTTATTCTCCTTTCAATTCATCATATAATTTTTTATTTGTATTAAATAATTCTGTTCTTTCAGACAAAGTCATTTTTGAGAAATCATCTTTTGTGTATTTTTTGTCTTCACTACCGCCATTCATCGCTCCAGGTACTCCACTAGCACCAAGAGATTTTACATATTCTCCCATTGTTTCTGCAAAACCTTTAACAGATGCTTCTATTTCTTCTTCATTAGCTCCAGAAATTCTATCTAAAAATTTATCTGGTATTTTATACTTTGCTAATGTAGTTCTTTTGATTTCATCTGTTTTAATCTTTGTAAGTTCAGCATTCTTTGCATCTAAATCTTTTTGAATCTTATCAATTTCTTTTTTATGCTTTTCTTCTGCAGTAAGATTAGCATTTTTAATTCTTTCCTCATAATCTTCAATAGATTCATTATGTTTTCTTTCAAGCTCTTTTTTTTCTTTTTCAAAGTCTGCTTTCATTCTTGCAAATCTTTTGTTAATCATTTCATCTACTTCTTCTTGAGTAAATGTTTTTGGTTCTCCGGGTTCTGCAAATTGTTGAATATTAAATCCTTTTTCTAATAATGTTTCGTATTTTTTCATTTTTTCCTCCTGTTTAAAGTCCTGTTTGACTATATTTTATCCAGGTGTTTTTTGTCCTCCAGTACGACAATTATCTTTGTACCTCCTTTCTTTGCAATAAAAAAGAGAAGTATAAAAACTCCTCCTGGTTTTAATTATTTTCTTTTAAATATTAATCTTTAATATTATATCTTTCTTTAATAATTTTTAAGTTTTTTTGGTACCACTTATCATCAAATAATCCTGATTTCATCATCTCATTTAAACCCTTAAGTTCATTTTCATAAGTTGTATTTTCGTGTCCAACTGTTATTCCAGGGTCTGTATCATTCCATCTCGAATCTTTAAATAATTTTTTTTTATCACTCATTTAATTCCTCCATTTTAAGATAATGTTTCCCCTTATAAAATTCATATCTAACAATTTTAAATTTTTTATTTCTTTCAAATAAAATTTCTTGTTCGCCCTCATTGAATTTTCTAATATCCCTACCTGTTTTTGATATAATTTTAATTTGTACCTCTCCATTAGAATTATAAGTATCACCAACAGTTGTTGAAGTATAAGCTTTATATGTTTTTATATCACCTGTTCTATATGAATCTAAAAATTCTTGTAAAGCTTCTTTTCCTCGTAATTGAAAGCTTAAACTTCTAGTAACTTCTCCCTCATACACTGGCATTTTTTCAAGTGCTCTATCCAACACTTTAATCCATTCTTTTTGGTCTTGAGTTAATTCCGTTCCATTTCTTAAAGGTTCATTTATTTTATATGAATCTGATCCAATATATCTCATTATAGCAGATTCTTCATCAGGAGTTAATTCTTTTTCACCAATTTCTTCTCTACCTTGCCTGATTAAATTTTCATAGTCAACAATCGGTATTGTTGTACTTCTGCATCGTGGATGCATTGGAGGATAATTAAGCCCAACTGCAATCTTTTTAATCTCAAATACTTCACCATGTAACTCTGAACAAATTTGACTGGTCCTGCTGTCTAGTGTAGCACTAAACTCATATTTTTCTATGCCAGCTTCTTTATATCCATCCAAAGTAGCTTGATTTAAAGTATAATTAACTTCTGTTCTTAAAAGTCTTTCAACATCGTTCTTTTTAGCTGCTTCAAATCTTTCAGAAACCCTTTTAGTCATAGTTTGTAAATTAATGCCTTGTATCATTCCATTTACTATTTCTTGCTTTACTGTTTGTGCTAATTTATCAGTATTGGTCCAAATTCTTTGAGAGAAGTTTGCACCACTCCAAGGTCTATCTAAGACTGTTTTTATTTTATCTCTGCTCACAATAGCATTAATGCCTAAATCTTTCGTTACTTCTATAAAGGTATCCCTATAAACTGATGTTAAAGCATTCTTAGCGCTATCTTCAACTCCAAAGATAAGTTTTACCATTTCCATATCAACTTGTGCTCTAAGACTATCTAAGTGGCTCATACGACTTTTAGCAGATAATGTTTCAATTTCTAAATAAAGTTTTTTAGCTTCTAAAGGTGCTGTTTTTAAAAGTTTGTTATATTCTTTCATATAATCATGTAAATCTTTTTTCCAAACTTTGTATTCATCACCTTTCAAAAGTTTTAAAGCTTCGTGATAACTTAAATTATTATCTTTCATATAAGTTGTACCTATTCTACTAAGTTCTTTATTTATATTTTGCTTAGCCTTTTCAAGTGCGATTTTATACTCTTTTTCAATATCTTGTATAGTAGTAAACGCCTTAGCTTCTCTTTTAACTTGTCTTTTTTCCCAATAATCTCTATTCTTTTGATCCATTAGCACCAACTCCGATTGGAGTATTCATATCTTTTTCTGCATTGATATCTTCTTCTGCTTTTATTTTTTCAAGTTCAACTTTTGCATCTTCTATAAAAGGCAAAATAGATAAGATAGTTTCATGTGATACTATTCCTTGTAATTTTTGAGCTGTATCTGCTGCTTCAACCAAATTCTTAGGAATATTTCTTGTAAAGACTTTTTGAATATCCTTCGGACTAATTTTTAAATTATAGAAATCTATCATAAGTTGCAATCTTTGATTAATTGCTTTTTTGAAATACATTTCCTTTTGTGCTGCTAACTGTTCTAATGCTAATAACTTATATCCAAGTGCAACTCCTGAACTGTTTCCTGAAAACTCCTTATCTTGCATATCTGGTATCATAGAAAATTTATGAATATCTTGATTTAATCTATTTTTGTTATTTTGAGCATAACTATCATTGACTTGTTTAACAAGCCATTTAGCATCTCCTTGGTCATTAATAAGCATTACCTTATTTTTATTCATTTTCTCTATTGTTTCTTCATCAGTTCCACCCATGTTGATTAAAACTAAGAAAGCATCTGTAAAATCTTTCATATCATCAATAGCAGTTGAAGTGGCTTCATTGTAGCCGTCTATCAAAGAAATTACATTTTTAAAATCTCCATTAGCTCTTTTATTGTTTAAAAATTCAATAATTGGGACCTGATTAAAACCATGTAGCTTAGTTTCTCCCTTTACAGTTGGAACTTCTTTTTTATCACTATCAGATAGAAATTCATAAGTTGTAACACTTGTACTGTCATAAACTTCTAATGTATAAATCCATTTATCTTCTTTATTTTTGGTTTTATCCCATCTAACAGCTGCAGTTATTTCTTTTTTTACTGTGTTATCCCTCAAAATAAAGCAATCTCTTGGGTCTACAACTATATTTCCAATAGTCTTATCTACATCCATATACCAAAGTTCATAAGATTTTCCAAACACACTCAAATTTGAAGCATGTTCAAAGTTTTCTTGTTGCTCTTCTTCTGTTGCTAAATATTCAGATAGTTTTTCAAAATCTTTTTTTAATTTATCATCTTGTAAAGCATAAGCTATTGGTTTTCCTAAGAAATAGGCTGTTGCAATAGTTGTGATATACTCTGGATAATTATTAATTAACTTAGTATCTTTTTTCTTATCACTTCTATCTTTCTTGTTTAAAATATTGTGTTTTCCACTATAATAATCTTCCATTTTTTGTAGTTCAGGCAATTCATTTTTTATAAAAGCTTCAAGAGCTTCTTTTAAATCCTGTACATCCATTAGTCCTCCTTCCTATCTTATTCCTAAGCTATTTCTATCTATTGTTCTTACAGAGTTATTTCTCATATAATCTTCAAGTGCATACCTCATAGCATCCATCAAGTGATTAAAATCATCTATGGGATTATTTACAGCTTTTCCAAATTTATCCTTATCCCAAGCATAGTTAGAAATCTCTGTTAAGAAATTTACACACCTTGGATGAATAAAAATTTTAAAATCTTGAATAAACTGTATTCCCGCATTAATGCTATCTTTACCTTTTTTAGATGCTTTTATTCTGTAAAGTCCTAAACCTTTCAAATGGTCTATACTTTTTGGCTCTGCACTATCAGCAACTATAATTTCTTTTTTAAATCCTAATTTTTCTATATTGCTGTAAATAGCCGTATTCTGCATTCCTTTTTGATATATTTCATCAAAAACATAAATTTCTTTTTGCTCCTGGTCTAATATTCCACAAAAAAACGCAGCAGGGTCATTTGTATATCCGAAATCTAGCCCAAATACTGCTTTTGCTTTTTGTCTTTTATTTAAAATTTCTCTCCAATCAAATTCTAACTCTTGCCAATTTTCATAGACAAGTCCATCTACTATTCCCCAGTTACCAAGTCCAGCAACTTGATACCTACGAGGGTTATTCTTTTTCATATCTTCAAATAACTTTTTATCTGCTTCATCTAACCATTCATTACATAGATAATTAGTAGTTAAAGCTAAAATATTTGGTGCTATCCTATCAAAAAATCTAGGCTTTAACCAATGCCTTTCATTCCAAGGGTTAAAGGTTAAAATGATCTGCTTGAATAATGGCTCTTCTACAATACCTCTAATACTTTCATCAAGCATATTAAATGCTGTTTCATCTGTTAGTTCATAGGCTTCTTCTACCCAGCACCAGCACAAACTTCCGACCGAAACTGAAATTGATGTAATTTTTAACGGATCATCAAAACCTCTAAATAAAATCTTTTGCCCAGTTGGTTTATAAGTCATTTCAAGTGGACTTTCTTTTAATTCCCAGTAGTCTTGAACTTGAAATCTATTTATTGCCCATCGTAAATCTGAATAACAGCTATCTTTCAAAGTTCTAAAAACTTTTCTTACAACAAGAGTATTAGCATTCTTATATTTCATCATGTTATAGATTATCCATAAAGCTGTTGTCTTGCTCTTTTTTGAAGCTCTTGACCCTTTAACTACCTTATACCTACCCTTGAAGTTCCAAAACGATTTATATCCCTTTCCAACAATCTGAGGTAAACTTACTTTTATAAATTTATTCATCTAAATCATCTTCACCAACAATCATAACTGGCAAAGTTCCTTCAATTTTAGTTTTATCAGTAAATAAAGCATGTCTTTTTCCTAAGAGTTCCGCTGCTTTTATTCTTTCCTTAGCCGATACTTGCTTTTTCATTATCCTAGCAGAAGAAACTCCATCTCCTTCTCCCTCAACTACTACAACCTCTTCTTGTATTTCACCTCTCATCATTGCGGTTAAGTTCTGTAAAACTTCTTCAGCAGATGCTATTCTTTCAGATTCTAATTTTTGCATTAATTCATGAATATATTTTTTTAAAGCAGGTTTTGTAAGGTTTTCCTGCCCTATAACTCTTGATGTCTTTTTGCTATACCCAGCCTTTATTGCAGCCTCAGTAGCATTGCCACTAGCTACATAGTATTCACAGAAAGCCTTTTGTCTTGCATTTAATTTCAATGCTACTTCACCTCCAGTTTACAATAAAAAAAGAGAACCTTTTGAGTTCTCTAATTTTATATCTTTTAATTATTTTTAAGTTTTGCAACAAAAATAGAATTTACCAAATAATATCCATATACAACTTTTTTTCTTTTCAAATTATTATAAGGTATATTTGTTATTAAAATTTTATCTTCATCTATTCTATAACTAACATAGCCAAATATAGCCCACAAAGGATTTAAATAAACTAAATTTAATCTTATGTATAAATATCCTATAACAATAAAAAGTAAAAAATTAACTATGATAGTAGAATTTTTTGTTATATCAATTGATAATAAAGGTATTATATATGTCATAATATAACTAATTATTGTATCATCTGGACGTTCTACTTTTTGAAAAGTCAATTCCCTATCTCCACTAGATTTACAAAGGAGAATAAAACTAAATATAGAAATAACTATTGCTGTAATCACTGCAAATAAGAATAAACTTTTTCGTATAGTTGGATTTTTACAAATATCAAAATATTTTTCAAAATAAATTATTAATATCATTATATATAATGGAAAATACGATGATAAAAACATCATTATTTTTACCAAATTAGTAATAATCATTTAGATTCTCCTTTCATATAATAATTTATATTCTGTTATCTATCCTTTTTTCTTCTTTAATTATACTAATATAATAACAATCTCTCAAGATTCTTAAAATATCGTATATCTGTGTTTTATCAGAATAAATAATTTTTGGATTTTTTCCATTTTCAATCTCTAATGGAATTTCAAACATATTAATAGTCTTTTCTATGTAATCAAACCTTTCTATCAAAAGAGACATATCAACATCTTCATCTGACATTTTTGTTAATAATTTTGTAAATCGCCCATCATCTAGACAATCTGTTTTAAATGTTTCAAAATTTTGAATTAGAGGTTTATTAGAAATAGTATTTAAAAACTCCTCAGCATTTTTTCTGAATTTATCTTGTAAATAAAAAATTCTTTCTAGTGATATATGGGATAAAATTAAAATTTCATTATTATAAACTATTAAATCTATATCTCCATCTAACCCTATTAATTTATCTTCTATCTTATTTAATTTGTTTCCAGAAAAACGTGCAATTAAGCCTTTGCTATTTAATTTTTTAAATTTAGTAACCCTCCTAAAAAATTTTATTTCAAAATTTTCTCCAGTGCCTACTTTATTTTTAACAGTTAAACAATAAAAAATAAAATCATCAGGATCTATTTCTGTTTCAACATGATCTGGATTTTGAAAACTTTCTAAAATCTCTCCATAATTTTCTATGTAATCAGTTTTACAAAACTCAATAGTCCCATCTCTATATCCAGTAGGATTATAAGGTATTTGTTCTTTTGAAAGAAGCTGATTTAATTTTTTAGAAATCAAGTCTAAAATATCATAAAAAATTCGCCCATCTACATTTGGAGAAAAACTTTCATATCCAAAATTTGTTTTTTTGGAAAAGTATACCTCATAAGCCAAATCTCCCTGTTCTAAAAAACTTATTATCTTTCTTATATCCATAATTCATCATCCCCCTAGAAAACAAAATTATATTATATTATATATTATACAACTTTTTTCACAAAATAAAAAAGACTTTTTTACAAGAAGTCAATAACTTGTCTCTTCTGGGGGGAGAGAAACAAAAAATTTAAACATTTATTTAAACTTTTCATATATTAACATAATATCACATTATTTTTTACCTGACAATAACCCTATTTTTACCCCTTTTTTACCCTGTTTTTACCTTTTTTAAAATTCTATTAGCCTTTGAGTTTTAAAATGTATCTCCAAAGCCCCTAAAATTCTATTTCTTATTCCATAAGTGCTTTTTAGAGAAATTTTAAGTATATCAGCTATTTCTTCATATGTTTTTTTATCAAAGTATTTCATTTTTATAAAATTATAATCCTTATGGTCTTGCACCATACTTAAGCACTCATCTATCCTAAAAATTATTTCCTCATAACGACTTATATTATTAGAAATTCTTTGTTTAAGTTCTTCTATCTGCTCCATTTCACTTTTAAAGTCATAGTTGTTTCCATATTGTCCTCCTGGTCCACATGATTTTTTGAGTTGTGGATTCTGTAAATTTTCTATCTCCATTTTTATTCTTTTTTGATATTTAGGATAGTTTCTTAATATTTCTTCCATCTTCCTAAAAATTATCTTTTGCTCCTGTGTTGCCATCATCTCACCTCTTTATTTTTTTTAAATCTATCAGCATTTCTAACAACTTTTTGTGTTCTTCTCTACAGTCACAATTTTCAATCTCATCTATTTTTTCTTCAAGATGCTTGATAGCATCATTTAAATCTTGTTTAGTGTACATCAATTCCACTCCTTCCCAATTCTCTCCATATTCTTTTGCCACTTTTCCCAGTAGCAATTAAGTATGTCATCTTTTGTGTAG
>ERZ773022.628-NODE-628-length-27425-cov-3.248484_pt1 | contig 27425 bp, 38 predicted proteins | sample MGYA00580839_ERZ773022 | MGnify/ENA primary metagenome ERZ773022 (study PRJEB29015, sample SAMEA2738020) | human oral metagenome | biome: human oral; feature: human-associated habitat; material: dental | place: China | collected 2044 ... | reverse complement strand
ACAAACTTTTTACTATCAAACGCGACTACGCCGATGTTTAAAAACTCAAGCGCTAATTTATCCATATACCAGTGGACTACTCTGTATTTTGCTAGTTCCATCTTATTTTCCTAAAAATCACAACAAGGGTAAGCCCCTTTAAACGTATCGGTCAATATACGCATCGCTATTATTTTCTTTATCTCATCGGTATATCGCAAAACTTCCCACTCTCTCGGGCATTGTGCCAATATGCCGTCTATCATCGTAATTATAGTATTGTAATTCTTATTAAAATTTAATTTATTTTGGTTTTTAAAAATGTAATATCTGTCTTTGGTAACATCCATTGTCTCCCAAGCCATAAATATTTTACTCGTGTCCTCGCCGCTATAAAGCCGCTCGTAACCCCTATGAGATAACAGCGATAGCCCAAAGTCTATCACGTAATATTCGTCGCCTTTGGGGTTGATTAGGATATTGGGGTTGCTTGTATTTCTATCGGAATTTAATAGAATATTGTCCAAATTTGCGATATTTTTCATTAGAGACCTTGGGAATTTCACATCGGAGACATTGGCTATCTCTTGAGCGTTTTTTATTTTGGATATGCCTATATTCAGTCCTATGGATGCTTTTGCGTTTTCTAGGCTTTCAAATTTTACGCCGCTTTTTTGAAACATATTAATATCGCTTTGCTTTATCTCAATAAAAACGAGTTCATACTTGCAAAGTCCAAGCCCAAGCTCTTTGTCAAGACAGTAGGCTAGAAATTCATTAAAATTGGATACGTCTTTTAAGGCGTCCCTTTCGGCTCTAAATTTTAATAAATATACATTCCCGTCGTCGGCGACCACCCAAACGGGATGCGTACCACCATAATTGGGGCTATCTAAGACGTCTTTTATCTCAAGCCGTTTTATCACTTACCATCCTTTATCTTTCTAAAACCTCTTTGAATTTATGGAGTAGCTACCGACTAGACGTCTATTTGATCCCATAATCGTTAAAAGTAAGCCCTTTGTAGACCTCATAATGTATCTTGCCACAAACCTTGCCTAGTATTTCCCAATCGTCGTAGCCCTCTTTGTGCGGGTATATGTCGCCGTATTTCGGGTTTAGGCTAATGAGCTTAACTTTGCCGTATGGCAAAAACTCAACCCTCTTTACATACACGATCTCGCCGATCCTAACAATGTAAATGCCCGCTATCTTAATAAACTCGTAGCGGCAGTTTACCATATCGACGATAACCCAATCGTTCTCCTCGTATTCTGGGGACATACTATCGCCCACTACCTCGAATACTTTTAAATTCGCAGGGTTTAGCCCTGCTATGAAGCTTTTATCTACCGCGACCTTGCGCTCCTCGCTGTTGAGCATTTCTATGTCAAATACGCCCTCGCTACCCGCGCCGACGCGCATTTCTGATTTTGATAAAAACACGATATTATCGAGCGGCAAGTCTTTAAGCGCGTCCGATCCGCCGATTATTAATTCGTCAAGGCTTGTATCGAAAAGCTCAGCAAGAGCTCTTAAGGTTTTAATTTCGGGGTTATTCCTTGTTTTCTCGTCTTTTCTAAACCAATTTTTTACCCCGTCCAAAGTATAGTTTATCCCTTGATCGGCAAGAAAAAATACTATGTCGCTTTGATTTATCCCTTTTTCTCGCATAATCTCTTTTGCACGCTTAAAATCAAACATCTTAGCCATTTTTTACCTCCCCAAATAGGTGTTTTTATTGAGCACTATTATACCGAATTTTAAAATTTAGTTAATGTTTCTATACAACACTAATTAAACTACTCTTAAGGGTTTTAATACTACACTTATAGCATGAATTACAAAACACTAAAAAACATTTTATTGCAATATCTAAAAATTGATAGGGTAAAGCGCTTGCTAGCAAAAGGCAACAAGGGCAAACATAAGCCATCGGGCACGCTAATGATAGTTTTAGAAAAAAACCACGGGGTCCCCGCCGTCGCTTGGGAAAATATCCGCGCTTGGCTATCCGAGCAAGAGGCTCTAGAACGCGCCGAACGCGAAGCCAAACAACTCAAAAAGGCTAAAAAGGAGAGTAGATGAAAAAATCAAAACTCAAGGCCGAGATTAAAATCTTAAAACTCCGCCAAGAAAATATGATTTACGAGCTGGCGCAGATAAAAAGTGCCGTTGCTCGGATTGAGGAGGATATTCAAAAGAATAGCGACGGCGATACCGTTTTTAAGCGATACCCAGATGCTGTGATACCACTGCCCGCCGAGGGAAAAACAGAAGCCGATGATTTGCCGTACCCGGCCGCGATAATGGACGCCCTTAAAAACGCCCGCGTCGCCTTTGAAAATACATACGAGGCAATGAGGACGCTAAAAGAGGCGACCAAGAATGTCAAAAGACCAAAAAATGGCGAGTTACTCTGATTTTTCTAACTTGGATTCCAAGTCTCTAATACGAGATTTTAGCAAGGCGTTTTCGGACTTTAGCTCGGACAACTCCTTTGTAAAGCCATCAGGGGCTAGACACCGTAGCGTCGTCTCTTGTATCTGCTTAAACGCTATTATCGCTTCGCTAACCGTAATCATGCCCTTGCATAGCAATTCAAGATGGGCTTCGATTTTATTAAATCGTTCCTCAAAATTCATAGCTTTGGGCGTAGGGAATTTAGGGGCAAATTCCCATTGCTTCTCGGCTAACGGTTTTAAATCGTGTGGGGCGTTGCCGGACATAATCCAGCTCTCGTATGTTTTATACATTTTGTTAGCGGCGTCGATCATCTCCTGCATGTTTTGGACTGCTTTTGTTTCGTCGTTCATTGTAACGGCTCCTTGTGTTGAATTTGTCGCAAACTGATTATACATCAAGGGGCTTTTAGAGTGAATGAAAATTTAAAAGGCTAAAAAATGATAGCAGAAACAAGCATAAACGGCTACATAGCGAGCGCAGATAATCACGAAGCGCAAAGGGTAGCTATCGTGAAAGAGCTAAAAAAACACCCAGAGGGTATGACTAGACGTATGATCTCGGTAGCTACAGGCATAGAAAACTCAGCCGTTAGTGCAAGGGCGCGCGAGCTAGTCAAGGCAGGCGCGCTAACCGAGCCCGTAAAAGACAAATGCCCGATAACGGGCGTAACGGTCAAGTGGCTATTTGTAAGCGAGGCTAGCTGATGCCTAGCATTGAGTTTGTGATCGTATCTTTTGCGATCGGCATTATTTTATTCGAGCTTATTAATTACTTCAAATTTAGGCTGTGACGATGAAAAAATTTAAGAGGGATGAGGAATGAACGAAAAACTTAACAACGGCTACGCGATATGCCCCAATAGCTGGATATTCGATAAGCGTGTACAAAAAATGCTACCTTTGCTACTTCTTATCTCGTCGCTATCGGCGAAAGAGGGGTATTGCTATGCCTCAAATCAATACCTAGCGGAGAAATTCGGCACTACTCCCGAGACGATCTCGCGCCAAATAACCAAGCTCAAAGAATACGGCTATATAGAAACGCAAGACGATAAATTCGGGGCGGTAGTAACAAACCGCAAAATCAGGCTGATAGCTCTTGAAAATCTCAATCAACCGCCGTTGACGAAAACGTCAATGGCGAATGACGAAAGTATCAACGCCGTTGACGAAAACGTCAATGGCCGTTATCAAAACAATCAACCGCCGATTGACGAAAACGTCAACCGCATTAATAGGTTGAATAATACAAGCTTTAAAAATACAAGCCATGATAATTACAAGCTAGGAAAATTACAAGCCTTTAAGGAGGAGCGCGCGCAAACGCAAGAGCGCAAACCGCAGATAATCGAACCCGAAATTTTAGAAACCTCCGTTAGCAGCTTTGCTTTGCCGAAAGAAACTCACTTTAGCAGGCTTGACGAGGGCTATAAGAAACGACTGCGGCTATTCATCGAAGCTAAGAGGCGCGCTGACCCTAGTCTAATGAGTGCGGATGAGTTTTTCGAGGCCTTGCAGTGCAAAAGTAGTTACAAATACCTGAACTTCGCCGTAGCCTACTCGCGATGGACCGCAAAAGACAAAAAGACCGTGCCGGCAAACTGCGGCGGGTATAGCCCGACAGCCAATATGCAGCGCACAATGCAAAGTATGCGTGAATTTTTAGAAGACGAAAGGATAAACTGATGAGCAAGACCGAGTTTTTAGAGATATTTGCGCCCTTGATGGACTACTTCAACGCAAATTTAAGCAAGAGTGCGCTTATGCTTTATTTTGACGAATTAGGCCGCTTCAGCCGTGAGGAGTTGCTAAGGGCTAGGCGCGAGATACTGCAAACCAGAGTATATCAATCGATGCCAAAAATCGCCGAATTTTTAGAAATTTTAGAGGGCAATATCGAGGATAAGGCTAGACTGGCACTCGATCAACTGACCTATGCTATCGGCAAGTACGGTCCAAATAAAAACGTGGTATTTGAAGACAAAACCATAATGACCGTCGTAAAAAATAATGGCGGGTGGGAGAAAATTTGCAACCTTGAGGGCAAGGATTGGGATAGTTTTAGAAAATTCGAGTTTGAGAAACAATACAAGACCTACGTCAAAACCCCACACCAAGCCCCTGAAATTTTGCTCGGCTGGGCTACTAAGAAAAATGGGCAAGACGGCTATCCGACGCAAAACGACCCTGTGTTTTTCGTAGGCAATGAATACAAAACCCCGATGGCGCTAATAGCATACGAACAAGAAAAACAAAAAGAAGCCGTAGCTATCCAAAATAAGCCAAGCGTCGGCGGATTACTAGCTGGAATAAACAAGGCGGCAGTATGAAACTAGAGTTTAGACCAAACGATAGAGGGAATTTTTACGACGTGGCGCGGATAGACTTTGAAAGCGGCGAAGTCGTAATACTCGTCGCAGGCGGCAGGGAAAGCGTAAAGCTAACGGGCGGCGAGCTAAGAGTAAAAGGCGAGCAAGGGAGTTTGTTTTGATGATGCCAAAATACGAAAACACTCTAGCGTATGCGAAAGCGACTGGCCAAGTGCCGCTAGAGGATCACGAAATGATGTATTTTGCCGACTGGCTACGGGTAAATAAGCTCCCGTTTACGCATGTAGCAAACGAGAGGGTAGCTAGCGTGCAATACAAAAAGAAGCTCAAAGCAATGGGGACAAGTGCAGGCTTTCCCGATATGCTCGTATTTTTGCCTAGCAAGATAGTTTTCGTCGAGATGAAGCGCGCCAAAAAGAGCCTAAGCAGAGTATCAAACGAGCAAGAGGACTGGATAGATACTATCAACTGCTACGGATATGCAAAGGCGAAAGTTTGCTACGGCTCGGGCGAGGCGATAGATTTTATCAAGAGCGAGATGGGGAGAACGCGCTGATTGAAATACGACGTCGATAAATTTTATGCGTTATCGGAGTTTTTTAATGACGACTTCCGTCTTATGGCGTGCGTAATATCGCTAAAAATCGGCATCGAGCCAAAGCGGGCGTATAAGGATTTAGAATTTGCCAGATATAAGCCCGAATACCTCGATGTGCTAGAGGGCGTGCGTACTGAATTTAAAACCGATCCGATGAAACCATATAAAGAAGCCGTATTAGCTACAATCCCTAAAACGGACGTTATATTTAGCCGCGACGACTTCGCAAACATTGAGGCGTATAGCGTATTTGAGAGGTCGTACGACAAAAGCGGCGCAAAGCTAAGAAATAAAACTAAACGCCCGCGTAGGGTTAAAAAAGAACAACTAGAGTTTAAATTTTAAGGGGAGCGGGTGGCGAAGCTATCGGATCAGGTAAAAAAATTAATAATAGCCGACCACTTAACGGGCAAATTTTCGCAAAGAGAGTTGGCAAAAAAATACAATTTATCCACCAGCACGGTTAATAAAATTACAAAAGGGGTGGAAGCCAAAAACGAACACTTAGTGAACGCTCAAGTTGCGTTACTGTCGGCAAGAGAAACATTGCCGCCCGAACAAACGAACGCGATCGCGAACGCTGCGAGAGACGAATTTTATAATAGGCGGTTGATCGAAAACGCCACGCAAAAAAACCTAGCCAAAATCACGGAAATGCTTGATAAAAATACCAAATTTGAAAAGGTGGGCGTGGGCGACGGGGTGCAAAATTTCGAGCCGGTGGAATTAAACGCAAACGACTATAAGGCACTACAAGACGCGATAGATAAAGCCAGCCTAACGCTCGGCGTTAATCCCCGCTTTTCAAATACTACGATAAACAACGCAAACGTAAGCCAAGAAGCCCAAATTCAACAGATCGTGATAAGCAAAGATGAGTAAACTAGAGGTCAAGCTACTCCCGCACCAATACGAGCTACTAGCCGACACAAGCACAAAAATTATAGGTTTAGTGAGCGGTTACGGCGCGGGCAAAACCTACGCTGCGGTTAGAAAGGCACTACAGCTAGCATTTTTAAACCCCGGTTGCGCAGGCGTGATAACCGAGCCTACATACCCGCTTTTGCGCGACATCTTATTTGGCGACTTAGAAAACGCGCTCGTCGAATGGCGCGTGCCGTATAAATTTAATAAATCAAGCGCGGTGTTTACCCTGGACGTAAACGGCGCAAAAACGCCTATTTTATGCCGTAGTATGGAAAACTGGGAGCGACTAATCGGCATAAATGCCGCCTGGATAATATGCGACGAGTTTGATACGTCAAAGACCGAGATCGCGCTAAAAGCCTACGAGAAACTACTAGGGCGTTTAAGGGCAGGCAATACTAGGCAATTTATCATCACCACGACGCCCGAGGGTTTCCGCGCCACTTATCAAATTTTCATAGAAAAAGGCGGTGAGGCTAAACGGCTAATCAAAGCAAAGACCGCCGATAATAAATACCTGCCGCCCGATTTTATCGACACGCTAAAAGAGCAATACCCCGAGAATTTATTAAAGGCATATTTAGAGGGCGAATTCGTAAATTTAACTAGCGGCACCGTGTATAGTTACTTTAGCCGCGATACCCACGCAAGCGTTGAGGTTATCAAAGAGGGCGAAACGCTACACATCGGCGCGGACTTTAACGTCGGTGGCTGTATAAACGTAGTCTGCGTAGAGCGAACAGATGATAAAGGCAATATCACTACGCACGCGGTCGATGAGGTTATTAGCTACGATACTTACGCAATGGCGCAGACGCTAAAAGATAGATACAAAGGGCATAAAATCATCATCTACCCAGACGCCAGCGGACAGAATAGAAAAACTAGCGCGAACGAAACGGACGCGCAGATTTTAAGAGGCGCGGGGCATTTGGTATTCGTCAATCACTCAAACCCTAGCATAAAAGACCGCGTAAACTGCGTAAATAACCTATTTGATAAACGCCGTTTGCTCGTAAATATCGCCAAGTGTCCGAATTTAACAAAGGCGCTAGAGCAGCAAGCGTGGGATAATAAAACCCAGCTACCCGAAAAAAGCGACGCCCACCCGGCAAACGACGACTACAACGACGCGCTGGGTTATTTGATAGCGTATAAATACCCTATCACGGCGCGGGATTACCAAATCAAGGTAGTCGGCATTTAGTCGTATAATGCAAAGAAAAAAGGCTTCTTATGGCGGTAAATGCAAAACATCCCGAATATTCTAAGAATTTAATCAAATGGCAGCTAATGCGCGATGCTTTGGCGGGCGAGGTGGCAAAAGAAAAATACGTGCCTAAACTAAGCGATCAAGAAGCCGAGGAATACAATGCCTACGTAGGGCGAGCAGAGTTTTATAACGCGACAGCTAGAACGCAGGTCGCGCTAACCGGGCTACTATTTGCCAAGCCGCCTAAAGTAGAGTTGCCTGAAGTCTTAAAGACCATAGCCGAAAATGTGAGCTTAGATGACGATACACTAGAAGCTCTTGCGAAAAATATCGCCGACGAGTGCCTAAGCGTCGGGCGTTGCGGCGTGCTTGTGGATCTGCCTAGCGTTGAAAAGGCGGAATACTCCAAACTTGAAGCCGAACGATTAAATTTAAGAGCTTACGCCACGCTTTACAAGGCTGAAAATATCATCAACTGGAAAACTACGAAAATAAACGGCTCAAACGTTACGTCGCTCGTGGTGCTAGCAGAAACCTACGCCGAGCCGACGCAGGACGAGTTTGTGGATAAGATAAAAACGCGCTACCGAGTGCTTGATTTACACGAGGGCTACTACCGCCAAAGAGTATTTAGCGAAACTAAGGCGGGAAATTTTGAAGTAGTTAGCGAAATTTATCCGAGCGCAAACGGGGGAAAGCTTGAATATTTGCCGTTTACGTTTTTTAACGTGAACGATTTAAAAACAGCGGTAGAAAAGCCGCCTTTGCTTGATTTGGCGCGAGTTAATATTAGCCATTTTAGAAGTGAGGTCGATTTAGAACACGGCACGCATTTTACGGCGCTACCGACTCCTTACGTCACGGGCTATCAGGGCGAAACGGAGGGCAAACTAAAAATAGGCTCGACGGCAGTTTGGGCGATAAATAGTCCCGATGCCAAAGTAGGCTTTTTAGAATTTAGCGGCGCCGGCTTAAGCACGCTTGAAAACCGTATTGCGGTAAAAGAAAAAAGGATGTCGATTTTAGGCGCGCGCCTGCTGCTTGACGAGAAAAAGACGGCCGAGGCTACCGAAACGCTGCAAATGCGAAAGAGCGGCGAAAATGCGGTATTAACTAGCGTAGCGGCGACGATTAGCGAGGGGATAGTATCGTTTTTAAAAGACATTGCCTTTTTTGAAAATATTGCGGGCGAGAATTTGATTTATGAGATAAATACCGACTACAACCTAACTATGATTGAACCGCAGCTTTTGGCTCAAATCATAGCCGGCATTCAAAGCGGAGATATTCCTAACGAAGTGCTTTACGATGCGCTTTTAAAGGGCGAGCTAATGCCTAAAACTATCCAAAGCTACGAGGACTATCAGGCCAAACTAGAGCAAGCCCGCCCGCAGGTAACGCCGAGTGATGAAGCCGTTTAATCAGCTTATCGCCGAGCTAGAGGTGGCGCGCTCGCTTTTGCACGAGCGAATAAAAAACGGACTAAGCAAAAAAGTAGCTAAATTTTACGACGAGATGATCGCTGATTTGCAAGCGCAAATTTTAAAAAAGAAAAATATAACGAATAATTTAGCTCAAACGATAAGCGACCTCAAACAAAGCCTAAAAACGCCCGATTTACGCAAAGATTTTTTAACGCTAGCACAAAACGAGCAAGACCACCTACTAGACTACAACGAACTAGCAGGTTTTAATCTGTTTTCTAGCGTATTGCCAGAGAGTAGCATCGAGCGGCTAGTAGATAGCGCGCAATTAGAGGGTGCGACCGTCAAAGCGTGGAATAACGGGCTAAACGCCGATCAGAAAAAGCGATTAGAGCGCGAGCTGAAAATAGGCGTGAGCTTGGGCGAAACTACGCCGATGTTAGCTCAAAGGATAGCGCAGGCTTTGCAAAAAAATAAACGTGACGCTACCGCTATCGCTCTAACCGGAGCGGGCGCGATAGTAAGCGAAATTCGCCAAGCCTTTTTCGAGGCTAACGATGACGTCATAAAATGTTACAAATACCAAGCCACGCTAGATACCCGCACGTCTGAGCTGTGTAGAGCCTACGACGGGCTAATCTGGGATAAAGACTACAAGCCTATCGGGCATAACTTCCCGTTTCGCAAACCGCGCGTAAATACTCATTTTAATTGCCGTAGCACCATAATACCCGTAACCAAAAGCTGGGATGAACTAGACGTCGAGGGAATGGACGAAGCGAGCGGTCGCACTAGGTCAAGTATGAACGGCTACGTGCCGCAGGATATGACGTTTAACGACTGGTTAAAAACCCAAAGCCCCGAAGTGATAGAAAAGACGCTAGGAAAAGGCAGAGCCGAGCTATTTATGCAAGGCAAGATCACTATGCGAGATTTGATAACGCAGCAGGGACGGAGCGTAAATTTAGAGGATTTAGCAAAGGAAAAGACGATTAAAAAGGCTTTCACGGAAGACAATATTACTGTAGGAGAAATGGAGACCATTAAAGCGTGGAGTAGAGACAGCAAAGAAATCCGCGCATACATGACCGGTACGCTAAAAGAAGAATTATCACAAGACAAAAAAGAGGATTTTGATAGTTTTATTAACTTATTCAATAAATACGAAAGCAATGTAAAAAAAGGAACAGACATATATAGAGGCATAGGTTTTAACGAGCCAGAAGTATACGAAAATAGCATGTTTTCGAAGTTAAAAGTCGGTGATGAATATTTCGATAAAGCTATTTCTAGTTTTTCGCTAGAGCAAAGTGTGGCCAAGCAATTTAGCGAACATCGCGGAGGATATAAGCAAATTATATTAAAAACAAAATCGCGCGGTAGAGAATTTGATTTGACTAGCTTTTCGGAATTCGACGATGAATTTGAGGTGATTGTAAGCGGAGGGGACAAATTTAGAGTAATCGATATAAAAGAGGAGACAATAAAAGGCGATAGCGTTACGGTAATTTATTTAGAGTAGCAATGTCTGCGCCACTCCTTGACACAATTAAAAAAGAATTTTTTATCGTTTTCACACTCTTTATCAAATGTTTTTCTAACATCATCGTCTTTGTAATTTAGCCCGTTTTTCTCTGCCCAATAATAATAGGCTCGACGTGCCTCTTTCCAGTCTACTTCACCATCGTTAATAATATTTTCTATTTCTTGGCCCATATCCTATCCTTTTCTTTTATTATACCACTTTTCCACCAAACCAACCCCATTTAAAATTTAAGTTACTATTCTATCAAAGGCCGTGCCTTAAATTTAACTCTCGTGGAGGACAAAGTGGATATTGAGGAGCTAAAAAAGCAAGTTAGTGATTTGCAAGCCGAAAAAGAAGCGATAAACGCTAAGAACAAAGAGCTTTTAAGCGAGGTAAAAAAGCTAAAAGCGAAAAATAGCGACGCTGTGGACGCAGAGAAATACGCCGAGCTTGAAGCTAAATACGATGAGCTAAAAGCAGAGAACGACAAGCTCGCTAAAAAATACGATACCGATACGAAAAAGCTAAACGCCGATCTAACTAACGCTAACGGCTCGCTAAATAAGTATCTAATCGACGCGGGGTTAAGCGATAATCTCGCAAAAGCGGGCGTAAAGGCAGAGTTTTTGGAGGCAGCTAAGGCGCTACTGCGCGGCAATGCTAGCTTAAAAGACGATAAGGGCGAGCTAAAAGCGTATATCGCGGATAAGCCTATAAGCGAGTTTGTGAGCGAGTGGGCGCAAAAAGACGGTAAAGCTTTTATAGCGGCGCCTCAAGGCCAAGGCGGAGGAGCGAGCGGAGGCGGCGGTAGCGTAAATATCGGCGCTAAATGGGGCGGCACTCGCGAGGAGCGAATAGCCGCGATAAAAGAGAAATTTAACTTAAAGGAATGAAAATATGGCACTAAGCGATATGAAGGTATTTTCAGAATACCTAGCAGGTACTACGATCGAGACGCTAAGTCAAGACATAGAGAAATTTAACGCGGCTAGCGGCGGCACGATAATTCTAAACGCACAGGGCATAGACGGCGATTTTATGCAGGAAAGCTTTTTTAGAGGCATCCACTCCGCACAGCGCAGGGTAGATAGATACGCGACCAACGCAACAGCTACGGCTACTACCCTAAGACAAGAGCAGGATAACGCCGTAAAGATAGCGGGAGGCTTCGGACCGGTAGTGTTTGAGCCGGGGCAGTTAACGTGGATAAAAAAAGACCCGTCCGTAGCGCTTGAAGTGATTTCAAGAAATATGAGCGAGGCGATGATAAGCGATATGCTAAATACTGCTATTTCGGCTTTGGTCGGAGCTATCGGCAATAACGCTGGAACAGTAAACGACGTAAGCGCGAGCGGTGGCATAAACCAGGCCAACCTAAACAACGCCTACGCTAAATTTGGCGATAGAAGCGCGGCGATAACGGCTAATATAATGAGGGGCGCGGTATTTCACAAGCTAATCGGGCAAAATTTAGCAAACGCCGCACAGCTATTTAAGGCTGAAAACGTGCTCGTAGTTGAGATTTTAGGACGCCGCGTAGTGGTAACGGACGCGCCTGCGCTATACAAAGCGGGAACGCCGAATAAAGACTACGTTTTGGCGCTAACCACTGGTGCCGCGATAGTAAGCGACGCAGGCGATCTAATCACGAATATTCAGACCAACAACGGCAAAGAGCGCATAGAAACGACTTATCAGGCTGATTATACATTCGGGTTGTCGCTCAAAGGCTATTCTTGGGACACGGCAAACGGCGGTAAGAGCCCTGATAACGCAAAACTAGGCACCGGCACGAACTGGGATAAGATCGTAGCTAGCGATAAAGATACCGCGGGCGTCTTGCTAATAGGCGACGCGGCCAAAAACTAACCCCGCGGCATATCGCGTCGCTATGCGTCGTTGCAAATTTCGCGCGGCTGCGGTTACGTATTTCATATACGCGCCCTTGCCGCCCTTATTTGCGTCTCGCCTAGCTTAGCGATACTTGCGGGCAATAAAATTTAACAAGGAAGCAAAATGTCTAAATGGTATGTAGAATTCCCGACGTTTCAGTATAACGAGGACGTTAAAGCCCTAGCCAAAGAGCGAGGGCTGACTATTATAGACGCTAAATTCGACGAGGGCGACGGCGTGAAAGATCCGCCCGCTTTGACGTTAAAGGGTGCGACGCAAGAAGTCGATTACGACGAGCTGATTTCAAGGCTTGATACGTTAAAAGCTGGCGAGCTGAAGTCGCTAGCGGCGTATTTGGGCGTTGAATATACTAACGCGGACGGCACGAAAGCCGCGATAAAAGAGAAGCTAGGGCAATGAAGCTAAAAACCGTAGGTCGCAGAGTCGACCACATCTTTAGCGCGGGGTCAAGCCGATGGGGCTTGCCGCAGCTTGGGCTAAACCCAAGCGAGGAGTTAAGATGATACCCGAGGACGGCACCGGGCTATCTAACGCCAATGCTTACGTTTCGGTAGAGTTTGCCGATGAGTATTTTTCGGCACGCGGCAACGGGGCGTGGGCGGGGCTAGGCAGCGCGGACAAAGAGGCGGCTATTATAAAGGCGACGGATTACCTAGAGGCGGTGTATTTTGATAAATGGCAAGGCGAGAGATTAAAGCGCGATCAGGCTTTGAGCTTCCCTCGCGCGCCGTTTGGGATGCCCGCTAAGTTTAAATCCGCCGTGTGCGAGCTAGCTATAAGGGCAAACGCGGGCGAGCTATTAAGCGACGTTGAGCGGCTAACTACAAAAGAAAAAGTAGGCAGTATCGAGGTGGAATACGCGCAAAACGCAGACCCCGCCACTAAATATGCTTATGTAGCTAGCCTTTTAAAGCCGTTTTTAAAATCTGCAAGCGCAATGGTAATGAGGCTAGAACGATGCTAAACGAAAAGGCCAAAAACACGGCGTTTAAACTGCTTGAAAAATTTGGCAAATTAGGCACGTATAAGCGCAAGGGCGGTCAAATTTACGACCCCGAAACGGGCGGAATGACCGAGCAAACAAGCGAATACAAAGTAAAAGCGTATATCGATAGCGCGAAAAGCCACTCAAATTTAATAGAAAAAAGCTTATTAAATGAGGGCGATAACGTGATCTTGATAGCCGCTAAATCTTTGCCTTTTATGCCGCAAAACAACGACGTGATAGAGTTTTCTCACTGCTCCTATACTATCAAATACAATGACGCGGTATGGGGCGGCGAGGATGTGGCGCTACATCAACTAATCGGGGTGGCGAAATGATTGATAGGCAGATAGAGAATTTTAGCGCAAAGGCTCAAGAAAAAGTGCTGAAAATCTTTAAAAAATCAGTCATTGATCTAACTTCAGACATAATCAGTGACACGCCAGTGGATACGGGCAGGCTTAAAAATAATTGGTTTCCTAGCACGGGCGCGGCTAGCCAGCAGACAACCGAAGCGACCGCAAATGAGGCGAGCGACAGAGCGGAAAAATGCGCACAAAACGAGCTAACACTAGATAAAACCTTTTATTTTACGAATAATTTGCCCTACGCTTTTCGCATAGAATTCGAGGGCTGGAGCAAAGTAAAAGCCCCGCAAGGTATGGTAAGGCGCAATGCTATCCGCTGGAAACAAATCGTAAAAAGGGCGGCTAATGCTACGAATTAGACAGGCTTTAGAAAAAGCGGTTTTAGCGGTTACGCCTGCGATTGATACGCACCTTGAAAATACTACGTTTAGCCCAAAAGCCGGCAAGCCTTATCAGCAACTTTATTTTTTGCCCGCCAAACCAGAGGCGGCCGTAATTGATGATAGTATTTCAGAAGTATTGGGCGTGTTTCAGATAACTTTACGCTACCCAGCAGGCGAGGGCGTTAAAAATGTTCTTGAGAGGGCGAGGCTTTACGAAAAAGCCTTTAGCGTAGGGGCAAAATTTGAACACGCAGGCATTAAGACGTATATTTACAGCCCTACGGGGGTAAAGATACTAGGCGTTGACGGCGATCGCTACAGCGTGGCCGTTTCTATTTATTTTAAATCTTACAAGGAGTAAAAATGGCAGCAAATCTTGAAGTCACCGACGCGCAGCTTACCAAATTTTATATTTGCGACACTGGCGTCGATTTAGGCGACGCGACGAAAATTAAAACCGCGCTAACATCGGCAAAACGCATAGCGTATTTGGAGGATTTGGGCGACTTTACAAAAACCCGCGAAACCACCGAATACAAGTGCATAGACGAGGACGCGGTCGCAGTATCTCAAGGCTCGGTAAGCTACGGCGAAACTGAATTAAAGCTTTTTTATAAAGCGGGCCAAGACAACGGCGTAACCGAGCTAAGCGAGATGTTTGACAAAAAGCAGCGCAAGCAGTTTATCGTCGTGGGGGACGATGAACCGGCGACCGGAGCGAATAAGCATCCGTCATACATCACGGGCGAGTTTATCAACACCAAAGCGGGCATAACGATCAATAAAGGCGACGTCATACGCGTGCCTGCCGTTATCAAAATAACTCGTCTGGATAAATTAATCCCCGCCTCGGCGTAAAAGGTAAAAAATGGATTTAAAAAATTTTGATATTTCAGCGGGCGAAACGGGCGTTGAGCTAACCATACTCGATCTTGATAACAAACCGACCGACATCAAGATCAAGGTGCTAAGCTTTCATGGCAGAAAAGGGCGCGAGGTATTCCTTGAAACCCTTAGAAAAACTAATGCCGACGGCACACTAGCCAAATCTCAAAGCCAGATACTAGCAGCGCTTACCGTGGGCTGGAAAGGCATCAGCGAGGGCGAAAAAGAGCTTAAATTTAGCCGAGAAGAAGCCGTGCGTGTATATGAAACCTACCCGATCATCGCAGGTCAAGTGGAGCGCTTTACGGAGGACGCTAAGAACTTCTTAAAAAAGTAGAGGACGAGCTGTCGCTATGGGTGCGGCAGTTTGCCTTTTATAGCACGACGCCCGACGATGCCAAAGAGTGTCGCGGGGCGAAGTGCGAGCAAATTTATCCCCCTCTAACTTGGGGCGAACATCTGATAAACGCTTTGTCAGAGTTAAATTTCGCAAGAAGCGGCGGGTATGGCGCAGTGCCGATAGATTTTCAGGAGATAAAAGCCTACTGTGATCTAACGGGGACTAAATTTAGCCCGTGGGAGATAGTGACGCTGCAAAAGCTAAGCACCGTTTATTGCGGAGAGCGAAACAACACCGACAAGCACGCATACGCGCCTTATATGGGCGAGTTTAGTCCGAAATCTTTTTCATCTATCAGAGAAAAATTCATGAAGTAGTCTTTTTTAAGGCTACTTTTTTATTGACATAGCCCGCGATATTATTGTATATTACGACAAAAATAAAGGAGGCGGAAATGGGCGAAAAAGTTATAGCTTTTTTTAGTGGTGCGGCTAAAGCATACGATGTTTTCGGCTCTTTAGGTAGTGACGATAAAAAATTTATCACGATAGAGAGCGGATTTCAAAACGTCGGCGAGGCGTTTAAAAAAGTAATACGCGAAAATGTCAAACAAGATACAAAAAACCAAAACAAGCAAGTCGCCAACGGTTAATAAAGACAGTCTTGAACTAATGGCTGAACGCGAGCGGCTCGTGGCGATGCATAAGGGGTATCAAGGCCCTATCCCGTCGCCCGAGTTTATGCAAGAATACGCAAATATCGATCCAAGCTTCCCCGATAGGATTTTTAAACTCACCGAGAATAACCTAGAACAACAATACAAACACCAAAACAAAATGGATATTTTGCGGTTTCTGGGCTGGGGTAGCGCCACGGTCATCACTCTCACGGCTATGGGGCTAGGCGCTTACTTACTTATGAACGATAAAGATTTAGCCGGCTTTTCTTTTTTAGTAGGCTCGGCCTTGCCTAGTGTAATAATCTACTTTACCAATAGAGCAAAACAAATAGCCGAGAAAAAACAACCCACTCCAGATTAAAACACTCTAAACCAACGCCCCCTTAAATTTCATATACAATTTGCCCTAGATTAAAAAAGGGGCGAATTATGACTGAAACCGCAAGCTTGATCGTTAGCGCCAAAGTCGAGGGCGCGGACAAGCTAAAAAGCGATTTAAATAGCATAGGAAGCGAAGCAAAAAAAGCCGAGAAATCGGCTTCGCAGCTGTCTGGCGCATTTACTACGTTAAAAACTGCTATGGCGGCAGTCGCCGGCTCTATGATAGTGCGCGAATTCGTGCAAATTTCGGACGAAATGAGTTTGATGAACTCGCGCCTAAAAAAGGCGACGGACTCAATGGCAGAGTTTACGGCGCAGCAAAAAGCTATGCACGCCATCGCACGCGATACTCACGCTGATATAAAAGACACTACCGACCTATACGTTAAGCTTGCCCCGGCGTTAAAAGACCTTGGGAAAAGCACGGATGAAATAAACAAAGTTACTTCAAGTTTCACAAAAGCCCTGCAATTAGGCGGAGCTAGCGCAGAGGAAGCGGCAGCTGCGATAAAGCAATTTGGTCAAGCTATGGGTAGCGGTGCGTTAAAAGGCGACGAGTTTAACTCAATCGCCGAAGCTTCGCCGACTCTTATGAGGTATTTTGCCGACGGTTTAGGCGTGCCTATCGGGAAATTAAAAGAGCTTGCCAGCCAAGGTAAACTAACCGCTGAAGCAGTATCGGGCGCGCTTTTAAAAATGAATGAACAGATCGATAAAGACTTCACTCAAATGCCCGTAACCGTCGGTAAGGCATTTACCGATCTAAAGACTGAAATATCGCTTTTGGTGGCAGAGTTTAATGAAGCCGCAGGCGCGACGGGCGGAATGTCGCAGGGCTTAGAAAAAATAGCCGATTGGATAAAGGATAACCGCAGCGACATTGTCGAGTTTGGACTTGACGTATATCGTAGCTTCCAACTTATGGGAACGGCGGTCATCTGGCTAGGGCTTGCCGTAGATAATGTATTTACCGCAATACCTGCCGCGATAACTTTAGCCATCGATACTGCCACTACCACGCTATCTAACGGGCTAAATTCTATGATTGCCGAGGCGGAGAAAACGTATAACTCGATAGCTTCCTTATGGGGCGGCGAGACTAGATTTGGACGCATAGATATTTCTACTAATCTGTCAAGCAAACTTTTAGAACACTACAAAGAAACAGAAAAAAATATTGACCTGGTCCAAGAAACAATGAAAGGGCTGGTAAAAGACATAGCCGAAAACACTATGTCAAGTGCCGCCCCAAAGATTGATGAAAAATTTGAGAGAATAAAGCAGGGGATAAAAAAGACCGGCACTCAATCAACCAAGACAAAAGAGGAGATAAATGCCCTAAACCGCGCGCTATCGGAAATGGCGCAAGCGGGCATGGATGAATACGAAAAGAAAATTTATGCCATCAAACAAAAAACCGAGCAATGGATAAAAGCGGGCGCAAACGCGAAAGAGGCGTTGAGAATCCAAGGCGAGCTGCTAAAAAAATTGCAAACCGAGCAGGCTAACGACGATCTAAAGGCCTATCAAGACGAGCTAAATAAAAAAGAGGAGAAATACCAGCAGTTCCTTGAGGATTTGGGCGAATATGAGGAAGCTTGGAAAATCGAACGCCAAAAGATAAACAAGGACTATCTGGACTACATTGAGAAATACGGCAAAGACAAGGCCGACAAGTGGCTAACGACATATAAAAACAACTACTTAAACAAATTTAGCAAAAACACGAAAACCGCCTTTAAAGACATCAAAAACAGCTGGGCGGATACCGTTTCAAGTATGCAAAAGACCGTCGATGACGGTTTCTTTAATTTCTTTATCGGCAAGACGAAAAGCCTTAAAACAGCCCTCAAAGACATAGGCACAAACCTGATGCGCGATCTGATCAGCCCATACGCGCGAACTCTCTCGCAAGGCATAGCAGGCGGCTTTGGGGCATTGCTTGGCGGCGGCTCAAACCTAGCGAGTGTCGCTTCGAGTTTAGGACTAGCCAAAAACGACAGAGGCGGCTGGGACGGCGCTATCGGCGGCACTACGGTAGAGCTTAGCAGTACGGGGCAAATACTTCGCGGCGCGGACGCCCTGGACAAAAGCACGACGAATTTATTAGGCTCAATCTCAAACCTAAAAACCGCATATGATACTTTTACGGGCGGTATAACCTCGGGCTTTGCAAAAGCGGGCGGCTATTTGGCTAATGCCGGCTTTGGCGGCGCGGGGGCGTTTACGCACGGCTTTGGAAACGGTATAGGCACTCTATTTGGCGCAGGGAACGTCCCCGCGGGCATGACGCCCGGCATTACTTCTGGTATGGGCGGTAGCTACTTAGGTGCAGGTACCACGATAGGAACTAGCCCGTATTATACGGCGGGAACGGCTGCGGGCGGGGCGATGGTCGGCGGTGCGGTAGGTTATGGTATCGGCACGGGGCTTGATAAGGCTTTCGGCGCTCAGACTTATGCGCCGTATACCGGGGCTGCCGCAGGTGCAGCCGTAGGCGGGTATGCCGCAATAGCAGGCTCTCTCTCTGCGGTACCGGTTTGGGGCTGGATAGCCGCAGCCGTAGTGCTTGCCATAGGCGGAATGATCGGCAAATCAAAGATTACCGACTGGGGCTATCAGGTAGGGCAAGATTTATCGCTAGGGCTTGACAAGGGGCTTGACGGCGGCGTCAATAACTGGAAAGAAAAGACCAAAAAGAGTTGGTTTAGCAAAAGCGTTTCAAATCAAACCTCGCCGATAGACGAGCAAACGCAAAAGATGCTAAACCAATACGTCCGCACTAATAGCGTTTTGTTAAAAGAGTTTACTGGCGGTGATTTTAAGCTACCGGCTCGCACATACAACAAACGCACTCTAATAGACGAGGGTTTTGGCGGGGCTTTGATCGCGGGCGTAATGGGTAAAAACTACGACAAGGCTTTGAGCTTCGGCGGTAATGAGGGCGAGCTAGAAAAAACCTATCGCTATTGGATGGAGCAGGCTAAGCAAGATAAAAAAGAGACTTACGATTTGCTAGCCGAATACGTAGGGAAAATAAACTCAAACATCAAAGCCCTAAAACTTGAAAGTCTAAATAATAGCCTGGCAAGAATGAAATTTGCCAAAGACGAGGCTTTGGATGCGCTAAAGACCCTAAACGCGGGGCTTGGGGCATTCTCGGGCGAGATAGAGTACATCGGCAAAGATATGGCGGGGCAGATAGAAAAAGCCTACCGCGAAGCTCTTAAGAACGACTTTTCAAAAGAGACAGTGCAAAGATATGAGGCGCTAACCGAAGCTTACAAAAAAGCCAAACAAGCCCAAGACGAATACCTAAAAGCCGTATTAAATTTCACCCAAAGCGTGGCAGGCACACAGGGTGGCTTTTATCAAGCGCTGGGTTTCGATACGAACTTTTTAACCTTGCAAAACCTCTATACTCGCCTACGAAATATCGCGGGCGCCCTAGAGAGCGATTTGGGCGACAAAGAAAAATCAGACGTCGCAAAAATCGGCAACTCAAACGATCCTAGAGTATGGGCAAAGTATTTCCACGATATGGGCTCGGCAAAACTGCAAGAGTTTTTAGCTACCGGCAACGTCGAAATGAGGGCGGAGCTTGTCAAACTAGCCGCCGAATACAGAACGTTTACGGCGTCAAACGGCGGACGCGACGTATGGCTCAAAAGTTTCAGCGACATCGAGGCGATCACAAAACAAATCGCCGCGCTAAAACTAGCCGAAGCCACGCAAAATACCCTAAATTTGCAGCGCGATCAGCTAAATTTGCTAAACAAGCAAAAAAGCATACTCGAAAAAATCGCGCAAACCGCGCAAAAGCTAAGAGATAGCGTCATAGATAGCAGCACGAGCGAGCTAAACTACCGCTTCGCTCTAGAGCGCGCAAGAATCGCCTACAACGCCAAAGACTACGACAGCTCAGCCTACGAAAACCTAAACACGGCAGTAGCCAAGCAGGAGCAGTACCTAAAGCAAACCGCAAGCAGCTATGCCGAGTATAAGCTATCTATCCTAAAAATGGCGAGCGAAATCGAAGGTATAACCGCAGCGGCTAGCCTTGATGACATCAATCGCCAAATCAAACGGCTAGAAGGCTTGCTAAATAGCAGTTCAAATTCACAGCTAAGCGCGCTTGAAGCGCAAAAAGACGCCCTGATAAAAGGCGCAAACGATCAAATCAACGCTATGGAGCTACTACTAGGCGGCGATAGCCCGATAGTAAGGTACTTAAAAGAGGCGCTAGCCGCGCTACAAAACGGCAAGGCGGTGCCAAACTATAGCGGCGCGATAGCAAACGTAAATAACGGCGCGGTAACCGCAAACGGAGCCGTGCTAAGTTCGCAACTAGACCGCGACATAAACGCGATCTACAAAGACGTGCTAGGCCGTAGCGTAGAGCAAAGCGGGCTTGACGCGTGGAAACGAAAAGCGCAAATTGAGGGTCTATCAAAGGAACAAATACGAGCGCAGATAGAAGCCACGGCTAGAGCCGTCACGGGGTCAAGCAATAAAAACGACTGGATCGAGTGGAGCAAACGTCAAGGGCTAAAACCGTACGCGCAGGGTGGCATTGTGACCCGTCCTACGCGCGCGCTAATAGGCGAAGCGGGAGCAGAGGCGGTAATCCCGCTCAAAAACGGCGCGGTAAGAGCGCAGATAGTAGGGGCGAGAGACAACGGGGAGCAGACGCGACTAATGAGGGAATTTGTCGGCGTAGGAAAGGAACTGCTCAAATACGCCAAAGATAGCGCGACGATACAAAAAGATACTACCAACGGGCAAGCCGTAGTGGTAACGATAGATAATTTAGAGCAAATTTTAAGAAAGGCGGCAAATCAATGACATTAGTCGAAAAAACGAGCTATACGGTGGCGAGCAATAACGCTCCGCCCGAAAACACTCCCGCGTGGCAAGAAAACAAAGCATACGCGGCGGACGACAGGGTTTTGTTTCTTAACAAAATCTACATTTGCGCAAAGCCCAACAGCGGCAAAAATGCGCCCAATATGACCGTGGACGAGTGGGTGGAGGCGGGTAGCCCAAACCCTACCAGGTTTCAAGACGAGTACGTAAATACCCAAACAAAAAGCGATACTAGGTTGGAGATAATCATTGATGTGCCCGAGGCTAGCGTAAATTCGTTTGGGCTTTTTAACGTAGACGGGGCAAAAATACTGATCTACGATAAAAACGACGCTTTGATTTTCGAGCGGGCATTGGCGACTAGAAACGATAGCGCCAGCTGGTGGCAATACTTTTTTGGCGCATCTTTCACTTACCGCAACGACGTATGGCACCTAGGTGACGTAGACTACGGCGGGCAAATAAAAATCAAGATAGAGCCCAACGAAAAGGGCGCGAATTTAGGGCATTTAGTCGTAGGTCGCAAGATATTTTTAGGCGATACGCTTTACGAGCCTAGCGTCTCGATGATCGATTATTCGAAAGAATTTACCGACGACTGGGGATTTACGAGACTTCGCAAGGGGGCTACGGCTAAATACTGCGCGGTCAAAGCCATAGTGCCTAGCCCGCAGGTGGATTTCGTAGAAAAAACGCTAGCAAGAACGGCGGGGGAGCTAAACCTTTTCATTGCCGACGAGCGCGAGGACGGGTTTGAGTGCTTGGCGGTATTTGGATATTTCAAGGACAAAGAGGTGGTGATAAGCAACGCCCAAACAAGCGAATTAAGCATAAATTTAAAAGGAGTGATCTAATGGCAAAAACTATAACTAAACTACCCGACGCCCCGAGCGTAGAACGACCGGGCAGCTTTAACCAGGACGCGGACAAATTCGTGCGTGCGTTAGGCAAATTTACGGACGAGGCTAATGCCTTAGCTTTAGCTGTCGAAACGGCGGCAAAGACCGTGCAGGACGCCGCGTTTTCGGCGCAACCCATACTCGACGCCAAAGACGAGGCGTTGCGGGCTATTAGCGCGGCAACTACCCAACTAGCCGCTGCGCAAAACATAAAAGCCGAGGCGGAAAGATCCGCGCAAAAGGCTCAGAGCGCAGCCCAAGCCATAGAAGCGGCGAAAAACTCTTTGGCAAGCGCAAGCTCTACGCTAGAAGAGATGAAAAAGATAGTATCAAACGGCTTCATAGACGACGCGGCTATAAGCGAGAGCAGGACGTATTCAAGCAAAAAGATCGAAGATACCTTCCAGAAAAAGGGCGCGCAGACGGATACATACGCCAAGAGCGAAATAAACTCGCTTCTAGGCGGCAAAGTGGATTTAACGGCATACGCCGCCGACAAAGCAACATTTGCGCTCAAATCGCAACTAAACGCGTATGTTACGGCTAGCTCGCTAGGAAACTATCTCACGCGCGGGCAACTAGATAGCACGCTAAATAAATACACCAAAGCGCAAAGCATCACGAGCAATAGGGTAGATTTTATGCAAGGCGTAAATTTCACGGGTAGCGCAAGCGGGCAAATAACGGCAGGGGCTAGAGAGGCAGGTCAAAGCGGGTTAGTGTATATCAATGGCAACGGCGTGACGGGCTTTTCAAGCGACTTTGTAATCCTAAACCCAAGCGAAGCTACGTACGGGCAAGGATATGTATTTTTTAGCTACTTCGTGCGCCCAGGCGACAACAAAGTGCTAATTTCTTTCATAAAGGCTGCGTAATGTTAAAAGGCGCATTTTTTTTCGGGGGCGGGGGCGAGGCATCCTACCCCGAAGTAACAAAGATAGTCAAAGAAGGCGGGCTAGACTATGTTTTGTGGGGGAAGGAAGTCCCAAATGGTTTTACGCGGACACATCAAAACATTTGCGAGGCTCCTAACTACCACAAAAACAAACTAGACTTTAGCAAATTTACGAAAATCGGGGCAAACAATTTTAATAATTTTTCTCTAATTTTGGTCGCTCCTGGTATGACGGAGCTAAATTTAAAAGCGTTACAGACGCTTGGGGCTACCTGCTTTAATGACTTAAGCGGGGATATAAAAACCTTGAAAGCTCCTCTGTTAAGAGAAGTGGATGACAGTTTTTCCACAACTGCGCTAACAAAGATAGACGCGCCTTTGCTAGAAACCGTTAGGAATAACTGCTTTTCAAACAATCCTAGCGTAGTTAATGATTTTACGTTTCCAAGTTTGCATACTATACTCGGGCAAGGTAATTTTTGCAATCTTTCAAACGTATTTTATTTAACGATGAGGAAATTAGTACAAATTAGCGCGCCGAACAATTTTAAAAGATTGGCGTCCTTAAGCCAAATAGTAGTAAGCGCGGGGATAGATTCTGCCAGTGAATTCCGTCTCAAATCAGGCGTAGGCGCAAGCAAAATCAGAAAGGTATGACAATGAAACTCACGGCGAAACAAAAACTTCAAGTAGCAAAAAACGTAGCGCTAGAGATACCGCTTGAGATTTTGGCCTTTTTCGTCGTGCCTATCGCGCTACTTTTTTGCGGTAAAGAGAGCGAAAAACTGCCAAGATGGGCGGCGTGGTTTGATGACCCGGACTACGGCATCAACGGCGACGACGGCTGGAAGGGCGAACACTACCCAAACGGCAAGAACCGCACGTATTGGGCTAGACTATGCTGGCTATACCGCAATAGAATAGGTGTATTTAGCGCGAAATACTTGGGCGTGCGAGTCGAGGAGATCGACGCAAGCACGGTGCGCGCTCAAGGCGACGCGCTAGCGACATACAACAAAGGGCAAAAGAACACGCAGTGCCTCGTGACTTGCAAGATGAAAGACGGGGCGGAGCGTTTCGGCTATTACCGCGAGATCAGATACGGCAAATCAAAATGGTACTGCCGTATCTATCTAGGCTGGAAGCTGATGGATGTCGTAGGTATGCGCGAGGACAACAAGCACACGTATATGGACGAAAACGATAAAAAGATACTCCAGACGGTGTGGGCGGTAAACCCGTTTAAAAGGATAAAACAATGAGCTCGGCGGTCAAATTTGCAATCATTGTGGCGATAATCTTAGCCGCCGTGCTCGCCGTAAAAATGCTAAAGGGGGCGTAAAGTGGGCTTTCTAAACGTGAAATTTCTAGTTTCCTTCGGCGTCGTAATCGTGATAGCCCTCGGTGGCGCGGGGCTTGAAATTTGGCGGCTAAACGGCGCATTGTCGAGCGCAAAAGCCGAAACACAAGACGTCAAGGATAAGCTAGAAAAAGCGGAAATGCAACTAGCCTTGAAAGAAGCGGCTATCCAAGTATCGGCGGCGAATTTAAGCGAGTGCAATGCAAAAATAGACCTACAAAACGCAAAATTTAAGGAGCTTGAAGTAAAAAAGCCCGACATTGTAAAGACGCAGGAGCGCGTAGTAACGAAATTTAAAAAAATAGAAGTACCCGTTAAAGACGCGCAGTGCGAAAAGAAACTCAAATTTTACGAGGAGCTAATCAATGAAGCAGGTAAGTAGTATTGTTTTGCTAGTGCTAGTTTTTTGCGGGTGCGCCAAAGAGCCTCAAATCATCACAGAAACCGTCTATCAAGAAGTGAGAACGCCCGTTGCGTGTATCGAAAAAATGCCCGAAAAGCCGAAATTCGAGGCGAACGACCCGCAAAGCGCGCAGGGTCTTATGGAGTATTTCAAAACCTGCGAGGAACTTTTAAAGGGGTGCGTAGATGATAGAGTTGGCGACTAGAGCTAGAAAATTTTGGCTAAGCAAAAAGGCTATTATCGAGATCGTTTTATCAATCTTGCTAATGTGGCTAGTCACGAAGTGAGGGAGAAAAATGGATGACGTAATAGAGGAGATAGGGCTCTATTTTTGGGTGATTTTGGTAGGGCTGGTAGGCGGACTGCTGAATATGGCAAATAGCGGCAAAAAAGGCGCGCAAAGGCTTGTAAATTTAGTCGTAGGTACGGCAAGCTCGATGTTTGTGTGTTGGCTAGCTTATGAAACGACGTTTTACTTCACGCAGGCGCCCAAATTTTCGCTAGCAGTCGGCGGGTTTTTCGCGTGGAGAGGCGCGGAGTGGGCTACCGCGATGATAGACAAAGCCGTAGAAAAAAAGATAGAAGGGCTAAACGGCAATAGCTACGACTACGGGGACTACGGCGGAAGCTTTAGACACGAGGAGCGGGAAGATGACAAATAGCGAGATATTAGAGAGCTTGCAAGAAAAGCGCACGAAATGCACCATATGGAGCCGAGTAATGGGCTACCACCGCCCCGTCGAGGGCTTTAACATAGGCAAAAAAGGCGAGCATAAGGAGAGAATATTTTTTGAGGAAAATTTTAACGCGTCAGAGAAAAGCGTTAAAAATTTGAAAAATAATTAACACAAGGAGCAACAATGGCAAATTTTAACGAAGCTTTTAAAATTTTAATGAGATTGGAGTTTTCTCGCCCCGAGAATGCGCTTGATAAAAATCCGACCGAAAGCGGCTGGACGTTTATGGGCATTTATCAAACAGCGCACCCTCACTGGGTAGGCTGGGACGAGATACTAGGCGCAGTGGCTCTTGGCGGCGACATCAAGAAAATATCCCGTGCGCTATACGCTAGCGAGAATTTGCGCGCGCAGGTGCGAGCATTCTACAAAGAGGCATATTGGGATAGGATGCGGCTTGACGAAGTCGCGAGTCAAGTCAAGGCGAATGAGATGTTTGTCTTTGCTGTAAACGTCGGCGTAAAGCCTGCCGTAAGAGTTGCGCAGCAGTTGGTAGGCGTGGTAAATGACGGCATAGTAGGCGACCAGACGTTAGCGGCGATAAACCGATACGACGAGGAGCGATTTGACAAGCAATTCGATCGCGCCGAGCTTGAATATTACAATCGTCTGATCGAGAAAAATCCGAAATTTAGGATTTACGCCAACGGCTGGAGAAATAGGGCTTTGGCGGTGTAGGCCTAACAAAATTAACAAGTGTATAACAAACTGTATAACAAATCTTCTTAAAGTGACGTATTTTGGGGGTTTAAAGTGGGGTTAATGGTTACCCTGAAATAATCTACCGCAAGTTTTCTTTTTAATTCTTTGGCGTGTATTTACTCGCCGATAAGCCCTAAAAATAGGGCTTATTTTTACTTTTTTAATTCTTTTTAATTCTTTTGTATTTATAATAATTCCGTTTCAAAGTGTACAACAAACTGTACAACAACATACAAATTCCAAAAAGGAAACCGATGGCAAAGGTATTAAATGCGGCGCAGGTTAAGGCTCTAAAATATGCAGGCAAAGGCAGATCAAGCGTTTACGGCATAGATAGCACATGTAGTCTTTATCTAGTATGCTTTGACAACGGGACTAAATTTTACAAATTTCGGGATAAAAAACTAATTACGATCGCAAATTTTGCGGATATAACATTGTCTGAGGCTAGACAAAAAGCAATAGAGCTAAAAACCGTCAAAACGTCCAACGTTTGCGTCAAGAAAGTAAAACTAGCCGAAGCTTTTGACGAGTGGCTAGATATTAAGATAGCCGACGACGGCAGCGAGGCGGCTTATCAGAAGCGTAGGAAGCTAAAAAACAGGGTCAATAAGTGGATATTAGCACCGTTGGGCGATAAATTCTTAAACGAGCTAAATAAAGATGCCGTGATAAAAGCCACAAAGAAAGCACATCTAACGAGCGCAAAAAAAGCCTTGCCGGTGCTAAGGGATGTTTTAAAATATGCGCGTAGCCAAAACGCCGTTTTAGACATCGCTTTTATTTACGAGATTTTAGAGGATATGGACGAAATTTACGTAAAAAAGCCCGTAATTAGGCGCAAAGCGGTAACCGATAAAGCCAGGCTAAGCGAGATAATAGGCATAGTAAAGCACGCCTACATTAACGAAACGATAAAAAACTTGTTCTTTTTTAATCTTATTATGGCGCAGCGGCCGCATCAAATACGCGAGCTTACTTGGGATAGGGTGGATTTAAAAGAGGGGTTTGTATATTTTGGGGAGAGCGACAATAAAACCAAAATAAACGCCCGTTTGCCCCTGCCAAAAGCAGCGATTAAAATCCTAGAGGAGCAGGCGAAAATCAGCGGGGGAGATGGGATAGTATTTAAGTCTAGCATTTGTTCGGCTCGCGGCGGGTGGA